>OLSO01000390.1_pt1 | contig 43515 bp, 29 predicted proteins | sample 1672441 | NCBI WGS metagenome assembly OLSO01 (sample SAMEA3136686, study PRJEB25190) | human gut metagenome | biome: human gut; feature: human-associated habitat; material: faeces | place: Austria | collected 2013 | reverse complement strand
AGGAAGTAGAAATCTACTACCGCTTCATCGGCAAAATCGACTGACCTTTCTTTTTTACCCAACAATATCTTTAATTAAGGGAGACGGGGGATCGTTACCCTGATTTACTTACTACTAAAAAAATATCGCAGATTCTGGAAGTGAGTCTTGACGACCTGTTATCTGGAAAAGAAATGGAAAAAGTAGTAGAACGTAACCCTGTTATTGAAAAGAAAAGCGTCAATAACATAATGATAGCTCTTTATGCGTTTGTGGTAATTTCATTTTTTATCACTATTGTGGACATTATAATTAGATTCCCGTTGCAATCAGAGATGATTGATTATAATGATATTCAAGCGATTGTAATAAATGTATTGGCATTGCTTATTCAGATTGTTTTCTTTGCGTATGGTTTTGTTAATGCTATACGAGGAATGCTATCACCAAAAAGGATGGGTGCCGTAATTGTTGCATTTTTTGCTGCGACCTGTATTACTGGAAATATGGTAATTAATTCAAATGTTCAGATTGTTTTATGGTGGATTGTTTTAATTATCCCGAATATAGTTGGTGCTGTAGCAACATTCGCTTATTTTGTTTCGGGTAAGAAAAGTAAGATATATTCTATGATAATTTATTTGGTTGCGATTTGGGGAATGTTCCGTATCATTTATTCAAATTATAATCTTATAGTTCATGCAAATCAGTATCTGTCTATGAATAGCACGGTTAGACTTGTACTTGAGATAGCAATACATTGTCTAGTAATATATCAAACGTATGTATTATGGATTAAACGCCAAAATGCAATAGACATAAGTTGATAGAAGAGTATATGTTCGATTTGATTTCATAAGCTGAGCATGATCCCGGTCATTTATGCTCAGCTTTCTTTTATATTATGTGTCTGGGAATAGCGAAAGAATGATTTTCAATAAAAATATAATCCCAAACAATGACCAGGCACCATTCCTGATACCTGGCCATGAAGAGAAGTGCTCGGTTGTTCTGGGATGCTGTGGGTTTGCATCACGTATGCAGCACGCATATCCGAAAAGCCCCATTTTACGGGCATCCATAGTTCTCAAAGAGATAATCTCTCTTATTTTTCGGAGAAAATATCAACCCTCGAAAGCTATGCTTTCGGGGATTTTTGTTTTTTGAAAAAGAAGTTTGAAAATTTAACAATAGTATTGTTTAACAACTAATTTTTTTACCATATTGATATCCAAGGTTATAGGCGGCAATTGCACTTTTATGGCGTACAGTGCCAGCCTGACTATCAGGCAGGTGGGAAAGGTCAGATTGCGGAAGATTACCGTTTAAAGCATCTTTTAAGCCTTCTTCATAAGCACAAGCTGCACAGATATGTCGTCCTCCATTTCTGTTATCCTGAGCTTCTGGAAGTTCATTAAATCCTTCTAAATAACGATGTTGTTTGTTGCAAGTAGCCATAGCGTGAAACCTCCTGGTATTTATTTTTTGAAAAATAGATTATTCTTAATAATAAATTTATCATTTTTTTGTATAGATAGCAATCTGTTTTTGGGCATTAAGCATGAATATATTTTTGTATTCCAAAAGTAAAGAGTAAAGACTGAGGTTGTTCTTTTGGCTGTTTGCAAGTATAATAGACGAGTGAGATTATTGAAAAGAAATGTAAACATAAAAGAAGAGGAAGTGGAATGAGAAAAACAGAGATTGTGCCTTTTGTGAAATGGGCAGGTGGAAAACGTCAGTTATTAAGCCAGATTCAGGAGAGAATGCCTGAAAATTATAATCATTATTTTGAACCGTTTGTGGGAGGCGGTGCTGTGTTTTTTGGGACGCAGCCTTCAAAAGCATTAATTAATGATATTAATAAAGCGTTGATTAATACTTATCAAAGAATCTGTAACAGTCCCAAAGAGTTTTTAAGTGAAGTAAATAAAATAGATTCTGAGATGTGGGAAGATGGAAAACAGTATTATTATAGCATTAGGGAACGTTATAATGATAAGTTAATGAAATCGGAATATGATGTAGAATTGGCGGCATTATTTGTTTTTCTGAATAAACATTGTTTTAATGGCTTGTATCGGGTAAATGGAAAAGGTCTTTTTAATGTGCCATATAATAACAGTCGCAGAGCATCTGTAGAAGAAAATGTAATTTGGGCTGTTTCAGAATATCTTCAGAATATTACAATTTTGCAGGGAGATTTTGAGGATGCCTGTAAAGAAGCGAAGAAGGGAGATTTTGTATTTTTGGACAGTCCTTATGCGCCATTGAATCCTACTTCGTTTGAAGCCTACACAAAAGAGGGATTTGATATAGAAAGCCATAAGAGACTGGCAAAACTTTATGATGAATTAACAATGAGAGGATGTTACTGTATGCTTACAAATCATAATACAGATTTGATAAACGAGTTGTATGGAAATAAAGGTTATAAAATAGATGTTGTAAGCGTCAGGCGTATGATTAATTCTGATGCATCTAATAGAGTGGGAGAAGAAGTAATAATATGTAATTATTAGAAGAAGTTAGAGACTTTGCAGGAATGTATTTTCACTTTACAGGACTGACTTGACACAAATTTAAAATACGGTATAATGGCAGAATATACGCATTTTGAAAGGAGATAGGTATGAACCAGATTCTGACAGGAATAAACGATTTCATGTACACGTATATTCTGCTGATTTTGCTTGTGGGTGCTGGTGTATTTTTTACCGTATTTACAAAGGGAGTTCAGATTCGTTTATTGAAAGATGGACTAAAATCCATTATGGAAAAGAAAACCGGAAATGAGGGAGAAAAATCGGTTTCTTCTTTTCAGGCATTGATGATTTCTACTGCTTCAAGAGTAGGAACCGGAAATATTGCCGGAATTGCAACTGCAATCGCAGCGGGAGGACCGGGAGCGGTTTTCTGGATGTGGGTTATGGCAGTGGTCGGCAGTGCGTCTGCTTTTATTGAGAGTACGCTGGCTCAGATTTATAAGGTAGAAGAAAATGGACAGTTTCGAGGTGGTCCATCTTACTACATGGAAAAAGCATTAAAAAAACGCTGGCTTGGAATCCTGTTTTCCATCGCATTGATTATCTGCTTTGCCTATGGATTTAACGGACTTCAGTCCTTTAATATGTCTTCCGCATTAGAATATTATATTCCGAATTATTCGCAGACTCATGTACCGATGGTGGTTGGTATTGTACTGGCTGTTTTATTTGCGGCAGTTATCTGGGGCGGTGCACATAGAATCGGAGTGATTACTTCTTTTATTGTTCCGGTTATGGCAGTTGTTTACATCTTAATTGGAATCTATACCATGCTCACGAATTTAAGCAGTATTCCGCATGTATTTGGTATGATTTTTGAAAATGCATTTAGTGCCCGTTCTTTTGCCGGAGGATTTGCCGGAAGTGCGGTGATGATTGGAATCAAGAGAGGGTTGTTTTCAAATGAAGCCGGTATGGGTAGTGCGCCAAATGCAGCGGCATCCGCAGATGTTGACCATCCGGTCAAACAGGGGATGGTGCAGGTGATTTCTGTTTTCATCGATACACTTTTAATCTGCAGTACCACGGCTATGATGCTTCTGATTTCCGGAGTGCAGGGAGAAAGCGGAGTATTAGATGGAATCCCATTTGTACAGGAAGCAATCCGTGCGAACATTGGACAGTGGGGAATTCATTTTATTACAGTCTCTATCTTTGCCTTTGCTTTTAGCAGTCTGGTTGGAAATTATTATTATGCGGAATCCAATATTTTATTTATCAAAAATAATAAAATTGTGTTAAATCTTTTTCGTGTTACTTGTGTCGTAGCCATTTTTCTTGGAGCACAGGCGGATTTTTCTGTAGTTTGGAACATCGCAGATATCACAATGGGATTGATGGCAATCATTAATATTATTGCGATTATGATGCTTAGGAAGATTGCAATCAAAGCACTGAAAAATTATGAAGAACAGAAAAAAGCCGGAAAGAATCCGGTGTTTAAAGAATCCGATATTGAAATTAAAGATACGGTGTGGAAATAAGAATTCGTATTGGTAAAAAAAGAAAAATCGGTATGCAGAGCACTAAAGTCTGCATACCGATTTTCTTTTTAAGATTTCACATGGTATTTTATATTCATCCTGATGAGATGGTTCGGGATGTTCGATTTTTTGAATTAAATAATCTGCCGCAATGGTTCCCATTTTTCTTAAAGGAAGTGCCATAGTAGATAAGGCAGGGGTAAATGCGGCACAGATTTCCCTATTATCGAATCCAATAACCGAAAGGTCTTTTCCAATAGTCAAATTGTGTTTGGCAGCGTAATCATAAACGCCTGCTGCCATTAAGTCGTTCATGGCAAAGATTCCGGTTACCCCTTCTTTGACCAGACGCTTTGCACCTTCATAGCCATCGATCCGGTTCCAGTCACCACTGATTTCCCACGATGGATTAAACGGAATCTGATATTCATAAAGTGCTCTTAAGAATCCTTTGCGTCTTTCAAGGGTATGATAGCTGGCCTCTGTTCCCTTGATAAGCCCAAGTTTTCTGTGTCCGTTTGCGATCAGCTCTCTTGTAGCTTCATACCCCCCTTGTTCGTCATCGTAAATAATCGAAGTAATCTCAGGATTTTTTACTCGTCCATAGACTGCGACAAGCGGAACGGAGAAGAGTTCGGAAATATTATCCATAACATGATAATGTCCTTCGATGTAAATAATTCCTTCCACTCGTTTGGCGAGCATCTGCTGTACTTCATCTTCGACAAGCGAGTCATAATTTTTTTCTTTATAAAAAAAATTCCCATATTTCTGATAAAGCCGCATATTTCCCATTAAGAGCGTATACCCTTTTTCTTCCATAAATTCACTGATGCCGTCGATAATCGATGGAGTATGGAAGATGGTGAGGTCCTCGGCAATAATTCCAATGGTTTTCGTATTTTTCTGTTTTAAGTTTTTTGCCATATAGTTTGGCACATAGTTCATTTCTTTTGCAGTTTCCAAGACCAGTTTTTTCACTTCGTCGCTGGCTTTATTTTTTCCATTTAAAATATTTGATACGGTAGAAATTGAGACATTACACGCCTTTGCAATTTCTTTTATCGTTGCAATAAAAATCACCCCCTAAAGTAAAGTGTAGTTTTTTGGTATTTTTCTTTTATTATAGGGAGAAGTTTCGGTTAAGTCAATGAATTGAAAAGAAAAATAAGTAAAACGTTATTTTATAGTAAAATCTTATAAAAAATAAGATTAGAAATTAGAAAAAACAACCAAAATGTAAAATATAATCACAAAAACATTGAACAAATTGTTCAATGAGAGTATACTAAGAAAGAAAATAGTAAAACGTTTTACAGATTGTGAAAAGAGATACAAAAAAGGCTGTGCGTATCTGAAAGAGGCAGTGAAAAAAGAAGGAGGAATTATTATGGATAAGAAACAAGTACCGCGCTCGATTCTCTCAATCGCAATTTCCACGATTATGGTGCTTGGAAATTATCTTCCATATCTGGGCAGTATTGATGTACTTGCAGCGACAGATGGAATGATTGCGGAGAAGACGGAAAATGGATATCATTTAAAAAATGATTACTTTGACGTAGAGACCGGTAAATATGGCGAAATTACGTCATTGAAAATTGTTGGGGACGAATTTGACACAAACTATGTCATGAATGTGAAGGATAATCCAAAACAGGATACCGACGCACATGAATGGCTTGGAGATTTGATGTTCAAAACAAAAAAAGACGGTGAAGATTCCTGGAGAGAATCTCTTACCAACTCTTCCGATGCAGGAAGAAGTGTTGAATTAAAAGACAATAAGATTGTTGTAACTTATGATAATTCAAAAACAGAAGGCACTCGTGCCATTAAGGATTTTAAACTGGTAGAAACCTATTCTTTAGTAGATGACCAGTTAAAATGGGATATCACTGTAGAAAATACCAATGATTCTGATTTGGTATTTGGAGATTTCGGAGTTCCGCTTGCATTCCATGAAATCTGGGTCAATCAGGGAGAAGCTTATGAAGCCTGCACAGTCGACCATAGCTTTGTTGGAAAAGACTCCTCTTATGTATATGCAACAAGACCGAGTGGTCAGGGTCATTTCCTGTTAATGACACCGGAAACAGAAACAGGTGCCGGATTTGAATATCAGGACCACTGGCAGGTGGGACAGAGACGTGCAGAAGAAAAAGAATGGTGTATGGATCAGGCAGACTGGGCAAACGGTCTGAATGTATTCTATATTCATTCTGATGCGATCAGCAAAGATGCAAAATCCGGAAATAAAGGTTACATGGAAAGTTCCAGCATGACTTTAAAAGCCGGAGAAAGCAAAACCTATTCCTTTAATTTTACAGGAGTAGCAGATGAATCTGAGATGAAAACCGAACTTTATGATGAGGGAATCATTGATGCCGTTGCAGTTCCGGGCATGACATTTGCAAAAGACATGCCGGCAAAAATGTATCTGCATACAAAGGTAGATGCAAAGGATATTTCTTTTGAATATCGCTGTCCGCATACCAATAATCTTCATCAAGGTACAAATACCGTTTCCAATAATCTTGCGTGTGAACGCACAGACGAAAACACTTATGCAAAATATCTGGAAACAAAAGAAATCAACGGAGAGCAGTATCATATTTATGAAATTGCTTTTGGCGATTTAGGACAAAATGACATCATTGTAAATTACAAACAGGATGGCGAAGAAAAAACAACCATGCTGCAGTTCTACATGATGGATGATTTAAAATCTGCATTGTCTACTCACTCTGATTTCTTACTGAAAACACAGTGGGATGCAGCAGGTGAAATTCAGGATAAAGTATTTGATGACTGGATGATGGATACCAAGTCCAAACGAGGCTCTTTTGATGGTTACTGGGGCTGGGGTGATGACTGGGGATATGTTCATGGCGAATATCTTGCAGAAATGAATTCCTACAATCCGGTAAAAGAGCAGGTACAGGCATTAGATGAATACTTAAATGTAGCAATCTGGCAGAATCTGATGGGAGAACATCAGGAAGATTATCTGATTCACGATTTCTTAATGGAAGAGCCGAACAATACACCAACTTACCGTGGATTTGCATACCCGCATATCTACAATACCTACTTTGCTATGTATAAAATTGCAAAACAATATCCGGACTTAATTGATTATATCGAAGATGCAGATACATACCTGCTTCGTTGTTATAACATTATGGATGCGTTATACAATGAAGGAACCGTTGGTTATAACTGGGCAACTGGTCTGATGGGAGAATCTACTACACCGGATATCATTGAAGCATTACAGGAACGTGGATATGAAGAAGAAGCAGCAAACTTGACAAGTATCATGGAGAAAAAATTCCAGAACTTTGCAAATGACCCATATCCATATATCTCTGAATATCCTTATGATAATACCAGTGAAGAAGCAATCTACACTCTGGCAAAAATGTTTGGAAATGACTCTGTTATGTCAAAAGTCAATGAAAAAACAAGAGCCTGCCGTGGTGTACAGCCAATCTGGTATCATTATGGAAATCCAACCACAATCTGTGGTGAAAACTGGTTCAACTTCCAGTATACTGCTTCTCTTGCAGGATATTGTATGGATGACTGGCTTCGTTTTGAAAACAATGGCTTAAGCAGTGACGAAATGGGTGAAGCACAGAGAATTAACTATGCAGGAAAACTTGCAAACTTTACCGTAATTAACTCCGGACAGATTGATGCTGATCCAGAAAACATCGGAACCGTTTCCTGGACTTATCAGTCAGAAATGGGAAATGATACTGCACTTGGAACCGGCGGTGGAAAACTTCACAATGGCTGGAGACAGATGTCTGGTGAAGCAGACCTTGCTCTTTTTGGTGCAGTTCGTATTGCTTCCTCTGATGTTGCAATCGACCCGGTATTCGGTTTATTTGGATATGGCTGTGAGGTAACTGACAATGGTGCATCTTACAGTGTTGTTCCGTTAGATGGTGTTTACCACAGATTAAACCTGATTAATAATAAGATTTCTTTAGAACTGTATCGTGACCAGTATGACAGCGCAACCGTATCAAAAGATGGAAGTACAATTTCCATGAACATTGTAAATGTAACCGGTGTAGAACATGAATCTAACTTAGACCTGACAGGTATTCCGGCAGGAAATTATCAGGTACTGGTAAATGGAGAATTATCAGGAAGCTTTATCGCAGGCGAAGGTACAACAACAGTCGCTCTTCCTCTTCCGGCAGGAGACAGCGCAAAAGTAGAAATCAAAGCCGGAGATTTATTAGAAAACACAACACCTGTAGTTGATGCAGGAAAAGATGTAACAACAGCTGTAAATGAAACAGTGATGCTTCATGGAAGCGCAAGAGACAATGCATGGTTACATACAGAACCGGCTGTAAAATGGAGTGTAGAAGAAGCTCCGGAAGAAGCAGAAGTAAACTTCTCAAATAAAGAAACAACTTCCACAAAAGTAAGCTTTACAAAAGCTGGTGAATACACCTTAAAATTAACAGCCAAAGGTAAGAGCAACAGTGCATCCGATACGGTAAAAGTGACAGTAGAAGGAGCATCTGACTTACCAGAAGTACTGGCACAGTATGACTTTGAAGATGCCAATATGGATACCGCAAACAAGAAAGTAAAAGATATCAGCGGTTCCGGTATTGATGCACAGCAAAAAGGAAATGTAGAAGTTGCAGAAGGAAAAGATGGCGGAAACGGTATTTCCATGGATGGAGAAATCGGCGGTTATGTCAAACTTTCCAGTGACTTGACAAGAAGCACAAAAGAAGCAACCATTTCCATGGATGTGAAATTAAACGGTACGCAGACAAATGGAACAAGACTGTTTGAATTTGGTGATATGGATGGAAATGTATTCCAGGTATCTTTTGAAAGTGCAAACGAATTGTCTATGACAGTGACAAATCTTGAAACCAATGAATCAGAAACTGTAAAAGCAGGTGTTCTTTTAAATTCTGGTTCCTGGCAGAATGTAGAAGTAACTTTAAAAGACAATACCGCAGTTTTATATATCAACGGAGAAGCGTATGCCCAAATCAAAGATGCCGGATTTTCCTTTGATAAACTTGGAAAAACACAGAAAAACTTTATCGGACGTTCCAGTTCTGAAAGTTCTCCGTGGTTAAACGGAACTTATGATAACTTCAAGATGCTTTCTAAAGCAGCAAGCGCAGAAGAATTAAAGAAAGAATATGGTTCTGAAGCAGAAACTACAATTAAAAACGTTGTAATTTCACCGGTGATTACCTCCGTTGGAGTTGCACCAAATCTGCCAAAGACAGCAAAAGTAGAATACTCAAACGGCTTATGCAAATATGAATCCATTACATGGGGTGACATTGAAAAATCCTTATATGCAAAACGTGGTGAATTTGAAGCAACCGGTAAATTAGAAGCAATTGATTATCCGGTATCCACCAAAGTACAGGTAGTAGAAGGAAAGGAACAAAACATTGCTCTGATTGCAACACCAACTGCAATTGTAAATACACCGGAAGATTTAGGCGGTGTGGCAGGCTTAAATGATGGTTATGACCCAGCAAGTTCAAGAGATACTTCTCACGGAGTATGGCACAACTGGCAGGGAGGAAATCAGTCAGGAGATGCATGGGTTCAGTACACATGGAATAACGAAGTTACAATTACAGGAACAGATGCTTACTACTTTACCGATGGAAACTTTGCACCGGCATCCGTAAGCTATCAGTATCTGGATGCAGACGGAAACTGGAAAGAAGTAGAAAACGGAGAAGGATTTGGAGTGAAACTCAATCAGTACAACAAGACTATATTTGCTCCGGTTACAACAACTGCAATCCGTATGTGGATGAAACCAAAAACATTAGGCTGTGGTGTCATTGAATGGAAAGTTTATGGCTATTCTAATGAAATGGCAGCAGACAAACAATTATTAAAAGCAGCATTGGATAAAGCAAAATCTGTTGACACCTCCTTATTTGAAGAAGGTGCAGATGCTACTTTAAGTGCAGCAATCGAAGAAGCACAGGCAGTTTACGACAACAAAGAAGCAACACAGGATGAAGTAGATGCAGCAGCAGCAAAACTCGAAAGAGTCATTGCTTCTCTTCCGGCAAAAGATGGAAACCTTGCATTTAGCGCAACTGCTTCTACAAGTTTCGTATCCGGATGGGAGAAACTTTCCGGTATCAACGATGGTCTTATTCCAGAAAATTCTTATAATCCTGGAATCGCAAGATACGGAACCTGGGGTAATACAAGTAAATCTGAAACTCTTACTTATACCTGGGGTTCAGAAGTAACCTTAAAAGGCAGTGATATTTACTTCTGGTATGATGGTTCAGAAACTGACAACGGTGGAATCAATCTTCCAACTTCTTATGTATATGAATATCTGGATGAAGATGGAAACTGGAAAGAAGTACCAAATGCAAGTGCTTATAATTTAGATATCGACAAATTTAATGAAACTACATTTGATGAAGTAACAACAACCGCTATTCGTGTGACCTTAAACAAACAGGCAGAAGATAACACGGGTGTAGGTGTTGTAGAGTGGAAAGTATATGGTACATTAGCTCCTGTTGATAAGAGTGAGCTGACAGAAGCAATCAAAGAAGCTGAAACATTAGAAGCAGGTTCTTATACAGAAGAAAGCTGGACTGCATTTACAAAAGCACTCGCAAACGCAAAAGCAATTGAAGCTGATGCACAGGCAAGCAAGAAAGAAGCAGAAACTGCACTTTCAGCCCTGATTAAAGCACAGAACAATCTGGAAGAAGTTACAGAAGCTCCAGACAAGACTGCTTTAACAGAAATGATTCAAGAAGCAGAAACCAAACAGCAGGAAGCTTATACAGAAGAGTCCTGGAACACATTTAAGACAGCGTTAGATACAGCAAAAGAAGTAGCAGAATCAGAAACAGCAACAAAAGAACAGATTGAAGAAGCACTTTCCAATCTGAAAGAAGCAATGGCAAACCTTGAATTATCCAAACCGGATACAGAGGTAAAAAATCTTGCACCAGATGCAAAGACAGACGGACTTTGCAACTATGACGGTTTAGACGGCAGAATCGATGATCTTGGTGGTCTTGCAAGCTTAAATAACGAAAAAGAACCGGCAAATTCCGCAGATACTTCAAATGGTGTATGGCATAACTGGCATAACCGCTATGCAGAAGACGGAAGTGTTGTAGATGGATGGGTTTCCTATACATGGGAAAAAGCAGTTGAAATCGAAAGCATGGATGTTTATTACTTCCAGGATGGCGGTGGAAACTTCCTGCCACAGTCCGCAAGCGTAGAATATTTAGATGAAAATGGTAACTGGGTAAAAGTAGCAGATGCCCAGAACTTAGAGTGTGCAGCAGATAAATACAATACCATTGCACTTGGAAAACTTAAGACAACAGCAGTACGTCTGACGGTAGCACCACAGCTTCGTGAAGGCGCAACAGAAGATGCTTCAAGAGGAACCGGTATCATCGAATGGAAAGTAAATGGTGTTTATGCTGTAGAAGAACCGGAGACTGTAAATAAAGAAGCATTATCCGCAGCTTTGGTTCTTGCAGAACAGAAAGAAGAAAGTGCGTATACAGAAGAGAGCTGGAACGCATTTAAAGAAGCATTTGATGCAGCAAAAGAAGTTTACGCAAAAGAAGATGCAACGCAGGCAGAAGTCGATGCGGCAGTAGCTGCACTTGAAACTGCTATGGAAGCATTAAAAGAAAAAGCAGACAAGACAGAATTAAATGCACTAATCGAACGTGCAAAAGAAAAGAATGAAGCAGACTATACAACAGAAAGCTTTGAAACATTTAAAACTGCATTAGAAACAGCTGAAAAAGCAGCAGAAAATGAAAATGCAACACAGGCAGAAGTCGATGCAGTAAAAACTGCACTTGCAGAAGCAATGCAGAATCTTGTTGAAAAACAGGAAGTAAACAAAGGTGCATTACAGGCAGCAATTGAAGAGGCAGACAAAAAAGTAAAAGAGGATTACACAGAAGAAAGTTTTGAAAGCTTTGAACGTGTATTAAAATCTGCAAAAGAAGTTTATGCAGATGAAAATGCAGCACAGGAAGAAGTAGATAACCAGACTGCATTATTAAATGCGGCAATGGCAAATCTGGTTGCAAAACCAACCGAACCGGAAAATCCGGCAGATAAGAGCAAACTGGAATCTTCACTTGAAAAAGCAGAAGCATTAACAAGAGCAGACTATACAGAAGAAACCTGGAAAATTTTTGCAGAAGCACTCGAAAAAGCACAGAGCGTAGCAGGAAATGAAACTGCAACACAGGAAGAAGTAGACGAGGCAGTAAGCGGACTGGAAAGTGCAATGACACAGCTTGAAAAAGTAGATGGTGGAGAAGAAAAACCATCTGTTGAAGAACTCAAAGCATTAGTAGAGAAAGCGGAAGAATTAAACAAAGACGACTATGTAGCATCTACCTGGGATAATTTTGCACAGGCATTAGAAGCAGCAAAAGCAGTGCTTGATTTAGACGATGCAACACAGGCAGAAATCGAAGCTGCAGAAGAAAACCTGCAAAAAGCAATGGAAGCATTACTGTCCAAGACAGGATGGCAGGTAATCAATGGTCAGAAATATTATTATGGCGAAGACGGTACAAAGAAAACAGGATGGCAGGAAATCGACGGTAAGAAATATTACTTCGGAGAGGAAAACGACGGAGCAATGAAAACTTACTGGCAGCAGATTGACGGTAAATGGTATTTCTTTGGAAACGACGGTGTCATGAGAACTTACTGGCAGAAAATCTGGGGCAAATGGTATTTCCTCGGAAATGCATCAGATGGAGCAATGAAGACCGGCTGGCAGAAAATCTGGGGTAAATGGTATTATCTCGGAAGTGCAAACGATGGCGCAATGAAGACCGGCTGGCAGAAAATCAACGGCAAATGGTATTACTTTGGAGGAGAACAGGATGGTTCTATGAAGAGTAATGTATGGGTTGGCGATTATTATTTAGATAACTCCGGAGTTTGGAGCAAAACAAAAAAGAGCAAATAAAACTCTTTTAAAAGGATTTAAAATGAAATAAAAAACAGGGGCAGAAGCTTATCAAAGGGCTTTTGTCCCTGCTTTGCTTTTTCACGTTCTTTTTGATATAATACAAAAAAGTCAAATGCAGAAAGTGTAGGTTTATAATATAGATGGATTTAGAGAATACAAACAAACTGACAATCGGGATCCTGGCACATGTCGATGCCGGAAAAACAACGCTTGCAGAAAGCATTTTGTATCTGACAGGCAGCATTCGGAAACTGGGGCGTGTGGATCATCAGGATGCATTTTTGGATACTTATGAATTAGAGAGGGAGCGTGGAATTACTATTTTTTCCAAACAGGCGGAATTTAGGTTAGGAGAGCGGGAGGTTACCCTGCTTGATACTCCGGGACATGTGGATTTTTCGGCTGAGATGGAACGAACCCTTCAGGTATTGGATTATGCCATTTTGGTTATCAGTGGAGCAGATGGAGTACAGGGACATGTACAGACCTTATGGCGCCTTTTAAAACAGTATGAGATACCGGTCTTTTTATTTATCAATAAAATGGATCAGCCGGACACCAATGAAAAAGCATTGATGGAAGAATTGACCAAAAGATTGGATGAAAAATGTATTAATTTCAGTGGAGGACTTGAAACAGAAGAGGCAAAGGAAAATCTTGCAGTCTGTGATGAGGCAGTATTGGAACATTATCTGGAAAGCGGAGAAATCCAGAAAGAAGAAATCATAAACTTAATAGCAAAGAGAAAAGTCTTTCCTTGTTATTTTGGTTCGGCTTTAAAGATTCAGGGTGTAGAAGAATTTTTAAGAGGAATCGAAACCTTTACAAGAGAATGTGCCTATCCGGAAGAATTCGGTGCAAGGGTCTTTAAGATTGCAAGAGATGCACAGGGGAACCGATTAACTTATTTAAAAATAACCGGCGGAAGCTTAAAAGTAAAAATGCTGTTATCAAATGAAAAAGAGGCAGGAGAGGGAAAAGAAGAACTCTGGGAAGAAAAAGCAGAACAGATTCGGATTTATTCCGGAAATTCTTTTGAGGCAGTAAAAGAAGCCAAAGCCGGAAGCGTCTGTGCGGTGACCGGACTTTCCCATACTTACTGCGGACAGGGGCTTGGAATCGAAGCCCATACGTTTTTACCGGTTTTAGAGCCGGTCTTAACTTATAAAATCGAACTGCCGGAAGACTGTAATGTGCACAGTATGTTAATCAAATTAAAAGAATTGGAAGAAGAAGAACCACAGCTTCATATTGTGTGGGATGAAAGATTACAGGAAATTCATGCGCAGGTTATGGGCGAAGTACAGATTGAAATCTTAAAGCGCATGATTTGGGAACGCTATCAGACAGAAGTGGAGTTTGGCAGCGGAAAAATCGTCTATAAAGAAACGATTGAAAACTGCGTTGAGGGAGTCGGACATTTTGAACCGCTTCGCCATTATGCCGAGGTACATTTAAAATTAGAGCCGGCGGAGAGAGGCACAGGACTTCATTTTTTTGCAGACTGTAGTGAAGATTTATTGGATAGAAACTGGCAGAGGCTTGTGCTGACTCATTTAGAAGAGCGGGTGCATAAAGGCGTGTTAACCGGTTCGGAAATTACAGACATGAAAATTACGCTGGTGAGCGGACGGGCACATTTAAAACATACCGAGGGTGGAGATTTCAGACAGGCGACTTATCGTGCCCTGCGTCAGGGGTTAAAAAAAGCAAAGAGTGTCTTATTAGAGCCGGTCTATGAATTTCGATTAGAACTGCCGGCAGATAAAGTGGGAAGAGCGATGGCAGATATTCAGAAAATGTATGGGGAATTTCAGCTTGCGGACAGTGAAGGAGAATATTCCGTAGTGACTGGATTTGCACCGGTTTCTTTGATGCGGGATTATCAAAAAGAAGTGATGGCTTATACAAGCGGGCACGGCAGACTGTTTTGTACCTTAAAAGGCTATATGCCGTGCCATAATGCGGATGAAGTGATTGAAGAGATGAATTACGATTCCGAAAGTGATTTAGAAAATCCAACCGGTTCTGTCTTTTGTGCGCATGGGGCAGGATTTATTGTGCCGTGGTATGAAGTAGAAGACTATATGCATCTGGAACTTCAGACCCCGACACCAAAACAGGTAGAAGAAGAACTTCCTATGCCAAAAAGAACCCCCAAAGAAGCCGAGGCCTATCTAAAAGAAGGAGTTCAAAATGAAGAAGAACTAAGAGCCATCTTTGAGCGTACTTATGGTGCAGTAAAAAGAGAACGACAGGGCTGGGAGCGGGTTTCAAAAAGAAATCCGAACAGAAATTCAAGTGTCAGAAGCAGTGAGACAGAAAACACCAGAAAAGAGAAGAAGCGGGAACCTCTAAAAGAATATCTGCTTGTGGACGGTTATAATATTATTTTTGCATGGGAAGATCTAAATGAACTTTCCAAAATTAATATTGAAAGTGCAAGAAATAAGCTGATGGACCGTTTAAGTAATTACCAGGGATATAAAAAAATGACTTTGATTCTGGTCTTTGATGCCTATAAAGTCAAGGGAAATCCAGGAAGTGTAATGAAATACCACAATATTTATGTGGTCTATACTAAAGAGGCAGAGACCGCCGACCAGTATATTGAAAAAACGGTACATGAAATCGGCAGAAAGTATCAGGTTACAGTTGCCACTTCGGATGCATTAGAACAGGTCATTATCTTAGGTCAGGGCGGAAATCGGCTGTCTGCAGCAAATCTTTTAGAAGAAGTAGAAGCGGTGGAAGCAGAGATTTCAAAGAAAGTAAAAAAAGAAGCACCAAAAGAGAAGAATTATCTGTTTGACCATTTAGATGAAGAAATGGCAGATTTGATGGAAGAAGTGCGGTTGGGAAAGAAAAAACTTCGGAAATAAAAAAAGTTCAAGAGAAAAGTAAGAAAAGAGAATTCGTCAGTAAAAAAACAAGACGGCTTCTCTTTTTTTGTACTTGTTTTAGTACAAGTTTACATCTGTCTTGTCAGATGTAAAGAAAAGATGTATAATTTCAAAAACTGAGCAATTTTAATGTGAAGGGATAGGAGAAGGAAATAAATGAAACACGTAAAAGCAGATGTGGTAATTGTAGGAACGGGCGTGGCAGGATTATTTGCCGCTTTACATTTACCAAAAGACAAAAAAATTCTTATGATTACGAAAGATGAACTTGAAAACAGTGATTCTTTTTTAGCACAGGGCGGAATCTGTGTGGAACGAAATGAAGAGGATTATGATTCTTTTATGGAAGATACGTTGAAAGCCGGTCATTATGAAAACCGCAGAGAATCCGTGGATATTATGATTCGTTCTTCAAGAGAAGTGATTAACGAACTGATCGACTGCGGAGTAGAATTCCATAAAAAAGAAAACGGAGAGCTGGCTTATACAAGAGAAGGCGCACATTCTAAATCAAGAATTTTATATCATCAGGATGTGACAGGAAAAGAAATTACAAGTAAGCTGCTTGCCTGTGTACAGAAATTTTCTAATGTAGAACTTTTGACACAGACCACAATGATTGATATACTGGAAGAGAAAAACCAGTGCTATGGAATCGTGGCAAGAAGCGCGGACAAAACATTGTTTGCAGTGACTGCAAGAGCGGTTGTATGGGCTTGTGGTGGAATCGGAGGATTATATGAACATTCTACGAACTTCCCACATTTAACCGGAGATGCATTGGCAATTGCCTTAAAACATGGAATTGAACTGGAACATCCGGATTATGTTCAGATTCATCCGACGACTTTGTATTCTCCAAAACCAGGAAGAAGATTTTTAATTTCTGAATCCGTGCGTGGAGAGGGAGCAAAATTATACAATGCAAAAATGGAACGTTTTGCAAATGAAGTTCTGCCAAGGGACTTGATGACAGCTGAGATAAGAAAACAGATGGAGATTGACCATAAACCTTATGTATGGCTTGATATGCGTCCACTCGGAGAAGTACAGATTAAAACACATTTTCCGAATATTTATCAGAAATGTCTGGAAGAAGGCTTTGATGTGACAAAAGAATGTATTCCGGTTGTTCCGGCACAGCATTATTTCATGGGTGGAGTAAAAGTAGATAAATACAGCCGCACAACCATGAAATGTCTGTATGCATCCGGTGAGACAAGCTGTAATGGAGTTCACGGAGCAAATCGTCTGGCAAGTAACTCTTTATTAGAAAGTCTGGTATTTGCAAAACGTGCCGCAGGACAGATTACAAAGATTTTAGAAACAAAAGAAACTGCCGAAGAAGAAAATGTACAAAATGCACTGCTTAAAAAAGCAGACGCAACGAACTTCTTAGGAAAAGAAGAACTTCAGAAATTATATGCAGAAAGCGTAAGAAAAGAAATTGAAAGGGTAAGGGAAGAAGCAGTATGAACCAGATTACAATGAAATTAAATGCAGACCATTTGATTATGGAGGCATTAAAAGAAGATATCACAAGTGAGGACATTACAACAAATGCAGTGATGAGAGAAGCCTGCCCTGGAGAAGTTCAGTTAATCTGTAAACAGGACGGTGTCATTGCAGGTCTTGAAGTTTATAAAAGAGTATTTGAATTATTAGATGAAAAAACTGAAGTTGAATTTTATGTAAAAGACGGTGATGTCGTAAAAAATAAACAGCTGATGGGTGTGGTTCGTGGAGATATTCGCGTTCTGCTTTCCGGAGAGAGAGTTGCGTTAAATTACTTACAGCGTATGAGTGGAATTGCAACTTATACAAGAAGCATTGTCGATTTGTTAGAAGGTAGTAAGACCAGACTGCTTGATACCAGAAAGACGACACCAAATATGCGTGTATTTGAAAAATATGCGGTCAAAGTAGGCGGTGGATGTAATCACAGATATAACTTATCCGATGGTATTTTATTAAAAGATAACCATATCGGAGCAGCCGGAAGTGTTGCAAAAGCAATTGAGATGGCGAAAGAATATGCTCCGTTTGTCCGTAAAATTGAAATCGAAGTAGAAAATCTTGAAATGGTAAAAGAAGCAGTGGAAGCCGGTGCAGACATTATTATGTTAGATAATATGACACCGGATGAAATGAGAGAGGCAATCAAAATCATCGACGGACGAGCACAGACAGAGTGTTCCGGTAATGTCACAAAAGAAAATGTGGCAAGACTGGTTTCTGTCGGAGTGGATTATATTTCAAGCGGAGCATTAACACATTCTGCACCGATACTTGACATTTCCATGAAAAATCTTCATCCTGTAAATCAATAGAGTTCTGTTGCAAGACGTAACAGGAAGGAAGAGGTGAAGGATGAACGGTGAAGAAAGAAGAAAAGAAATCTTAAAATTTATCGGGCAGAGTCCCAAGCCCGTTTCCGGCACGGAACTGGCAAAACAATTTGACGTCAGCCGTCAGGTAATTGTACAGGATGTTGCACTTTTGCGTGCACAAAATCAGGATATTCTTTCAACACATAGAGGATATGTGCTGCAGACACCGGTGTTTGCGTCACGTGTCATTTATGTCTGCCATACGGATAAAGAAATTCAGGAGGAGCTGAATCTGATTGTAGATTGTGGCGGAAAAGTAGCGGATGTATTTATCAATCATAAGATTTATGGTTGTCTGTCTGCAGAACTTGGACTTGATTCAAGAAAGAAGATTGGCGATTTTGTGGCAAAAATTGAAAGTGGGCAGTCAAGCCCGCTTAAAAATATTACTTCGGGATATCATTATCATACAATCTTAGCGGACAGTGAAAGCACATTAGATGATATTGAAGCAGAACTGGCACGCAGAGGATTTCTGGCACAGGTGGATTCTAAGATATCATAGAAGAGGTGAAGATTATGCAGGAACAATTGACGGAAAGTGATGTAAAAAAAATACAGGAAGAAATTGACTACCGAAAATTAGTCGTGCGTAAAAATGCAATTGAGGCAGTAAAAGAAGCAAGAGCACAAGGGGATTTAAGCGAAAACTTTGAGTATTATGCGGCAAAAAAAGATAAGAATAAAAATGAGAGCCGTATTCGATATTTGGAAAGAATGTTAAAAACTGCAAAGATTGTAACAGATACAACAAAAAAAGACGAAGCAGGATTAAATGATTTGGTAGAAATCTATTTCCCGGAGGATGATGAGACAGAGACTTATAAATTGGTAACATCGATTCGTGGAAATTCTCTGGATAACCGAATCAGCATAGAATCTCCGCTTGGAAAAGCAATCCTTGGACATAAAGCCGGGGAGACTGTTTTAGTACAGGTCAATGATTCTGTGAGCTATCCGGTAGAAATCCGTTCCATTCAGGAAGCGGAAGGGGAGGATGATATCCGCAGTTTTTAAGTAAGAAGCTCGGTTACTTGTAGCCGAGTAGTTCACAGTAATGTATGATTGGAGGATAATTTATGAATCAGGTAAGGGAAAAATTATTTTCGTGTCTGGAAAGTCTGAAGAAAAAAACAGATTTTAAACCGGAAGTAGCACTGGTGCTTGGCTCGGGACTTGGAGATTATGCAGAACACATTGAAGTGAAAGAAACTGTGGATTACAAAGACCTTGAGGGATTTCCGGTATCTACAGTAGCCGGACACAAGGGAAGATTTGTATTTGGCTATATTGGAAGCGTTCCGGTTGTCATCATGCAGGGAAGAGTGCATTACTATGAAGGATATCCGATGAGTGATGTGGTTCTGCCCATTCGTCTGATGGGACTTTTAGGAGCAAAGAAGCTGATTCTCACGAATGCAGCGGGGGGCATTAACTTTGATTACCGCCCAGGTGATTTTATGCTTTTAAAAGATCATATCACAACAGCAGTTCCAAGTCCGTTAATTGGAGAGAATATAGAAGAATTAGGACCGCGTTTTCCGGATATGAGTGAAGTATACAGCGAAAGGATGCGTGAAATAGCAATCTTTTGTGCTAAGAAGCTGGAGATTCCGATTCAGGAAGGGGTTTATGTGCAGTTTACCGGACCAAATTATGAGACACCGGCGGAAATCCGGATGGCAAGAAGCTGGGGGGCAGATGCGGCTGGAATGAGTACAGCATGTGAAGCAATGGCAGCAAGGCATCTTGGAATGGAAGTATGCGGAATTTCCTGCATTACAAATCTTGCAGCAGGGATGAGCAAACAGGCTCTTTCTCATAAAGAAGTACAGGAGACTGCTGACAAAGTGTCTGTAAGATTTAAGGAATTGATTACAGAACTGATTCAGGCAATTTAATCGAATCAAGTAGCGAAGCGGATTGCGAATATACGATTGACTCGGATATCTGCTCAATAAATGAGTTTAAATAATAGATGAAGTCAGGGTACTTTTTGTGCGATGGCTTCATCTATTATTATTTTACATGGATTTTACATTTGTCTCGAAAGAATTTAACATAAGATAGATAGAATAAGGTCAAATGAAAGAGAAAGGAAGGAAATTATGGATTTCTTTAGTATTTTGACTTTACTTGGAGGACTTGCCCTGTTTTTATATGGAATGAATGTGATGGGGGACGGTCTGGAAAAGGTTTCGGGCGGTAAGATGGAAAAAATCTTAGAGACACTTACCTCGAATCCACTTAAGGCAGTTGGTTTAGGAGCTGCGGTAACCGCAGTTATCCAATCGTCATCGGCTACAACGGTTATGGTTGTAGGTTTTGTAAACTCTGGAATTATGAAATTATCTCAGGCAGTAGGCGTTATCATGGGAGCAAATATCGGTACTACGATTACCTCCTGGATTTTAAGCTTATCTGGTATTCAGAGTGATAACTTTTTTATCCAGTTATTTAAGCCGACTACATTCTCACCGGTTCTGGCATTGATTGGTGTTGCATTTTTAATGTTTGCAAAAAGTGAAAAGAAAAAAGATATTGGAACGATTTTCATTGGATTTGCAGTATTAATGTTTGGTATGGAAAGTATGAGCGGCGCAGTAAAACCACTTGCCGATGTACCGGAATTTACCGGAATTTTAACAAAATTTTCCAATCCGATTTTAGGTCTTCTGGCAGGTATGATTTTAACCGCAGTGATTCAGAGTTCTTCTGCATCTGTTGGAATTTTACAGGCACTTTGCGTAACGGGAGCAGTCGGCTACAGCGCAGCCATTCCGATTATCATGGGTCAGAACATTGGTACTTGTATTACGGCATTATTATCTGCAATTGGTGCAAAGAAAAATGCAAAACGTGCAGCAATGGTACATCTTTACTTCAATATTATTGGAACAGTTGTCTTTATGGTACTGTTTTATGCAATCAATGCAGTTGTACAGTTTCCGTTTATGAATCAGGCAGCAAATGCAGCAGGAATCGCAGTTGTGCATACGACTTTTAATGTATTTGCAACCCTTTTGTTACTTCCATTTTCAAAAGTACTTGAAAAACTTGCAATTCTTACGATTCGTGACAAAGAGGAAGATAAGAAAGAAACAGAAGCAACCGGAATGGAACTTTTGGACAGCCGTTTCTTAGATAAACCGGCTTTAGCAGTAGAACAGAGTCGAAGAGTTGCAGTTGAAATGGCGAATAAAGTAAAAGATGCAATCAATACATCAATTGGGCTTATCGAACATTATGATTCGGAAAAAGCAGAACAGGTTTTAGCGGAAGAAGAACAGGTAGACTGTTATGAGGATGGACTTGGAACTTATCTGGTAAAGTTGAGTCAGAAAGATTTAAATGTAAAGGATAGCCATGACTTATCGATCATGTTACACTGCATCGGTGATTTTGAACGAATTTCTGATCATGCAGTCAGCATCATGCGCTCGGCAAAAGAGCTGTATGAGAAAAATCTGAAATTCTCAGATGAAGCACTTGCAGAGTTAAAAGTAATTACAAAAGCAGTAGAAGATGTGGTTGAGGCTGCCGTAAAAGGATTTGAAACAAAAGATGAAAGTATTGCAAGAAGCGTAGAGCCGATTGAAGAAGTCATTGACGAATTAAAGATTGAATTAAAGAACCGTCATGTCAGACGTCTTAGAAATGGAAACTGTACGATTGAGCAGGGGTTTGTGCTTTCCGATATTACAGCAAGTCTTGAGAGAGTGGCGGATCATTGTTCGAATGTGGCAGTCTGTATCTGTCAGGTGCAGGAGGATGCCTTTGATACACACAGCTACCTGGAAAAAATGAAGAAAAACAGCGTAGAATTTCAAAGTATTACCCGAGTTGCACGGGCACGCTATGCGCTCCCATCTTGTATTTCTGTAAAAAATTAAGTATACTTTTCTGGTAGAGAAAAACCAGAAGAGGTGGAAATATGATTTACTGTGTAGAAGATGAAAGAAATATTCGTGAGTTGTTAGTATATACATTAGAAACAACAGGATTTGAAGCAATAGGAATTCAGGAAGGAAAAGAATTATTCCGATGTCTGGAAAAAGAGTTGCCGGATTTGATTCTGCTGGATATCATGCTTCCGGGGCAGGACGGATACAGCATTCTTGAAAAATTAAAAAAAGAGCCGAAGACCAGAGATATTCCGGTGATTATGGTGACTGCAAAAGAAGCAGAGTATGATAAAGTGCGTGGACTCGATAGTGGAGCAGACGATTATATTACAAAGCCATTTGGAATGATGGAGTTTATCTCCAGAGTAAAAGCAGTACTCAGAAGGAGCAAAAAACAGATGAAAGATACACTTTTAAGCTGTGGAAATCTTTCAATTGATGTGGAACGCCACCAGGTATTAGATGGAGAACGTCAGGTGGAGCTGACATACAAAGAATTTGAAATGCTCCGTTATCTGATGGAAAATCAAGGGATTGTGTTAACTCGTGATAAACTGCTGGAACATATCTGGGGGTATGATTTTGATGGAGAAACTCGAACAGTAGATGTACACATTCGGACATTGAGACAGAAACTCGAAGAATCAGGAGCATTGATTGAGACTATCCGAGGGGTAGGATATCGAATTGGAGACAGAAAATGAGAAAAAGAATCTTAAATTATGTAGGGTTTATGATTATTCTCTCGATGGTGCTGACCTTCGTGTCAGCAAGCGTCATCATGTATGTAAAAACAAATGAATGGATGGAACAGGACGTACGAAATGAAGCGCAGTACGTCCGTCTGCTTTTAGAGCAGACGACAGACAGTGGATGGGAAGAACAGGCAGGAACATTTACAACCAGCAGAATCACCATATTAAATGAAGACGGAACTGTTCAGTATGATTCGGAAGAAGATTCTGCAACAATGGGAAATCATAAGGATCGTCCGGAAGTAAAACAGGCGATGGAAGAAGGGGAAGGAGAAACCGTTCGTTTCTCGGAAACCTTATCAAAAAAGACCTTTTATTATGCCCTGAGATTAGATGATGGGCGGCTGGTGCGTGTGGCAAAAACGACAGACAGTGTATTTCAAACCATGTTTTCCGGGCTTTTTTTGATGGGAATCCTGCTGATTGTAATTTTGGCATTTGCCTTCTTGTTAGTTGAAAAACAGACTTCAAAATTAATTAAACCGATTAACCATCTGGACTTAGAAGAACCACTTTCCAGTGTAGCATATGAAGAACTGAGACCACTGCTGGTGAGAATTGACGACCAGAATCATCAGTTGAAACAACAGCTGGAAGAATTAAAAAAAGCAGAAGAAGTTCGCAAAGAATTTTCTGCAAATGTTTCCCATGAATTAAAAACACCGTTGATGTCAATTTCCGGTTATGCGGAGATTATGAAAAATAACATGGTTCCGCCGGATAAAGTGCCCGATTTTGCCGGACGAATCTATGAAGAGGCAAGCAGACTGACGAATCTGGTACAGGACATTATTGAGATTTCAAAATTGGATGAGGGAATCAGCATGCCGTTTGAATTGGTAGATGTCAGTGAGCTGGCAGAAGAAATCGGCACGACTTTGCTTGTGGAAGCAGAAAAACGAAAGATTAAGCTGTCTGTGGAAGCAGAAAAACAGACAATGGTAAATGGAGTGCGCCATATCTTATATGAAATGATGTATAATGTGGCAGATAATGCGATTAAATATAATCATGAAGATGGTTATGTAAAAGTAAAAGTTAAGAAGAATCAAAATCAGGTTCAAATTTCCATTGAAGATAATGGAATTGGAATTAAAAAAGAAGAACAGGAGCGTATTTTTGAGCGGTTCTATCGTGTAGATAAGAGTCATTCAAAAAAGACCGGAGGCACAGGACTTGGACTTTCGATTGTAAAACATGGGGCAATTCTCCATGATGCAAGGATTGAAATTGACAGTGAGCCGGAGAGAGGAACAAAGATTATATTGATATTAAAAAGAGCAGATGTTCATCAGAAGTGATGGACATCTGCTCTTTTTGGTATCTCAGTGGGGGAGACTTTTTTGATTCAGTTAAAATCTTCTCCAGGAATCTCTTACAAATAAAAGTAAAAGTGGGAACAATTCCAGACGTCCCGCAAGCATATCAAAAATCAAAATCAGCTTGCTTCCATTGGAAAAGAGGCTAAAGTTCTGGGTCGGTCCAACCAGTGCAAGCCCCGGACCGATATTATTTAAGGTTGCAGAAACTGCTGTAAAGTTTGTGGTAAGGTCAAAGTTATCAAGGCTGATTAGTAAAACCGAGGCCACAAAAATCAGAATATAGGCAATCATATAAACATTCGTAGAACGAAGGACATTGTGTTCTACCACTTTGCCATCCATCTGAATTTTTCTTACACTTCTTGGATGCAGGTAAGTGTGAAGTTCTTTTTTCATGGTCTTGATTAATAAAATAAATCTGGAAACCTTGATTCCACCACCGGTACTTCCGGCACAAGCGCCAATAAACATTAAAATAACCAGAATCGTACGTGAAAATTCCGGCCACAAATCAAAGTCCGTTGTAGCAAAACCAGTTGTCGTAATAACCGAAGCTACCTGAAATGAGACATGTCTTATGGTTTCTTCTAAAGTAGAAAACATTGCTCTTGCATTAAAAGAAATAAAGACAATGGAAGCAAAGATGATAATCAGATACCAGCGTACTTCTTCCATATGGATTGCCTGTCTGAGTTTCTTGCTTAAAAGCAGGAAATAAGCACTGAAATTAATTCCAAATAAAATCATAAATATCGTAACTACATATTGAATATAAGGCGAGTAACCCGCTATACTGTCATTTTTAATGCCAAACCCACCGGTTCCGGCTGTACCAAATGAGGTGGTAAGTGCATCAAAAACAGACATTTTACCAAATAAAAGTAATACAAATTCGATAACGGTTAAAGTCAGATAAATCGAATATAAAATTTTGGCAGTAGACTGAACCTGAGGAACGAGTTTACTGACAGATGGTCCAGGGCTTTCGGCTTTCATCAGGTTGACATGATAACCGCCGTCACCTCCTGTTAATGGAAGCAGGCAGAGAATAAAGACCAGAACACCCATACCGCCAATCCAGTGAGTAAAACTTCGCCACATTAACATGCACTTTGGAAGAGATTCTACATCCAGAAGAATACTTGCACCGGTAGTCGTAAAACCGGAGACGGTTTCAAATACGGCATCAATTGGATTTGAAATAACACCGCCAATTAAAAATGGAAGTGCACCCATAATACTAAGGATAATCCAGCTTAGTGCAACTGTAACACAGCCCTCTCTGGTATAAAAGATTTTATTTTTTGTCTTTTTCTGTACCAGTGGAATTCCAATTAAGAGGCAGAACATAGCAGATAAGAAAAATGCCCAGCCGGAATGTTCATGGTAGAAAATTGCAGTTATACAGGGAAGTGCCATAAATAAAGCTTCAAAGTTTAAAATCCATCCAATGATATAAGCAATAATCGAATAATTCATAATTTGATTTTCCTTTTAGTAATAAAGTAAACTATTTTTTCAGGATATCCTGAATATCATTGAGTCCTTTTATTGTAGTGACAACAACGACTGTATCTTTTGCCTGAATCGAGTCCTGACCTCTTGGAATCAGGATGACACCATTTCGGTTAATGCAGGCAACTAAGAGGTTGTCGCGGATATCTAAGTCAGCCAGCGGGATATTTAAAAACGGACAGTCATCGTGGATGGAAAATTCAAGAGCTTCTGCTTTATTATCAAGAATCTGATAAAGGGTTTCCACATTGCTTCCGATACTGTTCTGCATGGCACGGACATATTGAAGAATATAATCGGCAGTAATATATTTGGGATAAATCACACTTCCGATATCAAGGCCTTCAATGATATCATCAAACGCAATCCGGTTTACTTTTGAAACTAATTTTGCATTACTGTTTTTCTTGGCAAATAAAGAAAGTAGGATGTTTTCTTCATCCAGATTAGTTAAAGTAACAAAAGATTCTACACGGGTCAATCCTTCTTCCAAGAGCAGATTTTTATCGGTTCCGTCTCCGTGGATAATGGTAGCGTCCGGTAATAATTCACTTAACTGTTCACAGCGGGCGGCGTTGGATTCTACAATTAAAACACGAATTTTCATGCTTAAGAGAATCTTGGCAAGATAATAAGAAAGAGTACCACCGCCTACAATCATGGTGCTTTTTACCTGATGTGTATGGATTCCGATTTTTTTAAAGAACAAAGCGGAGTTGATTGGTGAAGCGATAACAGACACAATATCATTATCCTTTAAAATAAAATTACCGGATGGAATACTGACTTCTTCTCCACGTTCGACTGCGCCGATCAGAATCAGGTTTTTATAGCGTTCACCAAATTCCATAACAGACATATTGTTTAATTTAAATTCCGGTTTGATTTTAAATTTTAATAATTCCACACGGCCTTTGGCAAAAGTGTCGATTTTAATTGCGGATGGAAAACGTAAGATACGTGCAATTTCAATCGCAGCCGCATATTCCGGATTAATAATCATGGAAATTCCGAGACTCTGCTTGATAAATCCAAGTTCTTTGCTGTAGACCGGATTACGCACTCTTGCGATAGTGTGGCATTTGCTTACCCTTTTTGCAATCAGGCAGCAGAGCAGGTTCAGCTCATCAGAGCCGGTTACGGCAATTAAAAGGTCTGCTGTTTCAATTCCGGCATCAAGAAGGGTATTGATACTTGCTGCATTTCCGAGAAATCCCATAATATCGATGTCTTCGGTAGTGTCTTGAATTTTTTTTTCGATAATATCAACAATGACAATATTATGTTTTTCATTGCTGAGTTGTTCGGCAAGGGTGCGTCCGACTTTTCCACACCCTACTATAATAATGTTCATAAAATCCTCCAAATTAAAGAATATGAAAAATCGCATATCATTATGATATGCTGTGTGAACATTATAGCACTGCTATGTCTATTTTTAAATACGGATTATGAAAAAATTTAGATTTTCATTTGGTAAAATCGGGTACATGATATACTTTGTTCCAATTGGGATTGCAAGCAGAGAAAATTCGAGCTATAATGAGCGGTAAGAAGTAAAATTATCCCCGAAAATCAGGAGGAATCGGCAGTATGAATATGAAAGAAGCAACAAAAAAGATGAAGCAGGACAGCCCAAAGCTGGCGGGACTTTCAGAAGCGCAGAGAAATCTGGCACTTGAAAAGGTAAAGGAGGCTCTCCTTTTAAATAAGGAAATGATTTTTCTGGAAAATAAAAAAGACATGGAAGCAGCAGAAGAAATGGGAATCGCACCGGCGGTGAAAAAACGCCTGAAATTTGATGAACACAAACTGATGGATGTAGTAAACGGAATCAGCGAATTAATCAAACTGCCGGATCCGCTTGGAAAAGTGCAGCTGGCACGACAGTTAGATGAGGGATTAAATCTTTATCGTGTGAGCTGTCCGATTGGTGTGATTGGAATTATCTTTGAGGCAAGACCAGATGCGCTGGTTCAGATTTCTTCGCTTTGCTTAAAAAGCGGAAACTGCGCCATCTTAAAAGGCGGAAAAGAAACTGTAAGAACCAATAAGATTTTGTTTGACATTATTTATAAGGCAGCGACTTCGGCCGGAGTGCCGGAAGGCTGTATGCTTCAGGCAGAACAACATAATGAGATTGATGAACTCTTATCCTGTCATGAATCGGTCGATTTATTGATTCCAAGAGGTTCAAATTCTTTTGTTCAGTATATTATGAATCATACAAAGATTCCGGTTATGGGACATGCAGATGGCGTCTGCCATATTTATGTAGACAAAGAATATGACAAAAAGAAAGCCATTCCGGTGATTGTGGATGCAAAGACTCAATATACGGCAGCCTGCAATGCGGTGGAAACCTTATTGGTTCACAGAGAAATTGCAAAAGAATTTTTACCGGAACTTGAAACTGCTTTAAAAGAGGCAGGAGTGAAAATTCGTGGAACAAAAGAAGTCAGTGAAATCATTTCTTGTGAAGTGATGGGAGAAGAAGAATTTCATACAGAATATCTGGATTTGGTGCTTTCAGTTAAACTGGTAGAAGACGAAGAAGAAGCGATTGCACATATCAATCATTATGGTTCTCATCATACGGATTGTATTCTTACAGAAAATCAGGAAATTGCAGAAAAATTTATGCAGTTAGTGGATTCCGCAGGGGTTTATCAAAACTGTTCCACCCGATTTGCGGACGGATTCCGTTATGGATTTGGAGCAGAAGTAGGAATCAGTACAGGAAAGATTCACGCAAGAGGTCCGGTTGGACTGGAGGGGCTTGTTACTTATAAATATAAATTATACGGACAGGGACAGATTGTGGCAGATTATGCACAGGGAAACAGCCAGTTTCACTTTAAAGAATTATGAGCAGAAAGATAAAGACATTATTATTAAGTCTGACACCGATTGCAGTTTATTTTATAATAGAAATTCTTGTTTCATGTGGCTGTACTTTTACAGGAATGATTGGAATGACTTCAGTGTCAGGAACAGTATTTGGTAACTGGCTTTCTGGATTTTTAGAGCAGGAAGGGCTGTACCTGATTAGTATTCTGGCATACCTTATATTTTTTGTGATTGGGGTATTCTGGTATAAACGGATGCGGGCAGGCGGAAAATATCCGGTCTGGAATCAACAAAAGAATCTGAATCTGTCGGTTCTTTTAAAACTTGCAGTATTAGGAATTTTTGTCCAGTTTGCAATCAGTTTTCTTTTGAATCTTGTGTATATCGTTCGACCGGATGTGATGCAGAATTATACAAAAGTAATGGAGAGTCTGGGAAGTGGAAATCCAAGTCTCTTTTCTGTAGTTTATGTGGTGATTACGGCACCGATTGTAGAGGAAATGCTTATGAGGGGGCTCTGCCTTGTGATTTTAAGAAAAGAGTTTCCATTCTGGGTAGCAAATATCATTCAGGCATTTTATTTTGGTGTGATTCATCTGAATCTGGTACAGGGAATCTATGCGTTTTTATTGGGGATGGTACTTGGTGCTGTAGTAAAACGTTATGGAACTTTGAAAGCATCGATGTATTTACATTTTGTAATTAATTTCAGTGGACAGCTTTTAAGTCTGCTTTAATTAATATAAAATAAAAATATAAAATAAATAAGAATCGAAATTAGAAGAAATGGCTCTTTTTTCGTTGAGAAATTCAAGTCAGCTTTACGATACAGATAGTTATGTGGTAAAATTAGAAAGAAATCTGATGATTTTATAAGGAGGAAATAGATTATGAAAAATCCGATATTGGTCGTTATGGCAGCAGGAATGGGAAGCCGCTACGGAGGATTAAAACAGATTGACCCGGTAGATGAACAGGGTCATATCATTATGGACTTTTCAATTTACGACGCAGTAAAAGCAGGATTTAAAAAAGTAGTATTTATTATAAAAGAGGAAAATGAAAAAGACTTTAAAGCAGCAATCGGTGACCGCTTAAGCAAAGTGATTGATGTAAGTTATGTCTATCAGAAACTGGAAAATATTCCGGAGGGATTTACCGTTCCTGAAGGACGTATCAAACCATTTGGAACAGGTCATGCTATCTTAAGCTGTATCAACGAAGTGGATGCTCCGTTTGCAGTTATCAATGCAGATGACTATTATGGTTCTCATGCGTTCCAGGTAATCTATGATTTCTTAACCACACACGAAGATGATGAAAAATACCGCTATACTATGGTTGGCTATGTGCTGGAAAATACATTGACCGAAAACGGACATGTGGCAAGAGGAGTCTGCGAGACGGATGAAAACGGTCATCTGGTAGGAATCTGTGAGAGAACCCGTATTGAAAAACATGGAGAACAGGCAGAATATACAGAAGATGATGGAAAAACATGGACAGCACTTCCAAATGACAGTATTGTATCCATGAATATGTGGGGATTTACACCGAGTATGCTGACAGAGTTAAAAAATCGTTTTCCGAAATTCTTAGAAGAAAATCTGGAAAAGAATCCGTTAAAATGTGAATACTTCCTGCCTTCTGTAGTCGGAGAACTGCTGGCAGAAGAAAAAGCGACTGTTCAGGTTTTAAAATCTACAGATAAATGGTATGGTGTAACCTATAAAGAAGACAAACCGGTAGTTGTGGCTGCAATTAAACGTATGAAAGCAGAAGGTCTGTATCCGGAATATTTATGGGAAAAATAAATTAAGGCTTTTCTTTTTCAAGAAAAAATGGTAAAGTAATATAGAACATAAAAGATGTTTCTAAACAGAAAACTTAGAGGTTTTAGAAGGAGGAACAACAAATGGCAATTTTAGTAACAGGTGGAGCAGGATATATTGGAAGCCATACCGTAGTAGAACTGCAGAGCGCAGGTTATGATGTGGTTGTTTTAGATAACTTAAGTAATGCGAGTGAAAAATCACTGGAGAGAGTAGAAAAAATCACAGGAAAACCGGTGACTTTCTATAAAGCAGATATTCTTGACAGAGATGCATTAAATGAAGTATTTGAGAAAGAATCCATCGATTCCTGTATTCATTTTGCAGGTTTAAAAGCAGTTGGTGAATCCGTGGCAAAACCGTGGGAATATTATGAAAATAACATTGCAGGTACTTTAACTTTAGTTGATGTAATGAGAAAACATGGAGTAAAAAATATTATTTTCTCTTCTTCCGCAACAGTATATGGAGACCCTGCATTTGTTCCAATTACAGAAGAATGCCCGAAAGGACAGTGTACCAATCCTTATGGATGGACAAAATCCATGTTGGAACAGATTTTAACCGATATTCAGAAAGCAGACCCTGAATGGAACGTAGTACTGCTTCGTTATTTCAATCCAATCGGAGCACATAAGAGCGGAACAATCGGAGAAAATCCAAACGGTATTCCAAATAACTTAATGCCATACATCACTCAAGTAGCAGTAGGAAAATTAAAAGAGCTGGGTGTATTCGGAAATGATTACGATACACCGGATGGAACAGGAGTACGTGATTACATCCATGTAGTAGACCTTGCAAAAGGACATGTAAAAGCACTTAAGAAAATTGAAGAAAAAGCAGGTCTTAAGATTTATAACTTAGGAACTGGAAAAGGTTACAGCGTACTTGATATTGTAAAGAATTTTGAAGCTGCAACAGGTGTAAAAATTCCTTATGTTATTAAAGCACGTCGTCCTGGAGATATTGCAACCTGCTATTCAAGTGCAGAAAAAGCAAAAGAAGAACTTGGATGGACCGCAGAATATGGAATCAAAGAAATGTGTGAAGATTCCTGGAGATGGCAGTCTAATAACCCGAATGGTTATGAGGATTAATTGATAATTCTGATTGGTAAAATTGGTAAAAAGGAAAGGGGCAGATACAGCGGATTAGCTGTGTCTGTCCCTTTTTGAAATCTTAATCTTAATATAGTTTTTTACGTTCAAAAACTGGTTCGCAGGTTACCTGCATTTTTAATTTCTGGAATGTTTTTTTATCAGTTGAAGAAAGCATAACAGAAGAATGAACCTGGCATCCTTTTAATTTTGGAAGCTGTTCTAATGCAAGTCTTGCAGCGTCGCTGGTTGCGGCAGAACTTGAAAGTGCAATTAAAATTTCATCTGTATGAAGACGAGGATTTTTGCTGCCAAGATAGGATGTTTTTAATTTCTGGATTGGCTCAATAGAAGCCGGAGAAATTACATGAAGATTGTGAGGGAGCCCTGCAAGGTCTTTTAACGCATTTAATAAGAGCGCAGAAGCAGCACCAAGTAAATCAGAAGTTTTTCCTGTGATGATGCGTCCATCGTCTAATTCGACTGCAGCAGCAGGTGCTCCGGTTTCTTCGGCACGTTTTTTTGCGGCAACCGTTACTTTTCTATCTTCTAAGGAGATATTTGCCTGTTTCATTAACAGCTCAATTTTAAACACTTCGTCCTGGGTCTTAGTCTCATCTGCAAGTCCGTCTACTGCCTGATAGTAACGACGGATAATTTCCTGACGGGATGCTTCGCAGCAGGCTTCGTCATCAATAATACAGTTTCCGGCCATGTTGACCCCCATGTCAGTTGGGGACTGATATGGGCATTTTCCGAAAATACGGTCAAAAATTGCACGAAGAACAGGGAAAATTTCAACGTCACGGTTGTAGTTTACTGTTGTTTCACCGTAAGCTTCTAAGTGGAACGGGTCAATCATATTGACATCGTTTAAGTCGGCAGTTGCAGCTTCATAAGCTAAATTGACAGGATGTTTCAACGGAATATTCCAAATTGGGAAAGTCTCGAATTTGGCATATCCTGCATGAACTCCACGTTTATGTTCATGGTAGAGCTGGGAGAGGCAGGTTGCCATCTTTCCACTTCCAGGTCCAGGTGCGGTGATGACTACAAGTGGTCTTGTTGTTTCGATGTAATCATTTTTTCCATAACCTTCATCGCTAACGATAAGCGGAATATTGCTTGGATAGCCATCAATGGAGTAGAGAATATATACTTTGATGCCGAGTTTTTCCAGTTTCTTTTTGAAATTAATAGCAGCCGGCTGACCGGAAAACTGTGTGATTGCAACGCTTCCGACATAAAGTCCACGCTCCTGAAAAACTTCTCTAAGACGCAGTACATCAGCATCATAAGTAATACCAAGGTCACCACGAACTTTATTTTTTTCAATATCTCCAGCACTGATTACAATGACAATTTCTGCATGGTCGGCTAACTGCATTAACATGCGCAGTTTGCTGTCCGGTGCAAATCCCGGAAGAACTCTTGATGCATGATAGTCATCAAAAAGCTTTCCGCCGAATTCAAGATACAGTTTGTTGTCAAACTGGTTGATGCGTTCACGAATGTGTTCAGACTGCATAGATAAATATTTTTCGTTATCAAATCCTATCTTCATTTTCTTTATGCCTTTCTTTTTACTCTGTTTTTACTCATACAAAATCTATTATACTACAAAGAGCAGGCAAAATTCTAGTAGGGGAAACAAAAAAAAGAAACTTTTGGCAGAATAACAAATAAATTCATGAAAGTTTTAGATTTGAAGCGAGTTTTTTAATTGATTTTTTAACAAGCTATTCGTATAATAGAAAGGACAGAATGAGGAGGAATAAGATGGATCAAAATCAAAACCGCAATCAGGACCCGAATAATAATAAGGGACCTAAGAATAAACAATCCCTTCTGGTACTTTTAATCTGTATTATGGTCAGTCTGTTTGGAATGAATATGCTGTCCAGAATGACAAGTAATGTATCCAGCGAAATTTCCTATAGTGAGTTTATCCAACTGCTTGATAAGGGTCAGGTAGAAAGTGTAGTGATAAATTCTGATGATTTGAAAGTAACGTTGAAAAACAGTGGGAAATTAGGGAATGGCACAAAAACCGTTATTGCCACGGAAGATGAAAATGAGTTGACAAAACGACTTGATGAGGCAAATGTAGAGTTCAAACGTGAAAAACCAAACATGGCAGGGGAACTCTTATATGCAATTTTAAGTTTTGTTGTGCCGGTTGTACTAATGTTTGCACTGATTTCATTATTCTTCCGCCGTATGAATAAAGGCGGTGGTATGATGGGTGGTGTTGGCAAGAGTAAGGCAAAAGCTTATGTACAAAAAGAAACAGGAGTTACATTTAAAGATGTGGCCGGTCAGGATGAAGCAAAAGAATCCTTGCAGGAAGTTGTTGATTTCTTGCATAATCCCGGAAAATATACCGAGATTGGTGCGAAACTTCCAAAGGGGGCACTGCTGGTAGGACCTCCGGGAACCGGTAAAACCCTGCTTGCAAAGGCAGTTGCCGGAGAAGCGCATGTACCGTTTTTCTCATTGTCTGGTTCAGACTTTGTGGAAATGTTTGTCGGTGTCGGTGCATCACGAGTACGTGATTTATTTGAAGAAGCAAAGAAAAATGCACCTTGTATTATTTTTATCGACGAGGTGGATGCGATTGGTAAAACAAGAGATTCCCGTTTTGGAGGCAATGACGAAAGGGAACAGACTTTAAATCAGTTGTTAGCAGAAATGGATGGATTTGATACTTCTAAGGGGCTTTTGATTCTTGCTGCGACAAACCGTCCGGAAGTCTTAGACCCTGCACTGCTTCGTCCGGGACGTTTTGACAGACGTGTTATTGTAGACCGTCCGGATTTAAAAGGTCGTGTCAGCATCTTAAAAGTACATGCGAAAAATGTATCTTTAGATGAAACTGTTGATTTAGAGGGAATTGCACTTGCAACTTCAGGAGCAGTTGGATCTGACCTTGCAAATATGATTAATGAAGCTGCCATTCTTGCTGTAAAAAATGGAAGAAAAGCGGTTTCGCAAAAAGACTTATTAGAAGCCGTTGAGGTTGTATTAGTTGGTAAAGAAAAGAAAGACCGTATCTTAAGCATGGAAGAGAGAAGAATCGTTTCTTACCATGAAGTCGGACATGCACTGGTCAGCGCTCTCCAGAAAGATTCTGAGCCGGTACAGAAGATTACGATTGTACCGCGTACAATGGGCGCACTTGGCTATGTAATGCATGTTCCGGAAGAAGAGAAATACTTAAATACCAAAAAAGAACTCGAGGCAATGCTGGTTGGTTATCTTGGCGGACGTGCAGCAGAAGAAATTGTATTTGATACCGTTACAACCGGTGCAGCAAATGATATCGAGCAGGCAACCAAAGTGGCAAGAGCCATGATTACTCAATATGGTATGTCAGAACGCTTTGGTCTGATGGGACTTGCGGAAACGCAGAACCAGTATCTCGATGGCAGAGCCGTGATGAATTGTGGAGATTCCACTGCAACAGAAATCGACCATGAAGTTATGAAATTGTTAAAATATTCCTACGATGAAGCAAAACGGCTTTTAAGCGAAAACCGAGAAGCGCTTGATAAGATTGCCGAATTCTTGATTGAAAGAGAAACGATTACCGGAAAAGAATTTATGAAGATTTTCCGTGAAATCAAGGGAGAAAGCGAACCAAAAGAAAAACCGCGTATCGTAGAAAATAAGGTGGAAGAAAAGGAAACACCAAAAGTAGTACTAGCTAAAAACGAATTAAATGATTAAAGAAACGATTAAAGAAACAGAGAAGCTATCGCAGGAATGTGATAGCTTCTTTCAATACAGGGAGAAAGGATGGGAAAAATTGTTTTGTATTGAAGAGGAATTAAAGAAGCTCCCGGGAAAACCAGGGGTTTATATTATGCATGATGCAGAGGATACGATTATCTATATTGGAAAGGCAATCAGTTTAAAAAATCGTGTTCGGCAGTATTTTCAAAGCAGTCGAAATCTGGGGATAAAGAAAGAACAGATGGTGGAACAGATTGCAAGATTTGAATACATTGTAACGGATTCAGAGTTAGAGGCACTGGTATTGGAATGTAATTTAATTAAAGAACACAAACCAAAATATAATACCATGTTAACGGATGATAAGACTTATCCATTTATCAAAGTAACATTGCAGGAAGAATATCCGAGGATTCAGATTGTACGGCAGATGAAGAAGGATAAAGCAAAGTATTATGGCCCGTATACCAGCGGTCTTGCAGTAAAAGATGTGGTGGAGCTTGTAACAAAACTATACCATCTAAGAACCTGCAACCGAAATCTGCCAAAGGACATCAAAAAAGAAAGACCCTGTCTGTATTATCAGATTCATCAGTGTGAGGCGCCTTGTCAGGGGTATATTTCAAAAGAGGAGTATCATAAAAAGGTAGAAGAGCTGATTTCGTTTTTGAATGGAAATCATAAAGAAATTTTAAAAGAACTGGAACAAAAGATGTTAAGGGCGTCCGAAGAACTGCGTTTTGAAGATGCGGCACAGTATCGTGATTTAATAGAGAGCGTAAAAAAGATTGCAGAGCGTCAGAAAATCACAGACCAGCATGGAGAAGATAAGGATGTGATTGCAGTGGCACAGGAAAATGACGATGTAGTAGCTCAGGTATTTTTTATCCGTGGAGGAAAAATGATTGGAAGAGACCATTTCTTTTTACACACGGCAGGAGAAGAAAAAGCAGTGGTTTTATCAAGTTTTATCAAACAGTTTTATGCAGGAACTGCAATGATTCCAAAGGAAATTATGATTGAGAGCGAAATTGAGGATCGTGCAATAATCGAAGCCTGGCTTTCAAATCGCAGAGGAACAAAGGTACAGATTCGTGTGCCAAAGAAAGGAACGAAAGAAAAATTAGTAGAACTTGCAAAAAATAATGCCAGGCTGGTACTTGAAAAAGATAAAGAACGATTAAAGCGGGAAGAAGGACGAACCATCGGGGCAGTAAAAGAAATCAGTAAACTTTTAAATCTTTCAAGTACGCAGAGAATGGAGGCTTATGATATTTCCAATATCAGTGGATTTTTGTCGGTTGGTTCAATGGTTGTGTATGAAAACGGAAAACCAAAGCGGAGTGATTACCGCAAATTTCGGATAAAGACTGTGGAAGGTTCAAATGATTATGCAAGCATGGAAGAGGTGCTGACAAGACGATTTGAACATGGAATGGAAGAAAAACAACAGCAGGAAGAAAAAAAACAGGAAGAACAGTATGGAAGCTTTACGAAATTTCCGGACTTGATCCTAATGGATGGAGGAAAGGGACAAGTTCATTCTGCGTTGTCCGTGCTTGAAAAATTAAAACTTGAGATTCCGGTTTGTGGAATGGTAAAGGATGATAAACACAGAACCAGAGGTCTTTATTATCAAAATCAGGAAATTCCGATTGAAAAAGACAGTGAAGCGTTTCGATTGATTACAAGAATCCAGGATGAAGCACACCGGTTTGCAATTGAATATCATCGTTCTTTGAGAAGTAAAAATCAGATTCATTCTGTGCTTGATGAGATTGAAGGGATTGGTCCGGCAAGAAGAAAAGCTTTGATGAAACATTTTATGGGTGTGGAAAAAATAAAAGAGGCAACAGTGGAAGAACTGGCTGAAGTTTCTTCGATGAATGAAAAGTCAGCGCAGGCAGTGTATGACTTTTTTCATAAAACAAATGCGTGAAATTTATGTCAAACATTTGTAAGAACTGACATACGATTTTGACGGCATAAGTTGACGAATTCTTGATATGGTTGCAGTTGAACTTCTAAACACCTTATGATAAACTATTATCAAAGCGAATGTGCGCAAAAAATAGTTTATCATAAGGTTGCGTTCAGGGAAAACAAGGAGGCCTAAAAAGTGAAAGGTGTACAATTAAGCAAAATGGTGCAGGAATTAAATCTGCATAATAAAACACCGGATGTGGATATCTCAAAAAAGAGGATTACCCTGCCGGATATTAACCGTCCAGCATTACAGCTGACCGGATATCTGGAACATTTTGAAAATGAAAGAGTTCAGATTATCGGATATGTAGAATACACATATCTTCTGCATTTATCCAGAGAAAATAAGATGGAAGCATTTGAACGTTTTGTAGCAAGTAAAATTCCGTGTGTGATTTTCAGTACAAAGACAGAACCGGATGAAGATATGATTAATCTTGCAATTAAATATGATGTGCCGATTTTTGTAACTGACCAGACAACTTCTACCTTTATGGCAGAGATTATCCGTTGGTTGAATGTAGAGCTTGCACCGTGCATTTCCATTCATGGTGTATTAGTCGATGTATATGGTGAAGGTGTACTGATTATGGGTGAAAGTGGAATCGGTAAGAGTGAAGCTGCCCTGGAGTTAATCAAACGTGGTCACCGTCTGGTTAGCGATGATGTTGTAGAAATTCGTCGTGTCAGTGATGCAACATTGGTTGGCTCTGCACCGGATATTACCCGTCACTTTATTGAACTGCGTGGTATTGGAATTATTGATGTAAAGACTCTGTTTGGTGTAGAAAGTGTAAAAGATACTCAGTCTATTGATTTGGTTATCAAGCTGGAAGAGTGGGATAAAGACAGAGAATATGACCGTCTTGGATTGGAAGAAGAGTATACTGAATTTTTGGGAAACCGTGTAGTATGCCATTCTCTGCCAATTCGTCCAGGTAGAAATCTGGCTGTTATTGTAGAGTCGGCTGCGGTTAACCACAGACAGAAGAAGATGGGCTATAATGCAGCTCAGGAACTGTATCGTCGTGTACAGGAAAATATGTCAAAAAAGAGAAAAGAGGAAGACGAATAATGGCAAAGTGGTGTTTTGGAATTGACCTTGGTGGTACAACTGTAAAATGTGCACTGTTTCAGACGGATGGAATAGTAGAAGAAAAATGGGAGATTGTGACCCGTACAGAAAATAATGGAGAAGCAATTCTTCCGGATATAGCGGCAACAATTCTTGCAAAAATTGAAGAAAAGAAAATTGATAAGGCAGAAGTTGCAGGTGTTGGAATCGGTGTACCAGGACCAGTAGAAGAAACAGGAGAAATTCCATGCGCCGTAAATCTTCATTGGGGAAGAAAAAATATTGAAAAAGAACTTGGTGATTTAACCGGACTTGCAGTAAAAGCCGGAAATGATGCAAATGTTGCAGCGCTTGGTGAAATGTGGAAAGGTGGCGGACAGGGCGCAAAAAACCTGATTCTGGTCACATTAGGTACGGGTGTAGGCGGTGGAATCATCGTAAATGAAAAGATTGTAACCGGAGCGCACGGGGCAGGAGGCGAAATCGGTCATGCATTTGTAAATCCGGCAGAAACCAAAGCATGCAACTGTGGAAATAAGGGTTGTCTGGAGCAGTATGCTTCTGCAACCGGTATTGCACGTCTTGCAAAAGAGGCGCTGGAAAGTGAAACAGAAGATTCTGTGCTTAGAACTGTAAAAAATATTTCAGCAAAGAGTGTATTCGATGCTTATAAAGAAGGGGATGTACTGGCAGGTAAAATTGTTGATAAATTTGCTGCTTATCTTGGCAATGCACTGGCTGTATTCGCCTGTGTTTCTGACCCTGATGTATTTGTAATCGGTGGTGGGGTATCAAAAGCCGGACAAGTTTTAATTGATGCAGTAGAAAAATATTATAAAGCACATGCATTTACTGCGAGCAAAGAAACTCCGATTAAACTGGCAACACTGGGAAATGATGCTGGAATTTATGGAGCTGCAAAATTAATTTTAAGCAAAGACAATTAAGAAGATTGTAGTAAAAAATCAGGATAGTAAATAAAAAGACTCTGTTCTCAACTTTTTCGAGAACGGAGTCTTTTTTGTTGTGTTTTTAAATTTTTACAGTTTATTCTTCTTCGGTATCGGTATTATCTTCCTCGTCATCAGAGGAAGAAGAATCGGTATCATCTTCTTCGTCGTCATCTTCATTATCCGAATAACTGTAGGAATTTCTTGAACTGTAAGAATTATAGCTTCGGCTGCTGCCTCCACCGCCGTGTTTGGTACAGCGTTTGTTTGGAAGCTCAGTGGTATCAAACAGTTCTGTTACAGTCGGACAATTGTAAGTTGGAAGCATGCCAGTGTCTTTGCAGACGGTTGCTTCACCAACAGTAGCCGGCTTGTCAAAATCTTTATCTTCGAGATTTTCATGAATCCGGCTCATAATACGATTCCATAAGTCCTGATGATAGGTTCTGTAATTTCCGGTATCCGGAATTTTGGTGTTATCGTCATATCCAGACCAGATTGTACAGGTGTAATATGGGGTGAATCCTGCAAACCATACATCATTGTAGGTATCGGTTGTACCGGTTTTACCTGCAACGTGCATATTAGAAAGCTGAAGTCTTGTACCGGTACCCTCGCTTACAACATCTTCCATTGCACTGGTTAAAAGATAAGCGGTGCTTGGTTTAATGACTTTTCTTTCTTCTGGGGTATTGTCGATGACAACATTTCCATCCTCATCCAGAATCTTAGTATAAAACATTGGTTTGATATAAGTTCCGGAATTAGCAATTGCAGCATAAGCGCCAGTCAGTTCCAGATTGCTGACACCGCGCGTAATACCGCCCAGTGCAGTTGGCTGCTGAATGTCAGTATAAATCTTACCATTAATACTGATATTGTCATAAACAGTGGTAAATCCGAATTTCTTCAGATACTCATATCCAAGTTGTGGAGTGACATCGGTAAAGCACTGAACAGCTACGGTATTAATAGAATGAATAATTGCCTCGCGGATGGTTGTTTCTCCGCGATAAGAATTTGTTGCATTCTTAACCGGTGTACCGTCTTTATAAGTGATTGGTTTATCTGTATAAGTGGTTGCAAGAGTCATTCCGCATTCATTTAAAGCAGGTGCATAAGTGGATACTAATTTGAAAGTAGAACCAGGCTGTCTTAGAGTGGATGTTGCACGGTTTAAGGAAAGACTGCTGGTCTTCTCCCCGCGTCCGCCGACAATCGCTTTTACATATCCGGTGTGCTGATCCATGATTACCACAGATGACTGTGGCTGAGGTGCCATTGTAATGCTTTCTGAGAGCACTTCAGAGCCATCATAGGTAACAGCAGCTTTGTAGGTGTCGATATAATTCTGAGCCTGTTCTGCGCTGTCAAAGAGCAGATTGAAATTTTCTCCTTCCTGCTGCTGGAAATAAGACTGCATCATTTCCTGACTGAAGTTTTCTTCCGTTCCGTTCGGACGGCGGATTGTCAGTGCATATTCCAGTTCCACCTGAGTACCAGAAGGAAAGTTGGCAGGATTCGAATATTCTTCATCACAAATCTGCTGAATATTAGGGTCCTGAGTCGTATAAATACGAAGTCCGCCACTGTAAAGTGCATTGTAAGCCTGCTGGTCAGAATATCCTTTCTGAGTCTTTAAGTCACTGACAACCTGTTTGGTCAGTTCATCGACAAAGTAACTGTAAGTGGTGTCTTCCTGAGAGGTTTCTGCCTCTACCTGCTGAATTCTTTCATAAACATTGTCAGCAAGACATTCATCGTATTGCTCCTGCGAGATATAATTCTGGGCAAGCATGTGGTCGAGTACTTCTTTTCGACGCTTTGCATTTTCCTCAGGATTTGTAGCAGGATTATAGCGGGTTGGGTTCTGGCTGATTCCGGCAAGAACCGTACACTCTGAAAGGGTCAGTTCATTGACATCTTTATTAAAATATCCGTGTGCGGCTGCCTGCACTCCATAATTTCCATCTCCAAGATTGATTGTGTTCAAATAATTTTCAAGAATGGTCTGTTTGTCTTTCAGTTCCTTTTCTAACTGGACTGCAAGGTACTGCTCTTGAAATTTTCGTTTAAAACGTTCAATTGTAGATTCATTTGTCCAGTCGGTAAACACATTATTTTTTAAAAGCTGTTGTGTAATGGTACTGGCACCTTCTGAAAAATTGAATCCATGCGTAATACCTTTTACAGCAGCGCGCATAATACCGCGGAGGTCAATTCCGTTATGCTCGTAGAATCGCTCATCCTCGATTGCAACAACTGCATGTTGTAAATCAAGTGGAATCTGGTCAATCGATACCGGCATACGATTGGAATTAGGCGCAGTGAGTTTCTGAAGCTGATTGCCGTCTGAGTCATAAATGAAAGTTGCAGAGCCGACAGGCATGATATTGACATCATTGATATCCGGTGCGCTGTCAATCAGACCTCGAAAAGCTCCTACCCCGATGCATAAGCAGATGGTAAAAACTGCAATCAGTGAAATAAACAGAATGCGTAGAACAGAAACATTTGCTTTTTTCCCTATCATTGTGGAGTGGGAGGACAGGGCATTTCGTTTTCTGTTTGTCGCACGTTTTCCAAAATTCATGTATTTTGCCTCCTTTACCGGTTTATTATAGCAAATGCCCTGTGCGAAATAAAGTCTAACTTGATAAAATTCACACTTTTTGATACTTTTCAGGGGAAAATTATTGCTTTGCACCTGTAAATTTCTGTGGTATGATGAAGAAAATTTAAAAAGAATCAGGTAAGGATAAGAAAGATGTTAGAACAATATAGGACAGTCTATCAGGGCGGAGAGAGCGAAATCGTAGAAAAAAAGTCACGTTTTATCGCAACTGTCCGTCTGGTAAAAACAGAAGAAGAAGCTTTAAAATTTATTGAAGAGATAAAAAAGAAATACTGGGATGCCAGACATAACTGCTATGCTTATGTGATTGGAGAAAGAAAAGAGTTTATGCGCTGCAGTGATGATGGAGAACCACAGGGAACGGCAGGAAAACCAATGCTTGATGTTCTGCTTGGAGAAGAACTGTATAATATTGCGGTTGTAGTAACCAGATATTTTGGCGGAACTCTGCTGGGAACGGGAGGACTTGTAAGGGCATATTCAAAAGCCGTTCAGGAAGGATTAAAAAACAGTATTTTAATTACCAAAAACCATGGAGTATGTCTGTTAGTTGGAATAGATTATAATGGAGTCGGAAAGTTGCAGTATCTGTTTGGGCAGGAGAATCTTCCGATTTTAGATTCAAGATATACAGAAAGTGTAGAATTTGAAGTATTAGTTCCGAAAAAAGAAGAAGAACGCATAAAAAAAGCCGTGACGGAAGCAACGAATGGAAAAGCTTCTGTCACGGCAGAAAAAGAACTGTATTATGCCATTCTTGATAAAGAAGTTCTTACATTTGAAGACTGATAAAATTATACAGTTTCCGGTTCCGGATATTCAACTCCGAAAGTATCTACAGTCATGTTCTGAATCATCTGTGGTTCAAGAGGACGGTCACTGTAGTCAGTTGGAACTTCAGCAATTTTATTTACCACGTCAAGTCCGTCAGTTACTTTTCCAAATGCAGCATACTGTCCATCCAGATGTGGGGAAGTTTCATGCATAATGAAGAACTGGCTTCCGGCTGAGTTTGGGTCCATTGCGCGAGCCATGGAAAGAACACCTGGTGTATGTTTTAAATCATTGGAAAAACCGTTATAGGTAAATTCTCCTTTGATGGAATAGCCAGGACCGCCCATTCCGGTTCCCTGTGGGTCGCCGCCCTGAATCATAAATCCGCGGATGACTCTGTGGAATACAAGACCATCATAGAAGCCTTTTTTAACCAGACTAATAAAGTTATTTACAGTATTTGGTGCAACTTCCGGATATAATTCAGCTTTCATAACACTGCCATCTGTCATTGTGATGGTTACAATTGGATTAGCCATAATTTGTATCTCCTTTAATTTTTTTTGCGAACAGGTTACTGCACTTAAAAAGTCTTATCAAAACAATAAAACTGGCAGCACCAAAAGGTTCAGATACCATTATAATCTGGAAAAATAAAAGGTGCAAGCCATAATTTTCTGTGTTATAATGTAGAATCGAGATTTGAACGCAGATAAGCATTCCCCCCGCTTCAAGTGCGCAGAGCACTAAGCGGCGG
>OLSO01000385.1_pt1 | contig 43961 bp, 37 predicted proteins | sample 1672441 | NCBI WGS metagenome assembly OLSO01 (sample SAMEA3136686, study PRJEB25190) | human gut metagenome | biome: human gut; feature: human-associated habitat; material: faeces | place: Austria | collected 2013 | reverse complement strand
TCCATTATAATTGTATCCCATAGAAAATCCATGTGCCCCTGTATCATGAATCACAAGAACATCTCCCATATCAATCTTCGGAAGCATACGGTCAATTGCAAATTTATCATTATTCTCACAAAGAGAACCTGTTACATCATATTTGTGATCACACGGCACATCTTCTTTTCCCATGACTGTAATATGGTGATATGCACCATACATAGCCGGACGCATCAAATTTACTGCGCATGCATCTACCCCAATATATTCCTTATGGGTGTGTTTCTCATGAATTGCTTTTGTTACAAGGCAGCCATAAGGTCCCAACATAAATCTTCCAAGTTCTGTATAAAGAGCTACATCTCCCATGCCTTCAGGCACAAGAACCTCATTATAAACTTCCCGCACACCGTCTCCAATCGCACGGATATCATTTGGCTCCTGATCTGGTGTATACGGAATTCCGATACCGCCTGACAAATTAATAAATTTGATATGAATGCCTACCTCTTTCTGAAGCTTTACAGCCACTTCAAATAATACTTTTGCAAGCATCGGATAATATTCATTTGTTACAGTATTACTTGCAAGGAAGGCATGAATTCCAAATTCCTTCGCACCTTTGCTTTTTAAAATCTTAAATGCTTCAAAAAGCTGCTCCGTTGTCATACCAAACTTGGCATCTCCCGGGTTATCCATAATATCATTACTAATCTTAAACAGTCCGCCCGGATTATACCGGCAACTGATCGTTTCTGGAATCTCGCCAATTGTCTCTTCAAGGAAATCAATATGCGTAATATCATCCAGATTAATAATTGCTCCTAACTTGTGTGCAAGTTCATATTCTTCTCTCGGTGTGTCATTGGAAGAAAACATAATGTCCTCTCCCTTTACTCCCATTGCATCTGAAAGGAGAAGTTCTGTATAAGAAGAACAGTCACATCCGCATCCATACTCTCTCAAAATATCAATCAGAAACGGATTCGGCGTTGCTTTAACTGCAAAATACTCTTTATACCCCGGATTCCATGCAAATGCTTCTTTTAGTGCCTGCATATTCTTGCGAATTCCCTTCTCATCATAAAGATGAAATGGAGTTGGATATTTTTTAATAATTTCATCCAGTTGTTCTTTTGTTACAAATGGTTTTTTCTTCATTGCATGTTCTCCTCTCGTATTGCCAGAAGTTTTATTTCATTACTAAGAGCACTTTTATATAACTCTACAAAATTTTTCTGTCCGGAATAAAGGCATGTGTTAATACTTCCTTCTCCATACTCTCCGGTCAGCACATATCTAGAATCTGTAATCACACCAATCTGCATTCCACGATTGTTTCCCATATAGACTCTGGCATTTCTGAAATTCACAGGTTGATCTGTCACAATTACGACTTTCTTTTTAGCCCGGATCAGACTTTCCAGCTCATCCACGAACAATAACAGGTAATTTCTTGTACAGGAAATGTATACTCTCTCTTCGGCTTTTGCCAGAAGATTACGAATCTTATCCAAAATATTAGAAGAACCTTCTATTGTAATGTACCCTTCTACATGATCTTTTTCAGATGGCATATGCTTCTTTAGCCATCTTTGGGACTCTTCCAGCCTCCGGATTCTATTCCGGCAAAATTCGTCCAATGGCACAGATACATACTTTTTTGTTGTTCCTTCTTCCACCAGATAAGCCGCGCCTTTTTCAGTCATACTTGCAAGCGAATTATACGCATTGGATCTAGATATTCCAAGCTGCTTTGCGACTTCATAGCCTGTCGTCTTTCCTTCACTGATCAGGCAGCCGTAAATTCCTGCTTCCTGCCTTGTAAGCCCAAATTCCATCAGGCGTTCGATATATGATTTATCTTCCATTTTTTCACCTGTTCTCATTTTTATCCTTTTGTAGTAGTTCTCTCACGGAACACTATAGTATATTTCTTGCTATCAGTCAAGTACTTAAATGAGAAATATATTAAAAAAAACGAACAACAGATGAAAGAAATCTCTCATCTGTTGTTCGTTTTCAGTAGTTCTTAATCTATCACTGCTATTTTCATAATATTGCTGACTCCGGCAACATTTCCGGAAATATTCGGGGAAGGGATTCCTGCTGTCAGGACTACAGTGTCTCCAATCTCTGCAATCTGTTTTGCTCTTACAAGATCTAACGCGCTGCTACAGATTTCATCTGTAGAATTTGCATTAATAGAGCAATACGGACGTACTCCCCAGTAAATTTGCATTCTGCGAAGTGTATCTTCGTTTGGTGATATACCGATAATCTCTGTCTTCGGTTTAAATTTGGACACAACTCTTGCAGTTGCTCCTGATACAGTTGGTGTAATAATACACGCTGCTTTCAGATTTCTTGCAGTTGTTACAGTTGCATATGCCAGAGCACTGGAAGCATTTCTCATTCTGTGTGCACCTGCTTTTTCCAGCATATCCTTATAATCCAGATGCTGCTCCGTACTTTCTACAATGTGTACCATCATCTTCAGTGCTTCAACCGGATATTTTCCCTGTGCAGTCTCACCTGAAAGCATGACAGCGTCTGTTCCGTCGTAAACTGCGTTTGCCACATCTCCAACCTCTGCTCTTGTCGGACGTGGATTACGGATCATAGAATCCAGCATCTGAGTTGCTGTAATGACCGGTTTGTAATTATCATTACATTTCTGAATGATCAATTTCTGGAGATATGGAACTTCTTCTGCCGGGATTTCTACACCGAGATCTCCTCTGGCAACCATGATACCGTCTGCACAGCGGATAATCTCATCAATATTATCAATTCCCTCCGAGTTCTCAATCTTTGCAATGATCGGAATATATGGTGCTCCGCATTTATTTAAGTAAGAACGGATTTCCAGAATACACTCAGCATTTCTTACAAATGATGCTGCAATAAAGTCAATTTTCTGCTCAACACCGAATTTCAGGTCTTCTTTATCCTTTTCTGTAATTGCCGGAAGTCTGACTGGAACATTCGGGACATTGACTCCCTTTCTCTCGCCAAGTTCACCACCATTAACGATTGTACAGATAATATCTGTCTCCGTCTTTTCTTTTACTTTAAGTCCGATCAGACCATCATCGATCAGAATCATGTTCCCGATCTGCACATCATCGACCAGACCTTTGTATGTCAGAGAAACTTTTGTTTCATCTCCTTCGATTTCTTCATTCGTCAGAGTGATTGTCTCGCCTTCTTTTAACAATACCTTTTTTCCGTCTTTCAAAACACCTGTACGGATTTCCGGTCCCTTTGTATCCAGAAGGATTGCCACTGGTTTCTTCTCTTCTTCGCGAATCTTCTTCAACATGTCCATACGGCCTTTTTGTTCTTCATGTGAGCCATGTGAAAAGTTAAATCTTGCAATATCCATGCCTTCTTTTACAAGCTGTCTCATGATATTCTCATCGTTTGAATTCGGTCCCATTGTGCAGACAATCTTTGTTTTCTTCATTCCTGTTCTCCTTTTGTTGTTCAATTTCTAAATTACATGTTTATGAGTGAATAAATGCTCCTGGCAATATTCATAATTTCCATTGCACTTGGAACAATATCTAAACTCCAGTTTTGGGTCATCCAGTTCGGTTCTTCCGCAGACTGCGCATCTATGTCTTGCACCGTCCTTATAGTAATTGACCGGGCGTGCCTTATGAACCTGTCTGTGAAAATCATTTTTGCGCTTCACCTGTGAAGGACGGTATGGTCTTACATTTCTTGAATTCAGGAAAAATATCAGGAAATTCAAGATTGAGACAACTGCCGCCAGTGCATTTGCTTTATAGTATATTCCATAGGCACTTCCTCCATACGCCGGGAGAAATGCCTGGATAACTGCCCAGATAAAATATGCTCCGTCCAGCCACGCCAGCCATTTGGCTTTCACCGGAATGATGAAATATAGCATGAACTGTGCATTCGGATTCATAGCTGCATATACAAGGAATAACGACATGTTCAGATATCCTGTTCCAAGCGGCAATACAAGCCCTGTCAGTACATAGACCAAAATGGCAGCGATCACATGAAACAGAACTCCGGCAAAGAAGTAGAGGTTAAAACGGAAAGTCCCCCATGCCCGTTCCAGTTCTTTTCCGATAAAATAATAAAGAGATAATGCCACCAGCATCCAGATCAGACTGTATGACGGAGGCTGAATGATAAATGTAATGATCCTCCAGACCTGTCCGTGCAGAATTGCCTGTGCATTCAGGCAGAGATACTGTGCATAAAATGCCGGATTTATCAAGTAGAGCACATATCCGGCTCCATACATGATGATAATGTACAACATCAGATTCGGAACTGCATATCTTCCGATCTTTCGTTCCAGTTTGTCCATCCAATTCATATTATCCTAACTCCTGTTAAAATTATTTTCACACATAGCCATTCTATCGTCTTGCTATTATTTTGTCAATCATACGCTCCCCAGCTTTCGGTAATTTTACATTTTTTACAATTTTTTTATTCGCATTTCATATTTCTTTTATGTTTCTTTTATGTTAAGAACACGATTTCTTAATTGTAATTTGGCGCAAACTGTCGTATAATATTTTAGTTATATTGGCAGATTACATTATAATAGGAAGAGATATCTGCCAAATGAATTTTAATCATATCTTTTTTAATAATAAACATTGAATAAGGAGTACATAAATTATGGTTCAAAACGACATTTACACTCTCGGTATTGACATCGGTTCTACTACAGTTAAGATTGCTGTATTAGATCAGGATAATGAAGTACTGTTCTCCGATTATGAAAGACATTTTGCCAATATCCAGGAGACTTTATCTGATCTTCTTGGTCGTGCCATTCATAAACTTGGTGCCATCCACGTCTCTCCGGTCATCACCGGATCTGGCGGACTGACACTTGCCAAACATCTGGGGGTACCTTTCGTTCAGGAAGTCATAGCCGTATCCACGGCTCTTCAGGACTACGCTCCTCAGACCGATGTAGCTATTGAGCTCGGCGGTGAAGATGCTAAAATCATTTATTTTGAAGGCGGGAATATTGAACAACGTATGAATGGTGTCTGTGCCGGTGGTACAGGTTCTTTTATTGACCAGATGGCATCTCTTCTTCAGACAGACGCTTCCGGTCTTAACGAATACGCAAAGAATTACAAAGCACTTTACACTATTGCTGCAAGATGTGGTGTATTTGCAAAGACGGATATCCAGCCACTCATCAATGACGGTGCTGCAAGAGAAGATCTGGCTGCCTCCATTTTCCAGGCAGTTGTCAACCAGACTATCAGTGGTCTTGCATGCGGTAAACCTATTCGCGGACACGTTGCATTCCTTGGCGGACCTCTGCATTTTCTCTCCGAACTACGCAAGGCATTTATCCGTACATTGAATCTGGATGATGAGCACATCATTGCCCCGAATCATTCCCATCTGTTTGCAGCCATTGGTTCTGCCCTGAACTCAAAAAAGGATCTGGACGTACCAATCCAGGAGATGCAAAAGCGCCTGGAAGGCAAGATTAAGATGGAATTTGAAGTTGACCGTATGGAACCTTTGTTTGCAAGTGAAGCTGACTTTCAAGAGTTTAAAAAGCGGCACGACAAGGATCAGGTTCCCATCAGAGATCTGGCTACCTATAAAGGAAAAGCTTTCCTTGGTATTGATGCCGGATCTACCACTACAAAGGCAGCTCTTGTCGGCGAAGACGGAACACTTTTATATTCCTTCTATCACAACAATGACGGAGATCCGCTTGGTACAACAATTACTGCGATCAAAGATATTTACAGCAAATTACCAGAGGATGTACAGATTGTACACTCCTGCTCTACCGGATATGGAGAAGCTCTGATCAAAGCAGCCCTTCTCCTTGACGAAGGTGAAGTAGAAACTGTCTCTCATTACTATGCTGCTTCTTTCTTTGAGCCGGATGTTGACTGTATTCTGGACATCGGCGGTCAAGATATGAAGTGTATCAAGATCAAGAATCAGACCGTTGACAGTGTACAGCTCAATGAGGCCTGCTCCTCCGGCTGTGGTTCATTTATTGAGACATTTGCAAAATCACTGAATTATTCTGTTGAAGATTTTGCCCACGAAGCTTTATTTGCAAGAAATCCAATCGACCTTGGAACACGTTGTACTGTATTTATGAACTCCAAGGTTAAACAGGCACAAAAAGAAGGTGCTGAGGTTGCTGATATCTCCGCAGGACTTGCATATTCTGTTATTAAGAATGCGTTATTCAAGGTCATCAAAGTTTCTGACGCATCGGAACTTGGAAAACATATCGTAGTTCAAGGTGGAACATTCTACAACAATGCTGTCCTTCGAAGTTTTGAGAAAATCGCAGGATGTGAGGCTATCCGTCCGGATATTGCCGGAATTATGGGCGCATTTGGTGCAGCTCTCATTGCACGTGAACGTTATGTAGAATGCGAAGGCACGACTATGCTCTCTATTGAGGACATTGAGGCCATGGAATATTCTACAACTATGACAAAATGTAAAGGCTGTACAAATAACTGTCGTCTGACGATTAATCATTTCAGCGGCGGACGTAAGTTCATTACCGGAAATCGATGCGAACGCGGACTCGGAAAAACAAAATCCGAGAATAAGCTGCCAAATTTATTTGAATACAAATTAAAACGTTATTTTGATTATGAACCATTGCCGGAAGGATCTGCAAAACGCGGTGTAATCGGAATCCCCCGTGTATTAAATATATACGAAAACTATCCGTTCTGGTTCACATTTTTCAATCAGCTTGGATTCTCTGTCAAACTCTCTCCTGCTTCTACAAGAAGCATTTATGAACTCGGTATTGAGTCCATTCCAAGTGAGTCTGAATGTTACCCGGCAAAACTGGCTCACGGACATGTACAATGGCTGATCAACGAAGGTGTGAAACACATTTTCTACCCAAGCATTCCTTACGAGCGCAATGAATTTGCAGACTCTGACAACCATTACAACTGCCCGATTGTTACTTCTTATCCGGAAAATATCAAGAATAACATTGATGCCATTGTAAATGGAGAAGTTGATTTTATGCACCCATTCCTCTCTTTTGCCAGCGAGGATACTATCTCCTATCGCCTGGTGGAAGAACTTGGAAAGAAATTTGATATTTCCGATCAGGAGATTCACTCTGCCGTCCATGCAGCATGGGAAGAACTTGCAGCATGCCGTGAAGATATGCGTCGAAAAGGGGAGGAAGTTATCAAATTCCTGGATGAGACCGGAAACAGAGGTATTGTACTGGCAGGACGTCCATATCACATTGACCCGGAGGTTAACCATGGCATTCCAGAACTGATCAATTCTTATAATATTGCTGTGCTGACTGAGGATTCCATCTCCCACTTAAATCCAGCTGAGCACCCACTCAACGTGATGGATCAGTGGATGTACCATTCCCGTCTGTATGCAGCGGCAAACTATGTAAAAACAAAAGACAATCTGGATCTGATCCAGCTCAACTCTTTCGGTTGCGGACTGGATGCGGTCACAACCGATCAGGTTGCGGATATTTTAAATAATTCAGATAAGATCTATACATCTCTGAAGATTGATGAAGTCAACAACTTAGGTGCTGCAAGGATCCGTGTCCGCTCTCTTCTGGCTGCTATCCGCGTCAGAGAACAGCGAAATGACAAACGTACGATTCATTCCGCAGCTATTAAAAAAGTATCTTTCACAAAGGAAATGCGCGAGAATTACACGATTCTCTGCCCACAGATGTCACCGATCCACTTCGAACTGATGGAGTCTGCATTTAAAGCTTCCGGATACAACATCGAAGTCCTTCCAAATGACAACAAACAGGCAGTAGATGTGGGGCTTAAATACGTTAACAATGACGCATGTTACCCGTCCCTTATGGTTGTCGGACAGATCATGGAGGCCATCCTTTCCGGCAAATATGATACACACAAGATTGCTGTCATCATCAGCCAGACCGGTGGTGGCTGCCGTGCTTCCAATTATATCGGATTTATCCGCCGTGCCCTAAAAAAAGCCGGTTACGAATATATTCCGGTTATTTCCATTAACTTAAGCGGACTGGAAGAAAATCCTGGATTTAAGATCACACCCGCTCTCGTACTTCGTGGTATTTACAGTGTAGTATTTGGTGATATCTTTATGAAATGTGTGTATCGTTTAAGACCATACGAAGCTGTTGCGGGATCTGTGAATGCAATGCATAGAAAATGGGTGGAAGTATGTAAAGAATTTGTCTCTTCCGGCTATCCTTCCAGACGAAAATTCAAGAAGTTATGCCGGCAGATCATCGAAGACTTTGACAATAATATCGAACTTTTAGATGTTAAAAAACCACGCGTCGGCGTTGTCGGTGAGATTCTTGTCAAATTCCTTCCGGCAGCTAATAATCATCTGGTCGATCTGCTGGAAAGCGAAGGCGCCGAAGCTGTTGTTCCAGATCTTCTGGATTTCCTGCAGTACTGCTTCTACAATCAGAACTTTAAAGTAGAAAAGCTTGGATTTGCAAAATCAAAAGCAACTGCTGCAAACTGGGGCATCAAGGTCATAGACTGGTTCCGCGCTCCGGCTACCGAAGCATTTAAGAAGAGCAAACATTTTAACCCACCTGCAGATATCCGTGATCTCGGAAAGATGGCTTCTGACATCGTATCTCTTGGGAATCAGACTGGTGAAGGCTGGTTCCTGACCGGCGAAATGTTAGAGCTGATTCACAGCGGTGCACCAAATATCGTGTGTACACAGCCATTTGCCTGCCTGCCAAACCATGTAGTAGGCAAGGGTGTTATTAAAGAGTTACGAAGACGCTACCCACAGTCAAATATCGTAGCGATCGACTTTGATCCGGGCGCAAGTGAAGTAAATCAGTTGAATCGAATTAAACTGATGCTTTCCACAGCAAACAGGAATTTAGAGGCGTAATTTATAATTTGTAGTGATACATAAAAAAGAATCCAGCTAGATGTGTTTCTGACACGAATGATTTCTGACATCTGCTGCGTCGTTTATTTCTCATATATTTTACAAACTCGTCCGTATGGACTCAGACAATGTAAAATATATGAGACTATACTCGCAGATGTATCAGAAATCACTCTACCGTCAGATAACATCACCTTGCTGGATTCTTTTTATTCACTAATATCACTACACTTTATAATTCCTTCGAAAAGCGAAAATCACCTTATAATTTTGTTCAAAATATAGAAAATCCAGGAAAATTATTATTTGGAGAAAGGTACTCTGGAGCGGTCGGTACTTAGGCGGTGTTTTTTAGCGCCTTATGTACCGCTACCAGCGGAAGGTAGCGCGAGCGTGCCTTTGACAAATAATAATTTTCTCTGGATTAATATTGGCGAATAAATTTTTATACGAATTGTAAAATGTCTTCTACATTTTCACGAATGTAATCCGCTCCGGCTTCTTCAAATTCTTTGCGGCTTCCAAATCCGTAGAGAATGCCGAGACAGTCAAGTCCATTTTCATGGGCGCCGATGACATCGTGTTCGCGGTCACCGATCATAAGTACTTTAGACTTGTCTGTAATATCATTTTTCTCAAGAGCATAGGTAATGACCTGAGCTTTTGTTCCTCTTCCACCGTCCATCTCCATACCTGCAACGCATGCAAAGTATTTAGTCAGATGAAAATGATCAATAATAATCTTTGCATATTTCTCCGGTTTTGATGTTGCAACAATTGCCTGTTTTCCGGCTTCATTTATCTTCTTTAAAACTTCTTCTAATCCATCATAAACACGATTCTCATAGATGCCTTTATCATGATAATATTCCCGGTAATACTTTACTCCATCCAGACTCTGCTCTTTTGTAAAACCGTAAAATTTCTCAAAGGACTCTGTAAGCGGAGGACCGATAAATTTATATAATTTTGTCCGGTCTGTCTCTTCGATGCCGAACTTTTTCAATGCATACATGACTGAATTGGTGATTCCAAGAGCAGAATCTGTGATAGTTCCGTCCAGATCAAATAATAATATCTCATATTTTTTGCTCATATTCCTGTACTCCTGTTATTTATACTTCTCTACAACATGCAAAGCTGATGTACTGCCCACAAGAAAAGAAGATGCGTCGGATAGTATATGTAAAAAAACCATTTTGACGCTTTCCCTGCATGATTAGATTTCTTTCCATTGTAGCAGAATAAAATGATGATTCCTGCCACAACCGGTCCGATACCTGAACACAATGCATGAATCAGCGCACTGCCCGTACTCATACTCTCTAAATTTGACAAATAATTAAATCCTGCAAATAAACATGCTCCTATTCCAAATGATATTGCTGTTTTTATTCGATTTCCTTTACTTTTTGCAAATAAAATTGTAAAAACAGGAGCCAGTAATGCCCAGTCTGAATACAGGGATACAAAGATTAAAATTAATATTACAATCCATTTTTCCCATTTTAAAGTGGACATTTCCATAACCTTAAGAATCAGGAAACACAAAAATAAGGTACACAGCATATTCATCTGGACCATGCCAAATGCCAGACAAAATGGTATGAATGATATCACACCGAACAGCAGCAGCCGCTCCCCATATTTTTTCTTATCATGGCTATAACCGTAACCTTCCACCAGAAAGTAGCACATCGTAATTGCAGTAAAATACCCAATGTCGATCATAACCTCAAATAGTAACGTTCCCGGTGTCAGAAATATATTTGCAATATGGTTGCATGTCATGGTAATGATTGCAAGAAATTTAATTTGATCTCGATTCATGTTCTGCCCCTTACAATTTTTCACCGACTATTTCACTAAAAGACTCTTTCCGGTCATCTCTGCTGGCTGTTTCATTCCCATTAATTCAATCAATGTCGGAGCAATATCTGCAAGGCATCCGCCTTCTCTTAATTTATATGCAGGATCTGCATTTACAAGAATAAATGGAACCGGATTTGTTGTATGAGCAGTGAATGGTTCGCCTGACTCATAGTCGATCAACTGTTCTGCATTTCCATGGTCTGCACAGATAAACATCTGTCCATCTACCTTCTTAATTGCTTCAACTGTTTTTCCTACACACTCATCAACCGCCTCAATAGCCTTGATTGCAGCTCCTTCTACGCCAGTATGTCCGACCATATCCGGGTTTGCAAAGTTGATGATAATCACATCATATTTATCAGATTCAATTGCTTCAACTAATTTGTCACATACTTCATAAGCACTCATTTCCGGTTTCAGATCATAAGTTGCCACCTTCGGAGATTTCACAAGGATTCTATCCTCGCCCTCATTCGGCTCCTCAACTCCACCGTTAAAGAAGAATGTAACATGTGCATATTTCTCTGTCTCGGCGATACGTGCCTGTTTAAGTCCATTCTTTGCAAGGAATTCACCAAATGTATTGGTAATCTTTTCTTTTACAAATGCCACAAGTTTATTTTCAATTGTCACATCGTACTCTGTAAAGCATACGAATGTTGTCTTAATTCTCTCGCCTCTGTCAAAGCCTTCAAATTTATCATCGCAAAATGTTCTTGTAATTTCTCTCGCACGGTCTGGACGGAAATTAAAGAAGATGATGGAATCATTTTCTTTGACTGTTGCAAGCGCAGCTCCATCTTTTTCAACAACTGTTGGCAGAACAAACTCATCTGTTGTATCTTTATCATAAGATGCCTGGATTCCGGCTGGTCCGCTTGTTGCCTTTTCGCCTTCTCCGTATGCAATTGCACGGTATGCCTTTTCTACACGATCCCAGCGGTTATCACGATCCATCGCATAATACCGTCCCATAACAGACGCTACTTCACCAACACCTATTTCTTTCATCTTAGCTTCTAACTGCTCTACATACTCTTTTCCTGATGCCGGTGGTGTATCACGTCCATCCAGGAAGCAGTGTACATAAACTTTCTTAAGTCCCTGTCTTTTTGCCAACTCAAGAAGTCCGAAAATATGCTCAATATGGCTGTGTACTCCTCCATCTGATACAAGTCCCATCAAATGAAGTGCAGAATCATTTTTCTTTACATTTTCACACGCAGCAAGCAGTGCTTTGTTCTCAAAGAAATCTCCATCCTGAATAGATTTTGTGATTTTTGTCAATTCCTGGTACACAATACGTCCGGCCCCCATATTCAGATGTCCGACTTCAGAGTTTCCCATCTGTCCATCCGGAAGTCCGACAGCTAGTCCGCTTGCATATCCTTTTACAAATGGATACTCTGCCATTAACTTATCCACAACCGGAGTCTTTGCTTCAGCTACAGCATTTCCTTTCTGATTATTATTTAAACCATAACCATCTAAAATCATAAGAACTGTTGGTCTCTTGCTCATTATTCTTCTCCTTCTTTCTTCATAAGTCTGTCAAGCCATGTATCAACAAGCGAAATCCAGCTTGTACATTCCTCCTGTACACCCCTGCCATCCAGACATTCTACCAGTTCATTGGCAAGGCTGAGTCCATGAATCCCTTCCGGATACACATGCAGCTCCACCGGAATGCCTGCTTTCCATAATGCCATGGCAAGCAGCAGAGAATTCGGCAGCGGTACTGTCTGATCTGTTGCTGTATGCCAGATAAAACAAGGCGGCATGGAATCTGTAATCTGATGATCCAAAGATAAGTTCCAAGCCTCTTCCTCTACTGTATCTCCAAGAAGATTCTGGAAGCTTGGCGTATGCGCATATTTCGGATCCGATGTGATAACCGGATAACAAAGGATCAAGCCTCTTGGCTTTAACATCTCTCTTTGCATACCACTTTTCTCCGCCAAAAACTCGCGTTTCCAAAATGCACAGTAATTAGCCGCCAGATGTCCTCCTGCTGAAGCTCCCGCCAGTACAATTTTCTTTGTGTCAATATACCATTCTTTTGCATGTTCATGAATCTGTCTGACACTCTCTGTCACTTCCAAAAGCTGTGTCGGATAAAATGCCTCCGGTGACACAGAATACTGTAACACACATGCATGATAGCCCAGACTCAAAAAATGCATGGCAAGAGGTTCTCCTTCTCGGTAACTGACTTTGTGGTATCCGCCGCCCGGACAAATCAGAATGATCGGCCGTTTCTGGATCTTCATCTCGTTCGGAAGTGTATCCAGTATATAAAACTGTGCTCGGCTCGTCTTATCAGAACCTTCCACTTGAATTGGTATTTCTTTATATATCATAATACTATCCTCTAGCGCTGTTTATTTTCGTAAACTGATCATACCTTAAGACTCTTTGACGAGTCAGGGTAAAAATCGCAGGAAGTGTCTGCCGCCCCCTGCGATTCAAAATCTTACTTGTAATTTACAATTTTTCCGAAATCTGCTTTCAGAGATGCTCCGCCTACAAGTCCTCCATCGATATCAGCCTGTGCGAACAATTCTGCTGCATTTCCAGCATTTACAGATCCGCCATACTGAATACGGATAGCTTCTGCTGTTGCCTCATCATAGATTTCAGCGATACATGCACGAATACCTGCGCATACTTCTTCAGCCTGCTCGGTTGTTGCTGTCTTACCTGTTCCAATTGCCCAGATTGGCTCGTAAGCGATAACTGCTGTTTTTGCCTGATCTGCTGTCACATTCTGGAATCCGACTTTCACCTGCTGGCGGATGAAATCCATTGTCACACCCTGCTCTCTCTGCTCCAGTGTCTCACCACAGCACATAATTGGTGTAATACCATGTTCAAATGCTTTCAGGATTTTCTTATTGACATCAGCATTTGTTTCACCAAAATACTCTCTTCTCTCAGAATGTCCAAGAACAACATATTTGACACCTGCATCTACTAACATAGCTGGTGAAATCTCGCCTGTGTAAGCCCCGCTCTCTTCAAAATACATATTCTCAGCGCCAACCTGAATGTTGGTCCCTTTTACTGCCTCAGCAACTGGAATAATATCAATTGCTGGTACACAGAACACTACATCTACTTCGTCATTTGCAACTAAAGGTTTTAACTCATTTACAAGAGCAACTGCCTCGCTTGGAGTTTTATTCATCTTCCAGTTACCTGCAACAATTTTTCTTCTTGCCATGATTTTATCTCCTAATTTAAATTTTATTGTTCAGCATTTTTCTGAAATTAATCAAAGAAAAACATTAGATACGAGTGTATACTTGGTTTTCGTCACCTATTTATCGTTAGCAGCTGCAACACCCGGTAATTCTTTTCCTTCCAAGAATTCCAGAGAAGCTCCGCCACCTGTGGAAATGTGTGTCATCTTGTCGCCATATCCAAGCTGGTTCACTGCTGCTGCGGAATCTCCACCACCGATGATTGTAACTGCATCTGTATCAGCAAGTGCTTTTGCAACTGCCTCTGTTCCATGTGCGAAGTTCGGCATCTCGAAGCAGCCCATTGGTCCGTTCCATACAACTGTCTTAGCATCTTTTACTGCGTCACAGAAAATTTTCTCTGTCTCAGGTCCAATATCAAGTCCCTGCCATCCGTCCGGAATCTCACCGCTTTTTACAACTTTTTTATTTGCTCCATTGGAGAAATCATCTGCAATAACTGTATCTACAGGAAGAAGAAGTTTTACACCTTTCTCCTGTGCTTTCTTTAACATGTCAAGTGCATACTGGCAGTAGTCAGCCTCAAGAAGTGAATTTCCAACTGTACCGCCCTGAGCTTTACTGAATGTGTAAGACATACCACCACCAATGATCAGTGTGTCAACTTTATCGATCAAGTTCTCAATTACAGAAATCTTGCTAGATACCTTTGCTCCACCGAGGATTGCTACGAAAGGTCTCTCCGGGTTGTTTACTGCATTTCCAAGGAAATCGATCTCTTTCTGCATTAAATATCCTACAACTGCTGTGTCCACATATTTTGTAACACCTACGTTAGAACAGTGTGCACGGTGTGCTGTGCCAAATGCATCATTTACAAATACGTCGCAAAGAGAAGCAAGGTCTTTGCTGAAAGCATCTTCATTCTTTGTCTCTTCTGCTCTGTAACGTGTATTCTCAAGTAAGATGACATCTCCATCTTTCATATTGGCTACTGCTGCTTTTGCGTTAGCTCCTACAACCTCAGGATCTGCTGCAAATTTTACTTCCTGTCCAAGAAGCTCTGAGAGACGTACTGCAACTGGTGCAAGAGATAACTCCGGTACTGGCTGTCCCTTCGGTTTTCCAAGGTGTGAGCAAAGGATGATCTTTCCTCCGTCAGCAATCAGCTTTTTAATTGTAGGAAGCGCTGCAACAAGACGGTTCTCATCTGTGATCTTTCCGTCAATAAGCGGTACGTTGAAATCACATCTTACAAGAACCTTTTTTCCTTTTACATTGATATCGTCTACAGATTTTTTATTTAACATAACATTCTCTCCATTCTCAAAATGAATATGCTCTGGCTTGTCCTGCCAGAGGCTTTTCTGCAACAAAATTATATTTCTATTACAGAAAAAGGATCCGGTCCATATTAGACCGGACCCTTTGTGAGTCTTTATGAAATACTCGAAATCTTATGCAAGCTCTGAGAAGTATTTGATTGTTCTTACCATCTGGCTTGTGTAAGAATTCTCGTTGTCATACCAGGAAACAACCTGAACCTGTGTTGTTCCGTTGTCAAGTGGCATAACCATTGTCTGTGTTGCATCGAACAGTGAACCATATCTCATTCCAACGATATCACTGGATACGATCTCATCTGTGTTGTATCCGAATGACTCATTAGAAGCTGCTTTCATAGCCTCATTGATCTGCTCTACTGTTACGTTACCCTCTACAACTGCTGTAAGGATTGTTGTTGATCCTGTAGGTGTTGGTACACGCTGTGCAGAACCGATGAGTTTTCCATTCAGCTCTGGAATAACAAGACCGATTGCTTTTGCAGCACCTGTGCTGTTTGGTACGATATTAACTGCTGCTGCACGAGATCTTCTTAAATCACCTTTTCTCTGTGGTCCATCAAGAGTCATCTGATCTCCTGTGTAAGCATGGATTGTGCTCATGATACCAGATTTGATCGGTGCAAGATCATTCAGTGCCTTAGCCATAGGTGCAAGACAGTTTGTTGTACAAGAAGCTGCAGAAATAACTGTATCCTCTGGTTTTAACTCATTGTGGTTTACATTATATACGATTGTTGGCAGGTCTTTTCCAGCTGGTGCGGAAATAACAACTTTTCTAGCTCCTGCTTTGATATGTGCCATGGATTTTTCTTTAGATGTATAGAATCCTGTACACTCCAGAACAACGTCTACACCGATTTCTCCCCATGGAAGTTCCTCAGCATTAGCTTTTGCGTAGATTTTGATCTCTTTTCCGTCAACAATGATAGAATCCTCTGTAGCCTCTACCTTATCAGCTAAAGCATATCTTCCCTGAGAAGAATCATACTTTAACAGGTGTGCAAGCATCTTAGGAGATGTCAGGTCGTTGATTGCAACTACCTCATATCCCTCTGCTCCAAACATCTGTCTGAAAGCTAAACGTCCAATACGTCCAAAACCATTAATCGCTACTTTTACTGCCATGATTAATTCCTCCTAAAGTTTTAAATTTAGTTCTTTGCATTTTATGCTGATATCTTCAACAAAAGTTTGTTAAAGATTCATCAACCTCTTTCATTGTACTAAAGAAAGTACAAAAATTCAAGTCTCTTTTCGAATTCTATCGAAGTGTCAAAAAAATCGGCTTTCTTTCCTTAAATTCTGTATAATATTTAAAATTACACCCTTTTAAAATGTCACACGCCTTGTCAAATTCCCATGCAATATGCTCTGGCCGGTGTCCATCTGCACCAACTGTAACAATTTCGCCTCCAAGCTCTCTGTAACGCTTCAGAATATCCGGATGCGGATGTGCAAAGGGCAGTCCATATTTGAGTCCTGCCATATTAAGCTCAAGTCCTTTGCCATGTTCGATCAGTTCTCTTAAAAGAGCGTCGATCTCATCTGCAAACATCTTATAAGAATATTCTTTTTCTTTGTTCTTACCATATCTTACCACATAATCCAGATGTCCCATAACATCAAAATCATGAAAATGTCTGATATCCTCCAGACTCTCCTCAAAGGTCATCCTGTATACTTGTGCATCAGTCTTTCCTTCAAACAGCTTTTCGGATGCCGGGTCTACGCCGTGAACCGAGTGGACCGATCCAATCACCATATCAAATGGATACTTTGGAACGAACCTGCTGTAATATTCTGCAAGATGCGGTCTGAGACCAAGTTCGACCCCTATCCGGACCTCTATCTGATCCCGATATTGTTCCCTTAGCCTTGTCATAGTTGTAAAATATTCATCTACATCAAAAATCTGCTCTCCCTCGCCCCACTGATCGTCATCTTTGTCATAATGATCTGTAAAGCAGATGGCTTTTAAACCATTCTGGATGGAAGCTTCTATCATTTTCTTTGGACAGACCTCTGCATCATAAGAAAAGCTGCTGTGCATATGTGCATCTGTTTTCATAGAATCGTTCCTCCTCCAAGAACATATTCTCCATCATAAAGCACCAGTGCCTGTCCCGGTGTGATCGCACGTACCGGTTCATCGAATGTACATAAAATTTCGTCTTCACCTGTACGTTCGACTGTACACCATGCGCCTTTATGATTATAGCGGATCTTTCCCCACGCACGCTTCTTCCCATCAATGTCAGCAACCGACATGAAATTCACATGATTAGCACGTACATATCTGGACATGGATTCTTCATTGGTTCCCACAACTACTTCATTTGTCTCTGGACGAATTTCCAGTACAAATGCCGGATGTCCTAGAGATAATCCAAGACCCTTTCTCTGCCCCACTGTATAATGTATGATTCCTTTATGCTGTCCTACAATCGTTCCATCGGAAGTCACGAAGTTTCCCGGCCGGATTGAACCTGCCGCAATGTTTTCTTCTATATATGTGGCATAGTCTCCATCCGGAACAAAACATATATCCTGACTGTCTGGTTTATGAGCAACCAGAAGTCCGATATTCTCAGCCATCTTACGTACTTCGTCTTTGCTATACTTTCCAACTGGCATCAGTGTTTTACTAAGCTGATCCTGTGTCAGATTATATAGCGCATAAGTCTGATCCTTCACACTTGTCACGGAAGTCTTAATGGAATACCTTCCACTAGGAAGCTGTTCTACCTGTGCATAATGACCGGTTGCAATATAATCTGCACCAATCTCCATCGCTCTTGTAAGCAGAGACTCCCATTTTACATAACGGTTACAGGCAATACATGGATTCGGTGTCCTTCCATGCAAATAGTCATCGATAAAATAATCGATGACATATTTTTTAAATTCATTTTTAAAGTTCATAACATAATAAGGAATGCCCAGACGGGCAGCTACCCGTCTTGCATCTTCCACAGCGGAAAGTCCACAGCATCCGCCTTCTTCCTGCTGCTTGAATTCATCTTCATCCTGCCAGATCTGCATGGTCACACCGATCACATCATATCCCTGCTCCTTTAAAAGCCAGGCAGCCACCGATGAATCCACACCACCGGACATTCCTACTACTACTTTTTTCTTCTCCATCACATCTACCTTTGCGATTTAATACTCTTCTGCCTCATCCTCTTCACCTTCATGAATATCTGATTTTGGTTTCTGGAGTCCTTCAATTGTAATACCGTTCTTCTGTGCATAGTCCCACAGTGCTGCATGGATTGCTTCCTCTGCAAGAAGGGAACAGTGTACCTTTACCGGAGGAAGTCCGTCAAGTGCTTCCATAACCGCTTTATTCGTAACCTCCATCGCTTCCTGAACCGTCTTTCCTTTTACCATCTCAGTTGCCATACTGCTTGTTGCAACTGCAGCTCCGCATCCAAATGTCTTGAATTTTACATCTTTAATGATCTGATTCTCGTCGATGTCCAGATAAATTCTCATAATATCTCCACATTTTGCATTTCCAACAGTTCCTACTCCACTGGCATCCTCAATCTCTCCTACATTTCTTGGATGTTCAAAGTGATCCATTACTTTTGCTGAATACATTTATATTTCCTCCTGATGTTTGTGATTTATTATCTATTTTTGTTTTTTTAAGAAGTCCTCATAAAGTGGTGACATCTGACGGATATAAGCCACGATTTCTTTCAGACTGTCTACAACGTAGTCGATATCTTCTTTTGTGATTTCCTCATTCAAAGTCAGTCTGAGTGATCCGTGTGCGATCTCATGAGGCAGTCCGATTGCCAGAAGTACATGGGACGGATCTAAAGATCCTGATGTACATGCGGATCCACTGGAACCACAGATTCCTTTCATATCCAATCTGATCAGAAGTGACTCTCCTTCGATGAACTGGAAGCTGAAGTTTGCGTTGTTCGGAAGTCTCTTTGTCGGATGTCCGTTCAGTCTTGTATACGGTATCTCATCCAAAACACGTTTGATCAGATAATCACGTACTTCTGTTTCTTTCTTTGTACGTTCTTGCATCGTGCGGACCGCACGCTCAGTTGCTGTTCCGATTCCCACGATTCCCGGTACATTTTCTGTTCCGGCACGACGTTTTCTCTCCTGAGCTCCGCCATGAACGAATGAGCGGATCTTAACCCCTTTACGGATGTAAAGAAATCCAATTCCTTTAGGTCCGTTTAATTTGTGACCACTGGCACTCAACATATCAATATGACATTCGTCAACATTGATTGGAACCTGTCCAAATGCCTGTACTGCATCTGTGTGGAATAGTATACCATGCTCATGAGCAATCTCACCAATCTCTTTAATTGGCTGGATCGTACCAATCTCGTTATTTGCAAACATCACAGAAATCAGGATTGTGTCCGGACGTATTGCTGCTTTGAGGTCATCTAATTTCACTACACCATATTCATCTACATCCAGATAAGTTACTTCGTATCCTCTCTTTTCAAGATACTTGGCACTATGAAGAATTGCATGGTGTTCAATCTTTGTTGTGATGATGTGTTTTCCTTTATTTCCATAAGCCTCTGCAGTTGCTTTCAATGCCCAGTTATCAGACTCTGAACCACCTGCTGTAAAGTAAATTTCTTCTGTTTTGGCACCGAGCGCATTTGCAATGATCTCTCTCTGCTGTGTAATCACTTCTTTATTCTGTGCTGCAAAGCTATATACGCTGGAAGGATTTCCATAGTATTCTGTAAAATAAGGAAGCATAGCCTCTACAACCTCTGGAGCTGTCTTTGTTGTTGCCGCATTATCAAGATAAATTAATTTAGACATCTTACATTACCCTTCTTTCTCTATTGTTGACTGCATTCTCCGTGGATAACACCCTCCGGATTCAGTTCTTTGCTTTCTTTTACAAGCTCATCCAGCTTGATTTCATTTACGGTTTTATTAATACTGTCGTTGATTTTCTGCCATACATACTTTGTGACACATTCATCTGAAGCCATACACCCTTCTTCTGAATAAAATGCTGCGCATCTTACTGGTTCCAGATTGCCTTCCAGGGCACGCAGTACATCACCTACCGATATTTCTGACGCATCACGGGCAAGCACATATCCTCCGGACGCTCCCCGGATACTTTTTACAAGCCCTGCTTTTTTCAGTAATGCAAAAAGCTGTTCCAGATATCGCTCAGACAATTTTTGTCTCGTGGCTATGCAGCCGATGGATACCGGTTCTTTCTCGCTAAATCTCGCCAAATCGATAATGGCTCGCAGACCATACTTTCCTTTTGTCGACAGTTTCAATATTTTCACCTTCTTTTCCAATCCCTAGCAAAATACTGGGAATTTACTTTAAGTAGAATATCACCCATTTTCCGTTCTGTCAAGCTTTTCCTACGAATATAATAAAGAAATAAAGGCATCTTTTGAGGTACTTTCATGGAGTTACACAATCCACTTATCAAAGGGACATTTATTTTAACCGTTACAGGGCTGCTCACCAGATTTATGGGGTTTTTTTATCGCATTTTCCTAAGCCATACATTTGGAGCGGTTCAGGTCGGACTTTACCAGCTTATTTTTCCCATTTATGCTCTTGGCTATTCCGCAACTTGTGCCGGAATTCAGACGATTCTCTCCCGCAGTGTTGCCAGCCGTCTTGTTCAGGGCAGAAAAAAAGAAGCCCGCCAGCTTCTCTATACCGGACTTCTCATCACGTTGTTCGTCTCCTGCTGTTTTACAATTTTTCTGCAAAAATTCGCGCCATTTTTGGCTGGCTCTGTACTTGGTGACCGAAGATGTGAACATCTTCTGATCCTGCTTTCTTACGTTTTTCCTTTCAGTGCTATACATAGCTGTATTACCGGATACTGCCTCGGCCTAAAAGACACCAAAATTCCTTCATCCTCTCAATTATTAGAACAAACTGTACGTATTTTCAGTGTTCTCGTTATTTGTCAGTTTTTAAACCACACCGAAGGATCTTCCGGCATCTGGATTGCTGTTCTGGGGTTGATATTCGGTGAAATATCTTCTGCCCTTTATAGTCTAAAATGGGTTCGTAATAAACCTGGGCTTCATTTTCTTATTCCGCCTTTTCTTTCCTTACAGCAAATGTTTTCCGATGCAAAAGAGCTTATAAAACTGTCTCTTCCCCTTACCGGTAATCGTATACTTTTAAATATACTGCAAAGTATCGAAGCAGTCTCTATCCCTGCTTCTTTACTAATTTACGGGCTTTCCACCTCAGATGCCCTGAGTACTTATGGTGTCCTGACAGGCATGGCTCTTCCTTGTATCCTGTTTCCATCCGCTCTTACTAATTCTGCTTCCACAATGCTCTTACCTGTCATCACAGAAGCCCAGACTCAAAAAAACGTACAACGTATAAAGAAAATGATTCGAAGTTCCCTCTGTGGTTGCATTTTTCTTGGAACTGGATGCCTGGCCGGATTCTTTCTACTTGGTCCCGTATTAGGAAGACTGCTCTTCCATAGCTCTCTTGCCGGAGAGTTCATACGCACCCTTTCCTGGATGTGTCCATTTTTATACGCCAACAGTGCACTCATCAGCATTATCCATGGTCTCGGAAAAACTGGCATTTCTTTCTTGCTAAATACGCTAAGTCTTTTCATTCGGATCATTGGTGTCTTATATTTTACAGCATATTGGGGAATCCCGGGATACCTGCATTGCCTCCTGGCAAGCCAGATATTCCTTTTCGTAACCGGGATTTTGTATATAAGCTATCATTTACGCCAGATGCTTTTGAGCTCTCATTACAACACATAAAAGAATGTTAGTTTTTATAATGTTCTCAAAAACATTTTCAACAATACCGGATTGACCAGACACTCTAATGCAATTCCCATAGTAAGAAATAATACAAAACTTAACGTCTTCGTAGAATTCCATTCGCTCACCGGATATCGGAATAAATATAGTAAAAGCATTGCATAAGCGGGTATATAGCACAAAAAATGCGGAAGCATACTTATAACACATAATATCAATCCTTTGACTCCCATCATAAGAAGTGCCGATGTCAGAATCATGCCACTTGCCAGTCCAGCCCATAAAAGAAACAGATAAGCTGCTATTTTCCGGAACTTTGTCCCACCAAGTATTGCAAGTCCGCCTGCCGGAAGCAGGCGTATCTGCGCTACATACCACATATAATCAAAAGATTTCAAATCATAGCCAAGATACTGGCTTCTGAACCACTCGCTCCAGATTCCCACATCTACAACATACCTGGTCGAAGCAACATTCAAATATATGATTCCAAGAAAAAAGCCCAGCATATAAATCAGAATAGGATACCTTTGCCTTCTTTGTATCTTCACACACGCAACCTCCGTTCAGATACTTTTGCATGTAGTCTCCCTCTATTTATATGCCCGGACTTCCTATATATTCTTATTTACTTGTTGTGATTCTTCTTTGTTCAAAAATCTGCTTTTCCATCTCATGTAAACACTGATGTCTGCAGATTGCTATTTTCCATATTTGTCCGCATATGCGAGAAGTGCTGCCACCGTCTTGGAATCTTCAATCTCACCGGAATAAATCTTTTTTCTCAATTCATCAATGGTGTAAGCTCCCACATTGATAAATTCATCCTCGTCCAGATGCTGGTGTGACGAAATCAGATTTTTCGCAACGTAAATATCAATCTTCTCATCGCAAAATGCCACTGTTGTCCGAAGTGTAATCAACCATTCAAGATCCTCTGAACGATATCCCGTCTCCTCCTCCAGTTCTCTGGAAGCGCATTCAATTCCAGGCTCTCCCGGCGCATCCAGTTTCCCTGCCGGGATTTCAAGCGTATCTCGCTCCAACGCATTACGATACTGGGTAACCATGAGAATTTTTCCATCATCCATGACCGGAACAACTGCGGCTGCCCCGTCATGATGGATAAAATCCCATTCTGCCGTGTTACCATTTGCAAATTTCATATGGTCTTTATAAACTTTTATGACTGTTCCTTCATATGCCAGATCTCTTCCGATACGTTTCACTTCTTCGCTCATAATTCAGCCACCTTTCTTATATAGATGATACAAATGCTTCCATCATATTCATTTTCTTCTTGAGATTTTTTTCTGTCATACCTTCATAAGTGAACCACAGCAGCTGATCTTTTTCTGCGTCCGGTGTCACAGCCGTCATATATTCCTCTGTCAGAATCTTCGCAGCATTTGCCGTATTTCCAATCAGAACTCCATTGTACATCTTCTCATCCACTTTTGTAAAATCGATGCAGACTGCCCCATCTTTTTCCTCCGTTGCCAGCGTCACAAGCGGCATCTCTTCGATTCTCTGTACGATATATTCTTTAAAATCCATCACATACATCTCCTTTTATTTACTATTAACCATAATTGTAGCATTTTAGGACTATTATAGCAATTTCTTATTATACAAAAAAGGAACCATCACCATAAGCTTTTATGCTTTATATGTGATGATTCCTTATCATTTATCTTCTACTTGGCATAATCTGTAACTCTTGATTCACGAATTACATTTACCTTAATCTGACCTGGATATTCAAGTTCAAATTCAACCTGTTTCGCAATATCTCTGGCCAGTAATACCATATCTGCATCAGATACTTGTTCTGGAACTACCATAACACGAATCTCTCTACCTGCTTGAATTGCAAAAGATTTCTCAACGCCTTTAAACTGATTGGCGATATCTTCTAATTGTTTTAACCTGTTTGTGTATGTTTCTAATGTTTCTCTTCTTGCACCCGGTCTTGCTGCAGAAATCGTATCAGCAGCCTGTACAACACATGCAATCAGGGATTCCGGCTCTACATCGCCGTGATGGGCTTCAACCGCATTGATAACGGTTGCTGACTCTTTGTATTTTCTGCAAAGGTCAACACCGATCTGGATATGTGATCCTTCCACATCATGATCGATTGATTTACCGATATCATGTAAAAGTCCGGCTCTCTTAGCCACTCTGACATCGAGACCGATTTCTCCAGCAAGAAGTCCGGATAACTGTGCCACTTCAATAGAATGCTTCAATGCATTCTGTCCATAGCTTGTTCTGAACTTCATTCTACCAAGAAGCTTGATAAGCTCTGGATGAATTCCATGAACACCAACTTCAAGTGCAGCTGACTCTCCTTCCTCGCGAATCATAGAATCGACTTCTTTCTGCGCTTTTTCTACCATCTCTTCGATTTTTGCCGGATGAATACGTCCGTCAACGATCAGCTTCTCAAGCGCAATTCTCGCAACTTCACGTCTGATTGGATCAAAGCCTGATAATACAACAGCTTCCGGGGTATCATCGATAATCAAATCTACCCCTGTTAAGGTTTCAAGTGTTCTGATGTTACGTCCCTCTCTACCAATGATACGTCCTTTCATTTCATCACTTGGAAGCTGCACGACTGAAATTGTAGCTTCCGCTACATGGTCTGCTGCACATTTCTGAATTGCAGTTACCACATATTCTTTTGCTTTTTTACCAGCTTCTTCTTTTGCCTTACTCTCTAATTCCTTATAAAGCTTGGCAGTGTCAGTTTTTACTTCGTCTTCAACAGTTTTTAAAAGATAATCTTTTGCTTGTTCGGAGGTAAGACCGGAAATTCTCTCCAGTTCCTGTACTCTCTGGTCATGTAATTCGTCGATTTTCTTTTCTTTTTTCTTTAACTCTGCTTCTTTTGCTGAATAATCTGCTTCTCGCTTTTCGATGGCATCTGCTTTTTTATCCAAAGCTTCTTCTCTGGAGACAACACGCTTCTCATATTTCTGAAGTTCTGCACGTCTCTCTTTTGTCTCTTTTTCCAATTCATTCTTGGTGCGAAGGTTTTCTTCTTTCGCCTCTAAAAGAGCTTCACGCTTTTTCGTTTCCGCAGTTTTCAATGCTTCATCTATAATGCCTCTTGCTTTTACTTCAGCAGTTCCAATTGTTTCCGCATCTTTTTCTGTCTTTTTCTTTACAGAAAGATTTGCCGTAACCGGCACTGAAACAGCTAAGGTAACTATAACAGCAATAATCGCAGTTATCACAATGATTCCCACAGGAGCACCTCCTTATATTTAATTTTCATTGTACAAATACAACAGTATAATTTTATACTGTTTTCAATAAAAAGTCAACTAAAAAGCGTTTTAAAAATTACCTCTCTCTGTATAATTTGTCGAACTTTTTTATTAAAATTCTGTATTATTCCGCCATTCTTCCTCACGCATAACAGCCAGAATATCCGACGAAGAAAATCCCTTTCTCATTAAAAATCCATAAATTCTCTGCTTCTCTTTTTCATTCATGGGAATATCTGTCTTTCGCTTCTTTAAGATAATCTGACGAATCATTTCTCTCGTTTCTCCAAAATCTGTCGATTCTAATACCTCTTCAATGATTTCTCTGGAAATTCCCTTCTGGACAAGTTCCATTTTCAGTCTCGCTTTTCCTTTTCCCTGTTTTTTCCACTCAATATAATGTTCGGCATATCGTCTGTCATCTAAATATCCATAAGATGTTACATAAGCAATCGCAGATTCCACTGCTTCTTTTGGATACTCACTTTCTTCCAGTTTTCTTCTAAGCTGTGCTTCTGTTTTATCCGTACGCTCCAAAATATGCATAGCGCGCAAAGTTGCACGTTTTTTGAGTACCCTGTTGACTAATTCTTCATAAACTTCAGGAGGAAGCACTGCTCCCTCCTCTAAATGATAACGGGAAAGTTCGCCTTTATAAACCGCAAAGGCAGATTCCCCATCTAAAAATATTCTATACTTCTGCTTTGTCAAAGCCTGTATTTTCGTTATCTCCATTATTCACCTTTTTTACTCTCGGATTTTGCAGACTCTGTTTGCTTCTTCTCAGTTGGAAGTCCGTAATGCTCACGAACCTGTGTTTCCACTTCTTCAAGAATCTCCGGATTGTCTCTCAAATACTGCTTTGCATTTTCACGTCCCTGACCAATCTTTGCATCCTTATAGGCATACCATGCACCACTTTTTACAATAATTCCAAGTCCGGCAGCCAAATCAAGCACGTCACCCTCTTTTGAAATTCCTTTTCCAAACATAATATCAAACTCTGCCTCTTTAAACGGCGGTGCAACTTTATTTTTTACAACTTTAATTCTGGTTCTGTTACCGATAATCTCTCCTGCCTGTTTTAATGCTTCAATCCTTCTGACATCCATACGCACGGAAGAATAGAACTTTAAGGCACGTCCACCTGTTGTTGTTTCCGGATTTCCAAACATCACTCCAATTTTTTCACGAAGCTGGTTGATAAAGATTACCACACAGTTTGATTTACTGATAACCGCTGTCAGTTTTCTAAGTGCCTGAGACATCAGCCTTGCCTGAAGTCCAACGTGGGAATCTCCCATATCACCTTCAATTTCCGCTTTCGGAACAAGTGCTGCAACAGAGTCTACAATTACAATGTCCACTGCACCGGAACGCACCATGGTTTCTGTAATTTCCATCGCCTGTTCTCCGTTGTCCGGCTGGGAAATATAAAGATTATCAATATCAACACCAATGTTTTTTGCATAAACAGGGTCTAACGCATGTTCTGCATCGATAAAGCCTGCAATTCCTCCTCTTTTCTGTACTTCTGCAACCATGTGGAGGGCTACTGTTGTCTTACCACTTGATTCTGGTCCGTAAATCTCAATAATTCTCCCTTTTGGGACTCCTCCAAGACCTAATGCAATATCAAGGCTTAAAGAGCCAGTCGGAACAGCTTCTACATTCATATTTACGCTGGAATCACCTAATTTCATAACAGAACCTTTTCCAAACTGTTTTTCAATCTGTCCAAGCGCTACATCAAGTGCTTTTAATTTATCTTCTTTGACCATCTTTTTACTCCTTTATTTTATTTTTTATATACAACGAACTTATGTTCGCATCTATAGTTGATATAATAGTATACTTTCTCTTAATTGTCAATGAGTTTTCTTTTTCTGCTTACAGCTTATAAATTATTTGGAGATTATTTTCAGCGAACGCTAAGGATAAAAAATTTAAGAATCTTAAGATTTATCTTTGATTTATTGCTTTTTATTATCCTCGATTTTTTACAAAAAGTCAAGAAAAGTTGATTTTTTAATTATTTTTTTGTCATTTTTTACGTTTTAGATGAATTAATTTGATGTCTTTTAGACGAATTAACCGTATAATGTACCTATAAATATTATTTTTTTATATCTTGTGTGATTTTTTTATTATTTACAGAAAATTACATCACACAAGTAAGAAAGGAGACTTATGGAAACCATGATCTATCTCGCACCAATCGTTGGTGTCCTTGCCCTGCTTTTTGCTTTTACACTCTCAAACAACATCAAAAAGCAGGATGCAGGAAATCAGAGAATGCAGGAAATTGCTTCTTACATTCATGAAGGCGCACAGGCCTTTTTAATGGCAGAGTACCGTATTCTCATTATCTTCGTTGCACTTTTATTCTTTATTTTAGGCTTTGCTTTAAAAAGCTGGAGTACTTCCTGCGCCTTTCTTTTAGGTGCACTGTTCTCTTCTGCTGCCGGTTATTTTGGCATGCAGGTTGCCACAAAAGCAAACGTCCGCACTGCCGGAGCCGCAAAAGAATCCGGTATGCCTAAAGCATTATCCATCGCATTTTCCGGTGGTTCTGTTATGGGAATGTGCGTGACCGGACTTGGTCTGATTGGTGTCAGCATTGTCTACTTAATTACAAAAGATACCGGCGTCATTTCCGGATTTGGGCTTGGTGCTTCTTCCATCGCTTTATTTGCCCGTGTAGGTGGAGGAATTTACACCAAAGCTGCCGATGTTGGAGCTGACCTTGTTGGTAAAGTAGAAGCCGGTATTCCGGAAGATGACCCTCGTAACCCTGCTGTTATCGCTGATAATGTTGGTGATAATGTCGGTGACGTTGCCGGTATGGGGGCTGACCTTTTTGAATCTTATGTCGGCTCTCTTGTATCTGCAATTACTCTTGGTGTCATCTACTTCAAAGAACCGGGTGCCGTATTCCCGCTTGCGCTTGCTGCATTTGGAATCCTTGCATCGATCGCCGGTACTTTCTTTGTAAAAGCCAGCAAAAATGCAGACCCAGGAAAAGCATTAAAAGCCGGAACTTACGGTTCCAGTGCCGTTGTATTAGTTCTTTCACTTGTACTAAGTAAGGTATTCTTTGGTGATATGAAAGCAGCACTCGCTATCATCAGTGGTCTGATTGTCGGACTGTTAATCGGTATTATGACAGAATATTATACTTCCGGCGATTATAAACCGGTTCAGAGAATTGCAGCCCAGTCAGAAACCGGTTCTGCTACCACAATCATCAGTGGTCTTTCTGTTGGTATGCGTTCCACTATGCTTCCACTGTTTTTTATCGCAATTGGTATTTTATGTTCCTATCATTTCTGTGGACTGTACGGAATTGCTCTTTCCGCAGTCGGTATGCTTTCCACAGCCGGAATCACAATCGCAATTGACGCTTATGGTCCAATCGCTGATAATGCCGGTGGTATCGCAGAAATGTCCGGATTAGAAGATTCCGTTCGTAATATTACAGACAGACTTGACTCTGTCGGAAATACAACCGCAGCTATGGGAAAAGGATTCGCTATCGGCTCTGCTGCCCTGACTGCCCTTGCCTTATTCGTTTCTTATTCAGAGGCTGTCGGACTGGAATCCATTGATATCTTAAATCCACAGGTTATCATCGGACTCTTCCTTGGAGGTATGCTTCCATTTTTATTCTCTGCTATGACTATGGATTCTGTTTCCAAAGCAGCAAACAAAATGATTGAAGAAGTTCGTCGTCAGTTTAAAACCATTCCTGGTATCATGGAAGGAAAAGGCAAACCGGATTATTCTTCCTGTGTGGAAATTTCTACTCAGGCTGCCTTAAAAGAAATGATGCTTCCAGGTCTGATGGCAGTTGCTGCTCCTCTTTTATGTGGAGTCATTCTTGGTTCTTCTGCACTTGGCGGACTGCTTGCCGGTGCTCTTGTAACCGGTGTTTTAATGGCAATCTTCATGGCAAACTCCGGTGGTGCATGGGATAATGCAAAAAAATACATCGAAGATGGACACCATGGCGGAAAAGGAAGTCCGGCTCATAAAGCAGCTGTTGTTGGCGATACTGTCGGCGACCCATTTAAGGATACTTCAGGACCGTCTATCAACATCCTGATTAAACTTATGACGATTGTTGCTGTTGTATTTACTCCATTATTCTTATAATCTGATGTAAATTTATATTAAAAAAGGATATCCCAAGATGACAAGGGATATCCTTTTTTCTATTAATTGATTTATTTATTAACCGATTAACCAATTATACATTTCTTCATACTGTTTTGCAGAATTTCCCCATGAGAAATCTTTTGCCATTGCACGGTCGATCAGCTTGTTCCATTCGCGTTTTCTGTCATAGTAAACAGCTTCTGCATAACGAACGGTCGCCAGCATTTCATGTGCATTATAGTTTGTGAAGCTGAATCCGGTTCCGGTACTTTCATATTCATTGTATGGTTCTACGGTATCTTTTAATCCACCCGTTTCTCTTACAATCGGAATCGTTCCATATCTAAGGCTCATTAACTGACTTAAACCACATGGCTCAAACAGAGATGGCATTAAGAATGCATCGCAGGAAGCATAAATTTTATGGGACATTGCATTATCATAGAAAATGTTTGCAGATACTTTTCCCTGATACTTCCATGCAAAGTGACGGAACATATTTTCATACTGTTCTTCCCCTGTACCAAGTACCACTAACTGAATATTATCCTGACATAATTCATCCATCACATAAGCAATCAGGTCAAAACCTTTCTGGTCAGTCAGACGAGATACAATACCAATCATCATGGCTTTCGGGTCTTGATTTAAACCAAGTTCTCTTTGCAGCTCTATTTTATTTTTTACTTTTTCCTTACGAAATGTTTTCGCATTGTAATTCTTTGCGATCAACTGATCTGTCTCTGGATTCCATTCATCATAATCAATTCCGTTTACGATTCCACGCAGGTCATTTGCACGCGCTCTCATCAGCCCATCCAGTTTTTCACCATAAAATTCTGTCTTAATCTCTTCGGCATAAGTATTACTTACGGTTGTGATTGCATCGGCATAAACCAGACCGCCTTTTAAAAGGTTTCCATCTTTATAAGATTCCAGTTTATCCGGAGTAAAGTAATATGCCGGAAGTCCGGTTAAATCACGGATTGTCTTAATATCCCAGGTTCCCTGGAATTTTAAGTTATGTATAGTCATGACAGTTTTGATACCCTGATAGAACGGACCATCCTGGAAACGGTCTTTTAAGAATACAGGCACTAATCCGGTCTGCCAATCATGACAGTGAATCAAGTCCGGTCTGAAGTCAATAACCGGAAGAATGGATAAAGCTGCTTTTGAAAAATAAGAGAATTTCTCAATATCAAATCGAATATCTCCGTAAGGCTGATAGCCTGAGAAATAATATTCATTATCGATAAAGTAATACTGGATTCCCTCATATACCATCTGCATGATTCCAACATACTCTCTGCGGTAACCAATATCCATATAAAAATGTGTTACATACTGAAGCTGATTCTTATATTCTTCTTTCATGCACATGTATTTTGGAATAATCACCCGCACATCATATTCGTTCTTGTCAAAACACTTTGGCAATGCCCCTACAACATCTGCCAGCCCTCCTGTTTTTATAAAAGGCACTGCTTCTGATGCCACAAATAAAATCTTTTTCACCAAAAATTTCCTCCTTGCTTCGATGTCTATTTAAGATGATTATACTCCTTTTTGTCCATCATTGAAAGTTATTTTTTGTATTCTAACCGGATTTTATCTGCAATTAAAGCAATAAACTCCGAATTTGTCGGCTTTCCCTTTCCTGTACTGACTGTATATCCAAACAATTCATCGATGGTGTCCATTTTTCCTCTGCTCCATGCAACTTCAATTGCATGACGAATCGCTCTTTCTACACGACTTGGAGTAGTCTGATGTTTCTTTGCAATCGTCGGATATAAAATTTTCGTGATAGAGTTCAGCATTTCCATATCATTGACAGAAAGAATAATGGCATCTCTTAAATACTGATATCCTTTGATGTGTGCCGGAACTCCGATTTCATGAATGATATTTGTTACATCGGTCTCAAGATTGCGTTCAAAATAAGTGTTCTTATCTTCATAAGCATTAATTCTTCTTAAATCTTTTCTTCCGTCTCTCAACTGACGAATATGTTTGATTCTTGAAATCAGCATATCATTATCGAATGGTTTTAACACATAATAATTTGCGCCAAGATTAAAAGCATCTTCCGTAATCTGTTCCTGTCCGACTGCGGATACTACAATAAATGCCGGATGTTTCTTAATTGTGCAATCTTTTCCAACCCGCTCCATCACGGTCAGCCCGTCTACTTTTGGCATAATGATATCTAAAAGTACAACATCCGGTTCTTTTTCTTTAATAATATCATAAATATCAGCACCATTATTTGCGTGTCCGACTAATTCCAGTTCATTATCTTCTTTGATGAGCGTCTCCAGTAAGTCTATCATTTTTTCATTATCATCTGCAATTGCGACATTTAATTTTTCCATTTCTAATCCTCCATCACTTATTGCTGCTTTCCTCAGTAAACGACGGGCGCCCTGTTGAATTGCCATTTTCTAAGGATTACTTGTATTATATTCTCTGTCTGTCAGTTAATCAAGAAAATTGTTTCTACAATAAGTGTTTCTTTCTATTATTTTTCGACATTTTGACAAATTACAACTTTTTATTTATTCCAGCATTTTTTCAGCAAAAATCCCATACCCTTTTGTTGAATCCTGAACAAATACATGTGTCACAGCCCCTATCAGCTTTCCGTTCTGTATCACGGGGCTTCCACTCATTCCCTGCACGATTCCACCTGTGATGCCAAGCAGTGTTTCATCTGTCACCTCAATAGAAAACGCTTTATTTGAATCTGCGTGTTCCGGAAAAATTTCTGTAATCTGTGCACGGTATGCTTTTACCTCTCCCTCTACGTTTGTTAAAATTTCAGCCTCTCCGGTACAAACTTCCTGCTTATAACCAATACTCATCTGACAAAGGGGCAGTTTTCCTTGTTCCTGTATTCCAATCATTCCATATACACCATTTTCTTGATTTTTTTCAATTGTTCCAAGTTTTTTTCCCTCACTATAATCAATATAACCCGATAACTCACCTGGTGTTCCTCTGCCTCCCTTTACTACAGAGACAACCTGAGCCTCATAAAGTTCTCCCTGTGAAATCTTAAGCAGAGCTCCTGTATCTGTATCACTGATTCCATGCCCCAGTGCACCATAAGCCCCCTCTTTGGTTAAGAATGTCAACGTTCCGATTCCCTGCGTATTATCCCTGACCCAGATTCCAAGCTTATACTTTAAATCCTGCGCTTTTACCGGTTGAATACAGATTGGCATTTCTTCCTCATCCCGTTCTACTAAAAGTGTTACTTCTTTTCCCTCTGAATTTTGTATTTTATCAATCAGCTCCTTTTTCGTCTGAATTGTCTCCCCATTTACTTTAAGAATGTAATCCCCTGATTTTGCAATATTTTTTGCTGGTGTACAGGTCATTCCATCCGCTTGTACAATTTCTCCTGTATCAATTATTAATACTCCCTTCGTCTCCATGTAAAGTCCTACCGGCTGCCCGCAAACCGAAACTTTATCTTCCTCTACTGTCTGAACTTTTATTTTTTTTACCGGAATCGTATCAAACAGTTTACAGGAAATCCAGTATGCATTCCCCTTCGAAGTTTGAATTGTATCTTCATAAGTCACAAATGGCAGATTTCGTAATTCAGAAATTCCTTTTTCTTCTTTCTTGGACAGATACACCGTATCCGGAATTGCCTGTTCGGTGATTTTCCATCCAAAAAATCCTGCGCAGATAATATCTGCTAATAATAATACGAATAAAAGACGACGAAAATTACACTTTTTTTTCAAAAAATCACATCCTTTTGTTATTTTTTTCAAATAAATTCTTTTTTCATTCTAAATGCAAACTTTTATTTTGCAGTTTTCACATACAAAAAAGGATACACGTTAATTGTGTACCCTTTTTAGTATGTGAAAATTCTATTATTTCACTCTTGTATTTTTTTGTTGTTGTGCCATTTCTTTCATCTCACGCGCATTTGAAAGTACCGTCTCAGTAATACTTTCTCCACCAAGCATTCTTGCCAGTTCTTCCACCGATTTTTCTTCATCAAGACGCCAGATTTTTGTCTGAGTTTCCAGCTCTTTTACACTTTTTTCAATTAAAAAATGAGAATCTGCCTGCGCTGCAATCTGAGGGAGATGTGTAATACAAAGTACCTGATGAGACTTTGCAATCACTGCCATTTTTTCTGAAACTTTCCATGCCGTCTTTCCACTGATTCCTGTGTCAATCTCATCAAAAATAAGTGTTTCTTTTTCGTCTTTATCCGCCAGAATCGTTTTAATCGCAAGCATAATTCGGGAAAGTTCTCCACCGGAAACTACTTTTTGAAGTTCTCTTTTCGGTTCTCCAGGATTGGTCGAAATAAAAAAGCAGATGCTGTCTTTTCCATTTGAGGAAAACTCTGCTTTTTCCTCAAACACAATCTCAAATGCAACATCCAGGAAATTTAGTTCCTGCAGTCCTTCGATAATCTCTTTTTCCAGACTTTTTGCCCATTTTTTTCGACTTTTTGTTAAACATTCACACTGTTTTTGTAATACCGTTTCCTGCTCTTCTATTTTTCTTTTTAATTCCGCCTGATTCTGTTCAAAATGTTCCAGTGCTTCGTATTCTTCTTCTTTTTCCTGTTTATATTCCAGTACTGCCTCAATACTTGCTCCATATTTTGATTTTAGATGATTCAGAAGATTTAAACGTTCTTCTGTCTCCAAAAACTCTTCCTGTGAAAATTGGAAACCAGAAAGATAAGAAGAAAGCTCTCTGTTAAAGTCACTTAAAAGAGCATCTATATCGTTCAGGGTTTCATAAATTCCTTTTAAGTCATCGTCCAGTTCCGATACCTGCGATAACTGCCGGACGGCTCTGCCAATCTGTTCTGAACTTCCTTCTCTTTCATACCCTGTCAGTTCATACACTTCTGAAAGGCTTTCCGTAATCCGCTTTGCATTTATCATTTTGCGATACTGTGCCTCTAACTCTTCATCTTCGCCCACTTTCAATTTTGCATCTTCAATTTCTGAAATTTCAAATGCCAGAAAATCCATCTGCCGTTTTTTTTGTTCTTCGTCTATCTCATACTGTTCAAGTTCTTTTCTTAATGCCTTATAAGTTTCATAATCTTTCTGAACCTGCTCTCGTTTCTTTTGAATCTCTTCTTTTCCATAAGCATCCAGAATTTCCATCTGCTTTTCCGGATATAATAAAGACTGGTGTTCATGCTGTCCATGAATATCAAGCAAATAAAACGCTGCCTGTTTTACCATAGAAACCGTACAGGTTTCTCCATTTATTTTACAGATACTTCTGTTTCCTGTCAGTTTCCTGCTGATAATAACCTGTCCGTCATCCGGGAAAATATCCATCTGTTTCAATTTTTCGGCAGTCCGCTCTCCTGCTTCAAATACCAGTTCCACAAACGCATACTCCGCATGCTCCCTTATCATGCTTTTTGAAGCTTTCTGACCAAGTGCCAGATTAATCGAACCAATTAAAATTGACTTTCCGGCACCGGTCTCTCCAGTCAGAATATTAAGCCCCTCTGTAAAATCCACTTCTGCTTCATCAATCAGTGCCAGATTTTTTACATGCAAATGCAACAACATATTTTTTACCTTGTACTCTCTTCGCCTGTGTTAATAATTTTTTTAATTTTTTCCATTAAGATAATCGTATCGTCTACTGTACGGTTAATGCAGGCTATCGTATCGTCCCCGGCAATACAACCCACAATCTCATTCATCTTCATGTTATCAAGCGCTGCTCCGGCAGCATTTGCCATTCCGGCAACTGTTTTTATAACCAGAATATTCTGCGCTATTTCCATGGATAACAGTGCATCCCGCAAAACCCTTTTATATTTTTCGCTGTCCTGATTCGTCCGCTGCTCTAAAACTGTGTATTTAGAACCCCCATCCGGTTTTGCAATTTTCATCAATTTCAACTCTCTGATATCTCTTGAAACTGTCGCCTGAGTCACTGCAAATCCGGCTTCCTGCAGTTTAGCTGCCAGTTCTTCCTGGGTTTCAATATCATATTGGTTAATCAGGTCAATGATTTTTGAATGTCTGGCAATTTTCATAATCTGTCCGTCTCCTTAGTTTTTCATTTTCCGTCTTAATACTTCAAGAAAACTAATATTACTTATCTTTATAATCTGGGTGTCTTTCACGGAACGTCGTATCGCAACTCTGTCTGCCGTACGCATCGGAACATTGGTATCTCCATCAAAGCTTACTACTGCCTTTGCCTCACAGCCCTGACTTCCCTCTCCGATTTCTACCGTAATCTCATCTTCTGCCGGAAAAATCACACTTCTGGTATTTAAGGTATGCGGTGCTACCGGTGTCATAATCAGGATGTTTGTCTCAGGAGATACAATCGGTCCTCCTGCTGACAGGCTGTATCCGGTCGAGCCAGTTGCAGTTGCTATAATGATTCCATCTGCGGTATAGCTGTTTAAGAATTCACCATTTACATAGTTATGAAATCTCGTTACGTGCAAAGGACCATCTCTGCCAATCACGATATCATTTAATGCAACATCTTCTGCAATCAGTTCTTCTTTATGATAAACTTTTCCGTTTAACATCATTCGTTTCTCTATTGTATATTCATCTAACATCAGATGATTTAATGCTCCATCAATAGAAGAACGGTCAATTTCAGCAAGATATCCAAGCGTACCCATATTAATTCCCAAAAGCGGAATCTGACGATTTACCACATCTCTTGCAGCCTGCAAAAGTGTTCCATCTCCGCCAATCACAATAATACACTCCACATCCTTTGGGATTTTTTCCACATCCGTATAATGATTGCTTCTGGCTTTTTGTTCCGATGTTTCTTCTCTTAAAATGCAAGATTTTCCTTTGGAATTTAAATACGCTTCGACTTTTCTTGCCGTCTTTAATTCTTTATCTTTTTGTCTGTTTGCAATAATAAAAAATTTATCCATTATTTATCCAACTCCGCATGAGCCAGAGCAACGACATTCTGAATTGAAAGCTCCTGCTCTTTTACCGGATTTTCGGTATCTGTCTTTACAATGTGAAGCAGATACTCAATATTTCCTTCCGGTCCTTTTATCGGTGAAAATTCAAGGTGCTGAGGTGCAAATCCAATACTTTTTGCATACTCCATTACTTTCTCAATGACTTCTTGATGTACTTTCGCATCTCTGACTACGCCTTTTTTCCCAACTTTTTCTCTCCCTGCTTCAAACTGCGGTTTAATCAGGCATACCACTTCTCCACCTGATTTTAACAGATGATAAACCGGAAGCAGTACTTTTGTTAAAGAAATAAAAGAAACATCAATCGAAGAAAAATCCGCCGGCTCCTGCAAATCATCCGGTGTCACATATCGGATATTGGTTCTTTCCATACAGACAACCCGCTCGTCATTTCTTAATTTCCAGTCTAACTGACCATGTCCTACATCAATTGCATAAACTTTTACTGCTCCATTTTGAAGCATACAATCTGTAAAACCACCGGTAGAAGAACCTACATCCATGCAGATTTTATCCTGAAGGGTTACTCCGAAGTTATTCATCGCTTTTTCCAGTTTTAATCCACCACGACTTACATACTTTAAAGTATTGCCACGCACTTCAATGTTTGCTGTATCTGCAAACATCGAACCTGCCTTATCCTCTTTCTGATTCTCTACATAAACACAGCCTGACATAATGACTGCTTTCGCCTTTTCTCTTGATACTGCCAGTCCTCTTTTTACTAACAGTACATCCAGACGTTCTTTCATCTCTTCTCTGCCTCCTTGATTGCCCCATAAATAGAATCTGCATCGATTCCGGCTTTTGCTTTTAACAATTTTGGATTTCCATGTGTAATAAATGCATCCGGAAGAGCGATAATCTGCACTTTTACCTCTGGATGATATTCCTGCATATACTCGGAAACCGCCATTCCAAATCCACCATTTTTCACATTCTCTTCCATTGTCACAATTTTTTTATGCTTCAATGCAAGCCGGTCAAGGATTTTGGTATCCAGTGGTTTTATAAATCTTGCATTGACTAAAGTTGCATTGATTTTGTCTGCTTTTAATTTCTCCCTTACTTCTACTGCCGTCTCTACCATACTGCCTACTGACAACAATGCCGTTTCTTCGCCCTCAAAAATCAACTCACTCTTTCCATAAACCATAGGCTCACGATATTCTTCTAAACCATCATAAGCTTCTCCTCTTGGATAGCGAATTGCAATTGGACCTTGATAACGCACTGCAAATTTCAACATATCTGAAAGCTCCCATTTGTTCTTTGGTGCTAACACCGTCATATTCGGTATCATCGACAGATACGATAAATCAAAACATCCCTGATGGGTTTCTCCATCACTTCCTACAAGCCCTGCACGGTCTATTGCAAAAATCACATGCAGGTTCTGCAGACAAACATCTTCGATTATCTGATCCACTGCCCTTTGAAGAAATGAAGAATAAATTGCCACAACCGGTATCATGCCTCCAAGTGCCATTCCTGCTGCACAGGTTACCGCATGTTCCTCCGCAATTCCCACATCAAAAAAGCGCTGTGGAAAGCGGTTTCGAAACCGTTTTAAACCGGTACCGTCCGGCATTGCCGCTGTCAAAGCAACAAGATTTGGTACTCTATCTGCCAACTTTAGCATAACTGTCGAAAAGATATCTGTATAATTTGCCTTTCCCCCGGTTTTTAATGGAATCCCATGCTCCAGATTAAATGCAGATGTTCCATGAAATCTTGCCGGGTGTTTTCTTGCCGGTTCATATCCTCGTCCTTTTTCGGTCTGAACATGCACCAGCACTGGTCCGTTTACTTTTTTTGCTTCCTGAAAAACCTGAATCATTCTTCCACAGTCATGTCCATTTACCGGTCCCAAATATTTAATTCCCATATCCTCAAAAAACATTCCTGGAATCATAAGCTGTTTAATACTGTCTTTTGTCTTATGAATTCTTTGTACCATGACCGGTCCGATTCCCGGTACTTTATTTAATGTCTTTTTGACTTCGCTCTTTAAATCCGTATAAGATTCTGCTGTTCTTAGATTACTTAAATAACTTGAAATTCCGCCCACATTTTCCGATATCGACATCTTATTATCATTTAATACGATAACAAAATTTTTATTTAAGCTCGCTGCATTATTTAAAGCTTCATAGGCCATTCCGCCGGTCAGCGCACCATCTCCGATTACCGATACCACATGATACTCTTCTCCACTTACTTTGCTTGCACAAACATAGCCGACTCCTGCTGAGATGGAAGTTGAACTGTGTCCGGTATCATAAGCATCACAAGGGCTTTCCTCCCTTTTGGGAAATCCACTCAACCCTCCATATTGACGCAGATTTTTAAATCCATCCTTTCTTCCGGTCAGAATCTTATGTGTATAAGACTGATGACCGACATCCCAGATAATTTTGTCTTTTGGAAGTGAAAACACATAATGCAGTGCCATGGTAAGTTCAACCGCCCCAAGGTTAGAAGCCAGATGTCCTCCGGTCTTACTTAAGGACTCTAATAAAAAATCTCTGATTTCCTGTGCCAGCACAGGCATCTGTTCTAACGGTATTTTCTTTATATCGTTTTCTTTTTCAATTGTTTCTAACAGCATCTCTTTTGCACCTCTATTTTCTGCGGGTACAAAGTGAAAGAAGCAGTTCTCCTAAAAATTCCTGTTCACCCGGAAGTTCCATAAGCAGATTCAATGCCTCCTTGGTCAGCTCTTTCACATCTTCTCCCGCCTTTTTGATTCCTTCCAGAGTCACATAAGTTGTTTTATGGTTCTTTTCATCGCTTCCTACTGCTTTTCCCAGTTCCTCCATTGTACCTGTGACATCCAAAATATCATCTTGAATCTGAAAGGCAATTCCTATTTTTCCTGCAAGAGTTTCTATCTTCTGTATCTCTTCTTCTCTCGCTCCTGCAAGAGTTGCTCCGATTGTCATTGCACATTCAATTAATGCAGATGTTTTATTTTCATAAATATAATCCAGCATTTCCTTGGTAAGAGGGGTTCCGTCATTCTCCACATCTACACTCTGACCACCCAGCATTCCGTGGATCCCTGTTTTCTCTGCCATTACAGAGAGACCACGAATCACTCTCTCCGGATATGCTGTCCGTTCAAATGCCAGCAGCATAGTCTCATATGCATAGTTCAAAAGAGCCACACCGCTTAGTATACCCATCGCCTCTCCATAGACTTTGTGGGTAGTCAGCCTTCCTCTTCTGTAATCATCATTATCCAGTGCAGGAAGGTCATCATGGATCAGGGAGTGGGTATGGATCATCTCCATCCCTGTCATAAAAGGCCAGATCACCTTTTCTTTCCCGCCAAACAGCCGGTAAGTTTCCTGCATCAGAAGAGGCCTGAGACGTTTGCCTCCTGCCAGCATGCTGTAATTCATGGCCTGTGCCATGGATTTCGCGAATCCTTCTTCTTTCGGAAGAAACTCCCGGATTCCCTTTTCTATTTCATCGGTTCTTTTTGTTAATTCATCTTGAAAATTCACTGAACGTCCCATCCTCATTCATCTGCAGCATCTTTTTCTCTACAGTATCCAGTTTATCGCTGCAGAATTTCAGAAGTTCCATACCTTGTTTATATAGATTAAAGGAATCTTCCAGTGATGTTTCTTTATCCTCCAGCTTCTCTGCCAGGTCATCCAGCTGGGCAAAAACCTCCTCCAGAGTTTCCTCCTGAGATGTCTGCTCACTGTTTCTGTCCTTCCCCATGGATCCTGTCCTCCTTTTCTGTGCCGCATACCTGTGCTTCTATGGTTCCATCTGTTACGGATACATATATGGTATCCCCGTTTTTTACCTGTTCTACACTTGTAAGTGTTTTTCTGTTCTTATCTGCCACATAGGCAAATCCCTGATTCAGCTTTCTCAAAGGTGACAGACCGCCAAAACGTTCCAGATAAAGTTCCAGCTCATGTCTGTACCCTTTCATCTTCCTGTCCATCCCGCCTCGAACAGCATCCTCCAGATCTACCAGACGCTGTCTCTGTTCTCTCAGCCTGCTCTGGGGACTTAAATATCCCAGACGCATCTGAAGCTGTTTCAGACGATTCCTGTCGGAATCCAGCTGATTACTCATAGCACGGTAAAATCTCTGTCTGTATAGAAAAACGGATTCTGCCACGCTTCTAAAGTCATCCACAGCCAGCTCAGCTGCCGCAGATGGTGTAGGCGCTCTTAAATCCGCTACAAAATCAGCAATTGTAAAATCTGTTTCATGTCCCACAGCGGAGATCACCGGCGTCTGGCATTCAAAAATGGCTCTCGCCACTATCTCTTCATTAAATGCCCACAGATCCTCAATAGAACCGCCGCCTCTTCCCACAATGATCACATCAACCCCTGCAGCATCCAGCATTCTGATTCCTTTCACAATACTCTCTGCTGCTCCTGCGCCCTGTACAAGGGCAGGATATAAGATGATCTGAAGATATGGATTTCTCCTGAGAGAAATATTTCTGATATCCTGAACTGCTGCTCCCGTAGGTGCAGTCACTACTCCCAGACGCTTGATAAACCGGGGAATAGGCTGTTTGTATTCCTGCGCAAACATCCCCATCTCTTCCAGTTCCTGCTTCAGCGCCAGATAGCGTTCATACAGTGCACCGGCTCCCTCCAGAGTGATTTCTCTGGCATAAAGCTGATAACGTCCGTCCCGCTCATACACATCCACAGAACCGCCCACGATCACTTTATCTCCGTTCTTCATGGAGAAAGCCAGCCCTCTCCTGTGTCCTGCAAACATCACACAGCTTAAGGTACCGGTCTCATCCTTCAGGGAAAAATATATGTGTCCGCTTGTATGATATTTACAATTGGACACTTCTCCCTTTACATATATTTTCTGCAGAAAAAAATCCTGGGTAAACATATTTTTTACATAGCGGTTTACCTGGCCTACAGAATATGCATTTTTCATTCTGATTTCTCTTCACTTTCACTATTTGCGATTTTACCAAGGATTCCGTTTACAAAAGATCCTGAAGTATCGCCGCCGAAACGCTTGGCAAGTTCTACTGCCTCATTGATGGCTACACCGGTAGGTACATCCTCATCGAATTTCAGTTCGTAAACAGCCAGACGAAGTGCGTTAAGATCTACGCGGCTCATTCTCTTCGTCTTCCAGCCTTTACTTGTCTCATTTAAAATTGTATCGATCTCTCCCAGGTGTTCCAGCACGTGGTTATATTTGGCACGCATATACTCCTGGTCTTTCTCTGAAAGCTCCTCCAGACTGTCAAAATAAAGAGACAGCTGTTCGCTCATCTCTTCTTCTGAATTAAATTCTGTCATAAACAGAAGCTTAAATATATGTTCTCTCTGCTCTCTTCTTCGCATAATTCCTCCTCAAGCACAAAAAAGGAAAGGGTTACTTTCCTTTTTCATTCTCCATATCTACGCTGGCAATGTGGATGTTTACATCCGCAACCTCAAGACCTGTCATATTCTCGATGGATGATTTCACCTTCTCCTGGACCTTCTTGCTGGTTTCCAGAATGTTCTTTCCGTATTCGATATTCAGATTCAGATCTACTGTTACTACACCTTCCAGCACAGTAACCTTTACTCCCTTGGAAAGATTCTTCATTCCAAGCTTGCTTACCAGTTCATTGGTAATATTACCTGCCATGGAAGCAACTCCATCTACTTCTGTAGCAGCAAGTCCGGCAATGATAGCAACCACTTCATCAGCGATCTGAACTTCACCAATGCCGCCTAAATCCTGTATTTTATATGTTGTTCTTTTCTCTGCCATGGAAAAACCTCCTAAGAAATTCTGTTCTTATATTATAATCTTTGTATATTATACCAAACCGGCACATAAATGAAAAGGGTTATTTGCTGAATTCCGTTAATATTAAGCCCGGATTTCTGTCTTCTGTCATACCCACACTCCATGCATTTACAAACAGAAGCAGCGGATTTCCCTTGAGATCTGTAACCTTCTTCATGTCTGAAGTTCCTGTGATCTTTTCAACATTTACTTCTTCTTTGTTAGCAATCCAGCGGATATGCTCATATGGAAGTGTCTCCAGACGAATATCCACATTGTACTCATTTTCCAGGCGGTATTTTAGTACATCAAACTGCAGTACACCAACTACACCTACAATGATTTCTTCCATACCTGTATTAAATTCCTGGAAGATCTGGATCGCGCCTTCCTGTGCGATCTGGTTGATCCCCTTTACGAACTGCTTTCTCTTCATGGTATCGATCTGCCGCACTCTGGCGAAATGTTCAGGTGCGAAAGTGGGGATTCCCTCAAAAGCAAATTTCCTTCCCGGTGCACAGATGGTATCGCCGATGGAAAAAATACCCGGATCAAATACACCGATAATATCTCCTGCATATGCCTCATCTACAACATGACGGGACTCTGCCATCATCTGCTGTGGCTGAAGGAGACGCATCTTCTTATCTCCCTGCACATGATATACTTCCTGGGACGCATCGAACTTACCGGAACAGATCCTCATAAACGCGATCCTGTCTCTGTGTGCCTTGTTCATGTTTGCCTGGATCTTAAATACAAATGCTGAGAAATCATCATCCATAGGATCGATCACTCCCTCGTCTGACATTCTGGCAAGAGGAGAAGTGGTCATCTTCAGAAAATGTTCCAGAAAAGTTTCCACACCGAAGTTCGTCAGGGCAGAACCGAAAAATACAGGAGTCAGTTCTCCTTTGCTTACCAGTTCCTGGTCGAAATCCGCACTTGCTCCATCCAGAAGTTCAATTTCTTCCAGAAGCTGCTCTTTCTGTTCCGGATCCATCACTTCATCTGCACGGCTGTCATTCAGCGGGATCTCCTCGATAATACCTTCCTTCGTTCCCTTCTGGGTATCAGAGAAAGTAAGGATCTTCTTTGTATTACGGTCATAGACACCTCGAAACTTCTTACCGGAACCAATGGGCCAGTTTACAGGGCAGGTTGCGATTCCCAGTTCCTTCTCGATCTCATCCAGAAGGTCAAAGGTATCATTGGCATCCCTGTCCATTTTGTTGATAAAGGTAAAGATCGGGATATGACGCATCACGCAGACCTTGAACAGCTTACGTGTCTGTGCCTCTACACCCTTGGAACCATCGATCACCATAACTGCAGAATCCGCAGCCATCAGGGTACGGTAGGTATCCTCGGAGAAATCCTGATGTCCAGGTGTATCCAGAATGTTAATGCAGTATCCATCGTAATGGAACTGAAGTACAGATGAAGTTACAGAGATACCTCTCTCTTTTTCGATCTCCATCCAGTCAGATACTGCATGGCGGGCAGTTGCCTTGCCTTTTACACTTCCGGCAAGATTGATGGCACCGCCATACAGCAGGAATTTCTCAGTCAGGGTAGTTTTACCGGCATCCGGGTGAGAAATAATGGCAAATGTTCTTCT
>OLSO01000382.1_pt1 | contig 44165 bp, 38 predicted proteins | sample 1672441 | NCBI WGS metagenome assembly OLSO01 (sample SAMEA3136686, study PRJEB25190) | human gut metagenome | biome: human gut; feature: human-associated habitat; material: faeces | place: Austria | collected 2013 | reverse complement strand
CACGAGCGGGGGCTCCTATCTTTTTAGTGCCCTCGGATTGGGTCATAGTGTCTGTCGTTGCCAAAACATCGGCGTTGCCGGAGTAGTCGTTGGGGACGTTCTTAAACGACTACCCAACGGCTATTGTGCACATGTCTCGCATGACAGTTGTCTCTTTTATGTTTCCTTTAGCCGTCGCTGTCTAGGATGGGGGTTAGTCGATAGGAAGGGAGCACCGGGATGGACGATGCGAGCGAGCGCGCAATCGAAGAGGACATGCTCGATCAGTTCAATTACTTTGATGATGAGGACGAGGAGCTGATCGACCGTCGCGAGCCAGCGCCGCTTGACTCATTTGACCTAGTGGATGAAGAGGCTGATGAGGTTGAGGACGAATCGGCGGAGCCCCCACAGTCTTCGCGCCTTGGCTCACTGCTTTCGAGAGCCCCCATGCACCACGGCGTTCGTGCCGGCGCGCTCCATATGAAAACTGACTGGCACCAGATCGTGACGGCAGGCGATGAACTTGCCGTCGATGCGCCGCTCACCGATAAATCATCCATCGTCTGCCGCACCGGTATGCTTATGCTCGCGAGTGGAACGGGTGCCTGGCGCGTACGCGATACCATGAATCGAGTCGCCGCCGTACTCGGTGTCACCATCCATGTTGACTTAAGTCTCCTGTCGTTTGAGTGTACTTGCATCGAAGATGGCCACTGCTTTAACGAGGTCGTCAGTCTGCCGACAACCGGCGTCAACACCCATCGCATTTGGATGATGGAGAGTTTCCTCAAGGAAATCGAGACCTATGGTCGTCGCTTCACGGTGCACGAGTATCACGAGATGCTCAAGACCGTTGAGAGTTCAAAACCTGATTACGCGCCCTGGCAACAGGGCCTTGCGGCAGCCTGCGCCTGTGGCGCCTTTGTCTTTTTACTTGGTGGCGGTCCCATTGAGATGGCATGCGCGTTCGTGGGCGCGGGTGTCGGCAACTTTGCCCGATCCCTTATTCTCAAGCAAGGCCTTGGTCAGTTCAGCGCTTTGACGCTCGGTGTCGCACTGGCCTGTATCTCATATTTGCTGGCATTGCTCGGCCTCGCCCAGGTTGTTCCGGGTGCAATGTCGCACCAAGAAGGCTACATCGGCGCCATGCTCTTTGTGATTCCTGGCTTTCCGCTCATTACGGCAGGTCTCGACATCGCTAAGCTCGACATGCGAAGCGGTATCGAGCGTCTTTCGTATGCTGTGTCGATTATTGTGATGGCGACCCTCGTAGGTTGGATGGTTGCCGAGTGTGTGGGACTGGCGCCGGACGACTTTGCCCCACTGGGCCTTTCGCCGCTTGCCCTTACGCTCCTGCGCGTGGTGATGAGCTTCGTTGGCGTATTCGGCTTCTCGGTGATGTTCAACAGCCCGGTAAAGATGGCCGCGGCAGCTGGGTTGATCGGCGCCGTGTCCAATACCTTGCGCCTTACGCTCGTCGATGCGCCGACGATGCTTCCCTTCCTGGGCTTGAGCGTAGGCATGCCTCCCGAGGCGGCTGCATTTATCGGGGCGCTCGTATCGGGCCTGCTGGCAAGCCTGGCCGAAATCAAGCTCACCTATCCACGCATCGCCCTCACGGTGCCTTCGATTGTCATTATGGTGCCGGGGCTGTATCTGTATCGCTCGATGTACTACATGTGCACGTTTGACACGGTTAATATGCTTGGCTGGTTTGTGCGTGCGGTGCTCATCGTGGCGTTCCTGCCCGTTGGCTTGGGCGTAGCGAGAACTCTCACCGATCCCCGCTGGCGCCACACTAGCTAATTGGTGCAAGGGTGACAGGTTACTTTGCACCAATACGCCGAGCATCTTCACAAACTCAACGCTTACGAAGCGCGTGCTGTTCGTGTTAGGGTAGTTCCACCACATAAGTAGTCGCAGACGCACGTACCACGGGCGGGCGAGATGAAGTCCCAGTAGCTCCATCTCGCCCGCCCGTTTTTGTTGTGCACCGCGGCGTAACACAGAAAGGATTTTGCCCTTTATGCCTATCAATAAACGAGAGAGCTTGCTGTTTACCTTTATCATGTGCTTTTGCATGGTGCTCTGGATGAGCATCTACAACGTTGCCCTGCAGCATGGGGCCATCAACGGCGAGGTCATTGCCGCCGCGTGGCTCGGCTTCCCCGTTGCCTACATTTTTGCCATGTGCTGCGACTGGTTTGTTGCCAGCCCCCTTGCCAAGGGTTTCGCTTTTAAATTTCTGGTCACGCCGGGTAAGAGCTCACCGCTTGCCATGACGCTCGCCGTCAGCTCCTGCATGGTCGTTCCCATGGTCATCATCATGTCGCTCTACGGCGCGTGCGAAGGCCTGCTCCATATGCCCGGCGGCCCGCTTGCCAATCTGCAGGTGCTGCCGATGATGTGGCTCGTCAACATTCCGCGCAACTTTATCATGGCCCTGCCCTGGAACCTGCTGGTGGCTGGTCCGGTTGCTCGCTTTATCTTCCGCCATGCCTTCCCCATGGGAACCGTCTTTGAAGAGCAGCATATGGAGCTCGTACATATGCCGGGCGCTCCCGTTGCCGATGTCGTCGATGACGTTGCCGAGAGTATGGACGCCGAGCCCGCCTGCTAGGCAAGAGCCTCTAACCTAGAGCGCCCGCCGCACCCGGCGATTCCTTTTTTGTAGACGTTGTCGTATGGCTGCACGCGGAAAAGGCCACAGCGGTTAACATATACTCCATATGGGTAAAGAGACCAAAGCGCCGCCACGAGTGGCGCTTTGCGTTTGAAAAACTAGCTCGTCTAAGAGGAACTAGCATGTTGGACCGTTTTACCGATCGCGCGCGCAAGGTCATGTCCATGGCCAAACAGGAGGCGCTCGATCTTCACTCAAATAAGGTGGGCACCGAGCATCTGCTGCTCGCGCTCGCCAAGGAGGACGAGGGCATTGCCGCCGAGGCACTGCGCTCACTCGATATCTCCTACGATGACATCATGGACACGCTCAAGGAGGTCCAGACCACCGTTCCCGAGCCCAGCGAGGAGACCGAGGCCGCTAAGCTCGCTTTTACGCCGCTCGTCATCAGCGTGATGGAGCGTTCCTTCCGCGTGGCGCGCGAGAACAACCAGACCTATGTGTCGACCGAGCACCTGCTCATCGGTATCGTCGAAGAGGGCAACGGCATGGCCATGGACATTCTCATGCGCCTGGGTGTTTCGTCCGCTTCCATTAAAAAAGCTATCGAGAAGCTTACCGCCAAGGATCAAGACAAGAAGCGCCCGCTCGCCGGTGCCGGTGCCGGGCGTCCCGGTACAGGCCTGCCGTTCTTTAGCGGCTCTGACGCCTCGCAGCAAAAGGGGAGCGGCACCGACACGCTCAAACAGTTCGCCACCAACCTTACGCAGAAGGCGCGCGACGGCGAGCTCGACCCGGTGATCGGTCGCGAAAAGGAAGTCCAGCGCATGATGGAGATCCTTTCGCGCCGCACCAAGAACAACCCGCTTATCTTGGGTGACCCCGGCGTGGGCAAGACGGCCATCGTCGAGGGCCTGGCGCAGCAGATCGCTGCCGGCAACGTGCCCGAGAACCTTATGAACCAGAACATCTGGACGCTCGACCTGCCGGGTCTTGTCGCGGGCGCCAAGTATCGCGGTGAGTTTGAGGAGCGTCTCAAGAACGTAATCCAGGAGGCAACCGAAGCCGACGACGTCATCCTGTTTATCGACGAGATGCACACCATCATCGGTGCCGGTTCTGCCGAGGGATCCATCGATGCAAGCTCCATGCTCAAGCCCGTGCTCGCGCGCGGCGCTTTCCAGATCATCGGTGCCACCACGGCCGAGGAGTTCCGCAAGTACCTCACCAAGGACCCGGCCTTCGAGCGCCGCTTCCAGACCATCGATGTTGAGGAGCCAAGCGTCGAGGACACGGTCAAGATCCTGACCGCGCTCAAGCCGCGCTACGAGGAGCACCACCACGTGCGCTATACGCAGGGTGCCATCGAGGCCGCCGCGAACCTCTCCAACCGCTACATCCAGGATCGCTTCCTGCCCGATAAGGCCATCGACCTCATCGACGAGGCCGGCGCCCGCGCCCGCATTGCCGCCAACCGTGCGCCTGAGCCGATGCGCGAGGCCGAGCATCGCGTGGAGGAGCTCAAGGCTGCCGCGCAGGAGGCCACCGAGGGCGACGACATGAACAAGGCCGCCGAGATTACCGAGCAGCAGAAGGCTGCCGAGATTGAGCTCGCCGAGGCCAAGGCAGCTTGGACGGCCGAGCTCGACGCCAGCCCGCTCACCATCGATGTCGCCCAGGTTGCCGACATCGTGTCCGTGACCTCGGGCGTGCCGGTGTCTTCGCTCACCGAGAGCGAAAGCCGTCGTCTGTTGCAGACCGAAAGCGTGCTCAAGACCCGCATTATCGGCCAGGATGAGGCTGTCGAGGCCGTGGCCAAGGCAGTGCGCCGCAGCCGCTCACCGCTCAAGGACCCGCGTCGTCCCGGCGGCAGCTTTATCTTCTTGGGTCCTACCGGCACAGGCAAGACCGAGCTCGCCAAGACGCTCGCCGAGTATCTCTTTGGCAGCAAGGACGCGCTCATCAGCTTCGACATGTCGGAGTTTGGCAGCGAGTTCGAGGTCTCCAAGCTTATCGGTAGCCCCCCGGGCTACGTGGGCCACGACGAGGGCGGTCAGCTCACCAAGGCCGTTCGCCGTCACCCGTACTCGGTCGTGCTGTTCGACGAGATCGAGAAGGCGCACCCCGATATCTTCAACATCTTGCTGCAGGTGCTTGAGGAGGGTCGCCTGACCGATAGCCAGGGCAAGACGGTCGATTTCCGCAACACCGTGATCATCATGACGTCCAACGTGGGCGCCCGCGAGATTGCGCAGGATGCGAGCGTTGGCTTTGGCACCACCGGTGAGCAGGGTCTTACCTCGAGCGAGATTAAGGGCCGTGCGATGGGCGAACTCAAGCGCCTGTTCCGCCCCGAGCTGCTCAACCGTATCGATGACATCGTGGTGTTTCAGAAGCTTTCGGGCGAGAACCTGACCAAGATCGCTCACCTGCTGGTGGACGACCTGCGCCAGCGTCTGATTGCCAACGGCATGAACATCAAACTCACCGATGCGGCCTACGACAAGATCGTAGCCGAGGGTACCGACCTCACCAACGGCGCACGTCCGCTGCGCCGCGCCATCCAAAAGCTCATCGAGGATCCGCTGTCCGAGGAGCTGCTGGCCGGCGAGTGGGGTAGTGGCGATACCGTCATGTGCGACGTGGCCGACGGCAAGTTCGTCTTTAGCCACGGTACGGGCGAGATCCCAGCGCCGCGTCCGGCAGGTGCGCTTGGGGGCGATACCGCTCCGGAAGCGCCGCACACCGGAAACGCCGCGCCTGTGAGCAGTGGCGTAAGCTCGGGCCCCGGCGGCATGATGCAAGCCGGTTCCGGCGCGCTGTAGGGCGTAACAAAACCTTGTGTCCACGAGGGCGTTCCAAAGGAGCGCCCTTTTTTTGTTGGAAAGGCCCCTCGTTCAAAGTAAATCTCATTAAACATACCAACGGCGTATGCATAAGCGTTGATCAAGCGTTGAGGTTGGTTGAAGGGTCCAACGTCCCTTCGACGCGGTCCGTCTACCTGCTTTATCTTAATAAAGTGGCGTTTCTCCGCCGTTAGCCGATGATGCGAGAGCGCTCGGCGTTTTCGACTGGTTTATGCAAACGAAGTCTGGGAATATACAAGGCGCATGTCTTACTGTCTAACCAGTTGCGCCAAGGAGGCACTATGGACTACAAGATCACCGGCTATGAGCCCGCCCAGCTGTTCCATTTCTTTGAGGAGGTCAGCGCGATTCCCCGTGGGTCTGGTAACGAGAAGGGCATCAGCGATTTCCTGGTCGCGTTTGCCAAGGAGCGCGGCCTCGATGTGTACCAGGACGAGGTCTACAACGTCATCATTCGCAAGCCCGCATCTGCCGGTGCCGAGAATGCCCCGACCGTGATGCTGCAGGGCCACATCGATATGGTGTGCGACAAGTTGGGCTCCGTTGAGCACGACTTTACGACCGATGGTATCGACCTGCTCGTCAAGGACGGCGTTCTCACCGCTAACGGCACCACGCTGGGCGCCGACAACGGTATCGCCGTCGCTCTGATGCTCACTGTTCTCGATGACGATTCGATCGTTCACCCCGCCCTCGAGTGCGTATTCACCACCGACGAGGAGACTGGCCTGGTCGGCGCCGAGACGCTCGACAAGTCCCAGATTAGCGCCCGCACCATGATCAACCTTGACTCCGAGGAAGAGGGCGTTGCCACCGTCAGCTGCGCCGGCGGCGTCGTCGTTACCTACACCTGCCCGATCGCGCGCGAGCACAAGACCGGTAGTACCCTCACGTTCGACATCTCCGGCCTGCTGGGCGGTCACTCCGGCAGCGATATCCACCTGGAGCGCGGCAACGGCAACCTCATCATGGCCCGCATCATCGACCGCCTGATGGTTGCCGGCGAGCCCGCCATCGTTAGCTTTAACGGCGGCACCAAGGACAACGCCATCAACCGTGAGTGCAAGGCTGTTCTGGTCTACGCCGACCACGCTGCCGCCGAGGCCGCGGCCCAGATCGCAAAGGGCATTATCGCCGACGTCACTGCCGAGCTCGAGGTCTTCGACCCCGGCTTTACCTGCACTGTCGAGATTGCCGACGACGCCGAGGTCGAGGCCATGGACGAGAAGTCCGCGCTTGCCCTCATCCGCGCCCTGCGTCTTGCCCCCAATGGCGTGATCCGCCGCAACGTTGCTACCGACGGCTCCGTCGAGGTTTCCTCCAACATCGGTGTGGTTGCCACTTCTGACGACGAGGTCAAGATCATGCTGTCCCCGCGCTCCTCGATCACCTCGCTGCAGAACGAGTTCAAGGACCGCCTGCAGACGCTGGCCGATGTCCTGGGCTTCGACGCCAAGTTTGAGTTCGAGTATCCCGGCTGGAGCTATGCCGAGCATTCGCCGGTCCGCGACGTCTTTGTCGAGAGTTATCGCGAGCTCTTTGGCTCCGAGCTGCGCATCGAGTCCATCCACGCCGGCCTTGAGTGCGGCCTGTTTGCCGAGGCCCTGCACGGCCTGGACGCCATCGCCGTGGGCCCGACGCTCTCCGATGTCCACACCCCGGACGAGAGCATGGAGCTCGCTTCTGCCGAGCGCTTCTACGAGCTGCTCATCGACGTCCTCAAGCGCCTTGCCGCGTAAAGGTCGCCTTGGTTAAGCCGCTCTAAAACGGCTGGCTATGAAAACGGCCGCCTGGCGTAATGCCGGGCGGCCGTTATTCGTTACAGTGCGAGGATCCCAAGGTGCTCAAGTAGGATCTTGAGCCCGATGAGGACGAGTACGACGCCACCCACGATGGTGGCGGGTTTTTCGTAGCGCGCGCCAAAGGTGTGGCCGATCGCTACGCCGGCGACGGAGAAGATAAACGTTGTGACGCCGATAAGTGATACAGAGGGCACGATCTCGACCGAGAGCGCGGCAAACGAGATGCCCACGGCGAGCGCGTCAATCGAGGTGGCGATGGCAAGGATTAGATACTCGCCCAGGTCGATCTTTTCGGCATCCTTGCCGTCGCCTTCGTCCTCATCCTCGTCTTCGGTAAAGGCTTCCCACAGCATCTTGCCGCCGATAAAGGCCAAAAGGATAAAGGCGATCCAATGGTCTATGGGACCGATGATGCCCATGAACTGGCTGCCGAGTGCCCAACCGATTACGGGCATGCCGGCCTGAAAGCCGCCAAAGAACAGGCCGAGCACAACGGCGACTTTAAGGTTGATCTTTTTCATGCCGAGACCCTTGCAGATAGAAACGGCAAAGGCGTCCATCGAAAGGCCAACGGCGAGCAACACGAGCTCTGCGAGTCCCATAGTCTGGCCCCCTCTCTGCGGGCGAACCCGATTACACGACCACTCCCTCATTTATATGAGACCCGATGCTACCACATGAGCAGCCAAAAGAGCCCCGTCCCAAATGAGCTACCTAAGCGGTGTTCGCTCATTCTGTAAGCATCGGAATTTGCGGGCGTCACAGGGGCAAACCGTGAGAAACTTATTGACGTTTATGGAGCGTATACGATGGGAGCGATGCCTTGGATAAGAACGAGCTGCAAAAGCGTATGGAACAGGCCATCCGCCTGACGGCACCTGGTCAGCCGATCCGCACCGCCCTTGACATGATCATCGCCGGTCACCTGGGCGCCCTTATCTGCGTCGGCGACACCGAAAACGTGCTCGCTGCCGGTAACGACGGCTTCCCGCTCAACATTTCGTTTACCTCGAACCGCCTGTTCGAGCTTTCCAAGATGGACGGCGCCATCGTCATCGACGGCGACCTTACCCAGATCCTGCGCGCCAATTTCCACCTCAATCCCGACCCCTCGCTCGCCACGAGCGAGACGGGCATGCGTCACCGTACTGCCGCTCGCATGTCGGTGCTCACCGACGCCATCGTGATCTCGGTCTCGGCCCGTCGTGCCGTCGTCAACGTGTATGTGCACGGCAAGAGCTATGAGATTCAGCCCGTCACCACCATCATGAGCTCGGTCAACCAGCTCGTCGCTACGCTTCAGACCACCCGTCAGTCGCTCGACCGCTCCCTGCTGCGTCTGACGGCCCTCGAGCTGGACGACTACGTCACGCTCGCCGACATCACCGGCATTTTCTCGAGTTTCGAGATTATGCAGCAGGCAAAGACCGAGCTTAAGGATTGCATTGTCAAGCTGGGCAACCAGGGCAAGCTCGTGCAGATGCAGCTCGAGCAGCTCGCCGGCTCCAGCATGGATACCGAGTACGACTTGATGATTCGCGACTACGCAAGCGATTCCTCCGAGGCAAACGCCGAGAAGATCCGTGCCGAGCTTAGCCGTATGACGCCCAAGGACTTGTCCGACCCGCAGCATGTGGCGGCGGTTCTGGGTTACGACGACCTGGACGAGGACTCCGTCATGACGCCGCTGGGCCTGCGCACGCTTTCGCGCGTGTCCGTCGTGCGCGACGGCGTGGCCGAGAAGATCGTCGACGAGTATGGCTCGCTGCAGGAGCTCATGGACGACATCAGCAAGGATCCGGAGCGCCTGGGCGACTTTGGCGTTAACAACCCTGCCATTCTTGCGGACTCCCTGTACCGCATGAAGGGCACCAAACAGGGGAACGCATAATGGCGCCCGTATGCGCCGTGGTCGTTGCCGGTGGCAGCGGCCAGCGCTTTGGTAATCCCGGTGGCAAGCAGCTCGTCAATGTAGCGGGCCGTCCGCTTATGAGCTGGTCCATCCGCGCGTTTGACCGTAGCGATAAGGTCGGCCACATCGTCGTGGTTTGCCCTGCCGAACGTCGTGCCGAGATGCGCCGCCTGGCCATCAGCCCGTATTCGTATAACACGCCCATCAGCTTCGCCGATGCCGGCGATACCCGCCAGGACTCCACTCGTGCCGGCGTGCATGCGGTTCCGGCAGGCTTTGAATACGTCGCCATTCACGACGGCGCTCGTCCGCTCATTACTACCGAGGCCATCGATCACGCTATCGACGTGCTCGTGAGTGACCGCTCGCTCGACGGTGTCGTGTGTGGCCAGCCCGCGATCGACACGCTCAAGATCGTCGATGGGGACAACATCGTCGAGACGCCGCCACGCGAACTCTATTGGGCCGCGCAGACGCCGCAGATCTTTAGTGTCGACGCCATGAAACGCGCCCATGCCGCGGCGATTGCCGAGGGCTTTATCGGTACGGACGATTCGTCACTGGTCGAGCGCATGGGTGGGCGCGTCCGTTGCGTCCAGAGCCCGCGCGACAACCTTAAGGTGACGGTGCCCGAGGACTTGCGTCCCGTAACCGCGATTTTGCTCGGGCGGATGGCCGAGAGAGAGGACCTTCCCCATGTTCAGTAACCTGCGCATTGGCCACGGCTACGACGTCCACCGTTTGGTGGAGGGGCGTCGATGTATCATCGGCGGGGTCGACATTCCCTACGAGCGCGGCCTGCTGGGCCATTCGGATGCCGATGTGCTCGCGCACGCGCTGGCCGACGCTATTCTGGGCGCCTGCCGCGGGGGAGACATTGGCAAGCTGTTCCCCGACACCGACCCCGCCTACGAGGGTGCCGACTCGATGGTGTTGCTTGCCCGCGTAATGGACTATGCGCGCGAGCTGGGCTTTGAGTTTGTCGATGCCGACTGCACCATTGCCTGCCAGCAGCCTAAGATCACCCCGCACCGCGATGCCATGCGTGCCAACTTGGCCCATGCCCTGGGCGTTGACGTCGAAAACGTGGGCGTCGCCGCCACCACGACCGAAAAGCTCGGTTGGGAAGGTCAAGGCGAGGGAATTGGCGCCTGGGCCGTCTGCCTGCTACAGAAAACCGTTAAGGAGTAACGAATGCGTATCTACAACAGCGCTACCCATAAAAAGGAAGAGTTCCAGCCCATCGAGCCCGGCAAGGTCCGCATGTACGTGTGCGGCCCCACGGTTTACGACAACATCCACATCGGCAACGCCCGCACGTTCATCAGCTTCGATGTGATTCGACGCTGGCTCATCGCGAGCGGCTACGAGGTCACGTTCGCCCAGAACCTCACCGATGTCGACGACAAGATCATCAAGCGCGCCAACGAGCAGGGCCGTACGGCCGCCGAGGTCGCGACGGAGTTCTCGGATAAGTTTATTGGCGTCATGCGCGCTGCCAACGTGCTCGATCCCGATGTGCGCCCCCGCGCCACCAAGGAGATCGGCCCCATGATTGCCATGATCAAGGCGCTCATCGAGCAGGGCCACGCTTACGCCGCCGATAACGGCGACGTGTACTTTTCCGTGCGCAGCGATCCCAACTACGGTCAGGTCTCGGGCCGCAACATCGACGACCTTATGGTGGGTGCGCGCATCGAGGAGAACGAGGACAAGAACGACCCGCTCGACTTTGCCCTGTGGAAGGCCGCCAAGCCCGGCGAGCCCAGCTGGCCGAGCCCCTGGGGCGAGGGCCGTCCCGGTTGGCACACCGAGTGCGCCGCCATGGTGCACCGCTACCTGGGTACCCCGATCGACATTCACGGCGGTGGCTCCGACCTTGCCTTCCCGCATCACGAGAACGAGTGCGCCCAGGCTGCCTGCGCCTGGCACCAGGGCTTCTCCAACACCTGGATGCACACGGGCATGCTGCTGGTCGACGGCGAGAAGATGTCCAAGTCGCTTGGTAACTTCTTTACGCTGGCCGAGGTGCTCGAGCAGCACTCCGCTGCCGCCCTGCGCCTGCTGATGCTGCAGACGAGCTATCGCTCGCCGCTCGACTTCTCCTGGGAGCGCCTGGAGGGTGCCGAGAATTCGCTCATGCGTATCGCCGGTACGGTCGAGAACCTGCGCTGGGCCGCGAACCATGCGACGGCCGATGCCGATGCGGCTGCCGCCGAGGCGTTTGCCGCCAAGGCTGCCGAGACCCGTGCCGCCTTTAAGGAGTGCATGGACGACGACTTTAACACCGCCGGTGCCATGGGCGCCGTCTTTGGTTTTGTCACCGAGTGCAATCAGTATCTGGAGCAGGCGGGCGACGCTGCCGACAAGGCCGCGGCTCTTGCTGCCGCCGATACGCTGGTCGAGCTGCTCGATACGTTTGGCGTTGAGCTTCCCGAGCCCAAGGTCGAGCTGCCGCTGGGCCTTTTGGGCGTTGCCGCCGGCTTGGTCGCCTACACTGGTGACGACGTGGACGAGGCCGCTGCCAAGATTCTCGAGGCTCGCGCCGAGGCCCGTGCCGCCAAGAACTGGGACTTGGCAGACGCCATCCGCGATCAGCTCAAGGACCTGGGCCTGACGATTGAAGATACCGCTGCCGGCACCCGTATCAAATCCCTCTAATCCCCGCGGGTTTCCCAAGCACCCGACCGCCCGAGCCACGGCACCTTGCCTTTCAATCGTCGGGCATGACCTCAAGGTCTATGCCCTCCTCTTTCAAGGCAATCTGCCGCACTTCGGGCGGTCGGTCTATTTGTTTCGTTTGATAGTTGTATTTAGGAGGCCGTCCTATGGCCGACAATCGCAAGCGCGCGCCTCGTGGCGGCAAGCAGGCCGCTTCTGGCTCGCGTCCGATTCGCCGAAATGACCACGCTGCCGCTTCCAAGGGCCAGCGCGATCGCACCCAAGCTGCGCGTCCGCAGCGCGATCGCAACCGCGACGCTGTCCAGGCTCCCAAGGGCGAGTTTATCGAAGGCCGTCGTGCTGCCGCCGAGGCGCTGCGCACCGGTTTTCCCATCAAGTGCGCACTCATTGCCGAGGGCGGGGAGCGCGATGCCGCCCTGTCTCGTCTGGTCGATGACCTCAACGCTGCGGGTGTCCGCATTAAGTACGTGCCGCGTGCGCAGCTCGATGCGCTGTCGAGCCATGGCGCTCACCAGGGTATTGCACTCGAGGTGGGCAACTTCCCTTATGCGGATGTCGCCGATATCCTCGACCGCGCGGGCGAGGGCCCGGCGCTTGTCGTGGTACTCGACCACGTGACCGACGACGGTAACTTTGGCGCCATCGTGCGCTCCGCCGAGGTCGTGGGCGCGGCGGGCGTCATCATCGCCAACAAGCGTGCCGCCGGCGTGACCGTGGGCAGCTACAAGACCTCAGCTGGCGCCGTCATGCATCTGCCTATCGCGCAGGTCCCCAATATCGCTCGTGCACTCGACGATCTTAAGGCCGCTGGCTTTTGGGTGGGCGGTGCCTCCGAGCACGCCGAGGGCAGTTGCTGGGATGCTCCCTTCGAGGGCCGCGTGGCGCTTGTCATGGGCTCCGAGGGCGACGGCATCTCGCGCCTGGTGATCGAGAAATGCGACTTTTTGACCAAGCTTCCTCAGCGTGGCATGACCGAGAGCCTCAACGTTGCCCAAGCAACGACGGCGCTGTGCTTTGAGTGGCTACGTCGCAACGCCGGCGAGCTCATGGGGGAGGAGTAGCGCATGTCCAAGAAGAACCGCGCCAAGTCTAAGGCCAAACGCTTTGGCGAAGGCTCGGCCAAGCCGATTGTCTCGGCCGCGACCTACGGCGTGGGCGGCAATGCGTTTGCGCAGGCCATCGCCGATCCGGTCTCCACGGTTCACTCCAATAAGCCCGAGCTGCTGGTGGTCGACGGCTACAACGTGATCCACTGCACGCCGCGCTACGAAAAGCTCGTGTACGACCATTCCGACGATCCGTATTCCAGCGACGTTCACGATATGGCGCGCACCGCGCTCATCAACGACGTCGCCGCCTTTGCCCAGGGCCGCTACGAGGCCGTAATCGTGTTTGACGGCGCTGGCAATATCTCCAGCGAGCGCCCCAACCTGCCGGCCCGCGGCGTGCGCATCGAGTTTTCGCCGACGGGCGTATCGGCCGATACCGTGGTGCAAAAGCTCTGCATCGAGGCGCGTGAGGAAGGTCGTGCGTGCTCCGTGGTGTCGAGCGACGGCACAATTCAAGCCGTCGTCATGGGCAAGGGCGTTACGCGCATCTCGAGCCGCATGCTGGTGGACGAGATCAAACAGATCGATAACGACGTCCGCGAGGCCGAGGAGGCTCCGCAGATCAAGATGACTCTGGGCAGTCGCCTGAGCCCCGAGGCACTGGCCAAGCTCAAGGCCCTGCGCGGGAGGTAGGTAAACCTTCTATGGGGAGCTGCTTTCTCGATTGATCAACCAACTGGTTTGTAATCAATGGGTTGCGGCTTGGCATCGCCAAAACGAATAGTTTTTGGTTCTGGCGAACAGATAGAACTATTCGTTCTGACGAATAGTTTTGAGATGTGGTCGGTCAAAGGGCCTGTTGCGCCTTGTCCGTAATTCCTTTATTCTTAATTAGCTTCGCGCGAAAGCGCCAAGTGTGCCAGTGTGGCGCAACGGTAGCGCAACTGATTTGTAATCAGTGGGTTGCGGGTTCGATTCCTGTCACTGGCTCCATGAGAGTTTCGGGCTCTGTTCCCTTGTGGGACAGGGCCCGTTTCTTGTGGGCAGCTAGATTCGACTGTCCGTCGTCAGTTTAAAAGCTTTCAGGTACAAGATTCCGCCGATAACGTACATGCAGGCATCAAGTGGGTCTGAGGTACTAAACTTGAGCACCATGGGCGCAAGCACTTCCCAGCAGATTGAGCATCCCACCGATAATGCCAAGCTACTTGCAAAGTTGCATATCGGCGTTTTCCCACTCACCGTTTCGCAGAGGACGTTTACGTAGGCGGGAAAAATGATTCCTCCGCACAGGTCTCCGAGCTGATAATGGGCGAAGTCGTAGGGGAGGAAAAAGTCGAAGCTCGCAATGTATCTGTTAACGAGATACACGATGCTGGCAAGCAGCGGCAGAAGATTTGCGCTGGAAATAAGCGCAGATCTGAATCGTTTAGCCACAGACCGCAAACATAGTCAGGCCAAGGCAAATGCCCAAAGCAATGATGATGATCTGGCTGCAGCCGTTACCCGAAGGGACCATGACACTCTCTTTCTCGATACATTAGCAAATTAAAGTATGCCACAGCCAGCAGCGTATTTGTTGAGCAACAACCTGTGGCCGCCGGCACGCTTTCGGTTTGTATCGCCTAAAACGTCAGTCGAATGACCGGGTGCTCGCCGTGATAACTCTTGACAATAGCGCTGGCGTTATCGACAGCCACGAGATTCCTGAGCCTATTGGGGAATCCGCCCGCAATGAGGGCAAATACGACGGCGATGGCAAGGGCACAGTACGCGACCAAGCGTGCCTTCTTGCGAAATTCCCCAAGCTGATCGACCTTATCTCAGTAAAACATTCTGGCGATGATTAGTTGCTTGTGGAGTGTCGCACATGCGGAGGTAGAGGGTGGGGCGTCTCGGCGACGTTGCGTATGGGTGCACCTGCAACGGTATGTGATTCCGCCCAGTTAACCCTCCAGCCCACAATAACCAAGCACTGCTTGGTCGTTTGATATGGCCCCACAAAAGAGAATGGGATCAACAAGGTCAGCGAAACGGAATCGTTGGCATCAGGTCTACGGAAAGGAAAAAGACCATGATTTACCCTCTTTGCGATATTGCCGGCAGGGACAGGGAAACAGATAAGCCGATCGTCAGTACTTGTGTCATGGATATGCAGATGCAGCTACTACGCTACTTTCGCGATTATGGCTTGGATAACGATCCGGATTGGCGCGAGTCCCTCGATGCCATTCTCGAGTCTCAACGAGAAGACGGTTGTTTTCCTCTGAGCAGCTATTGCCATATGCCCAGTGATGCACGTGTCGATTTTCTCTATCGACCTACGTACGCTTGCTGCCAGATCATGATGCGAGCCCTATTGGATGGAAAGCTATCGGACGAGCAGGAGCAACGCGTCAAAACTGCCCTGTCTCGCGGCCTTGCTTTTTCCTGCGGGCGTGGTCTTAATGGTCACGGTATCGAAGATCTTGAGCGCCAGTGCGAGGATGTTGCCGATTTTGGCCATGCGGGGATTACGGAAATAGCCGAGCGTTATCCCATGCTGTGCCCCGAGTTTTTCTCTCTCATTAACAAAATTGGAGACGAATACGTTGAGCGAATCGCCAACGGGGATGTGATTTACTACTTTGGATCAAATCTTGCACAGAAGATTTTGACGGCGGCAGAGTCCCTGGGCCGGACCAATCTGTCGCTCGACAAAATCCAGCGCTATCTTGAGGCGGACTCGAAGAGAAAAAATCGATAGGTTAAAGATTAGAAAGGCGGGCGCCGCCAATGCTGCTTGGACAGTTCATAAAAAGAAACATGCCAGATGCGGCCGAGCTCAACGATATGATTTCCCGTCCAGGCGAGGGATATGCTATTAGCCAGATGGCGGTAGCGCCCGTCGATACGGGGAGCTTGCGTATGCGCATCAAAGCATATGCAAATGGACCCGATGGTCCATATTTGGAGGGACGCCTTGCTCTCTACCATCAGGTGCACGAGCTTTTTGCGCTGCTTGCGGCCGAGCCGCCCAACAAAGGCATGAAGGGCTACGAGCTCAAGGATTCCTTTATTGGCGGTGAAGAGGCAGACCTGATTATGCTCACCGTTTCCCACGAAGAGCGCTCGCAGGAAGACATCGCCTATAACGTTTTGCTGTGTAGCAAGAACGCGGTGGGGGAGCGCCGTGCCAGGATTCGCGATGGCGTGCGTATCGGCGGCATGTGCGTAGCCGAGGAGTTTGGGTATCGCGGCGAATTCAGGTCCTCGGTGCACCCGCTGGCGCTGCCGCTCAATTTGAGCGAGGTCTATGTGCTTATGGACGCGCTGGCTGCCTATGAGCGCGGATGCAGCCGGTTTGATCCCCATGGTAGGACGGCTCGGCGTATTGCAGGCATGATCAAGCGCGAGCTGAGCGGTTACGCTAAAGAGAAACTTGGTTCGCGTTTGGAGGGGATGGGCTTTGCTCAACTGGAGGAGGTCGACCCCATGTTTGTTCCTGATATTCCAGGGGATAAAGTGCCTGAGGGCAGATCTTCGCAGGTTGCCAATTGGCTCTTATATGAAAAGGCTGGTCGCTGGGCGCGTGTGTGTCTCGCGGGTGGCGGGAGCGTGCAAGGGATTATCTTGCCGCGAGCTGAGCTTGGCCGCTTCTTTGCGAGTCGTCCACAAGCGGCGAGGGATGGTGCGGCTCAAGCGGATTCACGACCCAAGTGTGTCGTCTGGCGAAGCGATGATGACTACGACGTTATCGATTGGGCAGATGTCGTGGATGTAAGGCGAGAATAGATAAATGTCTCGATCTGTAACACGAAGGGGCGGAAAACCGTTCTTACTGTTACAGATTTAGATATACGGGAGACCGCCAGGGAAACATCTCGATCTGTAACAAATAAGGGAGAAAATGTTCTCTAGATGTTACAGATCGAGACAAAGGCCGGACCGGTCCCAGTCATCCTGGTTGAGCGAGGATATTCGGACGCACGAGGATCGTTATCGAAAGTCGATACCGCAAGGGTACTCCACCACACCAAAGTGTTCCCTCGGGAAATGTCGCCAACGCAGCCAAATCCGCCGTCCTTCATATCTAAATTCAGCAAAACCGCAGGTCAAAGGTATATAGATACGCCCGGCACCGTGTATTTAGAGGTTTTCGTTGACAGCCCCCAAGGTTGCATCGTATTATCTTTTTCGTTCGCGGGGGCGGAGGCCCAAAAGACCAAAGAACCTGCGGATACTTGAACGATTGGGAGTTTGCCCGAGTGGTTAATGGGGACGGGCTGTAAACCCGTTGGCTCTGCCTACATAGGTTCGAATCCTATAGCTCCCACCCGTCAAGTGCCTGTATAGCTCAGTCGGTAGAGCACTTCGTTGGTAACGAAGAGGTCACCAGTTCAAGTCTGGTTGCAGGCTCCATCCGGCGGTGTAGCTCAGTTGGTTAGAGCACACGGTTCATACCCGTGGCGTCACTGGTTCGAATCCAGTCACCGCTACCATAGGTAACACGGTGGCTTCTCAATAGTATGTTGAGAGGCCACTATGGTATAAAGGCATAGTCCCGTCCGGGGACGACCTGTTTAGAGGAGGGCTTTATGGCCAAAGAGAAGTTTGAGCGCACTAAGCCGCATGTTAACATCGGCACCATCGGTCACGTCGACCACGGCAAGACCACGCTGACCGCTGCCATCACCAAGGTTCTCTCCGAGACCGAGGGCTGCAAGGCTGACTTCACTGCGTTCGAGAACATCGACAAGGCTCCCGAGGAGCGCGAGCGCGGCATTACGATCTCCGTCTCCCACGTCGAGTACGAGACTGCTGCCCGTCACTACGCTCACGTTGACTGCCCGGGCCACGCTGACTACGTCAAGAACATGATCTCCGGTGCTGCTCAGATGGACGGCGCTATCCTGGTCATCGCCGCTACCGACGGCCCCATGGCTCAGACCCGCGAGCACATCCTGCTCGCCCGTCAGGTCGGCGTTCCCTACATCGTCGTCTTCCTGAACAAGTGCGACATGGTCGACGATGACGAGCTCATCGACCTCGTCGAGATGGAGACCCGTGAGCTCCTTTCCGAGTACGAATTCCCCGGCGACGACATCCCCGTCATCCGTGGTTCCGCTCTGGGCGCTCTCGAGGGCGACGCCAAGTGGATGGACGCCATTCGCGAGCTCATGTCTGCCGTCGACGAGTACATCCCGACGCCTGCTCGTGACAACGACCTCCCGTTCCTGATGGCCGTTGAGGACGTTATGACCATCTCCGGCCGTGGTACCGTTGCTACCGGCCGTGTCGAGCGCGGTGAGCTCAAGCTCAACGAGCCCGTCGAGATCGTCGGCATCAAGGATACCCAGAACACCGTCGTTACCGGTATCGAGATGTTCCGTAAGTCCATGGACTTCTGCGAGGCTGGCGACAACGTCGGTCTGCTGCTCCGCGGCATCAAGCGCGAGGACATCGAGCGCGGCCAGGTTCTCTGCAAGCCCGGTTCGGTTACCCCGCACACCAAGTTCACCGGTGAGATCTACGTTCTGACCAAGGAGGAGGGCGGCCGTCACACCCCGTTCTTCGATGGTTATCGTCCTCAGTTCTACTTCCGTACCACCGACGTTACCGGTACGGTCAAGCTCCCCGAGGGCACCGAGATGGCTATGCCTGGTGACCACATCACCATCGAGGGCGACCTCATTCACCCGATCGCTATGGAGGAGGGCCTGCGCTTCGCTATCCGCGAGGGTGGCCACACCGTCGGTTCGGGCATCGTCTCCACGATCATTGAGTAAATTAGCTCTCTGATACAGCTGACTTAGAGAACCCGGCACTTATATGGGTGCCGGGTTCTTTTCTACGTGGGTCTTTTGCCTGATGATTACGCTTAGCTCGCTCTTAAGTTGAGGGTGAGGGATCGATTAGATCTCGTTGGCTCCATTGATGTGTTCCAAATATGAATGGATCTACCGAGAACCAATTGATGCGAGGTTTTCATTGACAGCACTTACGTAGAGCTGATAAAGTACCAACTCGTGCCCGTACGGGGCGGATATGAAAGGTTCAGGATACATGCGTACTCTAGTTACTCTTGCGTGCACTGAGTGCAAGCGCCGCAACTATACGACCACTAAGAACAAGGCGAACATGCCTGATCGTATGGAGATCAAGAAGTATTGCCCCTGGTGCCGTCACCACACGCTGCACAAAGAGACTCGCTAGTCTCTAGTCACATACGCCAGTAGTTCAATTGGTAGAGCATCGGTCTCCAAAACCGAGTGTTGAGGGTTCGAGTCCTTCCTGGCGTGCCAGTCATTATTCCGTAAGCTCCCATTTGGGGGCTTACGGTTTACTCATGTATAAGCGCATTGCGCGGAGGTAACCCAAATGGCCAACAAGAAGAACAAGAAGAAGGCACAGCAGCAGGCGCCTGCCAACAAAGCTGCCGCCAACTCCAAGGTTGAGGCCAAGAAGGCCGTTGCCAAGAAGAGCGAGAAGGCTGCGAAGTCCAAGAAGAACGAGAAGCCCGGTTTCTTCGCCCGCACCAAGAAGTATTTTGCTTCGGTGAAGTCCGAGATGAAGCGTGTCACGTGGCCCGATAAGAAGGAGCTCGTGAACTACTCGGTCGTCGTTTGCGCTTCTCTGATCGTCGTCGGCGTCGTCATCGCTCTGCTCGATGCTGGCTTTGGCGAGGCTCTTGCTCTGTTCTCTGGATTGAGGGGCTAAACCATGTCTAAGCGTTGGTACGTCGTCCACACTTACTCTGGATACGAGAACCGCGTTAAGTCCGATCTCGAGCATCGCATCGAGACCATGGGCATGCAGGATCGTATCTTTGATATTGAGATTCCTATGGAGCGCGTCACCGAGATCAAAGAGGGTGGCAAGCGCGAGACCAAGGATTCTAAGATCTTCCCGGGTTATGTCCTGGTTCGCATGGAGATGGATGACGATGCATGGACGTGTGTTCGCAACACGCCCGGCGTCACCGGTTTCCTGGGCGGCAACGGCAAGCCCGCTCCGCTTTCCCGCGACGAGTACAATAAGATGACTCGTCGTCCCGGTAAGGGCGATTCGCCCAAGCGTACGTCGGTTGATATTGAGGTCGGTACGTCCGTCCGCGTCACCGATGGCCCGCTTACCGACTTTGATGGCAAGGTCTCCGAGGTTAACGCCGAGGCAGGCAAGCTCAAGGTCACGCTGATGATCTTTGGCCGCGAGACGCCGGTCGAGCTTGACTTTAACCAGGTCGCTGTCATCGCTTAAGTTTTCGTCCGTTCGCGCGAGCGTGCTTCTTCTGTGACTGCTCATCTCAGGAGTGCTTCTAACACGTGCGTGCTTACGATATAGCAAGTACTTCACACTCGTGATTCGAAAGGAATGACCATGGCTGAGAAGAAGGTTGCCAACGTCATTAAGCTCCAGATTCCTGCTGGTGCCGCTAACCCCGCTCCTCCCGTCGGCCCCGCCCTGGGCGCTGCTGGCGTGAATATCATGCAGTTCTGCCAGGCCTTTAACGCCGAGACGCAGGACAAGAAGGGCGACATTATCCCCGTTGAGATTTCTGTCTACGAGGATAAGTCCTTCTCCTTCATCACCAAGACTCCGCCGGCGGCTCACCTCATCAAGAAGGAGCTGAACCTCAAGTCTGGTTCCGCTAAGCCCCAGGCCGACAAGGTTGGCCAGCTCTCTCAGGAGCAGCTCACCAAGATCGCCGAGATCAAGATGCCGGACCTCAATGCCAACGACATTGACGCCGCCAAGAAGATCATCGCCGGTACCGCCCGTTCCATGGGCGTCACCATCGCTGAGTAGCGTTTTTCTAGGTAACGACGGGTGTTCCGACCGGGGCGCCCGTTAAATGTGTGCAATAGGGCACACGATACGATGTGGGAGGGCTCACGCCCGTTTAACCACAGGAGGTAATGCACATGGCTAAGCATGGTAAGAGCTATAACGCCGCTGCCGAGAAGGTCGACCGCGCCACGCTCTACACCCCCCTTCAGGCTGCCAAGCTCATCAAGGAGCTCGACACCGCCAAGTTTGACGAGACCGTCGAGGCCCACTTCCGTCTGGGCATCGATACTCGTAAGGCTGACCAGAACATCCGTGGTTCCATCTCCCTGCCCCACGGCACCGGCAAGACCGTTCGTGTTGCCGTCTTCGCCGAGGGCGAGAAGGCCCGTGAGGCCGAGGCTGCCGGCGCCGACATCATCGGTTCCGACGAGCTCGTCGCCCAGATCCAGAAGGGCGAGATCAACTTCGACGCCGCTATCGCTACGCCGAACATGATGGCCAAGGTTGGCCGCATCGGTAAGATCCTTGGTCCCCGTGGCCTCATGCCGAACCCCAAGCTCGGCACCGTGACCATGGACGTCGCCAAGATGGTCTCCGAGCTCAAGGCCGGCCGCGTTGAGTATCGCGCCGACCGTTATGGCATCTGCCACGTGCCCCTGGGCAAGAAGTCCTTCTCTGAGCAGCAGCTCGTTGAGAACTACGCTGCCCTGTACACCGAGATCCTGCGCGTCAAGCCCTCTTCTGCTAAGGGTAAGTACGTCAAGTCCATCTCTGTGTCTTCCACCATGGGCCCTGGCGTCAAGGTCGATCCCGCTGTCCAGCGTGACTTCCTGGCTGAGTAACTTCTAGTTACTGCCTGAGCAAAGCAAGCATTGCTAAAGGAACCCGGTTCTGTCTCGTGCAGGACCGGGTTCCTTGCTATTTCGGACCAAAACGAAGGAGATAGGCGCCTTTGTGGTGGTTTTGGTTCAAAATCCCCGTTGCGCGTCGTTTTGCCTGTGTTACACTTTAGCCCAGTGTAGTGAATACCCGAGGCTGAAAGGAGCCAGACATGTTCTATAACAAACAGCAGCTCCTAGGCCTAGCGCTACTAGATTAGATAGCGCGCTAGGGTTGTAATTTCGCTATAACGATTAGTTGTACCCGGGTGCGCTATCTTCCGCCGCTTTTGGGCGTGATGGGCGACACGGGTATTATTCTATCTTGAGGCACTCCATCTCTCCTGAAAGCCATCTGTATCTTTAGCCTGTCAGGAGGAAATCATGAGCCGCAAAATCGCAATCTTTGACACAACGCTTCGTGACGGGGAGCAGTCTCCCGGCGCCAGCATGAATACCGAGGAAAAGCTCGTTATTGCACGCCAGCTGGTACGTATGAATGTCGACGTGATCGAGGCGGGATTTCCTATTTCGAGCCCCGGTGATTATCGTTCCGTGCAGGAGATCGGCAAGATTGCGGGGGATCGCTGTACGGTATGTGGTCTCACCCGTGCGGTCGACAGGGATATCGAAGTGGCCGCAGAAGCCCTCAAGACGGCTCAAAGGCCCCGTATCCATACCGGTCTGGGTGTGAGCCCCAGCCATCTGCGTGACAAGCTCCATATGACCGAAGACGAGGCTATCGAGCGCGCTATTCACGCCGTAAAGCACGCTCGTAAGTTTGTCGACGATGTCGAGTTTTATGCCGAGGATGCGGGCCGCTCCGATCAGGAGTTCCTGGTCCGCATTATCGAGGCAGCGATCAAGGCCGGCGCTACGGTCGTGAATATTCCGGACACCACGGGCTATAACATGCCTTGGGAGTTTGGTGCTCGTATTCGCGATCTGCGCGAGCGCGTGGCCGGAATCGAGGACGTTACGATTTCGGTCCACACGCATAACGATCTGGGCATGGCCACAGCCCTTGCACTCGAGGCGGTCCGCAATGGCGCGACGCAGATCGAGTGCACCATCAACGGCTTGGGCGAGCGCGCGGGCAACACGGCGCTCGAGGAGGTCGTCATGGCCATGAGGATGCACGAGCAGGATCTGGATGCACATACCGATATCGTGACGACCGAGCTCACGCGCGCATCCAAGCTCGTCAGTTCAATTACTGGCATTAATGTGCAGCCCAACAAGTCCATCGTGGGCGCCAATGCGTTTGCCCACAGCTCGGGTATTCACCAGGATGGCGTGCTCAAGGCGCGTGACACCTACGAGATTATCGATCCCAAGGACGTGGGTGCAGCGGGATCCGAGATTATCCTTTCGGCACGTTCGGGCCATGCGGCACTGCGCCATCGTCTCGCCGAGCTGGGTTATACGTTTGGCGATGAGGAATTCGAGTCGATCTATCAGCGCTTCTTGGAGATTGCAGATCAAAAGAAAGAGGTCTTTGACGAGGATCTGGAGTCGATGATTCAGGAGCGCCAGCGCGAGGTCAAGGCGCTCTACACCCTCGACGCGCTCCAGGTTTCCTGCGGCGACCCGCTTATTCCTACGGCCACGGCGACCATCACGGACGAGGACGGCGCGACACGGGTGGTTTGCTCGACGGGTACTGGTCCGGTTGATGCGGCCTACAAGGCGGTCGACAAGGCCATCTCTGCCCATGGCGAGCTGACGGAGTTCAACGTTAAGGCCATTACGCGTGGTATCGACGCCATCGGTGAGGTGACGGTGCGCATCACCGCCGAGGACGGCAAGATCTACACCGGCCGCGGCGCGGATACCGACATTATCGTGAGCTCGGCCAAGGCTTACATCAACGCTATTAACCGCATGATTCAGACCAACCGTTCCAAGGCGGGCAAGTAACAGGCACCAGCCGGGCATGCGCCCGTACGAGAGGGGAATCACATGGCACGTCCCATGACCGTAGCAGAGAAAATTTTGGCGGCACACGCAGGCCTGGACGAGGTAAAGCCGGGCCAGCTGGTCGAATGCGACCTGGACATCGTGCTCGCCAACGACATTACCGCACCTATCGCGATCGATGTCTTTCGCGAGCTGGGTGCTACCGAGGTATTTGATCGCGATCGCATTTGCCTGGTGCCCGATCACTATGCGCCCAACAAGGACATCAAGAGCGCCGAGCAGACCAAGAAGATGCGAGATTTTGCGCATGAGCAGCATGTGACGCACTATTACGAGCAAGGCTGCGCGGGCATTGAGCATGCCCTGCTGCCCGAGCGCGGCGTGGTGGTCCCGGGCGATCTGATTATCGGTGCCGACTCGCATACCTGCACGTATGGCGCCTTGGGTGCGTTTTCGACCGGTGTGGGCTCAACAGACGCCGGCGTGGGCATTGCCACGGGGCGCGCATGGTTTAAGGTTCCGCCGACGATTCGCTTTGAGATTAATGGCGAGCTTGAGGACGGCGCCACTGCCAAGGACATCATCCTGCACATTATTGGCATGATCGGCGTGGACGGTGCCCTGTACCAGGCCATGGAGTTTGCCGGCAGCACCATCGAGGGCCTGTCGATGGAAGGTCGCATGACAATTTCGAACATGGCGATCGAAGCGGGCGGCAAGGCGGGCATTATCGAGATCGATGATGTTGCCCGTGCCTGGCTCAAGGGGCGCTGCGAGCGTGATTACGTTGAGTATCACGCTGATCCAGACGCCGAGTATGCCCAGGTTATTGCCATTGACGCAGCCGACATTAAGCCGTGTGTATCGTGGCCGCATCTGCCCAGCAACACCCATCCGGTGAGCGAGAGCCGTCACATCATGATCGACCAGGCGGTAATCGGCTCGTGCACCAACGGACGTATCGAGGATATGCGTGCTGCGGCCGAAGTCATGCGCGGCCATAAGGTTGCCGACGGGGTGCGTTGCATCGTGATTCCGGCGACCCAGGCGGTCTTCCGCCAGTGCATGAAGGAGGGGTTGACCGACATTTTCCTAGATGCCAACTGTGTGTTCTCCACGCCCACGTGCGGTCCGTGCCTGGGCGGCTATATGGGCATCTTGGCGGCGGGGGAGCGTTGCGTTTCTACGACCAACCGCAACTTTGTCGGCCGTATGGGCGACCCCACGTCCGAGGTCTATCTGGCCTCGCCGGCCGTGGCGGCTGCTTCTGCCGTGGCGGGGCATATCTGTGCGCCGTCTGACCTGTAGAGGCTACGGGGTCCTTCGACCTTTGCTCGCTACTGCGGACAGTCCTGGCACTTTTTTGTTCGCCGAAGGCGAACGCTAACTTTCCATTAGCTTTTTTGTAGCCGAAACGCGAACGAGGGATTTGATATTTGCTTGCGTCGAGTTCCGCACGAGCCGGAGAGCACTTAATGTGCTCTCCGTGCGAGCAGGACTGTCCGAGTAAGTAAGTAAATATCAAATCCCCCGCATTCCATGTTTGAACGGAGAATGATATGAACTTTGAAGGCAAGGTATTTAGGTATGGTCGTGACGTTGATACAGATGTCATCATTCCTGCTCGGTATCTGAACTCGTCCGACCATGCGCATTTGGCTTCGCATGCTATGGAGGATATTGATCCCGCGTTTGCCTCTGCCGTGAGGCCCGGTGACATCATTGTGGCTGAGGAGAACTTTGGTTGCGGTTCTTCGCGTGAACATGCCCCGGTTGCCATTAAGGCTGCAGGGGTGTCGTGTGTTATTGCCAAGAGCTTCGCACGCATCTTCTATCGCAATGCCATTAACGTGGGCCTGCCCATTATGGAGTGCCCCGAAGCTGTCGATGCGATTTGTGCCGGCGATACCGTGAAGGTCGATACCGATGCGGGTGTCATCACCAACGAGCGTACTGGCGAGACTTTTACAGCTGAGCCGTTCCCGCCATTTATTGCCGAGATTATCGAGGCCGGCGGTTTGGTTGCGCGCACGCGTGCCAAGATTGTCGCGGCAAAGGCTCAGGAGGCGTAAGCGATTATGACGGTCAAGCTGGATAATCCGTTTGCAAACGGGCCGAGTAGCGAGAGCTGGAGCTGCAACGTGAAGAAGACCTATAAGATCTGCTGTCTTCCTGGTGACGGCATTGGGCCCGAGGTTATTGCCGAGGGTAAGAAGGTGCTGGCTGCCGTGGGCAAGCGCGCTGGCGTAGAGTTTGCCTTTGAGGATCACCTGATTGGTGGCGCGGCGATCGATGCGTGCGGCAATCCGCTGCCCGATGAAACTCTTGCGGCGGCAAAGGCGTCGGACGCCGTGCTGTTGGCATCCGTCGGTGGCCCAAAGTGGGATTCGACCGATCCGGCGGTCCCGCGCCCCGAGCAAGGCTTGCTGCGTATCCGCAAAGAACTCGGCCTCTATACCAACCTTCGCCCCGTAAAAATCTACGACGCACTTGCCAGCGCATCGACGCTTCGTCCCGAAGTCATCAAGGGCGTTGACATGGTACTCGTCCGCGAACTTACCGGTGGCATTTACTTTGGCAAGCACGAGCGCTTTTATGACGAGGGCGGTGCGGGCACCGACGGTGTGGCTGGCCAGCGCGCGGTTGACGTAATGGAGTACCGCGAGTACGAAGTTGAGCGCATCGCCCGCCAGGCGTTCGAGGCAGCTCGCAAGCGCCGCGGCAAGGTGACAAGCGTGGACAAGCGCAATGTATTGGAGACGAGCCGCATGTGGCGTGAGGTCGTGCATCGCGTGCATGGCGAGGAGTATCCAGATGTAGAGCTTGAGGACCTGCTCGTCGACAACGCCGCCATGCAGCTCATTAACCGACCGGCCGACTTTGACGTCGTAGTTACGGAGAACATGTTCGGCGACATTCTCTCCGACGAGGCGGCGCAGATTACCGGATCGCTCGGCATGCTTGCCTCGGCTTCGCTGGGCGATGGTGTGTCGCTGTTTGAGCCGAGCGCCGGCAGCGCGCCCGACATCGCGGGGCTCGGTATCGCTAACCCGCTCGCGCAGATCCTGTCGGCGGCAATGCTGCTCACGTACGCGCTCGACATGGGTGAGCAGGCTGCTTGGATCGAAAATGCCGTGGCACGTGTGCTTGACGAAGGCTGGCGTACCCGCGACATCGCCGATGCCAGCACCCCTGCCGATAAGATCCTCGGCACGACCCAGATGGGCGATAAGGTCATCGCCGCGCTGTAGCGTCGAGATGTCCGGAACCACCACAAAGGTGCTTGTCCCCTTTGTGGTGGTTACCAGGGGGTTCTGGCGGTTGAGGACTCGATTGCCTCGTGGCGCTTGAGCTCGCGGCGCATGGTTTGCGAATTGAGCCAGGCTGCCTGCCATCCACGGATGGTGTAGCGCGCCTCGTCCAGCTCAAACTGCGTATAGCCGCAGGCGTTGATGATCGTTGCCCCGCATGCGTGCTGGCGTTCGCGTTGAAAGTCGCGAACATAGCATTGGTGCACATGCCCGTGCACCATGTAGTCGGGATTCCATGTCTCGAGCGCTGTGTTAAAGCATTCGAATCCCCGATGCGGCAGATCGTCCAGATCGCCCATGCCGGCGGCGGGCGCATGAGTGAGCAAGATGTCGCAGCCGCCGACCATCCTCACTTTGCGGGACAGCTTGCGCACGCGCTTGGCCATCTCGTGCTCGGTGTACATGTTAGCGCCATCTCGGTAGCGCATGGAGCCGCCAAGCCCCGCAATGCGGACGCCGCGATACACGTACACGGTGTCTTCGACACAGATGCAGCCGCCCGGTGCATGACGCGCGTAGCGGTCATCGTGATTGCCACGCACGTAGATGAGCGGTCTGTTGATGACCGTGACCAAAAACTCAAGATAGTCCGGGTCCAGATCGCCAGCGGACAAAATTAGGTCGACACCCTCAAAGCGTTCCTTGCGAAAGCACTCCCACAGGCATCGCTCTTCGGTATCGGCTATGGCAAGGATTTTCATAGAGCACGGACCTTCGGCTCATCGTCAGGCTGCGGAATGGTGCCCACCACGTTGTCTGCCAGCCAGTCCATCTCGACGATTTGCGTGCTCGGCAGTGGGGGAAAGCCCTCAATCTGCACCACGCCGTCTTGGCTATGGAGCTCGCCGCCAAATGGATTGATGGAGCCCTCGACGATGCCATTGCGGAGGAGCTGAACAAGCTTGCGCGTCTGATAGGGCAGACCCGGAGCGTAGCGAATATCGATAACGCCCGAGCTCATGCCATACCAGTAGTTGACGGCGCGGACCTGGCTGTCGTCACTGGTCTCATCCCAGGTGCCATGCAGTAGACTTCGCACGATAAGCTCGTAGTATCGGCCCCAGTTCCATACCGGCATGGCAATGCCGGTAACCTTGCCATCGACCAGGCGGTGGAGTCCGTAGGCCGTGGGGTCTTCGAGCGACTTTGACATATCGGCGCCGGTCATGACGCTCACGCCTTCGCGGCACATGGCCTCGGCAAGGCCTCCGGCGGGCACATCGCCCCAGGTTAGGATAATTTGCGCACGGGGGTCGAGCAGCGAGGCGCCAATCGCAAAGGCGTTGATCTCGCTGAGTGCGCCTGAGGCGAAGACCGACGCGTGGTAACCGATGCGGTGGTTGTCCGCCATGCTGGCGGCAAGGGCGCCCAGGAGAAACTTTGCTTCGTACATCTTGCCAAAGTACGAACGGACGCTTTGGTGAGGAAGGCCGATGGAGCAGTTAAGGAACCGAACCCGGGGATATTCAACGGCAGCCCTGAGCGTGTATTCCATCAGGCGGTGCGAGGTCGAGAAGATGACGTTTGCTCCATGTTTGACAGCCGTTTCCACGGCGGCGTAGAACACGTCCGGATCGTGACAGTCCTCAAACGCCTCGGTGCGCACGATACCTCCAAAGTGCTCATCGAGATACTGACGCCCTTGGTCGTGCAGGCTGTCCCAGCCCGACGTCGCACAGGTGAATTCATGGATAAAGGCGATGCGCAGGGGGTTGGCCGCCGAATAGACGGTCTTGCCCATAAAGAAGTTGAGCATGCCGGAGGTGGACTTGGCGGGCGACTCCTCCTCATCGACGTTCGGCGCTTCGACAAGATCGACCTTGTCTTCGTCACTTTTCCCGGCGATGACCAGTTCACGCCAGATCTTGCACAGGCGGTTTACGACGATATCCGTCGGCGTATCCAGCAGGCGGTCCTGGTTGTACACATTGAGGTAGACGAGCATGGCGTCGGCGGGCGTAATGTCCAGGTGGTCGCCGCCCGCGCGAAGGTAGGCGCGCTTAAAGAGTAGGAAGGTGTGACGCAGGTAGTCGACCTTTTTCTGCGGCCATTTTTCGATAAGGTTCTGGCCGAGCATCTTGGCGAGCGTCTCGTAGCTTCCCTCACGCGAGAACTCGATCTCGTATAGGGGGCAGACGCGCCAAAACGCGCAGAACTCGCCGTACAGGCGGCTTTCGACGGAATCCCATTTGCCGGGGTAGAGGCGGGTGACCTTGGCCGAAACCGTCGGGGCGTCCAGGAATTTGAGGACACTGACGCGTTTGTTGCCCTCTTGGACATAGAACCTATGCATGAACTCGGTGACGATGATGGGGTCGCGATAGCCCTCGGTTACCTGAATGTCGTAGAGGTTGGACCACTTGCGGGCGAACTCGGTGCTAAACGGCAGCAGGGGCATAAAGTTGCATGAAAAGGCGGACTGACGGCCCTTGGTAACCGTGCCGACAACCATTTCGAGCGGAATATCCCGCAGGCCGACATTCTCTCGCTGACCTAAGGGGAGCTGAGCAACCAAACTGTCGAGGTCCGTAAGGTATGGATGCTCGCTTTGGCTAATGGCGCGTCGACGTCCTTGCTCGCCGCGCTTGCGTGCTTGACGGTAGGCCTCTTCCATAGTTTGCTCCCTTAGTCGTTTAAACAACTATACAACCATGGTACCACGAATGAAAACCTCCCATTTCCCGATGTCAAAGAAATGGGAGGCAGTTCACTGCCCCCTTTGTGGTGCTTTAGGCGATGATGGGGGCGATGGCGCGGATGCAGGCGTCGGCAGCGGTGAGTGTGGTGCTGTCGTCACTGACGATAAAGATGATCTTGCCCTTGATGCCAAAGTCGCCGATTTCGCTAAAGAGCACGTAGGGCTCCTGGTCAAAGCCCGAGATGGGAAGCACGGCGGCCTTGGTGGCGCTGGTCAGCTCGTCTGCCAGCGCGTCAAGGGAAGCCCATTTAGACGTGTCCTTTACGGCAACGGGCACGGCCACGCGCCCAAAGGGCATCAGATGCACGAGCGTGTCCTTGGAGATGTTGGAGTTGGGCACAATGATGGTCTGCCCGTAGGCATCCTCGATGGTCGTGTGGCGCCAGGTGATGTCCTGTACCACGCCCGACACGCCGCCAACCTCGATATTGTCGCCGGGCTTGATGATGCCCATAAAGGTCACCTGCATGCCGCCGATAAGGTTCGACAGCGTGTCCTGAAAGCCGAGCGAGATGGCAATGCCGCCGACGCCAAGAGCGGCGACGAGCGCGTTTGCGTTAATGCCAAAGCAGTTGTCGAGGATAAAACTGCCGCCGATCATCCAGATGACGGCGCGCGCAATGTTGATGAAGATACTCGATGCCGGAAGCGGGTTATCGTCGCGGTTGAGCAGGTGACGCAGCGTCTTGGAAACGACTTTGGCGGCGACGGCGGTGCCTATCGCCAAGATGCCAGCCCAGATGATGTTGTGGACCCACCGCTGCTCAAAGAAATGAAGAATCGGCTCAAACAATTCCATGTAGGGAAAACCTCCTCAAGATCGTTCAACCATGATACCCACCAAAAAGCCCGTCCGATCACAACGGACGGGCTTTTGCGCTCGATATAAGGTTTGTACGGCGGGGCTGCAAGGCCCGGCGGTGTAGCTTAGCGGCGGCGCTTCCAGATAATGCCGACCATGATGACGATGATGCCGCCGATGAGGCATGCACCGACCACGGTCAGCGTACGGTCTCCCGTTGCGGCAAGCTTACCGGCCGTCTTCTTGGTGGTGATCTGCGTGGTCGTCGTGCCGGGGTTGGATGAGGGCTCAGGCGTTGGGGTCGGATGGGGTGCGGGGCTCTCGGCGGAGCCAAAGCTGATGGTGCCCGCGAGCGAGGACATCTTGTTCTCCCAGTCGTCCTGCCCGATCAGTGCCCTCAGCGCTGCCTCGCACGTACTCCACTCGGCGCACTTCTTAGCTTTTGCAAAGGTGGGAAAGACGGTCGTGTTGGTAATGATGTAGTTATTGGTGGCGACGGCGTAGTTCTTGGCGGGGTCGAGCGCGCTGCCATCCTTGGTGAGTGTGGCGCTCACAATGCGCTTGCCTTCGGGCTGCGTCCAATCAATCGTCACGTTAATGCCGCCAAAGGAGAGAACGCTGCCAGAGTCATCGCGCCACTTGTACTTGTCTTGCGCCTCCTGCTCGGTATGGCCGGCTGCCACGTAGGCTTGCTGAAGCTCGTAGCTGTGATTGCAATCGTCGCTGATCTGCAGTGAGTGCTCAAGCGCTGCGAGGAAGTTTGCACCGGTCATGGTCCAGGTCTCCACGGTGTTGCCATAAGGCGAGATGGCGATGACGTTGCCGGCGGTCACATCGCCCGCCGCGATGCCGCCGCGGATGCCGCCCGCGTTTTCGATGGCGAGGTCTGCCCCCGTCAGGGCAAGATAGGAGCCGCAGATCACATGCCCGATGGTCTGGGCCTTGGTGGTGTCGCTCGCTTTGCTGGGACGCAAATCGGTGGTGCGCACCATCTCCCAGCCATGCGTACCCGCGGCGTCTTCGCCGTAGAAATAGTCAGTGGCGGATGTGCCGATCACTTTGTTCGACTCGATTTTAAAGGCGTCGTCGAGTGGCTTGATTTTGTTATTGCGAACCTCATCGAGTTGACTCTGGTAGAAGGCGCCCTTGTCGGGGTCTGCCAAAAGGTCGTTGACGTTCTTGGCGGTGTAGAGCTTCTCGTCGCTGTCGTCTGCGGGGATCGTGACCGTGTCATCGTCGGTCGTCACGGTGCCATTCGTGTCGTACTTGTACGGAATGGAAAGCAGACCGACCTCGGCAAAGGCGCTGCCCGCCTCGACGACGCGGACCGGCTTGCCGTCGGCCCCCGTCACGTTTTCGTCTAAGTTGATGTGCTCGTGGCCCGCGACCAGTGCATCGACCCCAACGAGCTTTGCAGCAAAGGCCTTGGCGTTGAGCGTGTGCGCGATGCAGACGATAACGTTGCAGCCCTCATCCTCGCGCAGTCGCTTAGCCTCGGCATTGATGGCGGCTGCCGCATCCGAGAACGACGTGTCCTGGACAAGGCCCTCGCGCAGTGAGAATCCCAGCGACTCATCCATGGCACCCACGACGCCGACCTTGATTTTGTAGTCGAATGTGGAGTGGTCTTCGCTGTCCTCCCAGGTACGGTCGAGCGTCTTGGTGATGCTCGAGCTCCATACGCCGCTCGTAGACTTAGCGTTTGCGCAGAGCATGGCGAAGGGCGTGCCGGTGGTGCTGTAGCCGGTCATGGTGCGGAGCTTGTCCGCGCCGTAGCTCCAGTCGTGGTTTCCCGGCGTGGTCGCGTCGTAGCCGTTCGCATAAAAGGTGTCCATGAGCTCGGCGATGCTTTTGCCCTCGCTCATAGTGGCGAAGGATTGCCCGTGGAAGGTATCGCCCGCATCGAGCAAAAGATCGGGGGCACTGCCTTGAGCGCTATAGAGAACTGCCAGTCCGTCAAAGCCGACAGTGCCGGTACCCTTGCTTGCGTTGTAGCTGTACTTGTAGCTGCCGTGGATATCATTGGTGTGCATGACGGCCACGGAGCCGTCAATAGCGGCGGGCAGGTTCCCCGCGAAAGCGAGGCTTGGGATGCCTGTGAGCGCGCCGGCAAACAACGCGGCAGCTAACGCAAGGCGGGGGAGTCGTTTCATGGCGGTCTCCTTACTCTTTAACAAAAACCGCCGCAAAGGTGTCTGTCCCTTTGCGGCGGTTTTGACGTCTGCGCAGATAAAACCTGCCAAAATAAACCTGTCCCTTTTTGGTAGGTTTAGCTCAGCAGCATGCGGTCGTTGGCGAGCTCGCCGCCCGAGACTTCCTCGAACTTCTGAAGCAAGTCGGCCACGGTGAGCGATTTCTTCTCATCGCCCGCCACGTCGTAGATTACGTGGCCCTCGTGCATCATGATCAGGCGATTGCCCAGACGGATAGCGTCGTTCATGTTATGCGTGACCATGAGCGTGGTCAGGTGGTGCTCGTCGACGATCTCCTCGGTCAGATTGAGCACCTTAGAGGCCGTCTTGGGGTCAAGTGCCGCGGTATGCTCGTCGAGCAGCAGCAGGCGCGGCTTGGTGAGCGTGGCCATGAGCAGGGTGAGTGCCTGGCGCTGGCCGCCCGAGAGCAGGCCGACCTTGGCGTTGAGGCGCGTGTCCAGACCAAGGTCCAGGCGTTTGAGCAGCTTGACGTACTCGTCCTTCTCGGCCTTGGTGACGCCCCACGAAAGGCCGCGACGCTGGCCGCGACGCTTGGCGAGTGCCAGGTTCTCGGCAATTTGCATGTCGGCTGCGGTGCCGCGCATGGGGTCCTGGAACACGCGGCCCAGGTACTTGGCACGCTGCGACTCGCTCAGACGCGAGATGTCGGTGCCGTCGAGCTCGATAACGCCCGAATCGAGCGGATACACGCCGGCGATCATGTTGAGCAGCGTGGACTTGCCGGCGCCGTTGCCGCCAATCACGGTTACAAAGTCGCCATCGTTGAGGGTAAGGTCGACGCCGGTAAGAGCGCGCTTTTCGGTGACGGTGCCCTTGTTAAAGGTCTTCTTGACGTGCGAGAGCTTAAGCATCTGCCTCATCCCCCTTCGTGTAGGAGCTGCGGAGCTTATAGCGCTCCCAAACCACGGGCACGCATAGGGCCACGGCGACAATCACGGCGGAGAGCAGCTTCATGTCGTTGGCGTCCATGCCCAGCTGCAGCACGATGGCGCGGATGAGGAAGTACACCACGGAGCCAAAGACGGCGGAGGCAAGACGGACGCTAAACTGCGTGAGACCGCCGGGCAGCAGGCGGCCGAGCACCTCGCCGATAACAATGGCGGCGAGACCGATAACGATGGCGCCGGTGCCCATGCCAATGTCGGCGTACTTCTGGCTCTGGCAGATGAGCGCGCCCGAAAGGCCAATGAGGGCGTTGGAGAGCACGAGGGCGATCATCTTAGTGGAGTTGGTGTTGACGCCCAGGGCACGGATCATGTACTCGTTGTTGCCGGTGGCGCGCAGCGCCGAGCCGATCTCGGTGCCAAAGAACCAATACAGGATGGCAACGATAGCCACGGCGAGCAAGATGCCCAGGATGATGGCAACGGTGGACTGCGGCAGGCCCGTCATATTGCTGACGGCCGAGAACACGGTGCCCTTGGCAAGGATGGGCGTGTTGGATTTGCCCATGATGCGCAGGTTGATGGACCACAGGCTGATCTGGGTGAGGATTCCGGCGAGGATCGCGGGAATCTCAAAGACGGTGGTCAGAATGCCCGTGACCGCGCCCGCAATGGCACCGGCGCACATGCCGGCCAAAACGGCGAGCAACGGGTCGACATTGTTGCTGACGATGAGCACGGCGCAGACGCAGCCGCCGAGGGCAAAGCTGCCGTCGCAGGTCATATCGGGGATGTCGAGCAGGCGGAACGTGATAAACACGCCAAGCACCATAATGCCCCAGAGGACACCCTGCGAAACGGCGCCCTGCAATGCAATGAGCATGCTTCATACCTCCTAGGATAGGGTGGACACGTGATTTTCCATAATAGCGGTACCAATGCATAAAAGAGCAGCGGACGGACATTTTGTTTTACCAAAAACAAGCAGGGCGAACGCCGGTCTTTAGCGTTCGCCCCAATGACTCAGATATTGAATAACGCAGCTATGGCGCAAGCGCGTGCCTAGCTGCGTTACCGCGCATGGCGCTACTCGTCTAGAGCGGAAAGGTCGATGCCCAGGGCCTCGGCCATCTCGTCGTTCTTGATGACGACCAGATCCTTGCTTGGGAGGTGCTTGATCGGCATATCCTCGGGCTTGGCCTCGCCCTTCAGAATCTTAACGGCCATCTCGCCCGCGGCGTAGCCCAGGTCCTCATAGTTGATGGAAAGGGTGAACAGGCCGCCGGCCATGCACATGCCCTCCTCGCCGGTCACAAAGGGAAGCTTGTTCTCCTTGCAGATCTGACCGACCTGCGAAGCGCCCGCGGCGATGGTGTTGTCAGTGGGGGAGTAGAGCGCGTCGACCTTGCCCACGGCAGACTCGACGACGGACTGGATCTCGTTGGAGCTCGAGACGGTGAAATCGGTGTACTCCAGGCCCAGCTTGTCGAGTTCCTTCTTGGCGGCCTTGATCTGGACGTCGGAGTTGGACTCGGCGGTGCAGTAGAGCAGACCGACCTTTTTAACGTCGGGCAGGACCTTCTGCATCATCTCGAGCTGCTCGGCGACCGGGGTGAGGTCGGAGGCGCCGGTGACGTTGGTGCCGGGCTTGTCGTTGTCCTGGACCAGGCCGGAGGCGGCGTAGTCGGTGATGGCGCAGCCCACGATGGGGATATCGGCCGTGGCGCCGGCGGCAGCCTGTGCGGCAGGCGTGGCGATGGCGTAGATCAAGTTGACGTTGTCGCCCACAAACTTGTCGGCGATGGACTTACACGTGGACTGGTCGTTCTGGGCGTTCTTCTGGTCGATCTTGACCTTGAGTCCGCTCTTTTTGATGGCCTTGACAAAGCCGTCGTTGGCGGCGTCGAGCGCGGAGTGCTCAGTGAGCTGCAGAACGCCGATGGTGTAGTCGGAACCGGCGGCTGCAGAGCCGGAACCAGAGTTGCCGCCGCATCCGGCGAGCGGGGCCAGTGCGAGCAGGCCGGCGGAGACCAGAAGGCTCCTGCGGCTGATGGTGATGTCGTTCATGTCATTACCCCCAGTATAGAAATTGCTGGAAACACTGCACTCAAACAAAGTGCAAGTGGGTCTATAGTAGCGCCGATGCCCATTTTTTCAACAACCTGTCGGGTTTTTTAATACTGAACCGGATGGACGGCGGGGGATTCGGCGGGCAACGGCAAGACTTAGGCGGCGGGCGCGGGCCGCTCCCCCTCGTCCAGCGCGGCAAAGAGCTTCTTGCCGTCGAGCAGGCGCGTGCTAACGTTTCTCATGCGGCTGACCTCGACGGTGCGTAGGGTGTCGTCGGAGCCGTGCCCGTCGACGACCGTTCCCAGCAGATACGAGACGCCGTCTCGCTGTTTGATGGCAAAAGGCCGAACGGTCATCCTCGTCACTTCGATCTTGTCATGTGTCGTGACGCTTGAAATGTCAAAGCTCACCGTGGTTCCGTGGTCGATGGCCCGCTCGATGAGCTCGCAGGTATCGATGCGTTTGGCGGGCGGTCGCGTGGCCTTGGCGGGTTTGCCTTCTGCGCTTGGTGCCGGCTCGGACGTATCGAGATAGCCGCGAACGTCGGCGCTTGCCATGGCGACCAGATGGCGCGCTATGCTTTTCCTGGTCGCGATGGGTGTGGAGCGGTTGCGCATGACCATGCCATGGAGTCGAATGATTTCCTCGTCGGAGAGCGGTCGGGTGAGAAGTCGGTAACCCGCGCCGCGCTTGTACTCAATCTCGTATCCGGCATGTCGCAGGGCGGAAATCGCGGTATGGATACTGCGCCGCGCTGCCGAGATGGGCATGCGAGCGGGGTCGTCGGGATGGGCGAGACGCTCGATCAGCTCATCGGGAGGAAGCGCTTTGTCCTCACCGGTATGCTCGCTTAAGAGTTGCAGGATGCGCACAGCGCGATAGGCTGCCATGGAAGCAGCACCCCTGGTCGTGGCCTCGTAGTTCTCAACAGCGGGTTTGGCCATTGCGTTCACGTCCTTTCCGTTTTTGGGTGATGACGCTACGGAGCCTAGGACACGGGGTTTGCTTAGGGGCACAGGGCACTCTGGGTGGTCGGTAGTCGTCGGCAAGCGGCGGGTCGAGTTTTCAACAGCCCTGCTCAGCTGACCAAAAGCTTGACAAAAGCCTGACGGATGCTGTTGAAAAAAGCGCCCCTCGGCTTGCCGAGAGGCGCTGGTGCGACACGCTGTAACGCGCGGGACGGAGCTGTGGCGATTAGAAATCGGCGTTGCCCACGGTGCGGGGGTGCGGAAGGACGTCGCGGATGTTGCCCACACCCGTCAGGTACATGACCAAGCGCTCGAAGCCCAGGCCATAGCCGGCGTGCTTGCAGGAGCCATAGCGGCGCAGGTCAAGGTAGTACTTGTACTGCTCGGGGGCCATGCCCAGGTCCTTGATGCGGGCCTCGAGCAGGTCCAGGCGCTCCTCGCGCTGGGAGCCGCCGATAATCTCGCCGATACCGGGAACCAGGCAGTCGGCGGCGGCGACGGTCTTGCCGTCGTCGTTCATGCGCATGTAGAAGGCCTTGATCTCGGCCGGGTAGTCGGTCACGAAGGTCGGGCGCTTAAAGTGCTCCTCGGTCAGGAAGCGCTCGTGCTCGGTCTGCAGGTCAATGCCCCAGCTGACAGGATAGTCAAACTTGTGACCGGCGGCGACGGCCTGCTCCAGGATCTCGACGGCCTCGGTGTAGGTGACGCGGGCAAAGTCGGAGTTGGCCACGTGGTTCAGGCGCTCGATCAGGCCCTTGTCCACAAACTTGTTGAGCATGTTGAGCTCGTCGGGGCAAGTGGCCATAACGTCCTTAAGAACGTACTTGAGCATGGCCTCGGCGTTATCCATGTAGTCGTTCAGGTCGGCAAAGGCCATCTCGGGCTCGATCATCCAAAACTCGGCGGCGTGGCGCGTGGTGTTGGAGTTTTCGGCGCGGAAGGTGGGGCCAAAGGTGTACACGTCGCCAAAGGCCATGGCAAAGTTCTCGGCATTGAGCTGGCCGGACACGGTAAGGCTTGCGTGCTTGCCAAAGAAGTCCTGGCTCCAGTCGACCTCTCCGGACTCGGTGAGAGGCGGATTTTTGGGATCGAGCGTGGTCACGCGGAACATCTCGCCGGCGCCCTCGCAGTCACTCGTGGTGATGATGGGGGTGTTGACGTAGACAAAGCCCTGCTCCTGGAAGAAGCGGTGGATGGCGGCAGCCGCGATAGAGCGGATGCGGAACACGGCACGGAACAGGTTGGTGCGCGGGCGCAGGTGCTGCTGGGTACGCAGGAACTCGACGGTTGCGCGCTTCTTCTGCAGCGGGTAGTCCGGGGCGCTCGTGCCCTCTACCTCGATGGAGGTGGCAGAAAGCTCGAAAGGCTGGGGCGCATCGGGGGTCAGCTTGACGGTGCCGGTGCAAATGAGTGCAGCCGAGACGTTTTGGTGGGCGATCTCGTCGTAGTTGCCGAGCGTCTCGCGGTTCATGACGACCTGCAGGTCGCGGAAGCAGCTGCCGTCGTTGAGCGTGACGAAGCCAAAGTTCTTCATGTCGCGGACGGACTTGACCCAGCCGGCGACAGTGACGGTCTTGCCGCCGAGCGACTCGGAATCGGCATAGAGCTGCGCGATTTTGGTGCGGTTCACGTATCCTCCCATAACGGTTGAATGATAGTTATCCATATAGTTCGATATTCTAGCAGCTCGGCTCATTTGGGCTATACAGATAAGGCATTGACGGGACGGTTTTCAAACGAAAAGCGCCCGCGGCCAGATGGTCGTGGGCGCTTGCGTGTTGCCTATTGGCTGTACGGCGCAGGACTCGTTACTTGGTCTTAGCTACCAGCAGCGGGTCGCCCAGCTTGACGAGCGGGTTGCCGGCGATAAGCGTTCCAGACTCGCCGACATGGTCGATGCTCTTAAGACGATCGAGCTCGGAGATGATGACGGTCACGATGTCCTCGTGGCCAGCGGCCTTAATGGCATCGCGGTCGAAACTGATGAGCGGCTGGCCTGCCTTGACCACATCGCCCATCTCGACAAAGCGGGCAAAACCCTTGCCGTTCATTTGTACGGTGCCCAGGCCGACATGGATGAACACGCGAAGGCCGTCCTCGGTGATCATGCCAATAGAGTGGTTGGTGACGGTGGTGGCGCCGATGCGGCCGTTAGCGGGCGCATAGATGGTGCCGGTGATGGGCTCGATGCCGTAGCCCTGGCCGAGCATACCCGAGGCGATGGTCTCGTCGGGAATCTCGTTTAGATTGACGAGCACACCGTTAACGGGAGCGTAGATGACGCCTTCGCGGGTGGCGAAGCTTGCTGCGGGCGGTACGGACGCCTCGCCCGACGAGTTGAACGTGGACTTGAGCGAATCGAGCAGACCCATAGATGCCTCCAACGTATCAAGTGCGCATGTAGCGCACGCGTAGTTTTGCCGGAAACGTTTCGTGTGTGTTTACCGGCTCGGTCAGCGTCTCTATTTTACGCTGCTCAACGACGGCCCTGAGCTGGGATTATGTGATATATCAGTTGAAGGGAACTTATTGCGGATACGTTTCGATGCCGTGCGTCCAAGTGGGGTACGCTTGAAGGCGATACATAACATGCGCACGAATCGCGCGAAGGGAGCATATATGATCGTCGAGAGCCATGCGCTGTGGGGCGAGGAGCCGACCGAGGAATATCCGGCGACGTTTACCTATATGGGGGCCGAACCGCTGCCCGGCAAGCCCAATGGCCGTCGCCCGGCAGTGATCATCTGCGGCGGAGGCGCGTTTACGCACATCGCCCCGCATGAGCAAGATCCGGTGGCGTTTGCCTTTTTGGATCACGGGTACCAGGCCTTTGTTCTCAACTATGTCACGAGTGGCACGGGTGACGTGAGCTTTCCGCACCCCCAGGCAGATCTTGCCAAGATGGTCGCCACGGTTCGTGCGAATGCCGACGAGTGGCATGTCGATCCCAAGCGCGTGTGCGTTGTGGGCTTTTCGGCGGGCGGCATGATTTGCGCCTCGCTGGCAACGCAGTGGAAGACTGGTCCCTTCGCGGGCCTGGCAGGGGCGCGTCCGGACGACATTCGTCCCGACGCCGTGGTGCTGGGCTATCCGTTGCTCGACCTTTCCTATGTGCGCGACATGCAGACGCGCGACCCGCGCATCGACCTGCGCGTGCCCAAGACGGGCGGCAAGACGGGGCGCGATTTGCTCAACGACTATCTGTCGATGGTGACGGGCGGCGAGGCGACCGACGAGCACCTGGCCGACATCTGTCCCACCACGCACGTTTCGCGCCAGATGCCCCCGACCTTTGTGTGGGGCGTGTCCGATGACAAAACGGCACCGATCGCGCAGGTCTATCCGTTTGCTCAACGCATGGCCGAGGAGGGCGTCGCTTGCGAGATGCACGTCTTTGACCAAGGCGGTCACGGCCTTTCGCTCGGCAATGCCAATACCGCGGTCGACAACGAGGACAAGCAGGTGGCAGTCCGCCCTTGGATTCGCCTAGCCTTCCGCTTCCTGGAGCGCCATCTGTAAGAGTAAGAGGGCCAGCCCCTCCCGTCCCTCATAACTTGCGGTGAAATAGTTCCTGTTTTTGCTGGTTAAAACCCCAAACATGAACTATTCCACCGCAACTTCGTTTTGGTGCCCGGACCGGAAACCGCGTCCCAGTTTTGCCCCTCAAGGTGGGATACAGTTTCCCGCAGAGGGTCGATCGGGAAACCGCATCCCAGTCTGAGCGACGATTCCGGGATGCATTTTCCGCAAGATGCCTCAACCGGAAAACGCATCCCGTTTTGAAGCTTCAGAGTGGGTCGCAGTTTCCCCGAGAGGCCCCATTGGGAAGCTGCATCCCAGAATTCGCCCGGATAGTGGGACACGGTTTCCGGAAGGGTGTCGTTTGAGAAGCTGCGGCCCGGAGTCCCGCCGTTTGGTTGCTCCGCATCCTACTTATTGGCGCAAAGTAACCTGCTCCCATTGCACCAATGATCCCTTGGTGACGGAGGGAAATGAATCATTTTGAGCGGCGGTGGCAAGAATTGGTCCGCTACCGCCCGCTGCTTTCCTACCAAACGGTGAACTGGGCGTTCTCCGTGTTCCAATGGACATCGCGTACGTAATCGCGCACGCCCGCCGCGTCCCGCGCTTCGAACAGTTCAAGAATATGGGCATGTTCGGCATTGGCTTTATCGAGCAGCTTGCACGCCGTCTCTTGATCGACAGTCTCGTAATCGCGTTTGATAAAGCAGCGCTCGAGCTGCGAAATCATATCGCGTAGACGATCGTTGCCGCAGCGGTTGAAGTACGTCAGATGAAAGTCTCGCTGAATGTCGTCGTACTTTCGGATAAGACCGCCTTGGATCGCAAGGTCCATGGACCCAACCAAAAACTTCAGCTGCATGATGTCCTCTTTTGTCAGGAGGGGACAGGCGAGGTATGCCGCCTGCCCATCGAGCGGCCCCATAATCTCAAAGACTTCAACGGCGTTTTGTTGATCGAACCCACGGACACGGAATCCGCGACGGGGGAGATTGTCCAGGTAGCCATCGCTTGCCAGCTGAATGAGCGCCTCGCGAACCGGCGTGCGCGACACGCCCATGGCATCGCAGATCGCCTGCTCGCTCACGCGGTCGCCAGCCGAAAGCTCACCGGCATCTATGCGGCTCGAAATATAGTCGTATACATGATCCTTCAAGGGTCTTCTGAGTGTTTCCATGAGTTTGTGTTCCTCAACTGTATATTTTCAAAATTAAATACGTTTCGCTTGAATAGCTCTGTTGAATTATAGAACGACCAGTTAAATTACGCTACTTTGCGCCGATAGGTGAGAATACGCTTACCGATGAATACCTACCGTTCAGGATTATATACAATATACAAAATAGGAAAACCGCCCTAAGATAAAGCCATCGAAAGGAAGGCGGGCGCAAAGAAGTCCCGCTCTCTGCTAAGAGATCCAAGGAGGATCACCATGACCAAGTTCAGCCACGTCATCATCCGTCGTCCCGGCAAGTCCCTGAGCAATGGCATCACGAGCGCCCCCGAGCTTGGCCAGCCCATCTACGAGCGCGCCATCGAGGAGCATTACGATTACGAGCATGCGCTCGAGCAGTGCGGCGTTGACGTGTCGGTGCTGCCGGCGCTCGAGCAGTATCCCGACAGCTGCTTTGTCGAGGACCCGGCCGTCATCACTCGCTGCGGCGCCATCATTACCAACCCCGGTGCCGACAGCCGCAACGGCGAGAAGGACGAGATCGAACCGGCTGTCCGTCGCTTCTTTGACGACGAGCATGTCAAGCACATCGTTTCTCCGGGTACGCTCGACGGCGGCGACGTCATGATGGTCGGCGACCATTTCTACGTCGGTCGCTCCGCTCGCACCAACGAAGAGGGCATCCGACAGTTCTGTGAGATTCTCGAGGGCTGGGGCCTCGAGGGTTCCGAGGTTCCGCTGGAGGAGGTCCTACACCTCAAGACGGGCGTCAACTACATCGAGGACAACAACATGCTCGTTTCCGGTGAGTTTATCGATAAACCCGACTTTGCCCAGTACAACAAGATCGTCGTGCCCGAGGACGAGGCTTACGGCGCCAACTGCATCTGGGTCAACGGTACGGTCATCGTCGCCGAGGGCTATCCGACCGTGCTCAAGGCCGTGCAGGATCTGGGCTACAAGACGCTCGTCGTCGATACCTCCGAGTATCGCAAGGTCGACGGCGGCCTTTCTTGCCTGTCGCTGCGCTTCTAACGCGATAGCTGTAACAGTCTGATGATCGCTTGACCGATGGCCCGGCACCCGATTCGGGACGTCCGGGTCATCTTTCGTTCGATCACATGATGAAGGGGGTGCACATACAATGGCCTCTAAAGTTCAAAACGACGAGATTATCGACCCTAATGGCCTTGATCTCTTTCGTCTGACCATGATGGTCATTACCGCCAGTATTTGTGGCGGTATCTTTTCGCTTGCCGGCGATATGGCAGCAGGCGGGGCAAATACCGGTGCGGTTATCGTCTCGTGGGGAATTTGCTTTATCGGCGTCTTTGCGCTGATGATGGTGTTCAACGGTTTGTCTCAGGCTCGTCCCGACCTGACCGGCGGCATCTATGCATACGCTGCGGCTGGTTTTGGCGATTACATTGGATTCAACTCCGCCTGGGGCTACTGGATCAGCGCATGTCTTTCCAACGTGAGCTTTGCGCTCTTGCTGTTTAGCGCGCTGGGCTATTTCTTCCCTGCGTTTGGCGCGGGCAACAACCTGCTTTCCATCGTCTGCGCCAGCGCGTTTTTGTGGTTCCTTACCGTCCTTGTGCTTCGTGGCGTTAAGGAGGCTGCGGGCATTAACACTATCGTCACGTTGGCGAAGCTGGTGCCGCTGGGGCTCTTTGTGCTGAGCATCGTGCTCCTGGGTAAGTTCAACGTCGATATCTTTATGGACAACTTCTGGGGAGAGCCGGCTGGTCCTGGCTTTGGCGAGCAGGTTGTCTCGACCATGATCGCCCTTGTCTGGGTCTTCACGGGCATCGAGGGCGCTGTCGTTATCTCGGGCCGTGCAAAGTACGTGCGTGACGTCGGCCGCTCGACGGCGCTCGGATTTGCGGCTGTATTTACGCTGTATCTGATCATCTCGATGCTGTCACTCGGCATTATGCCGCGCGAGGAGATAGCGCAGCTCGCAACGCCCTCCATGGCGGGAATTCTCGAGTGTGCAATCGGTCCGGTTGGCGCTGCCATCGTAAACCTTGGCGTTATCCTTTCGCTGGTCGGCTCGCTGCTGGGCTATGTCATCATTGCGTCCGAGACGCCGTTCGAGGCGGCGCGCCAGGGATCCTTCCCTCTGGCGTTTGCCAAGACGAACAAGCACGACGCCCCGGTGGTAACGGTTCTTGTGAGCTCCGGCATCACGCAGCTCTTCTTGATCGTGTCGTATGTGGCGGCGAGCACCTACCAGTTCTTCTATAGCTGCGCAGTCAACACGATTCTGGTTCCGTATGTCTGCTCGGCTGCCTATTACATGGTGATTGGCTGGAAGAACGAGCATCTGGACGGGCCGCATGCGCCCAGCGTCGGCAAAGCCCGCTTCTTCGGTACGCTCGGCTTCATCTACACATTGTTCCTGGTGTGGTCGACGGGTCTTCAGGGCGTTATGATCACGACGATTCTTTTTGCTCCGGCCATTCCCGTCTATATGCTGGGCGAGCGAGGTCGCGGTAAGCCGGTGCTTCCGCATCTGCACGACAAGCTGATCGCAGCGGTGGTCATTGTCGTGGCAATCATTTCGCTGTATCTGCACTTTGCCGGCATTGCGCCGATTGTCTAGGACTGCGGTAAGCTTCATCGCTTGGTAAGCCGACTGAGGCATCGCGTGCCGGTGCCGTTCGGTAATCCATAACTGACGTGGGCCTCTGTAACGTACCTTTGTGAGCGCCCACTAAACCCGCGCAGGTGACTACGGTTGCCTGCGCGGGTTTTTGCAGTTGCGGTGAAATGCTGCCGGCAGCTGGGGACGTTCCTATTGCCGGCACTCTGGGACACTCCTTGGATGTTCCGCATACAACGGAGGAAAGCGGATGATTTTGACGAGGGACGGGCGGCTGTTTCGGTCCTCGGGGAAACCACGTCCCGTTTCGGGCACAGATTCCGAGTCGCAGTTTCCCCGAGGGGCTCGATCGGGAAAATACGTCCCAGTACGAGCGCGGGACTGCGGACGATTTCTTGGACCGTTACGCGGCCCTTCCCAGCGCGGCGCG
>OLSO01000377.1_pt1 | contig 44291 bp, 41 predicted proteins | sample 1672441 | NCBI WGS metagenome assembly OLSO01 (sample SAMEA3136686, study PRJEB25190) | human gut metagenome | biome: human gut; feature: human-associated habitat; material: faeces | place: Austria | collected 2013 | reverse complement strand
TTACCTTGTTTACCGTGGAGAGCAGCTGTTCCAGCCCTTTGGCGGGCAGATACTCCGCCTGAACGGGAATTATGATCCTGTTTGCAGCGGCCAGCGCATTGACTGTGAGCATCCCCAGGGAGGGCTGGCAGTCGATGAGGATATGGGAGTATTGTCCCTTCAGCGTATCCAGATATTGCCGCAAGATAGTCTCACGGCTCATGGCATTTACCAGAGATACCTCCATACCGGATAACTGGATGTCCGCAGGCATCAGGTCTACGCCCTCTGGGTGGTGCAGGATACCCTCGCCGGGACGAAGCGGCTCATCCATCAGGATACGACCCATAGCGTCCGACAGCGTAAAGGGCAGCTTGTCCGGTTGGGGATTGCCCAGGCTGATCGTCAGGCTTCCTTGCGGGTCTCCGTCAATCAGCAGGACTTTCTTTCCGGCCTGCGCCAAACCGATTCCAAGATTGGCACAGGTGGTGGTTTTGCCAACGCCGCCCTTCTGGTTGGCAATGGCAATGATTTGCGTGTTCATTGACTTCACCTCATTTCTAATTGTTTCTGTTGCTTCTGGAAATAGAAAAAGCCGCCACTCCAAAATAAAAAGTGAAGTGACGGCTCTTTCTATCGCCGGAATACGAGTTCCTGAAATGAAAAAAGCACCCAGCATTTATACTGTGTGCTACATCAAATTCATATTCAATTATTCAAATTAGCTCAAACTATGCCAAACTGCCACAGCCAAAAAACGAGGGGAAGGAGGGCTGAAAAGCACCCCAAAAATCGGCTCTCGGTTAACCACTTTGGGAACCACTTCCCCCTCTTTTTGCCCTCTTTTTAGCCAGTTAACCACTTGCGGACCACTAAAAATTGGATGAAATCGGCTCTCGTTTTGCCAAATTTGGTCAAACCATATCAGCCCGTTTAGATATAGCAAAAGCCCGGAAAACCTTGATTTTCCGGGCTTTTTGAACCATTTTGATATAGTCTGAGCAGTCGATTATCGCTTGCTGAACTGCGGAGCGCGACGAGCTGCTTTGAGACCGTATTTCTTTCTCTCTTTCATTCTCGGGTCACGAGTCAGGAAGCCTGCTTTTTTCAGAACGGGTCTGTAATCAGCGTCTGCCTGGCAGAGTGCTCTTGCGATACCATGACGGATAGCACCAGCCTGACCAGTTGTACCACCACCACGAACGTTTACAAGAACGTCGAATTTGTCAGCGGTCTCAGTTGCTGCCAGCGGCTGACGAACGATCAGTTTCAGGGTCTCAAGACCAAGATACTCATCGATATCTCTCTTGTTGATGGTTACTTTACCGGTTCCCGGTACTAAGTATACTCTTGCGATGGATTTTTTTCTTCTTCCAGTGCCGTAGAATTTATTAGCCATTGTTTCCCTTACCTCCTAATTAAAATGTTAATGTTTCCGGTTTCTGAGCCTGATGGTCGTGCTCAGCACCAGCATAAACATGAAGTTTGGTCATCATCTGTCTTCCCAGGGGGCCCTTCGGAAGCATGCCTTTAACAGCAAGCTCGATAACCTTCTCCGGTTTCTTGTTCAACATTTCTCTCAGAGTGGTTTCTTTCATTCCACCAACGTAATCAGAATGATGATAGTAAACTTTCTGATCCAGTTTCTTACCGGTTACTTTGATGTGCTCTGCATTGGTGATGATCACATAATCACCTGTATCTTCATGAGGGGTGAATACCGGTTTATTCTTTCCTCTCAGGATCTTTGCTACTTCAGAAGCCAGACGGCCTAAGGTCATGCCAGTAGCGTCTACTACATACCATTTTCTCTCAATCTTTGCTGGATTAGCCATAAATGTTTTCATGGATTTACCTCCTTGGAAATTTTCATTGCATTATAGTAAAACGCCATTACCGGGGCTTTGGCTTATGCGTTTACAAACTATGTCACAGTGATTTATTATATTATACGTTGCCACGCGTGTCAACCTTTTTTTGAAATTTTCTTTGCGGAATTTCGGGAGTTTTCCACATTTTCTGAAAAAAACCTTCCTTTTATCCACAGAAAAAAGGCATAAACACACAAACACTGTTATTATATCAGCTTTTTTCCACACGTCAAGCGAAAAATCCACATTTTCCACATTTTCTTCTAGTAATTTTACCCGTGTCTACGAGGATATCTTTCCCTTGCCTGCGAATGTCCCTTTCCTATGCTGTTCTGAACAGTCACGGAATCCCTCTTCATTCCGGACGGTACAGATAAACACCTCTGGCATAACCGGCCATATGACCATCCACCAGCCACTTTTTATACGCCCGCTCAAGACCGGTATTCTCCGGCAGGTTCTCAAAGCCCTTCTCTTCCGCTCCGTAGTAAATTCTCCAGAGATCTCCGTTGTCCTCGTTTGTCTCATAGACGTCGTAATCACTCAGGAAGGCGCGGATATTGGAGTGTTCCGGCAGGATCTCCTTATGTGCCGGGAAAAGCAGCCAGGAATTGCAGACAAAGACCAGCGGCTGATCCTGAAACTCTTCCTTATAAAATTCCGCCGCCTTTGCATAAGATGCCTTGAACGCCTCCGGATCCAACGGCCCGCAGGAAGGAATATGAACATTTATCACCGGACTGTCCTTATGAAGAATCAATCCGTCTTTTTCATATTCATCTCCAAAAGTAATCCGTTCAAACTGCAGACGTCCCAGTGCAAAACGCTTCAGCCGGAACCACCAGGGGAACCATTCGATCACAAAGGTGCCCCAGATGCCATACATTTTGTGGCACTCCAGAAGTTTCCAGTGCATATCCGCCATGGAATCGTGGAAGATCTCCATGCTGATGCCCTGCTCCTCATAAAGTTCTCTGGTGCGTCTGCTGATTCCGATGATAAAAAGAAGCTCCAGCGTATATTTGGAGATTCCGTCTGTTCCATCCAAGGCCTCCAGAGTCGCCCAGAGTGTCTGATAATCCATATCCGGATCTTTCCAGTAATTTTCTTCCCAAGTGCGGAAGATTGCATACAGGCGGTCATCCGCTCCGATGATCTCCAGAGCATCCTGCAGGCTTTCTGTGGCCTCTACAGGAAATTCATGCTCAGATGCAAAATCCTGCAGGTTTGCCTGCCAGTCTTTTAAAATCTCTTCTCTTGCTGTTTTGTAGACAGTCATATCTCCTTTTCCTCCAGATAAAAGTTTGGGGAGAAGCGCTCTTCTCCCCGTTTTCATGCTGTCTTTTATTATAGCTTATTTTGTACGGCCATACAACCGTAAACTCATTTACTGGGCGACAAACTGTACTAGTTTCATGTCCTCGTCGTAGCCAACGGTATACTTGATTTCGCCCTCTGCATACTTGACCACATAGATCACAGCCGCATATTTCTGGCCGTCTTTTTCCTGACCCACAAAGGCGGTTTTTCCGAAGGATTCAAAGTCGCCTTTCTTCGCAAGCATATCCAGATAGGGCTGATACACATCTTCCGTGATGCTACTCTGCAGGGAAGCCGCAAAACGCGCTTTCCAGCCTTCAAAGTCATTGGATTCTGCCAGCTTGATATCGGCTTCCGCCTGGGTCTTCACACCTTCCTCCGTAAAACCCTCGGGAAGCTTGCTGCTCTTGCTGCAGCCCACAGCCAGAAGGGCCATCAGCGCTGCCAGAACTAATAATTTCCAACCATATCTCTTTTTCATCATGATCTCTCCTCTCTCCGGACAAACCGGACAACCAATAATAATACTGCCACGGCTTCGATGGCCAGGAGTCCCTCCACGACAGCCAGATTTCCGATAACCAGCTGAAAATCCGTCAGTCCGTGAAGGAGCACCGCCAGAAGCCACCAGCGGGCCTTTTTTTCTTCTACTCCTTTGAAAATCAGGAAACTGAAGCCCACATGAAGCGTCATGGCAAAGAGCCGCTCCACGCCTCCCAGCAGGGTCCGGCCGCCGGCTGCGGTAAAATCAAAGTTTCCTGCCATAAGCCCGGATACCGCCACCCAGACTGCCTCCACACCGCCATGGCCAAGCCCCAGAGCCAGCGCATCCTTCCAGTCTAAGGCCCGCCGTCTTCGCTTCATCAGGCTGAACGCCGCCCAGCGCCCCGTCTCCTCAAAAAGCCCCGCCGTCAGTCCCAGAAACCCATAGTAGAGCACCAGGCTTGTGTAGGGAAGAAGCATCAGCCACTCCCATTTTTTCCCGGCGTACTGTAAGAGCGGAATCCGGATCAGAAGCTGGGACACCGTAAAGGACAGAATCCCCGCAAAAAACATCCAGATTCTGCCGTCCCGCTTCCATAAATAATAAATACAGGCCGCCAGGGGAACGCCCAGCATCAGTAAGAAACCGACGACGTTCCCCAGTATATTTCCAATCATCCTCTCACCTCTTTTCCATAGGAAGCATCAGCCGCACCTGAAACTCTTCTTTCGTCTCCTCCGTTTTCATCGTGCCATGATACTTCTCCAGCGTATTGCGGACATTTCCAAGGCCAAGGCCCATATGGCCTTCCTTTTTCTTCAGCTCCGGCTGGATGCTGTTTCGGATCTCACCCACCCGGAACTCCCGGAACTCATCCAACTTGATGGAAAGCCTGCCGTCCTCCCCCGCCGCCTCTATGGCATTGTCCAGAAGATTGGCAAAAATCGTGGTAAGATCGATCTCCTTGATATCAGAAAGGTCGATGTCTCCCACCCGGACGGTCACCGTGATGCCCTTTGCCTCCGCCTCCCGGATTTTCTCATTCAGAATGATGTTGAGCATCTGATTTTCTGTGTAGCGCTTCTCTCCCAGCACATTTAACATATGGTAGAGATCCTTCACATAGCGATCCCCAGCCTCTGTTTTCTGGCCGGCGTAGAGATCCTCCACGGCCTGCAGATGATTTTTCATATCGTGGATCACCTTCCGGGACTCCCGGTATTTCCGGTCCAGCTCCTCATAATAGTGGTAGCGGAGCTCATTTTCCCGCTGATAAAGCGCCAGCTCCTCCTCCAGCCGCCGGGAGCGGATGAGATGGGAAAGCAGATAGAAAAAGTACACGTTCATCAAAAGGACCGCCACGATATTGGCCGTCAGAAGCTCCATCCCGTAGAGCTGCAGGTAAACGCCGCTTATTTCCGTCAGAGAAGTAATATAAAAAAGACTGAACCCTGGCAGGATCAGGATAGATAAAAGCTGCTTTCCTGAAAGTCTCCCTTTGAGCTTTTTTCCCATAAAAAAGGTCAGAAGCCTGGTGCCGATAATCAGTAACAGACATTTCAAAAACACGGCGAGATTCCCATAGAGCAAAATGCTGCTAAATTCCAGTCGGACCGAAAGCCACATGGCCGCCAGGATTCCGCCCTGAATCGTCAGGAGCAGAAACACACCGTAAAGCCCGTCCAGCACCAGCGCTTTCGCCCTCCGGTGAAAACCGATGGCTCCCATCACCGGCACTCCGAAAATAATCACCAGAATCGACAACAGATTTCCCACAGCAGCCGGTATTCTGCCGTCCGCCCCCGTCAGAGCGGTTGCCGCAAAAAGTGCCGCATAATCCACAAAAAACAGGAGAAAATACCAGCCTTTTTTCAGATAAATCATCCTTTCATTGTGGGAAAGGAACTCATACTGGCAGACGCTTAAAGTCAGAAATTCCAGCACAAGCAAAAAAAGATTCAACCAGGCCACTTTGCACCTCCTTCAGATCTGTTCTGACAGCCAGACCGCCAGCTCTTCCCGGAACACGGATGATTTCTTCTGGGAAAGCGGCACCAGACTGCCGTCCGACATCGTGATATCGTAGCCTTTCAGGTTCTTCACATGGAAAAAATTGACCACGAAGCTTTTGTGTGGCATGTAGAAACCATAGGGCGCCAGTCTTTTTTCCATGGCTCCGATGCTTTCCCGCAGCCAGAACTCTCCCGCCAGAGTTACAAGACGAACTTTCCGGTTCCGGTATTCCAAGTAGAGAATATCCCGGCTTCCGATTTTGCGAAAGCCAGTCTCCGTCTCAAAGCCCAGAAGAACGTCCACCTCTTCCTCCGTGTACTCCATGGCTTCCTTTAAAATCTGCCGTATTTTTTCCCCGTCCAGAGGCTTCACAAGGTAAGCGAAAGCGTGGACGGAAAAAGCGTACTCCCGGAAGTCATCGTAGGCCGTCACATAGATAATTTTCGCTTTTTTGTCTTTTTTCCGGAGGAGGCGGGCCGTCTCGATCCCGGAGATCCCTTTCATATCAATATCCAGGAAAATGACCGGAAAGCTTTCTTCCAGGCGGAGCAGCGCTTCTCCGCTTTCAAATTCCTGTATGGAAACCAGAAAGCCCGTCTCTTCGAGAAATTTTCGAAGCCGTTTCCGGTCCTCCCGACTGTCATCACAAATGGCTATGTTCAGCATGCTTTTTTCTCCTTCTGTTTTGACTGTCCTCAGTATAAACGGAACTCTCCCGCTTCGCAAGAGGTGTCGCACAAGGTACGGTTTTTCCGCCTGAAAGACAGAAAAAAACTGCAAAACCATTTCCATAGAAACAGCTTTGCAGCCTTTTTATAAGTATTCAATTTTAACTAACGTCAGTCCTTCCGGGCGGGCCGTCTCTCCTGCCGCTCCCCGGTCTTTTGCTTCCAGGATCTTCGGAATATCCTCTGGCTCCAGAAAACCGCCGCCCACACGGATCAGGGTACCGGTGATGATCCGGACCATATTATAGAGAAAGCCGTTTCCCCGGATCCGGAGAGTGATCATATCGTCTTCCCGTTTCAGATCCAGCGAATATACGGTACGGACCGTATTGGTCACTTCCGGTTTTGCCGTGCAGAAGCTCTTGAAATCATGCTCGCCGACAAGATAGGATGCCGCTCTCTGCATTTTCTCCACATCCAGAGGATAATGATAAAAAAAGGAATAGAGACGCTTCGTCGGATCCGGGAATTTCCGGTTAAAGATCCGGTACTCATACGTTTTCACCGTATTGGCAAAGCGTGGATGAAATTCCATCGGAACCTCTGCGGATTCCTGAATACGGATATCTGCCGGCAAACGGGTATTCATGGCAAAAGAGATCCGATCCGCCGCCATCCGTGCGCTGGTATTGAACGCAGCCACATTTCCCAGGGCATGGACTCCCGCGTCCGTCCGGCTGGCTCCGGTGATACGGATTTCCTCACACAGCAGGTCCGAAAGATGTTTTTCCAGCACTTCCTGTACGCTGAGGCCGTTAGGCTGAACCTGCCAGCCGCAGTAATTGGTGCCGTCATAGGCCACCACGATCTTTACACGCTTCATATCCTGTCCTCATCTTTCCGTAGTCATAACTTCTGTCCGCTGTGGGCAGCGGAGTATGGAAACCGCCTTTTCCCGGCTGATCAAAACGGAGCAAACCGTCCCACAAGGATCATAACTGCAAGATATCCCAGAAGCACTCCATAAGCCATCCGGTCTCTTTTCTGATAGATCAGAGGCTTCATTTTTGTTCTTCCTTCACCGCCCCGGTAGCCTCTGGCTTCCATAGCCATGGCAAGATCATTGGCACGGCGGAACGCAGAGATAAAGAGCGGCACCAGTAAAGGAACCAGACTCTTGGCTTTCTGGATCAGATTTCCGGAATCAAAATCCGCTCCTCTAGCTTCCTGCGCTTTCATGATCTTATCTGTTTCCTCCAGAAGGATCGGAATAAAACGAAGTGCGATCGACATGATCATGGAAACCTCATGGACCGGTACATGGAGTTTGTTCAGCGGCGCCAGACCTTTTTCCATACCGTCCGTCAGATGATTCGGTGTGGTGGTCAGTGTCATCACGGAAGAGCCCACGATCAGAAATGCCAGCCGGATCGCCATAAAAGCGGCCTGTTTTACACCTTCCACCGTAAGGGTCAGCTTCCAGATCCTGATAAGCGGCGTTCCCGGCGTGAGGAACATATTGAAAACCACGGTGATCAGAAGTAGTACCATGATCGCCTTTAAACCTTTTATCATAAAGCGGAAAGGCACTTTGGAAGCCTTGATCACAATGGTCAGGAAAACAGCTGCCACCAGATACATCAGAAAGGAACGGTGCAAAAACAGAGAAATGATAAAGGTCAGTGTTCCGACCAGCTTCACTCTGGGATCCAGCCGATGGATCACGGATTCTGCCGGATAATACTGTCCGATGGTAATATCACGGATCATAAAGCCGCCCCCTTTCCGGGATCTGTCTTCTCAGATACCGCCTTTTTTAACGGGAGCTTCAGGGCTTTTAGGATTGCTTCCTTCGCTTCTTCCACAGTCGTGGCATCTGTGTCTATATCCCAGCCCTTTTCTTTTAATGCATGGATCACATAAGTGACCTGTGGTGCCGCCAGTCCCAGCTTTTCCAGTTCTTTATAATGAGAAAAAACTTCTTTTGGCGTTCCGTCAAACCGGACTTTTCCATCATCCATAACGATAAGCCTGTCCACATATTTGGCCACATCCTCCATACTGTGAGAAACCAGCACAACCGTGATCTTTCTCACCTGATGAAGTTCTGCCACCAGATCCAGGATTTCATCACGTCCTTTGGGATCCAGTCCTGCGGTTGGTTCATCCAGAACGATCACTTCCGGCTCCATCGCCAGAATTCCCGCAATAGCAACTCTTCTCTTCTGTCCTCCAGAAAGCTCAAACGGTGATTTTTTATAGAAATCCGGTTCAAGCCCTACATGCTCCAGAGCTTCTTTTGCGCGGGCTTCGATCTCTTCCTGAGGCAGTCCCAGATTTTTCGGTCCAAAGCAGACATCTGAAAAAACATCGATTTCAAAAAGCTGGTGTTCCGGGTACTGAAAAACCAGTCCCACCTTGCTTCTCAGCTTTTTCATATCATAATTTTCCTGATAAATATCTTCATTATTATAGTAAATCGTTCCGGAGGTTGCTTTTAAAAGACCGTTCAGATGTTGGATCAGCGTCGATTTTCCGGAGCCGGTATGTCCAATGACACCTAAAAACTGTCCGTCCGGAATCTCCAGCGTTACATCATCCAGCGCTTTTTTTTCAAAAGCCTCGCCTTCCCCGTATAAATGGCTTACATGTTCGATTTTAATTGACATAAATTATCCACCAATTCCTCAATGCTCAAAATGCCGGCAGGCAAATCCAGTCCGGCTTTCTTCAGTTCGTGGGCCAGAAGTGTCACCTGCGGAACATCCAGCCGGTATTTTTTCAACGTATCCACCTGAGAAAAAATCTCTCCCGGTGTTCCCTGCATGACAACTTTTCCATCGTCCATAACAATCACTTTGTCCGCATAAATGACCTCTTCCATATAGTGGGTGATAAGGATGACCGTCACATCTTCCACCATATTCAGGGCACGTACGGTACGGATGACATCTTTTCTTCCAACCGGATCCAGCATAGCCGTCGGCTCGTCAAGAACGATACATTTCGGATGCATGGCCACTACACCTGCGATTGCCACCCGCTGTTTCTGACCGCCGGAAAGCTTATTCGGTGAAGAATGGCGATACTCCCACATTCCTACTGACCGCAGACTCTCTTCCACCCGCTCCCAGATCTCTTTCGTGGGGATTCCCATGTTTTCCGGACCGAATCCTACATCTTCATCCACCACAGAACCAATGATCTGGTTGTCCGGATTCTGAAAAACCATACCGGCACTCTGACGGATATCCCAGACCTTTTCCGGATCCTTCGTATCCATTCCGTCCACATAAAGAGTTCCTTCCGTGGGGACCAGAAGAGCATTGATCTGTTTGGCCAGGGTTGATTTTCCGGAGCCATTGTGACCCAGAATTGCCACAAAATCACCCTTTTTTACATCCAGATCCACGCCGTCCACAGCCCGAAGCGTTTCTTCCACCTGTCCGTCTTCGCCGTAACGCTTGTACTCGTAGGCCAGTTTTACTGCTTTAATGATATTCATGTTTCCTCCTGGTTAAGAACACATCTGAATCGTTTTCGCGTCCGGGAGTCCTAAGGCTTCCCGGCGCACGGAACCTCTGTCCCTTTTTTGGACAAATGTTCCTTTTTGTATCCCGTCCATTTTATTTCATTTGACAGACCTTGTCAACGGCTCTGCTGAATGGTTTCCTAAAAAATGCATGTATGATTTCCATCTTCCAGCAAGACAGAAAAAAAGATCCCGGAAGTCTCCTTCTCAAACAGACTTTCCGGGATCTTTTCATTCACTTTCTCTTTTTTACCGATTCTCCTGGCACCAGCTCCCCGTCAAAGATCAGCTGCTGCACCTTGGTCTTTTTCTTGATACTGTCAAAAAGAAGCTTGATCGTCTCTTTTGCCATGATTTCCGCAGGCTGGCGGATCGTGGTAATGGCCGGATTATAATAAGCAGCCATCTCCGTTCCATCAAAACCGGCTACCGAAATATCCTCCGGTACTTTTTTCCCGGCATCGATCAGGGCACGGACAGCTCCGATTGCCATGCTGTCGGAAAGGGCAAAAATTGCTGTACAGTCCACTCCATCGTCCAGAAGCTCTCTCGTCAGCTTATAACCGCTCTTTATGGAATAGGTATCCACCTCCGGATCCATATGGCGGATCCTGCTTTCCTCCACCGGAATCCGATGGCTCTCCAACGCCTTCTTATAACCGGCCAGACGGAGCGCACCGATACTCACATCATTTTCACTGGAACAGAGAATTGCGATCTTTTCATGCCCCTGCCGGATGAGATAATCCGTCATACGGAAGCTCTCCTCCACATCATTTACAGAGACAAAAGAATAATCATTCTTATATTCTTCTCCCAGAAGACTTACCGTACTTAAAACAAACGGCACCGGTATCTTTTTCAGCTGATCTTCAGAATGGGAGGCAAAACCGCCCAAGAATACAATTCCTCTCAGCCGTTTCTCTTTCTCCAGCTCCAGAGCCACTTCCGTCTCATCCTGCCACTCATCTACATGCTGAAGGACCAGCGTATATTTCTTCTTCTGGATCTCTTCTTCAAATACTTTGATCATGCTGTTGAAAAATGGATTGCTGATACCCTTGATCAAAATGGCAATGGCTCTGGCATCGGAACGTTTCAGATTACGGGCACTGTTGTTTGGAACATAATGGTTTTCCTTGATGACCTGCATGATCATTTCCTTTGTCTCCGGATTGATATCCGGATGATTGTTGATCGCGCGGGAAACCGTACTGACTCCCACGCCGCAGATCCGTGCCACATCCTTGATCGTAATACTCTCCATGCCTTCACCTCTTTTCCGTTTTTTCGTAACTGTTTTGCAGGGTCACAGTTCTATTTTCTTCTTATGCAGTCAAAGTCTCTGCCCGGCTTTTGTTCCAGCCGGACGGAGACTCTCTGTTAGTTGATTCTTATATTTTTATGCAAGACGACCGTAAAGCTTGGTCATCCGGCGGATCCTGGCTGTCAGTTCCGGAGTGATCTCTCCCTCCAGCATTCTCCATTTCCAGTTATTTCCCAGCGTGGACGGAGTGTTGATCCGTGCTTCTTTCCCCAGTCCAAGATAGTCCTGTACCGGAATGATCGCCGTATCAGCTACACTGGACAGAGCCGCACGGACAAACTCCATGGGGATCTCTTCTTCTTTTCTTCCATAAAGATTCAGATAATCATCCGCAAATTTCCGGTCCTGATCATTCAGCTCTTTGTACCAGCCGCTGACGGTTTCATTGTCATGCGTTCCTGTATAAACCACACAGTTTCTCGAATAAGTATGCGGCAGGTAATCGCTCTCTTCTCTGGAATCAAAAGCAAACTCCAGCACCTTCATCCCCGGATAACCGGTATCTTTTACCAGCTGAAGAACCGTTGGTGTCAGAAATCCCAAATCCTCCGCAATAACGGGAACCTCTCCCAGTGCTTCTTTCAATGCATTGAAAAGATCGATACCCGGTCCCTTTTCCCAGTGCCCGAATTCTGCAGTCTCATCCCCGTAAGGAATGGAATAATACTCGTCAAAACCACGGAAATGATCGATACGTACGATATCATAGAGTTTAAAGCAGTACTCGATCCGGCGGATCCACCACTGATAACCTGTCTTTTTATGATATTCCCAATCATAAAGAGGATTGCCCCACAGCTGACCTGTAGCGGAAAAACCATCAGGCGGGCAGCCTGCCACAGCCTTCGGTTCGTTCTTCTCATCAAACTGGAACATCTCCGGTGCAGCCCAGGTGTCCGCACTGTCAAAAGCCACATAGATCGGAATGTCACCGATGATCTGAATTCCATTTTGGTTGGCGTAATCCTTCAGTGCTCCCCACTGGGTATAAAACTCATACTGCAGCCAGGTATAGAAGTCGATCTCCTCACGGCACAGCTCCCGGTAATGCTCCATGGCCTTCTCTTCCCGGTTCCGGATATCTTCATCCCACTGATTCCAGCTCACACTGTTGAAGTGGTTTTTTACAGCCATATAAAGAGCATATTCTCCGACCCACTCGCTGTTTTCTTTTTTGAATGTTTCAAAAGCTTCTTCCGGCTTTTCCAGACTGCGGGTATAAGCTTTTTTCAGCAGGGTAAAACGGGATCCGTACAGTTTTCCGTAATCGATATATCTGGGATCACTGCCGAAATCACAGGCATCACACTCTTCCTGCAGAAGCAGCCCTTCTTTGATCAGCTGATCCAGATCGATAAAATAAGGATTTCCAGCAAAGGTGGAAAATGACTGATACGGAGAATCCCCGTAACTGGTGGGTCCCAACGGCAGGATCTGCCAGTATTTCTGTCCGGCTTCCTTTAATGTGTCTACAAAACGATATGCGCTCTCTGAAAATGCTCCGATACCATAGGGAGACGGAAGGCTCGAAACAGGAAGCAACATTCCACATGCTCTCATAATTTATCCTCCAACTCTTTTTCCAAATTTTAAGTATAATCAAATCCTTTATCCTTTGCAAGGAAAAAATCCGTTCTGCAAAAAATCAGCCCTTTACAGCTCCTGCCACAACGCCTTCAATAATATATTTCTGGCAGAAAAGATAGAACACAATAATAGGGATGATCGCCAGAACCAGTACACCCATCATAGCTCCCATATCAACAGAACCGTAACCGCCTTTCAGATACTGGACAGCAATCGGAATGGTGGTATATTTTTTCAGATCCAGTACCAGATAAGGAAGCAGATAGTCATTCCAGATCCACATGGTCTGAAGGATCGCTACGGTCACGCAGGTCGGTTTCATGATCGGAAGTACCACGCCAAAGAAGGTCTGCAGCGGGTTGCAGCCATCGATCATAGCCGCTTCCTCGATCTCCAGCGGAATGGATTTCACAAAGCCGGTAAACATGAAGACCGCAAGGCCGGCACCAAAGCCAAGATAGATGATCCAGAGTCCCCATGGAGTGTTCAGCTTCAGAGTGTTTGCCAGCTTTGACAGGGTAAACATCTCCATCTGGAACGGTACGATCATGGCAAACAGACACAGATAATAAATTGCGCTGGTAACAAAGTTTTTCACACGAACAATATACCAAGCGCACATGGAGGTACACAGAAGGATCAGGAATACAGAACCAACGGTGATGACCAAGCTCCATTTGGCACCTTCAAAAAAGTTTGCCTGTTTGACGCCGCGGAAATAGTTGTCCAGTCCCACATACATTTTTCCGGTGGGGACGGCAAAAGGTTTGCGGCTGATGTATGCCTTCTTCTTAAAGGAGTTCATCAGAACCAGCAGGATGGGGAACATATAGACTACGGAAATGATGCTGAAAATCGTTGTCAGCAGTGCACCGTGTTTCGTTTTTCTCTTTTCCATTACTGCTGAACCTCCTTTCTTCTGGTCAGATAGTTCTGTGTCAGGGCAATCGCTGCAACCAGAATGAAGAAGATCACTGCTTTCGCCTGGCCGACGCCTTCATAACCGGCTCTGCCGTAGAAGGTATTGAAAATATTCAGTGCAAGCATCTCAGACATCTTGGACGGCTCACCATTGGTCAGCGCCAGGTTCTGGTCAAAGAGCTTGAAGGAGTTGGTCAGTGTCAGGAAGGTGCAGACGGTGATAGACGGCATTACCATGGGAATGGTAACACTCTTCAGGACCTGTCTTTTGGTGGCTCCATCGATCTCGGCTGCCTCGATCAGTTCTCCCGGGATATTCTGGATACCGGCAATGTAGATGATCATCATATAACCGATCTGCTGCCAGCACATCAGAATGACCAGTCCCCAGAAACCAAAGGTGGAGGAATACGTCAGCGTACGGCTGAATTTCATCAGGATGCCGTTTAAGAGCAGCTGCCAGATGTAACCAAGCACGATACCGCCGATCAGGTTCGGCATGAAAAATACGGTACGGAAAACGTTGGTTCCTTTGATGCCTTTGGTCAGAAGCAGTGCCACTGCAAACGCCAGTACATTGATCAGGATCACACTGACTACCGTAAATGCTGCCGTATACCAGAATGCGTGTACAAAGGTACTGTCTTTGAATACTTTGCCATAGTTGGAAAGTCCAATAAATTTTGCATCATTAACCGTTGTAAACTTACAGAATGACAGGTATACACCTTCTGCAAAGGGAATGATAAATCCCAGTGTAAATGCGATCATCGTAGGAAGCACGAAGATCGGAAAATATCTCTTGATTGCTTTTTCCATAATCTCACCTTTCCAGTCTTAAGGTTTTTGCCGGATAGGAAACCCGGGGAAGTTTCCTATCTAGCAAAAGAAAGGCAGGCGATCTCTCGCCCGCCCTTTTTTTCATTGCTGCTTATGCGGCCTCAGTTGCTGTCTCGGTCTCAGTTTCAGCTGCTTCCGTTGCTGTCTCAGTCTCAGTTTCAGCGGCTTCCGTTGCTGTCTCGGTCTCAGTTTCAGCGGCTTCGGTATCTGCCTCAGAAGCTGCCTCGGTAGCATCCTCTGCTGCTCCCTCATTCTGCTCTGCATACTCAGCTGCCCAGCCGTCAACAAATGCGGTCTTCACTGCATCCCAGTCGCCGGTTCCCTGTGCATACTCAAGAAGTGCGCTGCCTACGCCGTTTTTCCAGTTCTCAGACGGCATTGTGGTGAAGCACCATGCAACAGACTCTTTACCTGCATCGATGTACTCGTTTGCTGCGGTTACAAGCGGATTCTGTGCCTGATACTCTTCTGTGAAGGTATCAAACGGAGTTACAAAGCCCATATCCTGGGAGAGAGAGGTTCTTCCCTCATCGCTGCTGATTACCCAGTTCATGAAGTCCAGAGTTGCCTGAATGTCAGCCTCAGATGCCTTGTTGTTTACGCACCAGTAGTTCTCACTTCCGGTACACAGACCCTGATTCTCTTCTCCTTCTACACCAATGTAGATTGGAAGCATACCCAGATCTTCATCTGCTACTTCGTTATCTTTGATATCATTGTATGCCCAGGTACCATTCTGATAGAAGACAGCCTCGCCAAGTGCGAATTCGGAAGCTGCATCCTCACCAGTCTTGCTGGAAAGTACAGTCGGCTCACAGGTGGAATCTGTGATGTAAAGATCGAAGATCTGTTTGTAGTTGTCAAGGTAGGTTCCTTTGATCGCATCGGTAGAGTTGATGCCATCTGCCTTGTACTCATAGTAGATCGGCAGGTTTGCCAGATGTGTCTTGAATCTCCAGTCGGAAGAAGAATCAAAACCGGTAGAAGCGAAAGCTCCCTCGATTCCCAGATCATCTTTCTTTGCCTGGATGTCATCTGCTACTGCTTTCAGAGTCTCAAAATTGTTGAGTTCATCAACAGAAGAGATCACTGCTCCGTCCGTTGCCATGTAATCATTCAGAAGCTTCTTGTTGTAGATCAGGCCGTAGGTCTCGATTACATAAGCGATACCCTGTACAGAACCGTCATCATTCTTCAGTGCGAAATCATCGCTCTTCAGATGTTTGTAAACCTCGCTGTCTTTCAGGTCATAGCAGTAATCTTTCCAGGTAGCAAGACCAACAGGACCGTTTACCTGGAACAGGGTCGGTGCCTCTGCCTTTGCCATTTCAGATTTCAGAGTGGATTCATAGGTTCCGGAAGCTGCGGTAACTACGTCTACCTGTACGCCGGTCTCATCGGTGTATTTTGCTGCCAGATCTTCCCACTGTGTAGCCTGCTCGGGTTTGAAGTTCAGATAGTAAACCTTTCCGGTTTCCTCATCTGCAGATGCCAGTGTTGCCGGAACCATGCTCATTACCATGGCTGCTGAAAGTCCAAGTGCTGTGATTTTCTTTAAATTTTTCATTTTGAAATCCCTCTTTCTTTCATAATAAATGAATGGTTTGTGCCGACTGGAAACTTTCTGGTAACGTTGTCAGTAACGTTTCCGGTAACGTTTCCGGTTGATGGCTTTATACTAGCACCGATTAGGTAATTTGACAAGTGTTTTTTTTAAGTTTTTTATTTTTCATTCATTTTATCTAACTTTATTATATGCTTTTTGTGCAATTTTTATACTGGTGGAAATTTTTACTTTTTTTGTAGAAAAAATGCTTTGTGACTATTATGTGGATTGGAAAATCAAAAGATTTAGTAAGGTTTGCCCTGACTCCACATGGAGCCTGACAGAGTTTGGGATTCGGCACTGGTAGTGACTGATTGAAAAAAAGAGACTGTCCGAAGGACTTTCGGCATAATAGAGAGTTCTATTGGATGTTGGAACTTTCTGATACAAAAAAACCTGACTGAACAGTGGGAGCTGTGCAGTCAGGTCTGATTTTCTTACCAGAGTCTTTCGTAGATTTCCATGATATCGTCTTTGGATGGCTGTCTCGGATTGGTCGGGGTGCAGGCGTCCTGAAGGGCTGCCTCCGCCATATCCGGGATGGCTTTGAAGTACTCGGCTCTTGTGCATTTTCCGGTCTGGGAAATGCTTAAGGGGATATCCATCTCGCGGAGCATGAACTGTACCCAGGCTACCAGGGCACGGATCGTGGTCACAGTGTTGAAGTTCTGTACGCCAAGAAGTCTTGCGATCGTGCAGTACTTCTCTACCTGGCGGGGATAGGTCTTCTGGCTACGGCTGTTCTTCGTGATCATGCTGTTGTACTCGATGATGTGCGGAAGCAGCATGGCGTTGGCTCTTCCATGAGCAATGTGGAAATGAGCTCCCAGCTGGTGAGCCAGGCTGTGGTTAATTCCAAGAGAAGCAGCGTTGAAGGAAAGGCCTGCCAGACAGGATGCAATGTGCATCTTCTTTCTCGCATGGGTATCGTTTCCATCCAGGTAAGCACGAAGAAGGAAGGTTCCGCAGATCTCAATGGCTTTCTCGGAAAGTGCTGCGGAGAACTCTGTGCTCTGCGTGCTGACATAAGCTTCCATCGCATGGGTGAAAACGTCCATTCCCGTATCAGCGGTGATTGCAGGCGGAACAGAACGGGTGAGCTCTGCATCCAGGATTGCCTCTGTAGGAAGGAGACTTTCAGAAACCAGTGGATATTTTCTCTGCTCCTGCGGATCGGAGATAACGGAGAAAGAAGTTACCTCAGAACCGGTTCCGCTGGTGGTCGGAACAGCGATAAGAGCGATATTATCAAGACCTCCTACGCGGGAAGCAAACTCACGGATGGCTTTGGCTGAGTCGATGGCGGAACCGCCGCCCACTGCCACGATAGCCTCAGGCTTATAATCCATGACTGCTTTCACTCCGGCTACCACTTTATCAATTGGTGGGTCCGGAACGACATCCTTAAATACTTCAAATTCAATCTTTGCCTCATCCAGGCGGCTGGTGATCATCATAACCATACCGCTCTGCACCACGAACGGATCTGTGATGATCATGACTTTTTTGTACGGTATCTGAGTCAGGCGGTCCAGCGCACCGTCGCCGTAGTAAATCTTGGTTTTAATGTCAAAACTATGCATACCTTTACCCCTTCTGCCATCCTTACGGTGGCCTTTGTATCTTGTTCCCCCATTCTTCTTCTGCATTGGAAGAAAGTGTTCGTTACATAATTAACATAAATTATACCATAGTTTGTTTTGAATCGCAAGGAATTTCACATAAAACAACGCGAAACAACGGCATATTTCTCTTAATTGAGAAAAAATCGCACATACTATTACAGAAGATAAACCGGAAGCTCTTTTGTAAAGGGGATGTGACGGTCGTTTTTCGCGGATTCTGCCGCTTTTTCCGATTCTTCGGGCTTCGTTTCTGCTGCTTTCACCGGCTCTGCTGGTTCGGAAGCAGCTATTTTTGCTGTGGCTGCTTTGGAAGCTGTTGTTTTCGCTGCCGCTGGCTTTCTCTTTCTCGTGGTTTTGGGCTTTGCCTCCTCGGCCTTCTCTTCTGCTGCAACTTTAGTTTCTTCTTTCTTCGGCTCTGTCTCGGCTGCTTTTGCCGCCCGTTTTAAACTTGCTTTACCTACTGCCATACTCCATTACCTCCCTGGCTAATTCCATATATTCGCCGGCACTTCTGCTGCTCTTTTTGAACTCCACCACCGGAGCACTGCTGTCCTGGGACCACTCGATGGAGCTGTCCACCCGGATGAAGGTATCAAAAAGATGAATATCCGGCATTTCTTTAAAAGTTTCCATAGTCTGCTTGAAATAATTTTTTCTCGTATCGACTTTCGTGAGAACCACGCCCATAACTGAAAGCTCCGGGGTAATCTGTTTCACATCATTGAGAAAGTCAAACATATTCGCCAATCCGAACATGCCCCAGGGGCTGGCTTCCACAGGAATGATGACCCGGTCCGAAGCGCAGAGAATATTCATGACCCAGCCGCCGAGGGTGGGCGGAGCATCAATGAGAATATAGTCGTAAACACCGGAATCCTTGATCTTCTGAAGGCATTTCCGCAGGATAAATTCCCTCTGCCATTTCGTGAAAAGTTCATACTCGATGGAACTCATCAGCGTGGATGAGGGAATCAGATCCAGGTTCGGATAGGCTGTGGGCACGATAAAATCCGTGAGATCCTGCTGTTTTCCAATGGCATAGTAGAGGTTCTTTTCCCCGGCTGCCATTTTCAGCACCTCATCCTCGGAAAAAAAGGAAAGGGACAGGTTCAGCTGCATATCTCCATCCACCAGAAGCACTTTTTTCCCCGCCATAGCCATGGCCGCTCCCACATTGGAACAGGTGGTGGATTTGCCGCTGCCGCCTTTGTTATTGGTAAAACAGATGGTCATTGTCTTGTCCATATGTACCTACTTCTTTCTGCTTTGTATATAGTAATCTGATTTTGATTATAACCGAAGATCCCGTCCTTTTTCAAGCAGTTTTCACAATTCTTCCAGTACTAATTGGAAATGTTCTGGATAAAGGTGACAGAGTTTTTCCGCGGTACGTCGGGAAGCAAGATTTTCCGGATGACAGAAAATAAAAGCCTTTATTTCTCCGGTGAGATCCTCCATCTCTTCCGACAGAAGTCCCACCGCCTCCGAAGCGATCCCCTGACGCCGGAAAGAAGGTGCCGTAAGATAACCAAGCTCCAGCACCTGTTTTCCCTGATATTGCCGCTCCTGAAAGCCTGCCCAGGCTGCAAGCTCGCCCGTTTCTTTCCACAAAACCGAGTAAAAACCATAGCCATAAAAGCCATACCGGTTTCGAACATAGGCCTTCAGTTTTTCCCGCTGCTCCTCCTCAGAAAAAAGCTTTCCTTCTCCCTCAAAGAGCCAGCGCCTGGCTTCCTCATCCGTAAAAAATGCCAGCAGTTTTTCCACATCTTCTTCGGTACTCTCCCTGATTTTCAACTGCTCCGTCTCCCCGATGCACCAGGGAAGCCCATAATGCCGTTCATAGACCCTCTGAAAAAAGAGTTCGTCCAGCTCATCCAAGCTCTGCACTGTATAATCCGCCTCATAAACCGCCTCTGCCCCGGGGCGCTCGTAATAAACCACAGGGCGATTCTGGGCCGCGGCGGCTTTTACAAGAGCGGGGTCGTCGGTGAGAAGGACATTGGTTTTTGTGTCTGTTTTTTTCATGTGGGCTCCTGTCTTTTAATTTCCAGGATTTCTTCCAGCTCCTCCCCGGTCAGATCAGCAATTTCTTCCGGACTTTTTCCTTTTCGCAGCATATTGGTTATAATGTTTGTCGCCTTTCTCATTTCTCCCGCCTTTTTGCCTTGCTCTTTGCCCTCAGCAAAGTCCTCTTCTCTCATCCCTTGCATCTGTGAATGATAGTCCCGGACTGCTTTTTCACGCGCTTCGTATTCCAGCCGCTTCTTTTCATCCACACTCATATGCTTCAGCATTTCATAGGCTTCTTCCATATAAGAATCTTTCTCAGGTATTTTTTTCAAATTCCCTCCTGCTCTTCGCTCCAAGGAAACGCATCCAGCGGATAATTCCTGCTTCGTCTTGCTCTTCCTTCGGCAGCTTTTCCAATTTCAGAACATGAATCTCCATAAGATCCGTATAGGCCTCCCCGGTGTCTTTATCACAGAAAATAATCTTTCGGAAAATGAATAAAATTCAGGATGCCTACTACGTTCTGACAGGATAGCGATACGGAGCGCTTTTCTTTTATAGTAGCATACTTTTTCCCTGTGGCAAAGAGATCTCTTTCTGTCAATGAAACAAATCTGACTGAGAAAATGTCCGTATCTTCTTCCTTATTCACTTGTATATTCATCGGATATTTTCTCAGGACTCTAAGGATTAGATATGTGTTTCCGATTGGGTTATTGGATATTTATAGATGCTATGAATTATATCAGAGTTTTTTATTTTTACAAAGTTTTGTTTTACAGCCTGTCCAAATATAGCAGTCTTCCCGCCTGCATGCAAGCCGGAAAACTGCTATATGGTTATTTAAAACGGTATTTCATTTTTCAGCGCAGACTACTCTGCCTGTGCAGTCAGCAATTCCATGATTGCTCCCTGGAGATCGTGGTCCAGGTTCATTCCCTGAAGCTCGGAAATCTTCTCCAGAATCGTGGTGTCCTTGCATATCACTTCATAGACTGCTGTTTTCAGATCAAACTCGATTTGTGCACTTTTCAGAATTTCAAAAATATGGCGCTTGGTCTGATTTCTGTACAGGCTGGTCTCCTCCGGCAGGCGGATCTGGATCTCGTCTTCTGCTGTGATGGCCGGAAGCTCAATAATGAGTTTTCCTTCCTCTGCCAGATAGCGATACGGAAGATCACAAGGAACACCATTAACAGATACCTGCACCGCTGCATCTTCCGGAAGCTCCAGAGCATTCCACTCAACGGTATAGGAACGTTTCTCCGGGATCAGCTCTTTTCTTCCTCTGACTGCTGAAATCGTGAATTTCTTTTCTTTTTCCCAATTCAGCGTGTACTCTGTCAGCGCACAGTCCCCATTCTGGTAAGCAGTCGTCTCGTTATCATCCTCATAAAGCGTAAAGGAACCGTCTGCTCCGCTGAAAATGCGAAGGTACAGTTTTTCCGGATTGGCAGCCGCTTCTTTGGAATCAATCTCTTCTGTCATCGGCACAATTCCGCCAGCCTTGACCAGAACCGGTATGGAATCCAGCGGACGATACATATCAAAAGTTCGTTCCTCCGACTGATAAACCACTCCTGTGAAAAAGTCAATAAAGGTCCCCTTCGGAAGCCAGGTGCTTGCCTTTCCCATATTCAGATTCTCAGCCATCGGCGCGGTGATCGGATTTACGAGCATCTCTGTACCATAATAATACTCATTTTTCACTTTTCCAAAAGCATTTCTCCAGCTATGCTCATAATGCAGCGGCAGAATCAGCGGAAGATCCTCTGCAAAAGCCCGGTGGTTCATGGTATACAGATACGGGATCAGCTTATGGCGGAGCCGTAAAAAGTTCTCCATGATCTCGCAGATATCTCTCCGATACTGCCAGGGCTCCTTTCCATTAAACTCGTTTTTCGTGGAATGGAGACGCATGATCGGAGAAAATACGCCCAGCTGATACCAGCGGCATTCCAGCTCATCATCCCGATAGCCAAAGTTATGGCCGCCAATGTCATGGCTCCACCAGCCATAACCAATATTGGAGGCTGTAGAAGTAAAGTAAGGCTGAAAATCCAAAGTTTCCCAGGTAATAAAGCTATCGCCGGAAAAGCCGATCGGATATCTGTGGGAGCCCGGGCCTGCATATCTTGAAAACGTCATGGGGCGTTTTTTCTTTTTCCCGCTGTCCAGGAAATGGAAATGGTTCAGCATCCACAGAGAATCCAGGCCCTCGATTTTCGTTCTCGTACCCTGCTGCCAGTCGATCCACCAGAAATCCACACCAAGCTCTTCATGGGGATAGCAGCCGTATTCAAAATAAATCTTCAGCGCTTTTTCATCTGTCACGTCAAAGGGCACCGGCTCTTCTTTTTCGGCAGAGACCCCCATCGCCTTTGCAGCTCCCTCATAGCAGTCCTCAAACCCGCGGATTCCATCGGCAGGATGAAGATTCAGCGTCACCCGCATTCCTTTTTCGTGGAGAGCGTCGATAAAACGTTTGGGATCCGGAAAGAGCTCCCGGTTCCAGGAAAAGCCGGTCCAGCCGCTTCCGTATTTGGGATCTATCTGAACCTTATGCCAGTCCATGTCAATGACTGCCACGCTGAACGGAACATTTTCCTTCTCAAAACGCTTCATGAGCTTCAGATAGCTTTCTTCGCTGTATTCATAATAACGGCTCCACCAGTTTCCCAGAGCGAAACGCGGCAGCATAGGCGTTTTTCCGGTCAGGTGATAATAATCCCTCAGGCAGCCCTTTTCATCCGACTGATATCCGAAGAAATAGAAATCCAGCCCTTTCTCCGTCCGCGGGCAGACCCAGCCATTTTCATCCAGAAGCAGTGTGTTTGAATCATCCAGCACAGACCAGCCTTCCAGAGACATCAGGCCCAGTCCCAGCTCACAGCTTCCATTTACCATATCCAGCGTCCGGACGGTTCCGAACAGATTGCCGGAATGTTCCGGATCTTTCCCGAAAAACCAGCTGCGCGCCTGATCTTTCCCGTAACCCTTGACCTCGATCGTAAGACCATTTGCTGAAAATTCCTTCTTGTCATAATGCAAATGCAGGAAGGAAGTCTCCAGCTCCAGCTCCTCTTCCGTCTCGTTCACTTCAAACTCCACCTTCGGAAAAGCGCGGTTCCAGACTACCTGAGAGGCCCGATCCTCAAAATGACCAGTCTCATTGTACTCCAGGCGGAGCAGCCGCTCTGTCAACACACTGATGCGGTAAGTAATTCCCTGAATTATGGCAGTCGCAGCTGCCACAGGCTGTGTTTCGATTTTAGGAAACTCCATAATTTACCTCCTTTTCAAAAAAGCTATAGGATGTATTTGATTTTACTCTTTCACTAAACCGATGACAATACCAATAATGAAATATTTCTGTCCCACCTTGCCATCTGCCCCAAAAAAGATTATAATAGCCGGAGAATACTGAAAAAAGGAGATTATGATTATGGCACAGAATCCCATCGTTACCATTACCATGACCAATGGTGACGTTATGAAAGCGGAGCTTTATCCTGAAATTGCTCCCAACACCGTAAACAACTTCATCAGCCTGGTAAAGAAGGGCTTTTATGATGGCCTGATCTTCCACCGTGTCATCAACGGCTTCATGATCCAGGGTGGATGCCCGGACGGAACCGGAATGGGCGGCCCAGGATACAGCATTAAGGGTGAATTCACCCAGAACAGATTTAAAAATGACTTAAAGCATACAGCAGGTGTTCTTTCCATGGCCAGAGCCATGCATCCAAACTCTGCAGGAAGCCAGTTCTTTATCATGCACAAAGATGCTCCACATCTTGATGGTGCTTATGCAGCTTTCGGTAAGATCACAGAAGGTATGGATGTGGTAAACCGTATTGCAGAAGAGGATACAGACTACAGTGACCGTCCTCTGGATGAGCAGAAGATCAAATCCATGACAGTGGATACTTTCGGAGTTGATTATCCGGAACCGGAGAAATGCTGATCCTTTTCAGATCACTGATATTATCACTGACATCATTTCATAAAAACTCAGCAGTAGCTGCCGACGGTAGTTTCTGCTGACATAAAAAGACCTCGGATCCTGTGAAACTCCGAAGTCTTTTTTATATTCTGGCTTATCTTCTCTTAATCGTCGAAAACTTTTACTTCTCCATCAATCACAGCATAATACAGGTCTTTCTCTTTTTTCATTTTCGCCCGGCCGCTGGTGCCTTCTGTGACAGCTTTCTCCACAGCCTGAACCTGGTCTGCCGGTATCAGAAGCTGCAGGGTCACTCTGTCTGTATACTCACTGCTTAAAATGGGAAGTCCCTTTTCCCCCGCTATATACTGGATCTTACCAATTCCGGTATAATCTGTGATGATCTCCATGGAAATTCCATGTATTTTCTCGATAACAGTACTATCTTTCAATCCTTCCTGCAGGCTTCCGGAATATGCCCGCACCAGTCCGCCGGTCCCCAGAAGAACCCCTCCGAAATACCTGGTGACTACTGCTGCCACATTGTAAATATCTTCTCCCAGGATCACATCCAGCATTGGTCTGCCTGCTGTTCCGGATGGTTCTCCGTCATCACTGCATCTGGTGTATTCCCGGTTCTTTCCCACAGAATATACATAGCAGTTATGTCTGGCATCCCAGTATTTCTTCTTCATTTCTTCTATAAAAGCAAGTGCCTCTTCTTCGGTAGATACGGGGCGCACTGTAGCGATAAACCTGGACTTTTTCTCCACCATCTCGCCTTCACCGCCTTCGTAAACTGTCTTATATTTCTCTAACATTTTTCATGCCTCCAGCCTGATCTCACGTCCGCAGGTACCATTCTCTGAACCTTTCCGGCCCTGCTGTCACAGCTACAGTTTACCATGAATTACAGAAATACACCAGCACTGTGTATACTATATTACACAAAACAGCATAATCAATTATGAATTTTTATTTTTTTGCTTTATTTACCTATTTATATTTGATATAATAGAACGGATTATAAAGGAGGTCTAACATGAACTACGGTAAAAAATCGACGGCCAGGAAGCGAAATTCCCTGATCTCCCGTTCCTCCATGATGGGGAAACGTGCGAGGGTTTCTTTTATCAGAGTTTTATTCGTGTCACTGATCGCTCTCTGCATCGGAGTAACCTGTCTGGGAATTGGTTCCTTCAGAGGTGTGATTGATAATGCTCCTGATGTTAATGATATTGATATTATGCCCCTGGGTTATGCCACATTTCTGTATGATGACCAGGGCAATCAGATCCGTAAACTGGCAGCACCCAATTCCAACCGTCTGCCTGTCACACTGGATCAGATCCCCGAGGATCTGCAGCATGCGGTTGTAGCCATCGAGGATGAACGTTTCTATGAACATAACGGTATTGACGTAAAAGGTATTCTCCGTGCAGGTGTGAAAGCCATCACAACCGGAGATTTTTCCGAGGGTGCCAGTACCATTACCCAGCAGCTTCTTAAGAATAACGTATTTACCAACTGGACCAGCGAGTCTACATGGCTTGAGAAATTCACACGTAAATTCCAGGAACAGTATCTGGCAGTGCAGGTAGAGAAAAAGACGGACAAAAATACCATCCTTGAGAACTACCTGAACACCATCAACCTGGGTGCAGGTGCATACGGTGTACAGGCTGCTGCAAGACAGTATTTCGATAAAGATGTATGGGATCTAAATCTTTCCGAGTGTGCAACACTGGCTGGAATCACCCAGAACCCTACCCGTTTTAATCCTATCGTAAACCCGGAGAACAACCAGAAACGTAGAAAAGAAGTTCTCCAGCATATGCTGGATCAGAATTACATCACGAAGAAACAGTACAAAGCAGCTCTGGCTGATGATATATATTCCCGTATCCAGGCAGCTCAGGAAAAAAATTCCAGCACAGAGAACACGGTCTACACCTATTTCGAAGATGAACTGACAGATCAGATCATCAACGACCTTATGAATATCAAAGGTTATACCAAGACTCAGGCTACCAACCTTCTCTACAGCGGCGGACTTAAAGTATATACCACACAGGATTCCAATATCCAGACTATCCTGGATGAAGAATATGCCGATCCGTCCAATTACCCGGACGAAGTCCAGTACGAACTTGACTATGCGCTGACTGTCACAGATCCTGACGGCAATCAAGTAAACTACAGTAAGGAAATGCTTCAGCTGTATTTCCAGAATGAAGATCCGTCTTTCGATCTGCTCTTCGATTCACCGGAAGAGGGCCAGACTTATGTGGACAGATATAAAGAGAACATTCTGGCAAACGGAAGCAAGGTTGTTGCAGAACGTGTAAACTTCGCACCACAGCCTCAGTCTTCCATGAGTGTCATTGATCAGCAGACCGGTTATGTGAAAGCTCTTATCGGCGGCCGTGGGGAGAAAACAGCCAGCCTGACCCTGAACCGTGCTACTGACACAACACGTCAGCCTGGTTCTACATTCAAGATCGTTTCCACCTATGCACCTGCCCTGAATGAAAAGGGTATGAGCCTAGCAACTACCTTCGAAGATGAACCCTATGAATATCCGGACGGTTCTCCTGTAAACAACGCAACCCGTTCTTACAATGGAACTACTACTATTCGTACAGCGATCCAGAACTCCATCAACGTAGTGGCAGTAAAATGTCTGGAGCAGGTAACTCCTGAACTTGGTCTTCAGTATCTGGATAACTTCGGATTCACTACACTTGCCCACGGTACAGAAGCAGATACAGATGCCAACGGCAATGTATGGAGTGACGCGAACCTTGCTACTGCACTTGGCGGTATCACCAGAGGTGTCACAAACATAGAACTGTGTGCTTCCTACGCAGCTATCGCTAACGGCGGCACCTACATCAAACCGATCTACTACACAAAGATCCTGGATCATAGCGGAAACGTACTGATCGAGAATACTTCCGCCGGACGTTCCGTGATCAAAGAAAGTACAGCATACCTGCTCACAAGCGCCATGGAAGATGTTGTAAAGAAAGGTACAGGTACCGCCTGCCAGCTTGACAACATGGCTGTTGCCGGCAAAACAGGTACTACTGAAGCCTATAATGACCTCTGGTTCGTAGGATATACTCCATATTATACCTGTGCAGTATGGTCCGGTTATGATAACAATGAGAAACTTCCGGATTATGCCCGTAACTTCCATAAGACTCTGTGGAAAAAGGTCATGACAAGAATCCATGAAGGATTACCTGAAAAAGATTTCACCAAACCTGCAAGTGTGGAGAAATTAAGCGTATGCTCTGAAACAGGTCTTCTGCCAAGAGCCGGCTGCCCTGTGATCACAGAATACTTCGATGTAGGTACCATGCCTACTGAATACTGCGAAGAGCATTATTATGACAGCTATGACTACGATTATGACAGTGATTACAGCAACACTGATACAGAAAACACCGATGATGCATCTCAGACAACAGATGCAGACAGTGACAGCACCGACAATACCGGAACCGATGACACCGGCAACGGTGATAATACTGATAACGGTGATGGCGGCAGTGATAATACAGATAATACCGGCGGCGATGATAATGGCGGCGGTGATGGCGATAACACTGGTGATAACGATGATGGCGGTGACAGCGGCGGAGAGGATGATTCCTCTTACCAGATTGATTATTATTGATCCTTCGCCCGAGTCAGATTGCTTTCGGCAACGTAATATTGTAACAAAAAATCCTCTGGGACAAGTTCCCAGAGGATTTTTTTACGCCTTTAATGATATCTTTAATAATATTTTGATTATGCTTCTTTGATCACCATACGGGCAGAGCCATAAATACCGGCATCATTTCCCAGAGTAGCCAGAATGATCGGTGTCTCTTTGCATGCTGAAAATGCATACTTCTTATAATATTTCTGGATACAGTCGATCAGAGACTGTCCTGCCTTTGATACGCCGCCGCCGATTACGATCGCTTCCGGATCTGTCACACAGGCAAACACGGACAGGGCACCGCCCAGTTTATCACCTACCTGGTTCATCACGTCCGTTGCAACTTTATCACCGTCTTTGTAAGCATCCAGTACATTCTTGGCAGAAAGATTCGGGAAGTCTCTGAGAACTGTTTTCTCTTCTGTTGCAGCCAGAGTCCTTTTAGCCACACGTACGATACCTGTAGCGGAAGTGTACTGCTCCAGGCATCCACTGTTACCGCAGTTACATTTCTCTTCTTCTGCATGGTCAATATTGGCATGGCCGATCTCTCCGCCTGCACCGTGGGTTCCGGTCACGATCTTTCCATTGACGATGATTCCGCCGCCGACACCGGTTCCGAGGGTTACCATGACAACGTTGTGATAGCCGGCTCCGCCGCCCTTCCACATTTCACCGAGAGCTGCCACATTGGCGTCATTTCCAGCTTTTACGGTCAGGCCGGTGAGCTTCTCCAGTTCTTTTTCCAGCTCTACATAACCCCAGTGAAGGTTTACGGCACAGATGACTGCACCCTCCTCATTGACCGGTCCCGGGATGCCGACGCCCACACCGGCGATCGTGTCGCGGGCGATGCCTTTTTCCTGGATCTTTGCATCGATAGTGGCAGCCACATCCGGAAGGATGTTCACGCCATTATTTTCCGTTCTTGTGGGGATCTCCCATTTCTCCAGAATGTCGCCTTTTACATTGAAAAGACCACATTTTACCGTTGTTCCTCCGATATCAATACCAAAACAATACTCTTTCATCTTATTCTTCCTCCGGATTTCTTTTTCTTGTAAGAGATGCCTGTACACGGTTGTACAGCTCTTTGGCAGCGTTGTAGCCCATCTTCTTCTGACGGTGGTTGACAGCCGCACATTCTACGATGACAGCTAGGTTACGGCCCGGACGGATCGGCAGGGAATGGCAGACTACCTTGTTTCCAAGGAACTCCGTGTACTCCTCCTCAAGACCCATGCGGTCGTATTCTCTGTTTTTATCCCACTCTTCCATCTTGATGACAAGATCAATGGACTGAGTGTCCTTAACGCTCTCGACACCGAACAGGGTCTTCACGTCGATGATGCCGATGCCGCGAAGCTCGATAAAATGCCGGGTGATGTCCGGCGCGCTTCCCACCAGGGTATCGTCGCTGACACGGCGGATCTCCACCACGTCATCGCTGACGAGACGGTGGCCTCGCTTGATCAGCTCCAGAGCAGCCTCGCTCTTGCCAATGCCGCTCTCGCCCATGATCAGAACACCCTCGCCGTAAACATCCACCAATACGCCATGGATGGAAATACAGGGAGCCAGCTCCACATTCAGACGGCGGATGATCTCTGCCATGAAAGATGTGGTGGTCTTATGTGCCGTAAAAATAGGAATGTTCCGCTCAATGGCCATCCGGAGCATATCCTCATCCGGCGTGGTCTTCGTGGTGTAGATCAAACAGGGCATATCATAGGAAAGAAACTGCTCGTAAACTTCCAGCCTTCTCTCCCGGCTTAAGTGCTCCAGATAGGTGTACTCTACATATCCGATGATCTGAACACGTTTGGAATCAAAATGATCAAAATATCCTGTCAGCTGCAGAGCCGGACGGTTGATCTCCGGCAATGTGATGCGGATCTTGCCGATATCCACTTCCGGCGTCACATTTTTCAAGTCCAGCTGCTCGACAATCTTTGATAATGCTACACTTCCCATGCCTTTTCTCCTTTTCTTCAGATCGCAGGCACGACGCTTTCCGCTGTCATGCCGCCTATGAAATTGCTTCGCCGCAAAGCGGCACATGCAATTCTGCATGACATCAGTCTACCATAATTTGCCGGTACGTTCAACGGATTATTCCTCGTTTTCTTTACACTTTTTATGAAAAAATTCATAGACTCTCCGGGCGCTCTGTTCATTCATGGAGGGGGCTTTTTTCAGTTCTTCCACCTCTGCTTCCCGGATTGCCTCCAGACTCTGGAATGTCCGCATGAGGGATTTTCTTCGGGTTGGCCCGATGCCTTCGATATCATCCAGAATGGAATGTACCTGTTCCTTGCTTCGAAGAGACCGGTGATACTCGATCGCAAACCGGTGCGCTTCGTCCTGGATCCGTGTGATCAGACGGAACCCCTCACTGTTTGTATCAATGGGAATCTCCACATTATGGAAATAGAGTCCTCTGGTCCGGTGATTGTCATCCTTTACCATACCGCAGACCGGAATTTTCAGGTTCAGCCTGTCCAGAACCCGCAGCGCCACATTCACCTGACCTCTGCCGCCGTCCATCATGATGAGATCCGGGAAAATGCTGAATTTTCCAAATTCTTTTTCCAGAGCCGCCTCTTTGATCTCCGCCTGTTCATCCAGTCCATGGGAAAAACGCCGGGTCAGCACTTCTTCCATACTGGCGTAATCATCCGGTCCCTGAACCGTCTGGATCTTAAATTTCCGGTAATCGCTGCGTTTTGGCTTCCCCCGTTCATAAACAACCATGGAACCAACCGACTCAAAACCGCTGATATTGGAGATATCGTAGGCTTCCACCCTGGTCAGTTCCGGAAGCTGAAGCCATTCAGCGATTTCCTTCATGGCTCCTATGGTCCTTCCTTCTTCTTTTTTCATCCGGTCCTTATCCTGGCTCAGGATCATGGCCGCATTTTTCCCTGCCAGTTCCACAAGCTTTTCCTTGGTTCCTTTTTTCGGCACCCGGAGGTAAACTTTCCCGCCACGCTTGGCAGAAAGCCAGTCACTGACTACCTGCTCATCCTCCACCTCACAGGGCAGCATGATCTCTCTCGGGATAAAAGGCGTTCCCGCATAAAACTGAGTAAGAAAGCTTCCCACAATATCCCGTTCCGTATCCTGTGGAGCTACCCTGAGGAAAAAATGATCCCTTCCGATCATCCGTCCATCACGGACGAAAAACAGCTGCACGACGGCATCCGTATCCTGAATGTCCACGCCGATGATGTCCTTGTCCTCCCCGTCGCTGACTGTGATTTTCTGCTTCTGGGCCACCTGTTTCACGCTGTTCAAGAGCTCCCGCTGCTCGATGGCCGTCTCAAATTCCAGATTTTCCGCCGCCTCATTCATGCGCTCTGTGATGAGCTTCATAATCGGCTCATAATTGCCGTTCAGAAAATCCATGGCCTCGCTGACATTTTTCCGGTAATCCTCTCTGGAAATATAGCCCTGACAGGGAGCCTGGCACTGATGGATATGATAATTCAGACAAGGTCTCTCTTTTCCGATATCCCGCGGCAGATTCCGCTGACAGGAACGGATCTTATAAACCTTTCGCAAAAGTTCGATCGTATCCTTCACGGCCCCGGCACTGGTATAAGGTCCAAAATACCGGCTCTTGTCTTTGTTCATGGATCTGGAAAAAAGGATCCGCGGATACTCTTCCTGTACCGTCACTTTGATAAACGGATAGGTTTTGTCATCTTTCAGCATGGTATTGTATTTCGGACGATGCTCTTTGATCAGATTACACTCCAGAACCAGTGCTTCCAGTTCCGAATCGGTCACAATATACTCAAAACGCCGAATCCTGGTCACCATCTGATCGATCTTGGCTCCCTTGTTCCGACTGGCCTGAAAATACTGCCGCACCCGGTTTTTCAGAGAAACAGCCTTTCCAACATAGATAATGGCATCCTTCTCATCATGCATAATGTAGACGCCGGGCTTTCCCGGCAGCTTTTTCAGTTCTTCCTGAATATCAAACATCTCTGTCCTCCTGTCAGAAAAGGCCGCCGGCCCGGAGGATCTCTCCAGACGGCAGCCCTTGGAATCGACTGTGTCTTACACGGTTGTATCTTCTTTATTTTCTATGGTTTCCGGCGCCGGAACGTTCCTGGAAATCTCAGTCTCCGCTTCTGTCCCGGAAGTCTCCGGTTCGGAATCATCCGCCTTCGTTTTAGTCTCTTTGACCTCTGCCGCCTCGCTCGCGCTCTCCGGCTGATCCTCTTTCTCCACCTGATCAAAGATCTCCATAAATTCCTTACCGGAAATGGTTTCCTTTTTGATCAGGAACTCTGCGATCTGATCCAGTGCCTTCCGATGCTCCGTCAGAAGACGTTTCGCCTCATCGTAGGACTCCTGAAGAACCTTCCGCACTTCCTCGTCCACCTCTGCAGCAGTGACATCACTGCAGTTCATGACCGTCCGGTCATCCAGATACTGGTTTGCTGAGATCTCCAGTCCCATAAGACCGAATTTCTTTGACATACCATACTGCGTCACCATGGCCCTGGCGATCTTTGTCGCCTGCTCGATATCATTGGATGCGCCTGTGGTCACGGAATCAAAAACGATCTCTTCTGCCGCACGGCCACCCACACACTCCACCAGACGGGCACGAAGCTCATCCTCGGAACTTAAATATTTCTCTTCCTCCGGCACATTCATAACGTACCCAAGTGCTCCCATGGTCCTGGGAACAATGGTGATCTTCTGCACCGGCTCGGAATGCTTCTGAAGTGCACTCACAAGTGCATGTCCCACTTCATGATAAGAAACGATCTCCCGTTCCTTCTGGCTCAGAATCTTGTTTTTCTTCTCTTTACCGACGAGAACCACTTCCACTGCCTCAAAAAGATCTTTCTGGGATACCCGGTTACGGCCTTTCTTGACTGCCAGAATTGCCGCCTCATTGATCATGTTCGCCAGATCAGAACCGACAGCTCCGCTGGTGGCAAGTGCGATCTCTTCAAAATTAACGGTCTCATCCAGATGAACATTCTTCGCATGCACTTTGAGGATATCCACACGCCCCTTAAGATCCGGACGATCTACAATGACTCTCCGGTCAAAACGGCCAGGGCGGAGAAGGGCGGAATCCAGTACCTCCGGACGGTTGGTTGCCGCCAGGATCAGGAGCCCACTGGAGGTATCAAAGCCATCCATCTCTGCCAGAAGCTGGTTCAGCGTCTGTTCCCGTTCGTCGTTTCCACCACCGTACCGGCTGTCACGGCTTTTACCAATCGCATCGATCTCATCGATAAAAATGATGCACGGGGCATTTTTCTTCGCCTCATCAAAGAGTTCGCGGACACGGGATGCACCTACACCGACAAACATTTCCACAAAATCAGAACCGGAAATGGAAAAGAAAGGCACATGTGCCTCACCGGCTACCGCCTTCGCCAGAAGCGTCTTACCGGTTCCCGGAGGCCCGACAAGAAGTGCTCCTTTGGGAAGCTTGGCTCCAATGGTCGTATACTTTCCGGGATTTTCCAGAAAATCCACCACTTCCTGAAGAGATTCCTTCGCTTCATCCTGTCCTGCCACATCTTTGAAGGTTACGCCTGTCTCCTTCTGGGAATAAACCTTTGCTTTGTTTTTTCCCACATTCATGACACCTCCGCCGCCGGCCATTTTCCGCATGATGAAACCAAATGCCACCCATACAAGGACCAGAGGGATCACCAGACTTAAAATATTGTAGAGGATCGCTCCCGTCACATCCGGGATCTCCTGTGTGTAGTCCACACCGGCTGCTTCCAGCTTCTGCTGCAGATTGTCATCTGCCATCACACCTGTATAATAGGTCAGCTCCATCCCAGGGAAAGGCTGGTTTTTCGGTGTGATCTCAATCTCGCTGGACTGGATTACCACCTTATCCACTTCTCCGTTTTCCAGCATCTTCATGAACTGATTATAAGTGATCTCCTTTTCCGTGGAGTCCTTGAGTATCCCGTTCATAAAATTTACCAGAAGAAGCACTACCAGGGAAATCACTAGAAAAATCAGAATGGTCTGACCGTTTTTCGTTCCCTTGCCATTCCGGTTATTATTTTGATCGCCTGGTCTCTGATCAGGGTCTCCGCCAGGTATTTGATTATGGTTCATTTTTTCCCTCCTAAAAACTAATCTCTTCCATTATAAAGATTGTTCTTCCAGAAATCAATAGACAGATTTCAAATTGTTTTCTTGACCTTCATCTTTATTTCACTCCCGGAAGTACACTTTCCAACACTTCCATCAAGGATCTGGCTCCGACCATTGCCAAGCTCCTGGGCGCACTGCCTGACAAAGATTGGGAGGGACAGAGTTTATTTTGAATTTATCACCTTTTAAAACAAAAGCCTCCGCACTTACCCTGCTTTTCCAAAAGCCAGCTCTCCATGGCACTCACCGGAAGTTTTATTACCTACGGCGCAGGTCAGCTGGTAAGCGGCGTTCTGGGGGGACCACATTTCTCCGAAAAAACTCATTTTCCTCGGATTGAGCCTGACTGTCCTGATGAACCTTTGTATTCCGTTCTGTCGGAATCCTTACCAAATGCTTGTTGTCTGGTGTTTCAACGGCTTTGCCCAGAGCTTTCTCTGGCCGCCTCTGATCTCTTTCTGGGGGTGGCGGACTGTTTTTTTCTTTTCTGCCATCTGCGGAATCATCATGATTCTGGTTTGGAACCGATATTGTGAGGACGCACCGGTTATTTCCATGGAAAACGCTTCCATCCAGGGCAGTTCACAGAAAAGTTCTTTCTTAAGTCCGCTGCTTCTATTTATCATGCTCACCATTGTTCTCCAGGGAATGCTTCGGGATGGGGTCACCACCTGGATGCCCTCTTATATTTCCGAAACCTACCATCTGAGCCACGCAGCTGCAATTCTCACAGGTGTCCTGCTTCCTCTTTTCGGTCTCCTCTGCATCCAGGCCGCTTCCACTCTGTATATCCGGAAGTTTTCCAATCCCCTTTCCTGTTCGGGAGTCTTCTTCTTCACCGGGACCCTGTCCTCTCTGGCACTTTTTTGTTCCACCGGAAAAAATGCCGCTTTTTCGGTTTTCTTTTCCGCCCTTCTCACTGGCTGTATGCACGGCGTCAACCTGATCCAGGTTTGTATGATCCCGCCTTTTTTCAAAAAGCAGGGAAATGTATCCACTGTATCCGGCGTTTTAAACTCCTGTACCTACATCGGAAGTGCGACTTCCACCTATGGCATTGCCGTCCTTTCCGACCGGATTGGTTGGAGCTCCACTCTTCTGATCTGGGTTCTCCTGACATTTGCCGGCACTCTCATCTGCATAGCATGCGCCCGGCCCTGGCGAAAAAAATTCTTGTAAAAAACTATGGAAAAATACCGCGCCCTTGTGTATACTAAAAATAATGGAGTCAAATTTTTGGGCTCTAAATTTCGTAAAAGAAGAATGGGAATGAATAACAGATGAAAATTGGATTTGACAACGACAAATATCTGAAAATGCAGTCCGAACATATCCGTGAACGGATCAATCAGTTCGGTAACAAGCTTTACATGGAGTTCGGCGGAAAGCTTTTTGACGATTATCACGCTTCCCGTGTTCTTCCCGGTTTTGCGCCGGACAGCAAGCTGCGCATGCTCATGCAGCTCTCTGACCAGGCTGAGATCGTCATCGTGATCAGTGCCGGTGACATTGAGAAAAACAAAGTCCGTGGTGATCTTGGTATCACCTACGCCACCGATGTGCTTCGTCTCATCGACGTATTCAAGGACCGCGGCCTCTATGTAGGAAGCGTAGCCATCACCCAATATTCCGGTCAGCGGGCAGCCGACGCCTTCAAGCAGCGCCTGAATGACCTGGGCATCAAGGTCTACACCCTCTACAATATCGAAGGTTATCCCAGCAACATCCCTCTCATCGTCAGCGACGAGGGCTACGGCAAAAACGAATACATCGAGACCACCCGTCCTTTGGTTGTCATCACCGCCCCGGGACCGGGCAGCGGAAAAATGGCCGCCTGCCTCTCTCAGCTCTACCATGAGCACAAACGCGGCATCCCCGCCGGTTATGCGAAATTTGAGACCTTCCCGATCTGGAACATCCCCCTCAAGCATCCGGTGAACCTGGCCTACGAGGCAGCCACCGCTGATCTGAACGATGTGAACATGATCGACCCCTTCCACCTGGAAGCTTATGGAAAAACTACCGTCAACTACAACCGTGACGTTGAAATTTTCCCCGTACTGAACGAGATCTTTACACAGATTTACGGTGAAAGCCCCTACAAATCCCCGACAGATATGGGCGTAAACATGGCCGGAAACTGCATCATCGACGATGAGGCCTGCCAGGAAGCTTCCCGCCAAGAGATCATCCGCCGTTACTACAACGCCATGGCCGCCAGAAAGACCGGCAGAAGCTCTGAGTCCGAGGTCTTCAAGCTTGAACTTCTCATGAAGCAGGCCGGCGTCACTGTTCATGACCGCAAAGTCGTTGACGCAGCCCTCTCCTACGCAGAGGAGACCGGCGGCCCCGCAGCAGCTCTGGAGCTGGACAACGGAAAAATGATCCTCGGAAAAACCTCCGATCTTCTGGGCGCTCTCTCCGCCGTTCTCTTAAACTCCTTAAAAGAGCTCGCCGGCATCGACCGTCATTACCATGTAATCTCCCCCGCTGCCATCGAACCAATCCAGCTTCTCAAGACCGAGTATCTGGGCAGTTACAACCCGAGACTTCACACGGATGAGGTGCTCATCGCCCTCTCCACCACAGCCGCTTCCGACAAAGCAGCCCTCAAGGCTCTGGAACAGCTCTCCAAGCTCTCCGGCTGTCAGGCTCACACTTCCGTGATGCTCTCCGAGGTGGATATCAAGATCTTCAAGCGTCTGGGCATCCAGCTCACGATGGAGCCGCGCTATGAGAACGACCACATCTACCACTGATGGGTGAACATTAGTGAACATTTCACTTTACAGCTGTCCGCCGCGAAAAACGGGCAGCTGTTTTTTATCTGTTTTACCCGATTTTTTCACACTTTTCACGAAACTTTACCTGGGATTTCTTCTGGCTTTTCCGATACGAAAGTGAAAATTTTTTGTCCGAAAGTGTCCACAAGTTTGTTTGCATTTTTTACATCCATGGTATACAATAAAGACAGCAAAAACGAGAGTCCAAAGGAGAAGATTACTATGAGAATCATCAAAGCAAAAGATTACGACGATATGAGCAGAAAGGCAGCCAACATCATGGCTTCCGTTATCACCCTGGATCCGAGCTGCACCCTGGGTCTGGCAACCGGTTCCACCCCCATCGGCCTTTACAAAAACCTCATCGCTGCCTATGAGAACGGCAATCTGGATTTCTCCAAGGTTCACAGCATCAACCTCGACGAGTACAAAGGCCTCTCCGGTGACAACGACCAGAGCTATCGTTATTTCATGAATCATAACCTTTTCGACCATGTCAACATCGACAAGGCAAACACCAACGTTCCCAACGGACTGGAGCCGGATTCTGACAAAGCCTGCGAGGCTTACAATGAGATCATCCACGCTGCAGGCGGCATCGACATTCAGCTGCTGGGGCTTGGACGCAACGGCCATATCGGTTTCAACGAGCCCTGCGACCATTTCCCGAAGGAGACTCACTGCGTAGATCTGACCGCCAGCACCATCGACGCCAACAAACGTTTCTTCGAGAAAGAGGAGGACGTTCCCCGTCAGGCATACACCATGGGTATCCAGACCATCATGCAGGCCAAGAAAGTTCTTCTGGTAGCCAGCGGCGCAGACAAAGCTGACGCTCTTGCAAAGACCATCGAGGGACCGGTTACTCCGGAGGTTCCCGCTTCCATCCTTCAGTTCCATCCGGATGTTACCATCGTAGCTGACGAAGCTGCTCTTTCCCTGGTAAAAGGAAACATCGACTGATAAAAGGAGTTTAAACCTATGATTATCAAGAACGCTTCCGTTTTCCAGGAAGACGGAACTTTTAAAACACAGGATATTTACATCGAGGGTGACAAAATCGCCGAAAACGGCAGCGGCGACGTGCTGGATGCCGACGGCCTGATTGCGATCCCGGGGCTTACTGATATCCATTTCCACGGCTGCATGCGGAATGATTTCTGTGACGGCACCACCGAGGCCATCCAGGCCCTGGCTGACTACGAACTTTCCGTAGGTGTCACCACCATCTGCCCCGCTACGATGACTTTCAGCGAGGAGATCCTCTCCGGCATCATGAAGGCTGCTGCTTCCTTTGAGAACAAGACCGGCGCTGAGCTGGTCGGCATCAATATGGAGGGTCCCTTCATCTCTCCGGCTAAAAAAGGTGCTCAGAACGGCATCTACATCCACAACCCGGATGTCGGCATGTTCCGCCGTCTCCAGGAGATCTCCGGCGGACTCATCAAACTCTGTGACATTGCTCCGGAGCAGGAAGGTTCCATGGAGTTCATCGACGAGCTGAAAGATGAGGTAGGCATCTCCATCGCCCACACCACGGCTGACTATGATATCGCCAAGGAAGCTTACGACCGCGGCGCTCGTCATGCCACCCATCTCTACAACGCGATGCCGCCCTTCTCTCACAGAGCTCCCGGCGTTGTCGGCGCAGCCTGCGACAGTGACCATGTCCGCGTCGAGCTGATCTGTGACGGCGTTCATCTCCACCCGGCTACCGTACGCACCACCTTCAAGATGTTCGGTGACGACCGCATCTGCCTCATCAGCGACAGCATGATGGCAACCGGTCTTTCCGACGGAGACTATTCTCTGGGTGGACAGCCTGTAAAAGTAGTCGGAAACCTGGCTACCCTGGCTGACGGCACCATCGCCGGAAGCGCCACCAACCTCATGGACTGCATGCGTACCGCAGTCAAGAAAATGGGCATTCCTCTGGGAAGCGCAGTCAAATGTGCCGCTGTGAATACCGCAAAGGCCATCGGCATCTACGATACCTACGGCAGCATCACCCCGGGCAAGAAAGCCAACATCGTTCTCCTCGATCAGGACCTCAATATGAAACACCTGATCTTCAAAGGCGAGCTTCAGAAATAAAGCGCAGCAAAAAAGGAACCTCATCGCGGGTTCCTTTTTTATTGCTTATTTAAAATTTTGATTTCAGCCAGCGTCCCCAGTCCGTGAGGTCCTTACTGGTCCAGTTTGTGGTCTTACTTACCGAACTCTTGATGAGAGCGGAGCTTTCCGCCTTGTTGCAAAGACTCCAGCCCAGGTAGCTGATCTTGTTTTTATTCAGAAATCTGATCCACGCATTTCCCTCGGTCTTATTCAGGTTTCCGTTTCCGGAGGCATCGGAGATACCAAACTCGGAGACAAAGAGGGGCAGGCCTTTATCGAGAGCCTTCTGGGCCTTGTCCCGAAGCCAGGAACCATGGGTTCCCGCATAGAAATGAAGGGTGTACATGATATTCTGGTAGCCCTTTAACGGCTTTTCTGCTGCCACATCCACATCCTGGGACCAGTTGGGCGTACCCACGAGAATCACAGCGTTCTTGTCATATTTCCGGATTGTCCGGATGACCTTTCCCGCATAAGTACGGATCGTATTCCAGGAGGTGCCACCGTTTGGCTCGTTGCAGATCTCGTAAATCACGTTCGTGTTGTTCTTGTACTTCTTCGCCGTTCTTGCGAAAAAGGAAATGGCCCGGTTCTGGTTGGTCTGGGGATTTCCGTCGCTTAAGATATGCCAGTCCACAATGACATAAAGCCCGGCAGAGGTGGCACTTTTGATGCCCTGATCCACGGTCTTCAGAAGTTTCAGCCGGTTGGCATAATCACTGTTGCAATACCCGTTATAGTCCGCCGTGTAAAGCGCCAACCGCACCGCGTTGATCTTCCAGTATTTCTTCATATAAGTGAAGGCTTTCTGGTTTACATACTGAGGATACCAGGAAAGGCCGTGGGTGCTCACGCCTTTCAGCTGCACCGTCCTTCCCCGGGAGTTCATCAGCTTCGTGCCCTTAACCTTCAAGGCCGGCAGCTTCGCCGCCTGGCTTTTTCCCGCCGGAATCAGCGCCACCGCCAGCAGTACCAGAAATGCCAGAAATCCACAGAATTTTCTCCTTTTTTTCATACTCACGCATCCCTTTTCAACGCTTACTCTTCCTCGTCCAGTTTGTTGTTGTAGCCCTCAAAGATCACGAGACTTCCCTCTTTTTTCAGGAAATCCGCCAGCTCCTCATCACGGACGGTCCAGGAAAATTCCTGCACACCGTAAAGGCCCTTGATGACCCGAAAGGCCAGACGATCCCTGTCCATATACTGATAGGAAATGAAATCCGGCTGGGTGATAAAATTAAACAAAAGATGGCTGGCAAAGAAATCATAAATCGGAACCACCTTCGTGCCATGTCTTCGGAAATGCTCCATGAGCTGGCCTCTGGGAACCTCCGGGCAGTTCTGGCGAAACCACCAGAGCACTCTCGGATCGAAAGACTGGATCGCATAGGTGCCATTGTAGCCCTCCAGTTCCTCTTTCAGCTTCTGGCAGACCTTCATATAGCGCTTACTCATCACGTTATTGTCCGTTTTCAGCTCGATGAGGAGCGGAACCTTTCCGTCCACCAGAGACAGAACCTCGCTGAAAAGTGGCATCGTCTGATCGGTGTCAAAAAGGGTATGGCTTTGCAGTTCTTTCAGAGTGCTCTCATCCACCTTGAGGCTGCTGTCGCAGGCCCGGACCAGGTTGTCATCGTGAAAGACCACGAGCTCGCCGTCTCTCGTCAGATGGATATCCAGCTCGATACCGCAGTTTTTGTCCACCGCCCGCTGGAAAGCAGGAAGGGTGTTCTCCGCAATACCCTCGCGCACGTTATAGAGTCCCCGGTGCGCGTAGTCATACTCCTGGATCACATCCATGGAGACTCTTCCCTTTCTCGCAGGTTTCATAGCCAGTATGTTCATGAGTCCCAGAGCCACCACCGGGATCCAGAGCCGATATTTCCATTTTTTTCTCATTGCCGTCATCTCATTTCCTAAAATTTCTTTTCCAATTATAGCATACAATCAGGCGAAAAAGAGACAGCTTCCGCTAAAAAATTTCAAAATTTTTCCGAAAGATGCGTCAACCGGTTCAAAATCCCCTCAATGGTATCCGGGAAGAAGATTCCGGCGGCCTCAAGCTTTGCCGTGGAAAAGGCCAGGTTCCGGAAATTGCCGTCCTCCCGGCGTTTTACTATTTTCTCCGGATCGCCGCCCAGGGCTTCCACGGTCCTTACAGCCGTCTCGTAGAAGTTAAGGGCGTTAGGGCTGCCGAAATTGTAGACGCCGCCAGGAACATCTTTTAAATGCGTGATCCGCTCCGCCACGATTCTGCCGTCCGTCAGGCCCCGGAAATCATTTTCCGAAAAAGTGAGAAGCTCTCCCTTATCCATAGCATCCCGGATATTTGTGATAAAATTCGGCTTCACCGGAAGTTTTCCTGGAAGATCATACATCCAGGTGAGCCTTAAACTCACGCCCTCGGGACACCAGTTCGCCACAATCCTCTCGGCTTCCAGTTTTTCCCTGCCGTAGACGTTGGCCGGTGTCAGAATCTCGTCCTCCCTGTGGGGCGTCCGTACTTCCGATCCCGTATAGACCTGGTCGGAGCTTGCGAAAATGAGCTTCGTTCCATTTTCCCGGCAGGCCTTGGAGAGATACTCCACGCCGGTGACGTTGACCTTCCAGCTGCCTTCCGGGTCCCGCTCGCACGCTCCCGTATCAGAGACCGCCGCCGCGTGAACCAGTACGTCAGGATGCAGCGTCCCTAAGACACGTTTCACCTGCTCCTCATCGGTGAAATTCAGCTCCTCTCTCGTCATCGGCAAAACCTCCACCTCTCCTTTTTCCCGGAGAGTCACCTCCACTCTCGGCCCCAGAAAGCCTGTAACTCCTGTAATCATCCATGTTTCCATCTCGTTTCCTCCTTATTTTTCGCTTACATCGTTTTTCTATATCTGTTATAATAAACCCATTTTATTGCCAGAACAAACAACACGGCGCTGATCGCCAGCGTCTCCGTCTGCTCTCCGGTCTTCACGACCCTGATGGCCCAGGCCGCCGCTGACGTCTTAAGCGCCATGCTGGCCGTGATCCTTCTCTTCCATAATAAGGGTATTCTCGGAAAATAAATTTTCTTACAGCCCCGTGCCTTCCAATGTGGGGCTCTTTCTATATCATAAGATATCCGTCAGTTTTTGACAAGGTAGTGTGCTAACGTCTTGCCAAAATCATGATTTTTCTGTGAAATACCACACATTTCCATTTCTTTGTGATACAATACACAGACAACAAGAAAAACATCCATAAAGGAGATCAAAATCATGAACAAGAAAAGAATTATGGCCATCCTGGCCGCAGGTGTATTCAGCGCAGTTTCTGTAAATCCCACAGCAGTTATGGCTGACAGCGATACAGAACCGACAACAGAAACAGGGGAAATGTTCTATGTGGACGGCGACAGCACCGATGGGCAGATGATCGTTTCCGAGGACGGCACCCCCTTACAGAAAACCGTGAAAGCTTCCGAGATGGGCATGTCCTCCGAGGAAACCCTCGACTTTCCTTTTATGGGACTCTCTGCAGAGCTTCCCGATGAGCTGAAAAAGCAGATGGACAGCGCCGATGTGGTTCTGCTCACGGACGAAGACTGGACCGACGATTTCGACAACATCAAATATGCCCACCTTTTCTGGAGCAAGCTCACCGATGAGCAGAAAGAGGAGGAAGTCAATATGCTGGGCACCGGTTATAAAGACTGGCTGGCAAGCATCGAGCGCATCGGCGCTTTGGGCGTTTACAGCACAGACGTCATCGACGATCTAGACACCATCACCGGCTGTGACAATCACGAAGAACTCGGAACCAGCTCCGACGGCAAGTTCAAATATTACCTCAGCACCAACAGCGAGGCGGAAAAAGATCTCACCGATGAGATTGAGAACATCAAGACCACTCTTGGCGAGATGACGCCTTTCAATGGCCAGTCCGCCTTTGAACAGCCCCAGACCGCTACCTCCGACGCGGATAACGTAGGCACTTTTGAGACCACTGACATCGACGGAAATACTTACACGGAAAAGGTCTTCAGCGACTATGACCTCACTCTCGTAAACGCTTTCACAACCTGGTGCTCCCCCTGCGTCAACGAAATGCCGGAGCTCGAAAAACTCTATCAGGAAATGAAAGACCAGGGTGTCGGCGTGGTCGGCATGGTTCTTGACAGCGTCAGCGAGGACGGAACCCCAGACGACAGCATCGTCCAGAAAGCCCAGCTTCTGAAAGAAAAGACCGGCGTTACCTACCCGCTCCTGATCCCCGACAAAGGTTTCCTGAACGGCCGGATCAGCGGACTTCAGTCCTTCCCGGAATCTTTCTTTGTCGATAAGGACGGAAATATCGTCGGCGACCCGATCATGGGCAGCAACACCTTCGACGGCTGGAAAGAAGCTGTAGAGAAGCAGCTCGCCGCTCTTAAGGGAGAATGATTTTATGAAAAAAATTCTGACTTCCCGCTGGCCGGGACTTGTCCTGGCCGCCGCCGGGATCCTGATGATGGGATACGGGATCTTCCGCGGTGAAATGGCCGTTGTGTTCACAAAGGCCGTCAATATCTGTATGGAGTGTATCGGCATTGGATAAGAAGAAAAGCGTCCGGGACTGGCCGCGTCATCTCATCCAGGCCGCCTGGGCTGCCCTCACAAACTCCCACGTTTCCGGCTTTGTCACCGGAAAAATCTACACCGGGAAACTGAAAAACCTCTGCGTGCCGGGGCTTAACTGCTACTCCTGCCCCGGCGCTACCGGAGCCTGTCCCATCGGCTCCCTGCAGGCAGTCATCGGCAGCTGGAACTTCAAGTTCGCCTACTACGTCATCGGCTTTCTGATCTTTGTCGGCGCGATCCTTGGCCGTCTGGTCTGCGGTTTCCTCTGCCCCTTCGGCCTGATCCAGGATCTCTTACATAAGATTCCTTTTTTCAAAAAGATCAGAACCTTCCGCGGCGATAAGCTCCTCCGGAAGCTCAAATATGTGATCTTCCTGGTCTTCGTGATTCTGCTTCCGCTCTTCCTCACCGATCTCATGGGCCAGGGCGCTCCCTATTTCTGCAAGCTCATCTGCCCCGCAGGAACACTGGAGGGCGGACTTCCGCTGGTGCTCTTAAACAAAGCCATGCGCGGAGCCATCGGCTGGCTGTATATCTGGAAAAATACGATCCTTATCGCAACGATTGTGCTTTCCATCCTGATCTACCGGCCCTTCTGCAAGTATATCTGTCCCCTGGGAGCCTTTTATTCCATTTTCAATAAGGTCTCCCTCTTCCGCTACCGCATTGACGGGGACAAATGTGTCCACTGCGGAAAATGTGCAAAGGTCTGTCAGATGAACGTTGACCCTGTGAAAACACCGAACAGTCCCGAGTGCATCCGTTGCGGCCGCTGCCGCCAGGCCTGCCCGAAGGATGCGATCTCCTGCGGCTTCAAAAAATAGAGTAAAAAATTCCTGCTCTGATTTCTGGTCAGGCAGGAATTTTTTTGCTTATTCAGCCCCCTTAAGAGGCTCCGATGTGATCGTATATTTACTTTCTTTCAGTGTATTCAGAATATCCTTCACATTGACCGGCCTCCGGATATCATAACTCATTTTTGACAAAAAGCTCTGCTTCGCTTCGTTGGCTTCCTTCGCCTCCTCCAGAGCCACCGCCAGCTCATACGCAATCTTCTGCTGTTTTTTCCTGCTCCGGTTCGGCTGGACAGACATAGAGTACTGCCAAAAAGATCAGCAGAAAGACCACCGAGATGATCAGAACCAGATAACTAGTGTGCTGTCTCATTGACTTTCAGTTAAATAACGCAGAATGTTTTTTCATC
>OLSO01000364.1_pt1 | contig 45672 bp, 34 predicted proteins | sample 1672441 | NCBI WGS metagenome assembly OLSO01 (sample SAMEA3136686, study PRJEB25190) | human gut metagenome | biome: human gut; feature: human-associated habitat; material: faeces | place: Austria | collected 2013 | reverse complement strand
TCAGAACTCAAGGCTGCTTTTTCGTTTACACCAACTCCGATTGTTTCCTTAACAGATTAGGTAATGGGGCATATGATTATGTTTCTCTGGGAGATAATGAAGTTCCGGAATTTATACCAAAAGACACAGAGTTGAAAGAGATATTATTAAATGATATTGACGGATTCAAGCCATCACCCTATGGCCTATATGAAACAGCTGCAACTGTAAATAACAGTTGGGGATACTGTGCATGGGATCAGAACTGGAAATCTGCAAAAAAAATAGCGGATATTAAACATAAATTGAATAATATGGGTATCAATTATTTGCTAAATGTAGGCCCTGATGGACTTGGAAGAATTCCAGCAGAGTGCAGAAAAATATTACAAAATGTAGCAAAATATGATTAATTTGGATTTGAAGGCGGCAGGAAAGGAATTTTTTGCTGCCTTTTTTCTTTGAAAACGTATTTGGGGGAGAATAAGAAATGGGTAAGCGTTTAAAGATATTTAACAACATTTCTATTTTGAAAAAAATTTTGCTTGTAAATTTTACTATTATATTGATTATGTTTATTTTACTTGGAATTTCCAATTATTTTATATCAAAAAGAATGCTGTCAGAAGGATATATTGATTCGTCAAAAAAAATAATTTTGCAACTTGGACAGAATTTGGATGTGAGAATTAAACAATTTAATGAGTTTGTTGTGAAAGAGTCTTTTGAGTCGGATATCTATAAAGCGTTGAATCCTATATATAATGAACGAAGATTGGAGGCTCAGAAACGAATACAGTCTTTTAGCACAAATATTATGAACTATAATAAATATGTAGAAGTAGTTTTGGTGATGGATGATCATGGAAATCATTATAAATATGCTAACTTTCCAAAACGAGCAAATAAATATGTCCAGGAAGATTTAACAGATATTGAAAAGACCAAGGAAATGTGTGGAAAGGCATATTGGACTCCATACAATAATAAATTGGTGTTTTGCAGTAGATTAGTATTCGATAAAAATACTATGCTACCCGTCGGGGTTTTAACTATTGGATTGAACATAGACTTTTTTCAAAATATTTATAACGATATAACAACAGAAGAAAATGATATTCTTGTATTAAATTGTAATCAGCAGGTATTGATAGAATCAGAGCAAAACATAGGAAAAATTGTTAAAAGTATTAACCATATGGATGTACAAGAACAAGGAGTTTTTTATAAAGACAAAGAATATTTGGTTACGTATAAAATACTTGAAAAAAGTGGGATATGTATTATAAATCTCATTGATACAAAAAACATTTCAAATAAAGCAGGGAAAATGCTTATATCAACTTGGTATGTGATTGTTGTGGCAATCATATTATCTATATTACTAGCATTATGGCTTTATAAGGAAGTAGAATCTAGTCTTAAAATATTATCGGCAAGAATCGCGGATGTTAAAAAAGGTGATTTTTCACCAAAAAATACAGTCGTTACTCAAGATGAGATAGGTTCCGTAATAAATGCTTTTGATCAAATGGTTATAAAAATAGAGGAACTGATGGATAATGTCGCCAAAGAAACAACACAGAGAAAGAATGCACAACTAAAAGCCTTACAATTTGAATATGATGCTCTTCAATCAAAATTGAATCCGCATTTTTTATATAACACTTTGGAAAGTATCAATAGCCTTGCAAAATTGAATCATGATGATATTGTTGCTGACAGTATTAATCTTCTTGGAAATTATTTAAGGGAAACTATCAGCAACCGTGGAAGATATGTAATGTTAAGAGAAGAAATAATGAATGTTAGACATTATATTATTCTTCAAAATATGTCATTTGGAGGGAGAATACATCTTGATTTTGATCTGGATCCTATTCTCATGGATACAATTGTGCCAAAATTAATTTTACAACCGTTGGTCGAAAATTCAATTGTTCATGGAATAGAGCCTAGAGCTGGTTATGGATATATTTGCATTGAAGCAAGATGTTCTGGCAAGGATATGGAAATAACAATTGAAGACAATGGTATAGGTATTTCAGAAGAATGGATCAAAGGGAATATTGTTGATGAAAATCGAGAGAACAAACATACCAGGGTTGGGTTGGAGGCTGTTCATAAGCGGCTTAAAATATTATATGGAGAAAAATATGGAATTAAGATTAGACGTGGAAACATATCGGGAACAATCGTAACTCTAAAAATGCCAATTGTATTTAAAGGAGAAGATCTAGATGAGATATAAGGTTTTGATTGCAGATGATAATCCCTTAATTTGCGAGTCACTGCGAGAAACGATAAATTGGAAAAAATATCAGTGTACAGTTATACAATGTGCTGAAAATGGAAATGAAGCATGGAATCTGATTGGACAATTACAACCAGAAATAGTTATTACTGATATAAAAATGCCAGAAATTGATGGCTTAAAATTGAGTGAAAAAATAAAAATGCAGTACCCTGATACATTGATTATTATGATAACCGGATATCAAGAATTTGAATATGCTAAAAGAGCAATTAGCCTTGGTGTAAATGAATTGCTTTTAAAACCCATTGACAATAAAAAAATGGAAGAAGCATTGCTAAAATTAACAGAAATCCTTTCTGCGAAAAATAAAAAAGATCAATATAGAAAAAAATTACAAGAAGAGAATGCTGTATTTAGAGAAAAAGAAAAGAAAAATCTAAGACTTTCAAAAAATAATATTATTAAAAATATATTGTTATCAGGTAATCTTCATGAATTAGATGAGCAACTTTTGGAGAATGGATTTTCAAAAAATCTAAACTATGGGATAGTTGTAGGAAGACCCCAGTCTCATGACAGTAGAATAGTAATGGAAATTAACGGGATAATAAATGCATGTTTTGAACAATTTTTTTTTCAAAAAAATGTGAATCTGTTAATCAGGGAAGATATTGTTTCCGTAATAGGAATAGAAAAATCCTGGAGTTCTAGAAACTATAGGGTTCATATAAAGAAAATTTTATATCACATACAAGATTACATAAAAGAAAAATATAGCAATTCTATTAAAGTGAAATTCTGTATTAGCAGTCTTACGACAGATATAAAGGAGATTATTTGTAATTACGAGCAAACAAAAGAGTGTTTAAATCGTGCTATATTTTTAGGCGATACAGATTCTATTATAATAAGTCAGCCTGTATTGAGAAAAAGCGAGTCTAAACAAATTATTAAAGACATGGATGCTTTTTATCAATTACTTGAAACTTCTGACCAGGAAAATCTTTATATAGAAGTTGAAAGAGTTATCAATGATATTTTAAATATTTCAGAAAGAGATATATTCAAAATTAAATGTTTGCTTAGCGAAACATGTATTTCGCTTTATAAATATTATGAAAAAAAGCTACCTGAAATTAATAGTGCTTATAGCATTGATCAAATATTGGAAAGCATCAATAAAATTCAGGGCGTTGAAGAAGGACGGAAGTATTTAAGTGAAATTTCATCTGAAATACAAACGGAGAATAATAGAAATGCATTGAAAAAGAATCCAACAATCATACATGCCATGGAATTTATACGGAATAATTATAAAGAAAACGTTACATTAGGTTCTTTAGCAGATTATTTAAATATGAATCCATCCTATTTGAGCAGGTTACTAAAAAAGGAAACAGGCAGCAATTTTGTTGATATACTTACGCAAGTAAGATTAGAGAAAGCAAAACAATTATTAAATGAGGGGATACGTGTTGCAGAAGTAGGAGAAAAAGTAGGATACGCAGAGTATGCATATTTTTATCAGGTGTTTAAGAGATTTGAAGGAATATCACCAAGTGAGTATAAAAGAGGTAAAAAAAGCTAATGTTTTGTAAAAGTAGTCGAATATAATATTGAAAAAACGTCTGATATAATGTGTTCATCAAGAAAAAGGGAGGATACACTCAATGAAAAGAAAGACAATCATATGTTTTGCAATGTGTGTAGCAACAATTGCAGCAATAACCACAAGTAATGTAAGCGCTAAAGAAGTAAAGGCTGACAGTGAGGAAAAAACAATAACTCTATTTCACCATACAGGTGAAGAAGCCGGACGCAAGGTGCTTTCAGACTTAATAGCGGGATTCGAAAGTGCAAATAAGGGAATAAAAGTCGAAGAACAAGGAATTGATTTTAGTTCATATGATACTATGTTAAAAACAAAATTGGCAGGAGGGGATGCTCCGGATTTGATTATGGGTAGACCTAAGATGTACATAGACTTGATTCGCGCAGGACATATTGAACCTCTTACAGATGAAGAATTTATAAAAAGCATAGATAGTAAATGGCTAGAATCAATGAAAGTGGACGGGGAAGTATATGCGGTTCCGTTGAATCAAGGAGGAATGGGAATCTTTTATAATAAAAAGGTATTTGAGGATAACAATATTGAGATTCCTAAATCGCACAAAGAACTAATGAACATTGCTGAAAAACTTCAGAATGCAGGGATTGTTCCTTTTGCTCATGGTTTTCAAGAAAGTTGGATGGCACAGTGCGATTTGCAGAGTGATCTGTATGGATACACGTTACAGCAGAATCCCAAAATGTTTAAGGATATTATGGACGGAAACAAGAAGTTTTCCGATTATCCTGATTTTAGAAAATGTGTGCAGAGAACCGTAGACAGATTATCATTTGAAGGCGGTGATGACTTTGGTACAGATGCTTCACGTGCCAGAAATATGTTGATTACTGGAGAAGCCGCAATGTTAATCAGCGGAAACTGGGAAATTTCTGAATTTGCAGAAGCAGGAGTAGATGACCAGATAGGATTTTTTGCAACACCAAACACAGATGATGATCAGCCAGTTCTCGGTCTTGCACCTGATGGAAGATATATGGTAACTGCTCAATCCGAGAATATAGAAGAAGCAAAGAAATTTATTGAATTTTTAACAACTCCTGAGGGAGCAGCAATTGTTAATGAAAAAGGTTCTGATATACCATGTACCACAAATATAGATAAAACACAATTGTCTCCAATTGTACAGGATTTTATTAATATCGAAGAAAATGGAAATGTTTACAATTATGAGGCAGAAGAGATTTTTTCCGGACAGTATGATGAAACATTTCGCAAATGGCAAGAAGAACTTGCGGCAGAAACAGACTGCGATGTTGATGCCATGATTGCACAGTTGGATGAAGAAATAGCTGCTATTCAATAAGATACAATTAATACATCCGGTATATGTAATCTTAAAACATATACCGGATGTAGCAATTTGGAGGTATGGATAAGATATGAAGCTAAAAGCGAAAAATCAAATAACCAATTTTTTGTTTATGGTTCCTGCATTAATATTGTTCTGCTTTATTGTTGTTTATCCTTTTATAAAAGGGGTAAGGATTTCTCTCACTGACTGGGATGGCTTTTCAACTACATATAATTTTGTGGGACTTAAAAATTTTTTTAAAATCTTAAAAGATCCAAGTATCAAGGGACCGATTCAGAATTCTTTGTTTTTCACAATTGTTACGGTGATTATTGATAACGTTGCAGGACTTGGAGTAGCTTTTGCTTTTCGGAAAAATAAAAGAAGCAACCGGATATTCAGAACCTGCGTTTTTATGCCATTTGTTTTAAGCTTAGTTTTAACAGGATTTATATGGAAATATATTTATAGCGATGTGTTTTACGGGATTTTTGGAATAAAAAGTTTATTAGGAAATAAAAATACGGTTATGTGGGGCATCTGCATTATGGCATTCTGGAGAGATATAGGCTATTCAATGCTGATTTATCTCGCTGGATTGCAGGCAATACCAGATACATATTATGAAGCTGCCAAAATAGATGGTGCAAACCATTGGAAAATGTTTTCTAGTATCACATTACCATTGCTGGCTCCGGCGTTTACTGTAAACGTGACACTGTTTTTGGGCTGGGGATTGAAAGTGTTTGACTATGTTATGGCAGCAACGAACGGAGGACCAGGTAGAACTTCAGAGACATTTGCTATGTATGTATATAACTATACATTCCCATATAATAGAGCTGGATATGGACAAGCAGCTGCGATTCTTATGATGGTGTTTATTTTCATTATTTCAGGGATAGTATCCATGTTGTTAAGAAGAAGGGAGATTGATATGTGATGAAAATGAAAAAACATGTTGCTAACGGAGTAGCACTAATTTTGAAAATCTGCCTTGTAACTATCTTCATTATGCCTTTTTATATCGCATTTGCATATGCTTTAAAATCTCCAGAGGAAACAATGAAAACAGGACTTGCCTTTCCAAAGCAGATATACTGGGAAAATTTTACCGAAGCAATAGAAGTATCGAATTTTTGGACAGCAGCTAAAAATAGTTTGATTATTACAGTAATCAGTGTTGTCCTCTTGATGGTTGTATGCAGTATGGCAGCTTATGCCATAGCACGAAACATGAAATCAAAATTTTTTCAATCCTTTTATTATGTCTTTTTAGCAGCCATGATTTTACCATTTCAGGTTGTAATGCTTCCATTATATATACAGTTGAAAGACACTGGACTTCTAAATACACGCATTGGTATGATTCTGACAATTTGTGGTTTTCAACTTGCATATAATATATTTGTGTACGTGGGATTTATCAGAAATATTCCGCTTGAAATGGAAGAAGCTGCTTATATTGATGGAGGAAGCAAGCTTTATACATTCTGGAAGATTGTTTTTCCTTTGATGAAACCAATTGTATCTTCAACATTGATTTTAAATTCGCTGTCAGTATGGAATGATTTTCAAATCCCATTAATTATCGCACAAAAACCAGAGGTTAGAACAATTCCATTGACTCAGTATTTTTTCTTTGGGCAATATAGCATTAAGCTAAATATGGCATTTGCTGCTTTTGTGCTTGCAATGATACCAATTCTTGTTTTGTATTTTGTAATGCAGAAACGTATTATCGGAGGGGTAATGGCAGGTGCAGTAAAAGGTTAAAAATTAAAAGTTAATGATGTTCTCAAAACGGAAACAGCGATTTTTGCTACAAAAATCGCTGTTTTTATTAAGCATTTTTGACTTTTAATGTGTAAAAAAGATTATCATTAGAAAAACAGAATTTTTACGAACTATAGTTTTTCTGCGTTCTGCTCCAGTTGTTTCCGAAACTGTGACGGCGAAGCGCCAAACTGTTTTCGGAAGAAGCGGCTGAAATATAATGGATTTTCATATCCGACCAGATTAGAAATTTCTGTAACATTGTAGTTTGTGGTTTCCAACAGAGATTTCGCATTTGAAAGACGCAGGTTCTGTATGTACTGGGCGGGTGTTGTATTCGTATATTGTTTGAAGTTCTGGATAAACCAGCTAACACTAATATTTTTCGAAGCTGCATATTTTTCAATATTAATCTGTTTATTGTAATGCATTCGGAAATAATCAACTGCCTGCGCCATGTCATCCATGATCATCGGATTCTTCTTGTGTGGTTTTACAAGAATCTGGCGGTGAAGAAGGATTAAAAGCTGCATAAAGTAATACACAAGAAGCTCTTCATAGTCATCTTTCCGCAGCTGCAGTTCTTCAATCATGTTCATGTACAGATGCTTGTATTCCATGGAGACCCCGGAATAAATCACATGAACGCCATCTACAATGCCGTATTTGCGGAGGATATTTTTGACGTTATTCCCAGTAAAATGAACCCAGTACACTTCCGGGTGGTCGGCACCATAATAGTAGTAGCGCTGTTCTTCTTTTGGACGGTACAAAACCATGTTTCCAGCAGAAACAATTTCCTCTTTTCCATCAAAATAGAAATGTGCTTTTCCAGAAGCAACGTAAAGAAGCTGGTAATCAAGCCGACCTCGCGGCCGGTGCGTTGGCAGCTTCTTTATTGTGTACAGACGGTAAGTACCGCAGCTCCCTATAAAAATAGGATGTTTTTTATCTTTAAAATCCAAGCGTGTCTGGTGCCAGTAAGCGGAGTTTGTGTACAATATAAATTACCTCCTTGTAAATCGGAACAGATTGTGCATATTTCAAAATTAATAAAAAAGTGTATATTTTTGTGTCTTTACTTGTTAAATTATATCATTTTGTGCATGTTTTGTCGAACAGAGTTTATGTAATTTTTTTAAAAAGCAGGTATAATCATATCAGATGTTAAAACAGAAAAATATATAATATTGGAGGAGCAAATATGATCGTACCAAAACACTACGAAAATCTGAATGTGTTACATGAAAACACCATGCCCCATCGAGCATACTACATGCCTGCATCAAAGGATATGGGATCTCTTGTACATGACAGAGAGAAATCTGACCGTATGGAGCTTTTAAATGGAAACTGGAAATTCCAGTTCTATAAGAGCATTTATGATCTTCAGGAAAAATTTTACGAAGCAGGTTATGACACTAAGGGCTTCGACGAAATTCCAGTTCCGGGAATCTGGCAGAACTATGGCTATGACAGCCATCAGTATACCAATGTCCGTTACCCAATTCCGCTTGATCCGCCATATGTACCACAGGAGAATCCTTGCGGAGCGTACGTACACCAGTTTGAATATAAGAAAGATTCCAAAGCACCAAAAGCATACTTGAATTTTGAGGGTGTAGATTCCTGCTTCTATGTATGGATCAATGGTGTCTATGTAGGCTACAGCCAGGTGGCTCATGCAACCAGTGAATTTGACGTGACCGATCATCTGAAAGAAGGAACAAACACTTTAGCGGTACTTGTCCTGAAATGGTGTGATGGAACTTATTTAGAAGACCAGGACAAATTCCGTATGACAGGAATTTTCCGTGATGTATATCTGTTAAAGCGACCAGAAAGTGTACTATATGATTATTTTACCACTACATCTATAGGGGAAAATGGTGCAGAAATTGAAATTCGTGCGAATTTTCTTGGGGAGAGCAATGCATCAGAAAATACTAAAATTGTAATCCGGAATCATGAGGGAAATACGGTGGCTACAGGTACATTTAAGAAATGTGACGATGAAAATTTTGCTTACAAAGCGGTATTAGATATCACAAACCCTGTACTCTGGAATCCGGAACAGCCATATCTGTATCAGGTGCTTTTCCTTTCCGAGAATGAGGTGATCATAGACCGTATCGGTATCCGTGAAATCCACTGTGAGGGAAGCGTAATCTATATTAATGATGTAAAAGCAAAATTTAAAGGTGTAAACCGTCATGACTCCGATCCGATAACCGGTTCCGCAGTAAATATGGAGCAGATAAAAAAAGATCTGATCATGATGAAACAGCACAACTTTAATGCAGTCCGAAGCAGCCATTACCCGAATTCTCCTTATTTCTATCAGCTTTGTGATGAGTATGGCTTATTTGTGATCGCAGAAGCTGATAATGAGAGCCATGGAACCCAGACACAGTACTTGAAAAATTCAGAGTGGGAAAATGTAGTTGAGCAGTGGAATAAAAGAATTGCAAATAACCCGGATTTCATTCCTGCAACCATGGATCGTACCAGACTTTGTGTGGAAAGAGAAAAAAACCGCCCATGTATTGTAATGTGGTCTATGGGTAATGAATGTGGATATGGATGTACCTTTGAGGAATCCCTAAAATGGACCAAAGAATTTGACCCAACCCGTCTTACGACTTATGAGAGTGCATTCTATCAGAGTACAGACCGTGAGTATGACTATTCCAATATTGATGTAGTTGGAAGAATGTACCCAGCTTTTTCTGAGATTGATGAATACATGGAAAAGAATCCGGATAAACCTCTTCTTCTGGTAGAATATTGCCACGCCATGGGAAATGGACCTGGAGACCTGGAGGATTACTTTGAATTGATCCAGAAGTACGACAGTCTTTGTGGAGGTTTCGTATGGGAGTGGTGTGATCATGCTATTTACAAAGGCCAGGCTGAAAATGGCAAGGGAATCTATTATTATGGAGGAGATCATGGCGAAGAAATTCACGATGGAAACTTCTGTATGGATGGACTGGTTTATCCTGACAGAACACCACATACTGGGTTAAAAGAATACAAAAATATATATAGACCGGCAAGGGTTCTTCACTATGATCAGGAAACTGGAGATATGGTTCTTCATAACTATATGAATTATGTTGATCTTAAAGATTATATTTATCTTATATATGAGGTGAGCGTTGACGGAGAAGTTGACTGTGTAGGACAAATTGAATTAGATGAAAGTATACCAGCTCATGAAGAAAAAACAATCAAACTTCCTGTTTCAATACCAGATAGTGGAAAATGTTACCTAAAAGTATCTTATTGTTTGAAAAATAATACTCTGATTTTACATTCGGATGAGTCGCTTGGATTTGATGAAATCCTTTTAAAGAACATAGATGGAAGAAATCAGAAAGCCATTGAACTTCTTGCTGAAATGAATACTGATAATAGTTTTACTGTGGAAGAGTGTGACAGATACTTTACAATTCATGTAGGGCAGGAAAATACTTATCGCTTCAATCGACTGACAGGATTATTTGAAAGCATTACTGTAAAGGGAAAAGAACTTCTGACTCGTCCTATGGAATTAAATATCTGGAGAGCACCAACTGACAACGACCGGAAAATCAAATTAGAATGGATGAATGCTCATTATGACCAGAGCTATGCAAGAGCATATGAAACTTCCTGCATTACCAAAAATGGGAAACTACACATCTTAGGAACGTTAAGTGTTTCTGCACCTACCGTACAAAAAATTCTTGATGTGAAGTCAGAATGGATTATTACTTCGGATGGCGCAATCCAGGTAAAAATGGATGTAAAGAGGGATTTGGAATTTCCAATGCTTCCGAGATTTGGAATCCGTTTATTCCTTAACAGAGATTTTGACAACGTAGAATATTACGGAATAGGACCTGAGGAAAGTTACGTAGATAAGAGAAGAGCCGGCAGTCATGGAAAATATGATGCTAATGTACTTGAAATGCATGAAGATTACCTGCGTCCACAGGAAAATGGAAGTCATACCGACTGTGACTACCTTATCTTAAAAGGAAAGGAAAATACTTTTGCAGCAGCAGGAGAAAGGACATTTTCCTTTAACGTATCACCATATACTCAAGAGGAACTGACAGCAAAAAGACATAGCTATGAATTACAGCCTTGTGGAAGTACGGTCGTGTGCTTGGATTATGTCCAAAACGGAATTGGTTCTAACAGTTGCGGGCCTGAGTTGTCAGAACAGTACCGCCTTGATGCAGAACAGTTCAATTTTGAAATTAAAATGATAATTAAATAATACAGAATAAAGAAGCTGATAGCTTAAACGGAGCAGGCTATGGCAGCCATTTCCCAGAAAGGAATCCGAATGACTATTACTGTACTTGCTTCTCTGCCAATCTTCGCGCTATATCCATTCATGCAGAAGTATTTCTCAAAAGGAATTATGGCGGGTGCTGTAAAAGGCTGACTTTAATAATCCCTGGCATTCGATCATAATGACAGATGCCGGGGATTTGTGTATTACAAACTAAAAAAGTATGCTGCATATAAAATATTGACCAGATAGTTGCTGTAAAAATTTATCCATAAAAAATTCTGTAACAACAGAGTATGAATTGGAGTGCAAATTCCGGCTCATCTGAGCACGATATCCGTAAGCGCTTAGATCTTGGGTAGCTTTACTGTCTACGTTTTTAAACTCATAATGATAGTAAATAGATTTTTACTACACTCCGCTTGATAGGAGATAGAAATTTACTACATTTGGAGGTTTCATTATGAGTAAGAAACGTGCTCCAGGGCGTTCCCTGGACGAATGGATGGATCTGGTAACCGAATGCAGACAAAGTGGCCTGACAGATGCTGCATGGTGTAATGAGCATGGGATATCTCCCAGCTGTTTTTACAATGCAGTTACCCGTCTCCACAAAAAAACCTGTCAGATACCGGATCCAGCCCCCAAAGACAGCTCTCTTGACCTTACATCCCATAAACAGGATTACAGATGAAGAAATTGTGTCAGTATCTCATTTGGCACCGATTCATGATATCGGAAAGACCGTGCAGACAAAATATCACCAAACAAAAGAAGAAGCACTGGCTATGTACCCGTTTTATAAACAGCAGGCGGAAGAGAAGCGGATTCCCGTCTTCAAATGTACCGTAAAAGAATTCCAGTCCTTCTGGCGTCATGCCCTTGATTATAACAAAAGTTATCATAGCCTTATCAAAAAATACATTATTCCCGTCCTGGGCGATAAACGCATAAATGATGTAACCACAGAGGAACTGATAAAGATCCTGAAAGAGACCGAGATCCCTGATACCAAAAACTTTCCGATGGAAAAATATTCTATGTTGTATGATGCAGTATCCAGTTTCTTTCGGAATGCCATGGAATTATACTGTGCAGGACAGGACAATGGTACGGCTGCTGCCAATGCCATAAGATCCAGTGGGCTGAGAATTTGGGACGATAGTGTTTCTTACGATACTTCCGAAGCTTATTCTTTCCAGCAGCTTTTGCAGCTACTGAAGATTTCCAAATGGAATGCCCCAACGCTTTATCTTCCCATGCTCCTGTCCGCCACTGCCGGCCTGCAGATTGCAGAGATTGTCCGTATTCATTTTGATGATATCGACCTTGATAATCATTGCCTTGATCTGCCGAGGACTCACAAAGACTACAACGGTCCCCGTTCCAACATCGTACTGTCCATGGAAAATACCAAAACGGTATACCTGCCAGATATTATAATGAACGAGATCAAAAATCAGGAAAAGCGTCTAAATGCACTACAAGAACAGGATGCGAAATTTAATCCATTCCGGTATCTGATCTGGAGCCAGAACGGGAGACAACAACAGGAGAATTTTATAAAGAAACCTTATGAACGTATCCTATCCAAATGCTCCTTTCCTGCATTTCCATGGAGAAGCTTTCTAAAGATACGTTTAACAGACAAAGAGATAGACGAATTAGAAGATTCTTTAGGGTATGAGACTCCCATGAACTCTGGTGCCTGCGAGATTCCCATTGATAAGCACGATCTCATGGATCTTACAGGAACAACATACTTTTGAAAATACGGCATAGTCAGCTTACCCGGCTATGCCGTATTTTATTAGCAGCAAAGGTCATCCGTCCCCGATGCAGGCAGATACAACGCACAAATTAAGTGACCAAAACTGTTTTTCTTTCCATGTCAGGCAAAAAATTCTCTGTTTTTCAATAGAGCTTTCCCTATTTTAGTGACCAAACTGATTTATGATTGTATGCCCAAGCTAAAAACATTTGAATTTCTTCCATATTAAGTGACCAAGGCTGGCTCCTGATCCTATCGCAAGCTAAAAAAAGCCTCTTTTTCTATAATATTTCCAGCATGATTCTATATTCAAGCCGATTTCACAAACAAAGCTTGCGCTTCCCTTACCTCCTGTTATATAATAAAAGGTACTGTTAACGGTCATTACTATCATTATATGGGAAATAGTTTTGCAATTTTCTAAATAAGGAAGCTGTTTCTTACCGAAAAAGTGACCAAACCCACTTTTTAGCCCCATAATGAGCTAAAAAATAGGGCTTGTTTTTACAGATTATCAATAAGCTCTAAATCAGGCAGATATTCTATGGCAGCAATCTATGTTTTGCAAACTCTGCCGCCTTTATTGTAAAATATATATAAAATACGAAAGGAAAAATATGAGAAAATTAGCACTAAGTGATGAAATTTTACTTCAGGTTGATAAGGCTGCAAGATATATTGGCGGTGAAGTCAACTCCATAATGAAGGATAAAAAAGAGGTGACCACCCGGGTCGCATTTTGTTTCCCGGATGTCTAAGACACGATTTTTTTACCTACTCCCTTTTAAAATCACTTAGTGCTATTTGCCGTTATTTCCTACCTTTTTATCTGTATTATTTTGTGTTAGTTCGTGTTATTTAAGCTTAAAAGGGATTCAATAACACAAAATAAGCCTTTGACAAAAGGCCATTTTTGACCACCTTTTGCAATCAATTTTCTGTTTCATACTTTCGGATCATGCCCTTTTATATGACAAAATTTGATATTTTTGTAAAAAACAGGTTTTTATGCAATCTGTCAGTTATCTAATAATACTTCTTATGGTTACAGTTCGCTTTCCAGACGGCTATTGCTGGTATTTTTCTTATAGTGTTATGGAATGACATATTGTGTTACATGGTTTATTTGGCTGTATGTGGCACAAACTTATATAAAAATATATTGCTCCCATTTTTTCTTTATGGTAATATAAAATCATAAAATGTTATCAGTTAACCAATTATACAGGAGGTGGGTATTATAGTACGTCAGACGAATCTGGCACAGACCATTGACCTTATATCAGACCGTGCGAAATATGATGAATGTGCGAAAAAAATATTGACTTACAAAGCAATCATAGCATGGATCTTAAAATCCTGTACAAAAGAATTTTCTCAATACAGCGTGAACTTTATTTGTAATAACTGTCTGAAAGATGACGCAGAAATTTCTAAACGTGCTGTTCACCAGGATCAGCTGGATCGTGATGAGAAACTAAACGGAGACAAAAGAATCGAATGTTTGAATTCAGAGGCAAACGCTGTCAAGGATCAAACTGTATATTATGACATCCGTTTTAAAGCCTATCTTCCTGGAAACATTGAACCTATACAGCTTATTATCAATCTGGAAATCCAGTTGAATGATACTCCAGGATATCCACTTGTAACCAGAGGATTTTATTATTGTGCAAGAATGATATCAGAGCAGTATGGAACCATATTTACAGATGAACATTACGAAAAGATCCAGAAAGCATATTCTATCTGGATCTGTCCGGATCCGGCTAAAAAACGCAAAAATGGTATTTTCAAATATCACACAATTGAGGATACGATACTGGGGAAGTCCTATACAGATCCTCAAAGCTATGATCTGATGGAAGTGGTGATCGTAAATCTGGGAGATGCAGATAAAGAAAGCGAACTGGAGATCCTTGACCTGCTAAATATCCTGTTTTCAACGTCTGCCACTCCAGAAGAAAAAAAGAAGCGGTTACATGAAGATTTTGATATTGCCATGACAGAAGAATTCGAGAGTGAGGTGAGAGACATGTGTAATCTAAGTAGAGCTCTTGTAGACCAGGGAATTGAACAAGGAATTGAGCAAGGAATGAAACAGGGAGTTGAAAAAGAAAAAATGTCCCTGGCCCAGATGATGATCGAGGAAAAGGAACCTGTCGATAAGATTTCAAAATATACAGGCTATGCTATCGACAAGTTAAAGGAAATTGCAGCGGCAATGGGACAGACACTTGTGTAACATATGATTTTATAGGAAGAGGCTGTCGGGAAATAGACAGTTCTAAGAGAGGGAGGGTGTGACTCATATAAACACAATTAACAAAATGAAATCAAAAATGTAGCAGGATTTGAGGAATCAAAACGACTTCCAGATGGATCGTTCTTGATTCCTTTTTCTTTACAAATCGGTTACGTTTGCAGCACTGAAACTAGTGTATAATTGTAATAGTAAAAATCACGCACAATAAAGAAATAATCGGATTTGTGTAAAATGAAAGGAACATTATTATGAAAGCAAGAATACTGGTGATAGAAGATGAAATGGCAATCAATGATCTGCTTTGTATGAATCTGGAAGCTGCTGGCTATGAAACAGTAGGTTATCTGGATGGAAATGATGCAAGTGAAGGCGTCGTACAGGACCATGAATTTCAGTGCGCACTTGTGGATATTATGCTTCCGGGAAAGGATGGTTATACCCTTTTACCGGAATTAAAAAAGTTTGGTATTCCGGTTATATTTCTTACGGCAAAGGCTGATGTTACAAGTAAAGTAAAAGGGTTAAAAGACGGAGCCGAGGACTATATAGTAAAGCCTTTTGAAATGCTGGAGGTAATGGTGCGTTTGGAAAAAGTATTAGATCGTTATGGAACGGCACCGAAACAGATTCAGATAGACGATGTCATAATTGATACCGTAAGTCACATAGTTACGAAAAATGGAGAAGAAATATATTTAAAACCTATGGAATATAACTGCCTTATGGTGTTCGTAAAAAACCCAAATAAAGCACTTACCAGAAGCCAGATCTTGCAGGAACTGTGGAAGGAGGAATTCTGCGGAGAAACAAGAACTGTGGATGCACACGTTGGACGCATCAGAAAAAAACTAAGCTGGCAGGATAAAATCAAAACCATTCCCAGAATTGGTTATCGACTTGAGGTGGATTTATGAAGCTATTTACAAAAATTTTTTTACAGGTAATCTGCATGGTGCTTCTGCTGTCATCTGGAATTTTTTTCTATACAACTTACAGGTGGAAAAATCAGAGCATACAGAATATCAACAGTTATGAAAATAGCAGGTTTCAAACAAATATTTCTAAGTTTGAAAACATGCTAATGCGGATTAAAAGTAAAACACAGGACTCTGATGATAAAATCCGGGAAAAAATGATTATTTATACTTTTCGTCAGGTATTCCACGACAGTGCCGTTTTATATCAGGATGGAAAAGAACAATATAATGGGACAAAATATGAGTTTGATCTGCAAAATATCAGAAACCTAACAAAAAACAAACACGATGGATTCGAAAATGACAGCTATTGTGATAAACCACTGATCAGCAAAACAAATGGCAACGTATTTTTGCTCTTTTATTTTTCCAGCTACAGTTCTACAGACATGAACTATCAGATTGTCACCTACAAAGATATTACCAGTGTACAAAAACAGAGTCAGACACTGTTTTATCAGGCAGGAGGGTTTACCCTGTTTCTGGTTCTGTTTGTTGGCTTTTTCCTGTTTTTGACTTTGCGGAAAATTATGGAACCGCTCACAAGGCTAAAAGAAGCGGCTGTTTCTGTGGCAAATGGAAATTATGAGATAAAAGTGCCATCAGAAGGAAAAACGGAACTGGCACAGGTTGGGAAAAGCTTTAATCTTATGACAGGTAAAGTAAGGGAGCAGATTGAAAAGCTTTCTTCCGTAAACCAGGCACAGAGACAGCTGCTTGGAAGTTTGGCCCATGAATTAAAGACCCCAATGACCGCAATCATAGGATATGCAGATACACTTCTAACGGTACGCCTATCTCCCAAGAGGCAGGAGATAGCGCTTGATTATATTAGAAATGAATGCCGAAGGCTTTCCAGACTTTCTGTGAAAATGCTGGAACTTACCGGATTATATGAAACAGGTGAAACAGAATTTGTTCCAGTGGAAGTTCAGATGAATCAATTTCTGGAAGATGTAAAAAAACTTGTTATTTACAGGCTTCAGGAGAGAAATATTTGTCTTGAGATTCATTGTAATCCAGAGAATCTTAGAAAAACATTTGATCCGGACCTTATGATGAGTGCAGTGACAAATTTTATTGATAATGCAGTCAAGGCTTCCGATGAGAATTCAAAAATCGTACTGGAGGCAACCCAAAATCATTTATCCGTTCAGGATTATGGGAAGGGAATTCCAGAAGAAGATCTGAAAAGAGTAACAGAAGCTTTTTATATGGTCGATAAATCACGTTCCAGAGTAAAGGGAAGTGTTGGGCTTGGTCTTGCGCTATGCCAGAAAATTGCAGATATACATGGATTTCAGCTGGAAATTACAAGTCATCTGGGAAAAGGAACGATCGTATCTGTTTTATGGTAAATAATTGGAATTTACAGAACAGTTACAACTTGCGGAAGATTTGGTGTAATGAAAGATGCTATACTTGTGGACATAAACAGGAAGGAGAATTTATTCAACATGAGAAAAAACATAAATAAAATTGTAGGATTAACACTTTGTATAGGAATGCTCACTGGATGTGCCCATACCCCGGAATCTTCCCTTGTAAAACCAAAAGGAAGCAAGGCAGAAGATGCTTATACAGAAGCTGAAGGCGTAGATATGGTGAAGGAGGACTCTTCTGAAAATACAAAGGATAAGAACACAGCGGTAAGAACAACTATTCGAGACCTGCTCAATGCTCCGGAAACTTATAAAAGTCAGACTACAGATGACAGTGCAAAACTTGTAGTGAACACGGATGCCACCGTAGAAATACCGGATGTAGAAAAGATATCCGCAATTTCTGTCACGCCTGCAGAAGTTACACAGGATCTTCTTGACCGTATTACAGATGCCTTTTTCTCAGAGGCAAAGCTGTATACATCGGATAGCTATTATACCCAGACAAAGGATGAAATCAAAAAAACGTTGGATGAACTAAAAGAAGATGTAGCAAACGGAAATCTGGATCCCTATAACTATGGAACAGATGAAGATGGAAATTATATCTATGACATTTATGGAGAAATTGAGATGTATGAGCAGGAATATGAGGCTGCTCCGGAAAAGAAGACGCTGGTAGAAGGAAGACCTGTTGCAGGCTCCCAGGAGACAGAAAATGGTACTGCGGAAAATGACTTCTCCGGTGTTGCACAGATGCCGGATGGAACGGAATATTTTTACAAGACATCTTCCTACGGATCCGATACCTTATCTGTCAAAATCCGAAAAACGGCAAAATCTGGCGGGGAAAAGCTGCCTGCGGACACGATCTGGTCTGAGTATACTTCTTCCAGTGAAGGAGAAAAACCTACTGAGGAGTCCATTGGGATTTCATTAGATGAAGCCCAAAAAATGGTACAGGAAAAAGTAGATAAAATGGGGATTACAGATCTGCAGTTTTCAGACTGGAGTTATGCATTGTGCAATAGTCTTGAAGAGGATAATAGTTTAAGTAATCTTGGAAGCGGATATGCGATTTATTACACACGTACTATAAACGGTGTTCCGATTACTCAGACAATGGCAGATGGCGGTGCTTTGGAAGATATGGACAGCACTATGGAGACCTGGTCTTATGAAAGTCTTTATTTCTTTGTCGATAAAGATGGAATTGAAAGCATGTCTTATTCAAACCCTTATACCATAGGAGAGACAAAAACAGAAAATTTAAACCTTCTTCCATTTTCTGAGATTATGAAAACATATGAAAAAATGATGGTAGTGACCAATGCAGATAATATGGAATATGAAAAATCAAGAGTTTATGATGTTGACCGGATTGTTCTGGGCTATGCAAGAATTTATGAACCATCCACAGATCCGCATACAGGTCTTCTGGTTCCCGTTTGGGATTTCTTTGGAAGCAGAAAAGTGGAAGGTGACTATGATGGGAATAGTTACTCGGACATCACAGACTATCCAAACTGGAGCTTCCTTACCATTAACGCCGTGGATGGCAGTATTATAGACAGGGATCTGGGCTACTGATATGAAGCAGGTACTTGGAATTGTACATTACAATTTCTTTGGCTATTTTCGAAATCCAAAAGTCATTTTTACCTTCCTTCTGGAATTTGTACTTAGCTTTCTTCTCACTGGAAGAATCATGGTTGTTATGGAAAACTATGATACACCGGTACAGGCTGTAGAGCCATTTCTTTGGACCTTTGGGGATGGAACAGCAGTACTGCTCAGTTCTCTTCTGTTGCTTCTGTTGTTCTCAGACCTGCCAAAGATGACACCCGTTACTCCATATCAGTTAATTCGAACAACAAAGAAAAAATGGCTTTTGGGACAGTTTATTTATATTATTCTTGTGACTGCTCTTTATACAGTATTGATGCTGATATTTACATCTGTACTGTGTATGAAGGACAGTTATCCGGGCAACCTGTGGAGCGAGACTGCTGCCATGCTCGGATATTCTGAACTGGGGAAAAACTTGCAGGTCCCCTCTACAGTAAGAGTCATGGAGAGTATCTCTCCGTATGGCTGTATGCTGCAGGTTTTTCTCCTGTTATTTTGCTATTCCCTGACACTTGGTTTTGTGATCCTTGTTGGAAATCTTTATAAAGGAAAAACAAAAGGCATGGTGTTTGGACTTCTTTATAGTGTATTTGGATTTTTACTGGAACCCAGTGTGGTAGCCGCAATTTTGCATAAGGAAAAATATGAAATGTATCAGGTGAATGTACTGATCTGCTGGATCAGTCCTTTGAACCAGGCTGTATATGGAAAACATAACCTTGGCTATGATCCATTACTTCCGACCATCTGGCAATCCTGTATGTTCTTTGCAGGTATTTTATTTGTTCTTATGGTTCTGGCACTTCGCAGGATGAAAAAATATCCCTTTGAATTTCTGGGAGAAAAAACATAATCAGAAAGGGAAATATCTATGCGGGTAGAAACAAAACGTATGCTTTTTGGCAGGAGTTTCCTGGCGGCATGGCTGATTGCCTGCTTTTCTATTGCAGCAGGTCAGACTTATCCAAGTTTGAAAAAAGCATTAACATGTGGAACTTTTATCAGCCTGCTGGATGGTTCATTGAAAAGTCAGATGGTATCTTTTGCCATCCCTGTAGCTGCAGTACTGCCGTGGAGTGATTCTTTTTTACAGGAGTATAAAAGTGGATTTTTAAAAGCTGCATTTCCCAGGACAAACCGCAGGCTATATGTGGAAGGAAAAGTCTTTTCTGTTATGACATCTGGATTTTTAGTCTGGATATTTGCTATAAGCACCATGCTTCTTGTTGATTTTGTTATATTTTATCCTATGGAAATAAAAGGCGGCTTTCCAAAGGAACAATTTCTGGAGCTGCTTATGAAAGCACTTAGGATGGGACTGATCGGAAGTATTCTAAGCACTTTTGGTGGAATCTGTGGTACCTTATGGAATTCAGCTTATATGGCATATGGGATTCCTTTTGTCAGCTATTATTTTGGAATTATACTTCATGAACGTTATTTCAAAGATCAGATCTGGTTTTACCCAGTGGAATGGATTCTGGCAGATGGAAACTGGGGAACGGATAAAGCGGGATTGTGGTTATTCCTGCTATCATTTTTATTGGTTTTAATGGGAATTTTTGGAGGTGTTTTAAATGGAAAAGTGGAAGAAATCTGAATTTCAAAATACCTGTGTGAAAATAGAACACGTAACCAAAAGGTTCGGGGAAGATCTGGTATTAAAAGAAGTAAATCTTACCTTAAAGGTGGGACAGGTTTACGGCGTTGTAGGAAATAATGGCTCTGGCAAAACGGTACTTATGAAATGTATCTGCGGATTCCTTCCTGTTACCACAGGCACCATCCGTGTTTTCGGAAAAGAAATTGGTCGTGATGTAGATTTTCCAGAAAGCCTTGGTGTCATCATTGAGACGCCTGGATTTCTTACCCAGTATACCGGTGTAAAGAACCTGGAAATACTGGCAGATATGAAAAGAATGATTTCAAAGGCAGATATCCGCCTGATCCTAAAAAAAGTAGGACTGGATCCGGATATGAAAAAGCCGGTTGGAAAGTACTCTCTTGGAATGCGGCAACGCCTTGGGATTGCACAGGCCATTATGGAAGATCCTCGCTTCCTGATTCTGGATGAACCATTTAACGGTCTGGATAAACACGGCGTGGCAGAGATCAGGGAACTTTTGCTTGATTTAAAGGCAGCTGGAAAAACCATTTTATTGGCAAGCCATAATGATGAGGATATCCGGATTTTATGTGATCACGTATATGAGATGGATGGCGGAGTTTTAAGAGAAAGGACAGCCTGAAAATGGGAAAAAAATTTGTGAAAACCACATTCGCAATATTAAGTTTCATGATGCTTCTGCCGACATCTGTTTTTGCAGAAGATACAGGGAATATGGAAGCTGCTTTTGTGGGAGAGTCTGTTCTGGAAGCAGATCAGTCAGCTTCTTATAGTGATGCAGACAGTACATTGCCTTTTGAAGAGGAAAAAAACAATCCTACAGATGAGAAGATTCCGGAAACTGAGGAACAGACTCCTGAAAAAACGGATTCGGAAAATCAAAATTCTGACCTGGATGGATTTATATCAGGAGACGCTTCTGCTGAGGACGAAAAGAAGACAATCCATGTCATAATAGAAAATGGAAATACTGATACAGATAATGGAACACAGATCACAGATCCTGTTATAGATAGTGGGGATTATTCTGCTGGAGGGTATAGTGGAGGCGGTTCTTCTGCCAGCTCGTCTGGTGAGAAAATACTGCATAAACCGCAGGTCCTTTTAGAGGATAACAATCTTTCCGGACAAAATCTAAAAGCAGGCACTGTCACAGAAATGTCACTGACATTCCGGAATAAAAGCCGTAGCCAGAATGTATTTGGTCTAAAGATTTCTATTTCTGCGGATACAAAGGGAATTGAATTTGAGAGAAACTCTTTTTATGTTCAGAGACTGACTCCAGGAGAAGCAATTACCCTGAAGCAAAAGGTAACTATAGCAGAGGACTGTGCCCCAGGTCAGGCAACCGTTTCTTTTTCTTTGGATTACGAAGATTCGAAAGCGACAGGAGCGACAGGTACAGAAACGCTGTCCTTTCAGATTACTCAGCCAGCGCGTGCAAAACTGGAAGCTTCTGATATTCCTTCTATTTTGTATACCATGGATACGGTAGAAATTCCGGTAAAAGCAATGAATCTTGGAAGGGATAAGCTATATAATGCAAGTGTCCGGCTGGAAGCAGACGGATTGAATCCAAAAGAGTCCGCTTTTTTAGGAACAGTAGAAGCTGGAACAGCAGTACAAGGAAGTCTCCGTGTATATGTAAAAGGAAAATCAGAAGAAGATGACGGTTCTTTTCCTGGCAGGATTACCGGAAAACTGATTCTTACTTATGAGGATGCAGCCGGCAATTCCTATGAGGAAAGTACAGAGTTTGAGTCTGAGATTAAAGAAGCTAAAATCCAGTCTTTAAAAATAGAGGATGACCAGGAAGAAACAAACAGCTGGTGGTATTCCGTTATTGCAGTTATTGCAGTACTGCTTGTTTCTGTGATTCTACTTCTTTTGGGCAAGCTTCATAAGAAAAACATACTCCTGGAAGAAACCAGAAAGGTGGATGTCCATTGAAAAAGAAAAGAATAGACAGTTTTACCTGTTTTGTAGGTTTTCTTCTGATATTGGCATTATTTTTCTTTATAAAGCTTTTTTCAGGAATACAGGACGGGAAAAAACAATACTCGGCACTGGTTTCCCTTGGAGACCTTACTTATGATGATGATTTTTTGAAAAAGGCAAAAAAAGTAGAAGGGATAAAAGAGATATGGCCCGTTGTGGAAATTCCAGTAACCATTAAGATTGAAGATTATACGGAAACAGCCACCTTTTTTGGAATAGATCTGAATGCGTTTGGAGAAAATCCAGAGCAGAATGATTTAGGAAATACACCGGTGTTGTTGCTTGGAAGTAAATCATTGCAAAACATGAAAGACTCAAATAATCATTCCATTTCAAAAAAACAACAGGAAAAATTCCTGCAAATGGGAGAAAATCTAACCATTTCTTATGCACTTGCTGAAAATACAAAAGAGCTTTCTGGCGCGGCAGATCATCCGGTATCCTTGACTGGGCACGAAGAAAATGAACAGCAAATTGTTTATCTTCCATGTAAAATAACTGCCGTAACGGAAAATGAGGATATATACATTCCTTTATCACAGGCGCAGGAGCTTTGCAGTGAGATGGGTGAGCCGCTTAAAATTACAAAAATTTATTTGAAAGTGAATGGAAAAATGAATCTGGAAAAGGCAAAAAAAATATTTGAATAAGGTATTCTTGGAAAACTAATTGTATCAATCTCTGGTATTCATTTGACTAACTATTGTATTTTGTGCATGTTTTATGTGATTTTATCCATGTACTTATTTAAAAGAAAAGTATATACTTTATTCTTGTAAATAAAAGTATTTTATTCCCCTAAGGCTTGCTCCATTGTCTGCATGACAGGCAATGGAGGCCTTCTTCCAACGTATTAATCATAATAAATTGGTATTTTTGTAAATTGTACCATATAATGAAAAACTGTTAAATTGTGATCTTTTAGATACAATTTAGCAGTTTTTTTTATATGATGGAAATCCAATACAAAAAACCACTTTTTCATGCTATACTTCATTTATGAATTATAGCAAGATCAACACCAATAAAAAGGTCTGGGCTGTCTTGCTTAATTTGATATTGCAGGGAAGTCAAATGCAATGCGGTACTTCCGTATTTGCCACGCTGAAAACTTTTGAGCCCTCGCTCCGTCATATAATTAAACAATTCGCCTTGCTGTATTTTCTGCAAAGTTCGTTGTAGGTAATGCGATTTTTTTATTCAAAAACAATACCCACTCTCGTTTCTGTTTTAGGAAAGAATGTAATTTATAGTAAATGAGTAGAAATTGCGATTGTTTTTTGGTACAATATATTGATTAGTAGTGAAATAGCTGGCGGGATTTATGCGTAAGAGTGAAACTTTTATCCTGCCTTAGCCGAAGATATCCCAGACTTTGTTCGGGAAAAGAGTGTGAATATATGGTAAAAATTATTTCAGACAGTACCTGCGACCTTTCACAGGAATTATTGCGAAAATATGAGATTGACAATCTTCCGCTTCATATTCTTCTAGGTGATAAAGAATATGAAGATGGAAAAACATTACTCCGGATCAGAGATCTATGCCTGGTCTGATGCAAACAAGACAACACCTAAAACTTCTGCACCTGCCCTGGCAGATGCCATGGAGCTTTTTCGCCCCTATGCAGAGGCTGGAAGGGAAATTGTCTGCTTTTCTATTTCAGCAGGTATGTCCACTTCTGGAAATGTGATGCGCCTTGCTGCTGAAGAACTGGGGGCTTCTGACCGAATAAAAGTAATCGATTCTGCAAACCTTTCTACCGGTATCGGCCTTCTTGTAGTAGAAGCTGCAATTATGGCAAAGAATAACCGGACAGCTTCCCAGATTGTTTCTGAGATAGAGAAGTTAAAACCAAATGTGAGAGCAAGCTTTGTGGTAGATACCCTTACTTATTTATACCGTGGCGGACGCTGCAATGCAGTAGCGGCTATGGCCGGAGGTGTTTTAAAACTGCATCCCAGGATTGTAGTGGAAGATGGTGCAATGAATGCATCTAAGAAATACCGTGGAAAAATTGCTTCTGTTGTCATGAACTATGTAAAAGATATGGAAAAAGATTTAAAAAAAGCGAGACCTGAACGCGTATTTATAACACATTCTGGCTGTGAACAGGAAACTGTAGAAAAAGTGAGGGCTTATCTGAAAGAACTTGACATTTTTGATGAGATACTGGAAACCAGGGCTGGCGGTGTTGTATCAAGTCATTGCGGACCTGGTACGCTAGGTGTTTTGTATATTGCAAAATAAAGAATGCATTGCGATATCTGCTATATGCTTCATTACTATAAACCCGCAGTAACACGAATATATTTCGTATTTACAGAAGCACTGGAAGAAAATGGTATTCTGACTCAGAAATAATAAAAAACAGGACAGCAAAGGAGAACAAGCCTATGCCAACATTAACAATCATTATATCACTCATTATTTTAGCCGTTTACATTTTCTTACTGGTTGATAATAAAAGTAATCCAAAAACAAATGGAATGCTGATGGTTGTACAGGGAGCTTTATGGACTGTGATCGCAGTAAGCAACTGGGCTGAGAATACGGTTGTAAACCGGAGTTGTTACATTATAGTAATTGTTTTATCGTTTATCTGTGGAATCCGGGAGCTTATTAAGCAGCATTAAAAAATGAGAATGGCTAAAACTGTTCCTTTAGGTGGAGATGTTAAAAATGATTCATGATTTAATGTACATTGAACTTAAAACGGGATATTCAGATGATGGTCCGGCATGGATCGGATATGTGAAAACTTCAAAGAGTAAGAAAACAATCTATTTTAATAACCATGCCTTTCAAAAATATAATGGCAATTATTCCAATTATATAGATATTGAGAATGGCGACGAATATTGGATTTCCGGGTTGAAGAAGAAAGAGAGTAATCGTCATTGGGATGGGCATGGAAAAATCATGATCGACCGCAGAGCTGTTAAGGAATATCTTTCTCTGATTGGGGAAAAATCGCTACCGTTAAATTTATTTGAAGTGACTGATATTGAAGATAAATTCCCGATTGAAAGGGTAAATCGGATGTTGAACCCAAAGATTGATAATTTTCAATGTCCATAAAGCAGCTTTTGATGTTGAAAGTATCTTTGAATATCGTAGACATACAATGTCTGGTTGAAAATTCGTGGATTCTCATTTTATGTCGTGGTAATTTTGTTACATATTGGTAAACTGTAAGTGGAAGAGAGGTAGAGACATGGACACAAAAAAGATCGGAGCTTTTTTAAAGCAATGTCGTAAGGAAAAAAATCTGACACAAGAGCAGCTTGCTGAGAAATTCAGAGTGTCTGCAAGAACAGTTTCCAGATGGGAAACAGGAACAAATATGCCAGATCTTAGCATACTTGTTGAGCTTGCTGAATATTACGATGTTGAAATGAGAGAGCTCCTGGATGGAGAAAGGAGCCAGGCTATGAATAAAGAGATGAGAGAAACTTTGGACAAAGTTGCAATGTATGAAGAATGGACAAAACGAAAAGCACTACAGGCTGGAAATCTTGCCTTTGCATCAATGTTTGTGATTGGTGTAATGGCAATTATTATTCAAATGTTATTGACAATAAATATTCGTTTTATTTTAGGAGAGACAGTAAGTGTTTTAGCCGGAGGAATCCTGTATGCAACTATTATGATATACAATGGAATATGGGATAAATGTTTGCCCCAAAATACTACTGTATGGAGGGATTTTCTTACCAGCGTATTATGTTCAGGAATTTTTGCTTTCCTCTATGGCGTATGCTTGTTAAGAATGGGAGCTACAGAAACACAGATAACACGATTAGCTTTTGAATTTTGGATCGGTATTACTATTGTCGCATTTATTATTCTTAGAATTCTGACATTTATCAATCGGAAAAAGAAACAAAATCCAACAAATACTCAAAATATAAAAGAAATTTCACCATTATCTAAGATGGAATATATCAAGATTTACAATGCACAAAATATAATAGAAACGGAACAACTCATGGAAATGTTAAGACAAAATGGAATAATGGCTTTTTCACAGGAGGCAAGTGCGAATGTTGCGATGCATGGGGCACCTGGCTTTGGAATATATGGAATGGATATATTCGTAAAAACTGATGATGCAGAAAATGCAGTAGAGCTGATTAAGGAGATTCGAAATCAAGAAAAGCAGTAGAAAATTGGTATTCTTGATAAAAAAAATTGGATTCAGATGACAAAAGGAGAATGGCTAAAGCTGTTCTCTTTTTTTGCTGTCAGGCAGAAAGAAGTGTGCATGATGAGCTATACATTCTTACAAACATCTCTTAATGATAGGAACTAAAAAATGCAGCTTTTGGCACTTTTTAACAGGGAAAAGTTAACATATGTTAATTCGAAAAAAGTTGCACAAAAAGTATTGCTTTATTTTTGAGGGGAGGCTAAACTACCGATAGTTAGAGAACGCTAACAAGTAATGGCATAGTGGATATGCCTTTTTACATCCCATTAGTTAGATACAACTGAATTATATTTGAAGTCGGTAACAAAAGGTATATTAAGTGAACTGCAAGGATGGGAAAGTATATTACAGGGAGAACCTGTTAATATAAAAGGCATTGCCACAAATAACAGTATAGCCAGAAAAGAGAACGAGGAGGAAAAGAAAATGCTGAATTCAAAGATGAAACGCAGTATGGCGTGGATCATGTCGGCAGCTGTGATCATGTCAGCAGCACCGGTATCAGCGGCAGATTTTACAGCTGAGGCAGATGTGGAAGTGACCGCAGAGGCAGCAGACGCAGGAGCAGAGGAAAATACAGATGCACCAGAGGCAGAAGCAGAAGAAGACGGAGGCTTCGGTTCTGGGTAGATGATCTCTGAGGAAAATACAGCCGAGGCTGGAAGCGACGAGACCGGACTGACAGATGAGGAAAATGCCGGGGATGAGAGTGCAGACTTCATGGACGGATTCTCAGATGGAAGTGCGGAAGAAGAGAGCTCTGATATTTCGGATGAATTTACAGATGAAGGAATGTCTACGGAAGAACTGGTTCAGGCATTTGCAGAAGCTGGAACGGAAGATCCTGCACCTTGGAGTAGTGTTGATTCTCTTCCAGCAGGAACTTATGAAAATGTAACAGCCAATTTATATGTACCAGGTGCACAGAACAAAATTTTAGGTGTAAATGCGTATCTTAATAACCCAGCTGATCCGGTAGGTATGAGTGGCGTCTTTGGAGTACCAACCGATCCGGTATATAATGACGCTTCTATGGTGATTGATGAAAATGGAAGAATCACTTTAACGCTTGAACTGAAAAATCAGGTTTTTGAACTTTTACAGGTTAAAGATGGTACAAACGTACATGTAAAAGAAATTGAACGAAGTGACACATGGGCTTACGACAATGTCGATAAGATTGACATGGGGGATGGAACATACAAAGGACGAATTAAAAAGATTGTTTTTGAATTAGATGATTTTAGCGGTTTATACACCCTTGGTGATTGCGTAGAATTTGGAATTATATTATATGATGAACAAAATCCAGATAAAGATGTCAAATGGTATGTACCGTTAAATCTTGCAGTAGATTTTGAAGAACAGAAACCAGACGTAAATATTTCAAATAAAGCATTTTTTAATGATGATGCAAGAGTGGGAATCGCTGCCCGTGGACGCGACATGGATAAAGTGGTTGCAGATATTCATGAAGTGACATCTGGGGAAGAATTTGAAAAAGTAGATACTTATATGAAAGAACACTGTGCAAATGAGCCTGAATATAAGTTATTCTATTTTTCGCTTAACCGAACTGATGGTAAAGATATTTCTGAATCCAAAATAAAATATAATTTGTTCACAAGTGTATTCTTTGATATTGACGTTAATGATGCACAGGTTTATCAGTGGCAAGGCGATTCTTTGAGTGGAATGAAAACTCGGGGAAACACTACCTGTGACTACTGGAATGGACAAGACGGAGATATCTGGGAGGCTGTTGATCTATATAATGGATTAAATTATGGTTATGTTGTGATTTGCAATAAGCAATCAGTAGTAAAGACTCAGAGAACTTATACAGATGATGTAACAGGTATTTCAGCAATTTATCATGGACATAACCAAAGCGAAAAATGTGACGACTCAACATTAGCTACAGATACAATATTCACAGCTAAAAAAGATAATATAACTAATTTAGAAGAATTGGAAAATTTAATTCTTGAATCTGGACAGTCTTCTTTTAGAAAATTAAAAATTGAAGATAGCTATAAGGTAGCCCTGTACAGAAAGTCAGCAGAAGATAAAATGTTGGGGACAAAAGCAAAAGTTACATGCATGGATTTTCTGTTCCCTAAAGCTTTAACTGAAGGTAAGGATATTTACAAAGTTATTTATGACAGAGACAGCAAACAGTATGTATCTGTTGAAAAAATGGATATAACTGATGAAGGTGACAATGTAAAAATTACCGGAGTAGATGTGTCATTAAGTTTGGTTCAACAGAAAAAACAGTTGCAGTTGTACTATTCTGCTATTGATGAAAATTATGTTGGATCCAGAGCCAAAAGCCAGTGCCAGTTTTTCATATTCGCAGGAGAGGGTGCTATTGCTGAGAAACCAACTGCACCAGTTTCTGCATTCACTTATGATACAACAGAGAAAGTGGCTGTTCCGGAAAGCAAATATTACACAGTAGAGGGAACTTCTACCGCAACACTTCCAGGAACTTATCATGTAAAAGTCACTTTAAATGAAGGATATTTCTGGACCGACGGCACCACAGATCCAGTAGAATTCGATTGGACCATCAAAGCTCTCCAGACCGAGAAGCCAGTTGCCATTTCCGTTCTTACCTATAACGGCGAATTCCAGACAGGTGTGAAAGCAGGCACAGGCTACAACCTAGCTGGTACTTACACAGCGAAGGACGCAGGTACCTACAACGCCAAGGTTCTCCTTGCAGACGGCTACGAGTGGTCTGACGGAACAACAGACGCTCTTACCCTTACCTGGAGTATTGCAAAGAAAGCAGTAGCAAAACCATCCGCAGCAAAAAATCTTGTTTACAATGGCAAATCCCAGACTGGTGTTGCCGTTGGCGAAGGTTATACCGTAACCGGAAATGCTCAGACAGATGCTGGCGATTATACCGCAGTTGCAGCACTTAACAAAAACTATGCCTGGGCAGACGGCACTACCGATTCTGTAAAAGTGGCATGGAGCATTGCAAAGAAAGCAGTAGCGAAGCCGTCCGCAGCAGCAAACCTTGTTTACACAGGCAAAGTCCAAATCGGCGTTACCGCAGGCGAGGGCTACACCGTAACCGGAAACACCCAGACAAACGCTGGCACCTACGCAGCAGTTGCAAACCTTGACAAGAACCACACATGGACAGATGGCACCACAGCTCCGGCTACCGTACAGTGGATCATTGCAAAAGCAGGCCAGAACGTAACCGCAAAGACTGCTTCCAAGTCCTACAAGCTCGCCACAGTTAAGAAAAAAGCCCAGAGCTTTACCATCGGCGCAGCAGCAGACGGAACCCTTACCTACAAAGTAACTGCAACTCCATCCAAGAAAGCAGCCAAATACCTGACCGTAACCAAGAAAGGCAAGGTAACCGTCAAGAAAGGCGCACCAGCCGGAACCTACACCATCACCGTTTCCGCAGCTGAGACCGCTAACTACCAGGCAGCTTCCAAAGAGGTCACTGTAAAAGTCAACAAGACTTCCCAGAAGGTATCCGCAAAAGTATCTTCCAAGACGATCAAATCCAAACAGATTGCAAAGAAGAATTATGCCTTCACCATCGGTGCAAAAGGAAAAGGCAAACTTACTTACAAGGTAACTTCCACACCAAAGAATGGTACGAAATACATTTCCGTAAACAAAAATGGAAAAGTGACCGTGAAGAAAAAAGCACCAAAAGGAACCTACAAGATCACCGTAACCGCAGCCGGCAACGCAACTTATGCAAAAGCCACCAAGACCATTACCGTGAAAGTAAAATAACTCCTTTTTCACAACTAAATGTTTCAAAACTCATAGGGCAGAGATCACAAAATCTCTGCCCTGTGATTCTGAAAAATTTTTGTGCTTTTATATAAAAGAACCGTGATCCCATTTGTCTGCGGTTCTTCTATATAAGACCATAAATATTTTTTTCCAGGAGGAAGGACATATGATAAATAAAAAACTGATGGGGATCCTGCTGTCAGCCACCCTGGTCTTTTCCAGCATTCCGGCATTTGGCTCTGCACAGAAGCCGGATCAACAGCAGACGGACCTTGTAGATATGATCCCGGTATCCGCTGCGAATGGGGCAGAGGAGCCAGAGGCACAAAGCGCCGAAGAGACGGACACCTCCCAGGCACCGGATAATGAGGACGATTCTTCAAAAACGGAGAAACCTGCAAAGGATACCGCCGATTCCCCTTCTTCGGAAACACCAGCCGAAGATACGGATACTTCTGCTGATAACGGAGAGCAGCCAGCTCCCACCCCGGAGGAAACCACACCAACGGTAACGCCCGCAGAAGAACAACCCGTTACCCCGGACGACAACCAGTCAGGAGATTCCGCAGAAGATGGGAAAGACACTTCCGCAGATAGTGGGGAAGACGGCTCCGCAGATACAAAGGATTCTGAGGGAAAAGAAGATTCCCAAAAAGAAGAAAAGAAAAAGTTGAAGAAAGAGAAAAAAGCGGAAGAGCAGACAGAAGAAACCGATTCCATCGCCCTGGCTCTTGCAGAGCTTCAGGCAGCTTCCGGAAGCAATGACGCAGGAAGCAGCAGCGTAGCGGAGACTGCCAAATTCGTCCCAGGAACCTACACCGTGACAGCAAACCTGTATGTCCCTGCAGAATTAAACACCATCCTGGGCTTGAACGCTTACCTCACAAATCCCAACAACCCGGTTGGCGTGGTGGAGGACAACGGTGCCATTTCCAATACTGCACCTACCACTCCGGTGAGCGCAAACGCCACTATCACAATCGGAGATGACGGCGTCACCAAGATCTTGACGATTCCAGTGAAGAACCCGGTCTTTACCTTGCAGCGGATCGAGAGCGGTTCCAATGTAACCATTCTTGACAGCTCCAGGAACGGCAATTCCTATGGAAATTACAGCGGACGTATTACCAGCCTGACAGTGAACCTTGGAGACAACAGCGGTTTTTATTCCTTTTCCAATTGCCTGGAATATCCCACCATTCTGGAACAGGACTGGACAGTGCCCCTTTACCTGGCAGTTGACCTTGCCTGTCTTCCGGGAGATACCAAGATTAACATGGAATCCGGGGACGGAAGCACCTGGGAAGAAGGAAGCCTGGACAGCCTTTCCTTCATTGCAAACGAGGGCATTGAAAAGCTGGAAGGGGTGAATGTGGATGGAAACGCCCTTACTAAAGAACAGGATTACACCGCCTTTGCTTATTAGGGACTTTCCTATATTGATCTGAATGCTTCCTACCTTGGCACTTTGGCTGACGGGGAACACAGGCTGAACCTGCAGTATGTAGACGGTTTTTATGCCACAGCTGTTTTTACTATAAAGAAAAATGAGAATAAGAATGATACGGATTCTGGTAATAAAGATCCGAACCAGGATCCAGATAAAATGCCGGACAAAGATGATAATAAGGACAACCCGTCTGAGGATAAATGGGCAGCTGGAACCTATCAGGTAACGGCGAACCTTTACCTGCCAGGAGAACTGAACAGCCAACTTCCGGGAACCACCGCTTACCTTACTAACCCGTCTAATCCACTTGGTATTGGCGGTCATGAGGGTATCCCTATGACACCGGTAACAGATAACGCTACTCTGGTGATCGGAGCAGACGGAACTAAGACCGTGATCGTGGATGTGGTGAACCCGGTGTTTACCCTTCAGAAGATTACGGACGGAAGCAATATCACGGTAAAAAGTGCCATCTGGGATAAGGAAACTTACACAGGCGTGAGCCAGGTGGAGTCCAGAACGGGACGTATTACAAAGCTGTATCTCCAGCTTGGAGACGACAGCGGGCTTTACCAGTTTGGGGACTGCACCGAGTTTCCAACTTTGCTGGAGACAGATTGGAATGTGCCCCTTCAGCTGTCTGTTAACTTTGAAAGTATGATAAAATTGTCCGACAGCACTGATACAGGGCTGAATTTCGGCGATAATAATAACAATAATAACAACGGAAACAACAATCCTAATAAGGATCCACAGAAACCGGACAAGGATGACAAGAAAGACGATTCTGAGAATCCGAAGAAGGATGACGGGAATAATGATGAGAACACAGATCCAAACGCAGGTGAGGGAACCTTAAAAGCTGGTACCTACACCGTAGCAGCCAACATCTGGATCGACAAGGCGTCCTCCGGTTTGCCACTGAACCCATACTTAACTAGCAGCGTATTCCCGCCAAAGGATCCGGTAAGTAACAATGCGACAGTGACGATTAGCGAGAGCAGAAACGCTACTGTAAGGGTTCCGATTGTGATCCAGTCCAAGGTTATGTCCATCAAGAGCATTAGTGGGCTGAACATTGTGGATTCTTCTTATAGCGGAGGCTATTTAAGCAGTATTACCGTAGACCTTGGCGTTGTGACCAATCCGAATGCAGTCATCACCCAGAGCTGTACCGTTTCCCTGAACCTTGGGGAGCTGGCGCAGACCATTGCCAAGAAAGGGAAAGAACAGGTCTGGGGAGCCACCTTCCAGGTGAACTTCTCCGGAATTCCATCCGGCGGCTCTGGCGGCGGCAGTGTGGATGTGAATGCACTACTGGCAGAGGCACAGAACAGTGATAAGGCACAGACTGGTACCAATATCCACTTTGGAATCCGTCAAGATACATACAGTGCGGCTTATCTGCCTTTGATGGAAGAGCATAAGAATGATGTGGAGATCAAAGAGACCACAGACAGTTCGAATACAAATAATTCTGGAACAGACAGCAACGCAGCTGGAAGTACACAGACAGAAGTGAAGAACAGCTACTTATTTAAGATCGAGAAGTTAGAGGAAAACGAAGAGAACCAGGCACTGACTGAGGAAGAAAAAGGAGCGAAGTTATCCGAGCAGTACCTGAAGCATTTTGCAGATGGCACTTATGACCTGGTGGTTGTGACACCACAGGAGGCAGAAAGCTTTTGCAAGATGGAAGACATGAACGAAAAATTCCTGGTACTTGGAATGAACGAATACCAGAAGAAATCTGAGGATGCTACCGATGTGGTGGATATGGAGACCGATTCGGATACCGATGTAAGGCTTCTTCTGATCGCCAAATCTTTTGTAGAAAAGCAGGAAAGTGCAGTAAGCGATATTTTAAAGAAGGTGAATGCATCTATCGAAACTGCAAACAGCCAGCCGGAGCAGACCGCAGTCTCTGTCATTTCCCTTGGAATGGGAACAGACAGTGCTTCTGTACAGGAACTGTTAAAAGAAAACAAAGCAGTCCTGCTTACTGGAAAAGAGCTTCAGGAGGCAGTGAATACCCTTGCCGGGCAGGAGGATTGTGCGGAGCTGAAAGCAGAAGGTCTTTGTTATGATCCTACTGCAAAGCAGACCACAGATGGTACTACAGACCAGACTGAAAGTGGAGCGGACACAGAGACCTCCGAAAATGAATCTGCTTCTTCCAGCGAAGAAAAGATTGCCATTACAGACGCCGATTCTTTAAGTGCTGCCCTTGACGCAGCCCTTGCGAAGAAGGCAGAGGATGGCTCTGATACAGACAGTACAGACGGAACTATCAATGTAAGCAATTCTTCAAACCTTGATCTGGATACAGAGAAGGCAGCTGCGGAGGCGTTGAAGCCTGGTACTTATACCGCTTCTGTGAACTTGTATCTGCCTGGCGAGCGCAACACCCAGCTTTCTGGAACTACCGCTTACATGACGAACCCGGATAACCCTCTGGGAATCGGCGGTCATGAAGGACTTCCGATTGTCCCGGCAGAGGCAAATGCTACCTTAGTAGTGGAAGAGGACGGAACCAAAACAATCACCGTAGCTGTGCTGAATCCAGTCTTTACCTTACAGAAGATCGCTGCCCCGGAAAACAGTGAGATCCTGGTTGCTGTAAAGGACAGTGACAGATACGAAGGAACCAACGGTGTGGGCGTGGACGGAAGAATTACACAGCTTGTAATTCGCCTGGGCGATAACAGTGCCCTTTATCCGTTCGATGACTGCCAGGAGTTCCCGACCTTACTGGAAACTTACTGGGAGGTTCCGCTGGAGCTTTCTGTAGAGTTTACTTCTGCACAGAAGATTTCCGATGATACGGAAGTTACGATCCCGGAAGATACCGCTGGTATGGCTACAATTAGCGAATAAACTAAGATTATACACAAAAGTAAAATATAAATCGTCTATTTAGTCTAAAGCAAATGACTATAATTAACATTTATATAATATGTAATATATCTGGGAATGACTCCATGCCATGAGAATTAGAGGTGCAAAAGCATTCTCAGATAGAAACAACAATTACTTGCAAAGGAGAACAAACGTGAAAAAACAATTCATCCCCCTTCTGGCAGCCCTGTGCCTTAGCGTAGCTGTCATATCTGTTCCGGTCCTTGCTGCGGATACAAGCGAATACATCCCCTCCGGCATTGAATACTCCGGAAGCCAGGATGCTTGCGATGTAAACGTAGGCTTAATTATGGGACCGCCGTCCATGGAAATGGGCTGGTTCATCAATGAAGCAAAAGAAGGTAACACCTATAACAACTTAAACTTCGAGGTAGGTGGTGTAGATTATACCGCCCTCGCCTCCAAGTTCAATACCGGTGATTATGATATTATCCACTGCCCGTCAAACGTAGGAGCCATCCTTTATAACAACGAGGACTTAAAGGAAGATGCCGTTGTCATTGACATTGGAAACCTTGGACTTCTCTATGTGATGACTACCGATCATTCTGTAAAGTCCATGCAGGATCTCCAGGGCAGGAACGTGTACTCCATCGGAGAAGGCGGACCGCCGGAATACACCATGGGCTACCTTCTGGAGCAGGAAGGACTTGACAACGTGAACATGTCCTTTAAGTCCACTCCGTTTGAAGTATTAAATCTTCTCCAGGACGAGGAAAACAGCATTGCCCTACTTCCACAGCCATTTGTGGAAGTAGCAAAGCTTCTGGTTCCTGGTATTTATACTCCGATTGACATTACAGAGGAATGGAACAGTCTGAACCTGGAAAGCGGTGCAGAGTCTGTTACCACCATTACCATTGTGAGAAAATCTTTCTTAGAGGAACACGAAGAGGCAGTTGTAGAGTACCTGAACATGTGCAAGAAATCCGTAGACTACTGCCTGGAAAATCCAAAAGAAGCAGCAGACTGGACCGATGAGTTTGAGACCTTCTTAAATGGGGAAGTGGCAGAGGCTGCGGTACCTTATGTAAATATGTGTGCCATTACAGGTCAGGAAATGAAAGACAAGTTATCCGGATTTTTACAGATCATGTATGACTACAATCCGGATGCAGTAGGCGGTGCAATGCCAGGGGATGACTTCTACTACATTCCGCCGGAAGGCTCCATGATTGAGAGTACCGTGGATTCCGAAGCAGTAAAAGAAGAAGCAAAAGCAGACAGCGAGACTGCCACAGATAATTCTCAGACGGACAGTGATACAGAAGAAACTGTAGAACTGATCCCGGCAGAAGAAGGAATCTATACCGTATCTGCGAACATCTGGTTCAAGAAAGAAGATTCCGGTCTTCCGATGAATCCGCATATTACCAGTGATATTTTCCCACCGAAGGATCCGGTGGTAGATAACGCCACTTTAACCATAGACAGTGACCTTCACGCTACAGTAGAGATACCGATCCTTATTAAGAGCCGTATTATGAATATCAAAGAGATCGAAGGTCTTAACATTGTGGATTCCACAAGAAATGACGACGGTTATCTGACCAGCATTACCGTAGACCTTGGAACCATCGAATATCAGAACGAAGTCATTACACAGACCTGTAACATTTCCCTGGATATGGGAGACCTTGCCATGACCATCTCCGGTTTTGACAAGGAACAGCAGTGGCCAGCTACCTTCCAGGTAAATGGCTTCGAGAAGACTGGTGTCCAGACCGCAGATGCAAGAGGGGAATCCTCTGATATTGACGATGCAAGCATTGATGCAGCTACCGCTATGGCATTTGGAACCAGCAGCGATAGCGATACCAACGGCAGCGAAACCAGCGATAGTGAAAACAGCGACAGTGACGCATCCGATGGTGAATAACAAAGCCTCCTTTTTTCTAATTTTCTAACCAATAGGCATCTGCCGGGCACCCGCCCGGCAGTATGCCACTTAAAACCTGAAGCAGTACCAGAGCGTGCTCCAAAAGCATTCCTGCAATCTGCACGCCCCAGCCAGGAGCTGTCTGGCAGTGCTTTGGGTTTTACACAAAATATAAAACTAGGAGAAGTGTATATGGAAGAAATGATGAAGCTGATGAAAGGAAAGAAGCGCACCAGAAAAGAAAAAATCCGCATGGCGCTGATCGTTCTCTTTTGGCTGATCCTGTGGGAGATTGCAGACCGACTGATTGATAACCGGATCATCCTGGTTGGACCAACACATATACTGATCGCACTGGCAGACCAGATGGGGCAGAGTGATTTCTGGATCACCTGTGGGGCATCCTTTTTAAGAATCGCAGTAGGATTTATCTTATCTTTCATCGGCGGTTTTGTACTGGCTCTTGTCTGTTATAAGTATAAGATCATCCGGGACTTTTTAGAACCGATCATGATTATGTTAAAGACCGTGCCGATGATTTCTTTTGTCATCATGCTGCTAATCTGGATAGGAAACCAGGCACTTACCATTTACCTGTCTTTCCTGATCGTTCTGCCGATCATCTACACCAATACCCTTCAGGGACTGGAAAATGTAGACGTGCAGCTTCTGGAGATGGCGAAGGTATTCCACCTGGCACCCTGGAAAAAGTTCATTTATATCTACCGTCCGGCATTTATGCCCTTTGTCATGTCCGCCAGCAAGCTGGCGCTTGGCATGAGCTGGAAATCCGGTATCATGGCAGAGGTTATCGGTACCCCGAAGCCCTCCATCGGAAGGGAAATGTATGCAGCGAAAACCTATCTGGAGACATCCAAACTGTTTGCCTGGACGATCGTAGTGGTTGTCCTTAGTGTTGTTTTTGAAGTCTTTTTCATGTGGATCTTAAAGAGGCTCAGTGCCCCGATGGGCTGGCTGGTGTCCGGAAGAGATGACGGTGACGACGATTTTGACGACGATGAGGATGACGGGGAATGGCCTGACGAAAATGCAAAAGAAGAGGAGGAACAGGCGTGTCACTTGAAATAACAAATTTATGCAAATCATTTGGAGATAAGAAAGTTCTGCATAACTTAAATATGCGCCTTGAAGACGGCGGGATCTATTGTCTTATGGGACCTTCCGGTATGGGAAAGACCACACTTCTTCGGATCATTATGAACCTGGAGACGAAAGATTCCGGAAGTATCCGTTGGATCAGCCAGGATGGAAGCGAACAGGAGATGAACCCGGAGGCGGAAATTTCCGCAATGTTTCAGGAGGACAGGCTGCTCCCCTTTTTAAATGCCATTGAAAATGTAAATATGATGTATGAGAAGAAGCCTTCTGTCAGGGAAATCAGCAGTGACCTTTCCCTGATCCTTCCAAAGAAATGTCTGCGCCAGCCGACGAGCGAGTTATCCGGCGGTATGAAGCGCCGTGTATCCCTTGCCCGCACTATGCACTTCCAGGGAAAAATGATCATCTTAGATGAGCCATTCACTGGACTGGATATGAAGACAAGAAAAAATGTAATCGAATATGTGTTGAAAAACAGAAGGGGCAGGATCCTTCTGGTGGCTACCCACGGAGAGGAAGATGCAGAGCTGCTTGGCGGTAAGATTATCCGTCTGGAGGGATGCCAGGATGTAAAGGCGCTTCAGGTGGAAGCCGCACAGAAACAGATCCAACGTGAAGAAATCCTCCTTCAGGCAGAGAACATGGTAAAACAGATGGACAGCACGCAGCTGAAAAGGCTTGTCCAGATGATGAAAAAAATGCAGGAAAACACCCTGGAGGCAAATGAGCAGGAAGCATTGGTCAGTCAGCTTATGGGGAAAGGAAAAGTCCCGGTCATGGCAGATATTCCACGGGAAGAGTGGAGCAGGGCGCTGCGCCAGCTTTCCGGAAAAAGCAGAAGCTATGAGGCTGGGGAGATCCTTTGGAATGTGGGAGATGTGATTACGGATTTCCCAGTGATCTTAAAAGGCTGTGTGGATGCCTATATGGTAAATGACAAAGGGCAGGAATCAGAGATCAGCAGGTTTACGGCTGGGAACTGTTTCGGGGAAATGCTTCCTGTGAGGAAAATCCCAAGCCCGGTGCTGGTAAAGGCGCTGGAACCAACAGAAGTTATTTATCTATCAAAAGAGTGCTTAAAGAGTACGGAGTATGACAGTGAGAATGCGCTGCGCAATCTTTTGCTCTGGGGGATTATTGACAGCATGGCGGATAAGCTCGAAATTGTAACCGATAAGCTGGATCTGATGGCAAAGCCCATTGAAGCCAAGATCCTTGCCTACCTGGAAAAGATGCCGGAGGATGAAGCGGGCTGCCGTGTTATGGACCGTTCCCAGACAGAGCTTGCGGATTACTTCCAGATCTCCAGACAGTCTCTGTCCAGGGAACTGGCTGCCATGGAGACAAAAGGGCAGATTTTGAAGGTGGGCGTGAAGAACATTAAAGTTTTGAAATAATACCAGGATAGCGAAAATCAGGGCAAATCAATATAGAAGATACTTCATTTTCGCTGTATCAGAAATATAACCAAATAAGAGGAAAGCAGGAAAAATAAAAATGCAGAGTTTTGGTATTGATCTGGGGGCGTCCACCATCAAGGTGGTGCGCCTTCAGGAAGATAAAATTGTATATAAAAAAATAGAAAAGCATTTCGGAAAGATCCTCCCTACCTTAAAAGGAATGCTGGAAGATGCCTGTCCAGATGAAGAAGAATGGATGGCAGTCGGTGTTACGGGAAGCAATGCCCGTGTACTGACGGAGGAAGAGCCTGCTGTTTATTACCTGGGGGATATTCCGGCGGTAACAGAAGGCGTGAAATTCCTGGTACCGGAAGCTGGCAGCGTGATCGAGATCGGAAGCCAGGGAGCCAGATTCATTACGAATTTACAGGAGAAGGCACCGGACTTTGCAGTGAATGAACACTGTGCTGGCGGTACTGGTTCTTTCTTCGAGGACCAGATGTCACGTCTTGGAATGCAGATGGAAGAGTATTCAGATGTGGTGCGCCAGGCACGTTCCATCCCAAGGCTGTCCGGCAGGTGTGCGGTATTTGCCAAGACGGATATTATCCACAGACAGCAGGAGGGTGTCACAACACCGGATATACTCCTGGGACTGTGCTACGCCATGATTCGCAATTATAAAGCGACTATTGTAAAAAATCTTCCGGTGAAAAAGCCAGTTGTCTTCACTGGCGGCGTAACCGAGAACGCCGGAATGGGAGAGGCAATCCGCAAGGTTTTCGGGCTTCAGGACGAAGAACTTGTGATCCCGGAACTGGCACTTTTTTCTGGTGCCGTAGGTGTGGCAGTACATGCGTACTAGAAAGCCTGTGAAGAATTTGGAAAAGGAAAAAATGCGTCCCTTTCTGATCTTACAAAAGAGCGGATTGAAAAGGATACGTTCCTTCAGGATATTTTTATAAACCGGAAAACCCTGGAGGAGGTAATGAAAATTGGGGAGCAGAAGTTAAGCGCCCACCGTTCTTCTCTTCCAAAACTGGTGTTAAAGCCAGGTACCGATTTATCCGAGCCTGAGGCAACCGGACAGATCCCGAAAGATGGCTGTGCCCTTGGTATTGATATTGGCTCCACCAGTACGGATCTTGTTATCACGGACCAGCGGGGAAACATCATTGATTTCCAGTATCTGCGTACTGCCGGTAATCCGGAAAGGGCAGTACGCTCCGGTCTGGCAGCAATTAAAGAAAAATATGGAGAAATCCACTTTACCGCAGTAGGAATTACTGGCTCCGGTCGTAAGCGTCTGGGAGACATGATGGGGGCTGATGCCATTAAGGACGAGATCACAGCACAGGCAAAGGCGGCAGCATTCGTGGATCCTAAAGTAGATACGGTCTTTGAGATTGGTGGACAGGATTCCAAATACATTTCTATTAAAGATAAAGAAGTTTGTGACTTCATGATGAATAAGATCTGTGCAGCTGGTACTGGTTCTTTCGTGGAAGAACAGGCAGCTCGTATGGATATCCCCATTGCAGATTTTGGTCCGCTGGCACTGACTTCTGATAACCCGGCGGAGCTGGGCGAGCGCTGTACGGTCTTTATTGAAACTGCCATTACATCAGCAGAAAGCTCCGGGGCAAGCCAGGCTGACATTGCAGCTGGTCTCTGCCATGCCATTGTGAAGAACTATCTGCATAAAGTAGTGGGAACCAAGAAGGTGGGAGACCACATCGTACTCCAGGGCGGCGTAGACTATAATCCTGGTATTGTGGCTGCTTTCCAGAGTGCTTATGGGGACAAGGTTACTGTATCCCCTGTATTCTCCATCAGTGGTGCCTACGGTGCCGCAATCCTGGCTTATGAATCCATGGGAATTACCGTGGGTGAGACCTACATGAACCAGGAGCCAGCGAAAGAAAGTACCTTCCTTGGCTTTGATTTCCCAGCTACGGAACGCAACCGTGAGGAAGTATCTGAGGAAATCCGTAAGAACAAACTCTTATATAAGATGGCAGGACAGTTTTCCGTCAGAGGATATGATGCCACTATTGATCCGAATAAGAAGACCATCGGGGTTCCCCTTGTCCTGGTTATGTTTAAGTTCTTTACCCTAGCAAATGAGTTTTTCCGGGACTTGGGCTACAATGTAGTGCTGTCCCATACCAGCAACGAAGAGACGGTGCAGCTTTCCCAACAGTATGCACAAGGAGAGACTTGTTACCCGGTAAAACTGGTATATGGACACATGATGGATCTGGCCAAGCAGAAGGTGGATTATATTTTTCTCCCCAATATCCACACCATCAAGCACCCACACGCCCATGCAGCTCACAACTATGCCTGCCCTTATATGCAGACAGCAGCCCGTTCCATTTACGATGCCCTTCATCTGAAGGGGCAGGGCATTGAACTCATCAGCCCGGTATTTGATCTGGACCTTGGGGCAACGGCTATGGCAAAGGCCATGATCGGCGTAGGACAGAGCCTGGGATTTAGTAAGCCGAGATGCATGAAAGCCATGATAAAGGGTGGAATTGCCGTACAGAAGAACATGGCAGGTACCGAGAAACTGGGTGCTGAGATCATGGCAGACTTAAAGCCAGAGGATAAGGTGCTGGTTATCATCACCCGAAACTATGGCTACGCAGATCCAATCCTGAATATGGGTATCCCGAACATCCTGTTGTCCAAAGGCTACAAGGTTATGACACTTGGCTTCATTCCGGGCATGTCTTTGGATGTATCCAAGGATTATCCGAATATGTACTGGCCTTTCGGTGAACACCTGTTATCCGGTGCGAAGATCGTGGCCCACCATCCGAACCTGTATGCCGTTTACCTTACCAACCACGGATGCGGTCCTGATACCCTTGTAAACCATATGTTCCGTGAAGAGATGGGGGATAAGCCGTACCTTCAGATCGAGGTGGATGAGCAGTATTCGGCAGTCGGTATTATTACCCGTATTGAGGCGTTCCTTAACAGTATCTCCCACAGACCGCCAGCCCAGATGCCAAAAGATTTTAACATCCTGGATGTGAAGATGAAGCCAGCCAATATTAAGTTCAAGCCGGATGAGGACAAGACACTTGTACTGCCGGATCTTGGTTACCACACTTGGTACTTGGAAAACTATTTTGAACAGTGCGGCTATAAAAAGAGAAAAACACTGCCAGACTATTCCCGTGAAGTATTGATGAAGGGACGTGCAGAGACCAACTCCAAGGAATATCTGCCGTTCCCAGTGATGTTAGGTCAGATTTTGACCTTGTTGGAAGAGACACCGAAAGAAGAGCAGAAGGATTTGCAGTTCTTGATCCCATTTAACGAGGGTGCAGATGCAGATGGACAGTATGCAAGAGCCGTCCGGACGGTACTGGACCGCAAGGGATATGAGCATGTGGACATTATCGCGCCGATCCTGGAGACACTTCCAGTGACCGCAGATGATCCGGAGCTTCTGATGAAGGCTCTGGTTTGCGGCGACATCCTTTACAGTGCCGATCCGCATATGCGGGATCAGTGTTACCGCTCTCTGCTTCCAGATGGCAGCCTCCATGAGTGGAAAGACCTGCGCCGCTGGGCGAAGGAGATCGGAGAAGAAAGTACCTCAGCCAAATCACTGGGATTAGTTGGAACCTCTGCCAGCCTGACCAGCTTAAATGAGGGAATCCTGGAGCAGCTGGAGTATGAAGGAATCCTGTGCCGCCGGGCACCGCTGTCTGAGATGATGCTGTTTCTGTGGAAAGAAGCCTCTGGCAATAAAAATGCGACAGAGTTTTTCCAGAAATGGGAAAAACAGCTGTTGGCAATCCATAAGCGCCTGGGAGATAGAAGCAGCTTCAGCCAAGACCTAAGTGGGCTTCAAAAACGTGCCGATGAGTATCTGTCAGACTACTCTGGTGCCAATGGACGATACCGTTATGCAAAAGCACTGGAACTGGGTGAGAACTGCAGCGGTATCCTGATGATGGCACCACGCTATGAAAACACTGCTATGGTGCTGAATATGAGAGGAATTCACGACCACTGCCAGGCACCAGTTTATGACCTGTCCCTGGATGGGGACTTCGACGAGGCAGGATGGGAGAAACTTAGATCCTTCTTGTATTATTGTGAAGTATAACAGGCACATTATGCTTAGTACAGCGAATATTAAGTAGCCACTATGTTGATTAGTTTGACTTTTCATATACTGCGTCAATATAGCAGATACTTAATTTTCACTGTACTGGGTACAATATAAATTAAAAAAGGAGACATAAAAAATGACAGGAATTAAGAACATCAACAAAGCAGAAGTCATGGCTTTAAAAGATCAGGTAGAATACCATGACGGACAGGTAGTCAGCAAAACACTGGCGCAGAACGAACACGTAAGTGTTACTCTGTTTTCTTTTGACAAAGGCGAAGAGATCAGCACCCATGAATCCGGCGGGGATGCCTTCGTGACCTGTCTGGATGGTGTAGGAAAAGTAACTATTGACGGCGAGGAATATATCCTAAAAGAAGGCGACTCCATCGTCATGCCAGCAAAACATCCCCATGCGGTATATGGACAGGAACAGTTCAAGATGCTGCTGGTAGTAATTTTCTAAGGCTGGCAGTAAAAGAAACTTACTTTCGTTTCATTTTTTATAAGAGACAAGGTCATTTAGGACGCATTATAGTTACATTGTTAATTTTGGAAAAGTAGAAGGGTTAGAAAAAGGCGTACTACGGTTGAAATGCGGAATAGAACTGAATGTTTCAAGAGCAAAGAAAGAAGAGTTTACCGAGGCACTGTTTGAATATCTGAGGGAAAGGAATGGTTGATCTGATGAGTTTGCTAAGTGATGCTTAGTACAAGAATGTGAAGAAAATGGAGAGAAGGTTTTAAAAGAACTCTCTGTAGAGGAAATCTATAATTATTTATATCCACAAAGTTCAGAAGCTCTTTTACGTTCGGTTTCAGAGTACATTTATCAAATTCGTCAAAAGCTGAAACCTTATCAATTAAATCCAATTAAAACCTTGTACGGTGGAGGATATCAATGGGTAGAATCAAAAGTTTTAGACAATTAATTCGAGAAACCTGCTGGAGAATTATTTGGCAGTTTAGTCTTGGCTTACTAATGGCCTATCTTATTCCCTTAGCTTCAGTATCTATACAAATAAATGAAGATGGGAAGCCTCTTAAAAATAATGATGTTCAATCAATTTTTTTCAATGTGTCATCATGGATATATATTTGTGTTTTATTGATTATTCTAATAAGTTATCACATTGGTAAATTGTTGAAAAAACTAAGTTATGAAATGAATTTGATTTATGAAAATAGTATGTGGCTTGAAAGCGAATGTACAGAAAGATTAACGGTTAAGGAGTTTCGTGAGACTGGTAATCGCATTATTGTGATGCAAAATCGTATTCGACAGCTATTAGATGATGAGAAGCAACAGAAAGAAGATTTGATGTTTCAGGTTTCAGCAGCTTCTCATGATTTAAAGACACCTCTAACTATCATCAAAGGGAATGCAGAATTTTTGCACACTTCCACTAAAGATGAGCAGTCTAAAGAATGTTTAGCGGATATAGTTCATGCTAGTCAACGCTTGCTTGATTATTTTAATCAGTTGATTCATTATTCTAAAACTTACTATGATGATGAGACAGGTTGGACGGAGTATTCTTCTTCAGATTTTATCAATGAATTAGAGAAAGAAGTCTCTTTTTTGATAAAAAATCAGATGAAGTTTTCTTTTGAACAAAATTTGAAAGGAACTGAAAGCTATTATATAAATCCATCTCTTCTGATTCGTGCAATACAAAATATTTTAACAAATGCTTTGGAGTATGCAGATAAACAGAATCCTAAAATTAAAATTAGGGTAGAGCAAGAGGGGAAGGAATTGAAAATAGGGATATGGAATAATGGCTCTGAATTTCCAGATGAAGTTTTAACTAATTTTGGGAAGCTCTTTTATCGTATGGATAAAGCTAGAACGGTTAAAGAGCAACATTTTGGTATTGGACTTAGTTTTGTATGT
>OLSO01000360.1_pt1 | contig 45767 bp, 39 predicted proteins | sample 1672441 | NCBI WGS metagenome assembly OLSO01 (sample SAMEA3136686, study PRJEB25190) | human gut metagenome | biome: human gut; feature: human-associated habitat; material: faeces | place: Austria | collected 2013 | reverse complement strand
CGTGCTGCACAGAGAAGACCTGCAAGACCTGCAAGAAGTCCCATGTTTACATATGCAATGAAGTAAACTTTGTTTGTATCAATACCGGAAAGCTGTGTAGCTTTCTCATTACCACCAATTGCGTAGAAGTAACGTCCAAATGCTGTTTTGGATGTAATAAAGTTGTAGATCAGGCAGATTGCAACTACCCAGATGAACATTACGGAGATACCTTTGTACTGGAACAGTTTGTAGCAGTACCAGAGGATAACTACTGCGATGATAACAGCTTTGCTGTAATCAGAAAATGCTGTATTCTGACGATATCCTCTTTTTGCTTTGTTTGCTCTGGAACGAACTACACTGAAGATTACATATACAGCAACAACAATACCAACGATCAGTGCTGAATAGTTTGCAGTGTCATCCAGTCCAGGAATATTAATATAAGAAGTAAATACTTTCAGGAAATCTTTGTTCTGGATAGAAACAGTTTTGTTGTCCAGAATCAGACGTCCAAATCCACGGAAGATGAACATACCAGCAAGCGTTGTGATGAATGGAGGAATACGTTTGTAACCGATCCAGTAACCCTGCCAGATACCTACCAGAAGGCCAACAACCAGGCAGATGATGATGGTCAGATATGGGTTCATTCCCTTGTTGCTGATAAGTACTGCTGCAAGACCACCAACCAGGCAGATTACAGCACCAACAGAAAGGTCGATGTTACCACCTGTCAGGATACATAATAACATACCACAGGCAAGAACGAGAACATAACCATTCTGAAGCATTAAGTTTGACATGTTCTGTGCATACAGGAGTCTTCCGTTTGTCAATCCACAGAACAGGATAAATACGATCACCAGTGCAATGACCATTGTATATTTTCTTAAGAAATCTTTTACATTAAATTTCATTTTTTTACCCCTTTCCCAGTAACTGTTCAGTCACTATTTCTTATTTTTTATTCTGTTCCTGCATGATCGAAGCCATGATACGTTCCTGAGTTGCCTCTTCCGCTGTAAATTCACCAGCCAGACGGCCTTCACTCATAACATAGATTCGGTCACACATACCGAGAAGTTCCGGCATTTCAGAAGAAATCATAATGACTGATTTTCCATCTTCTACCATCTTGTTGATCAGGCAGTAGATATCATATTTTGCACCTACATCGATGCCTCGTGTAGGTTCATCCAGAATCAGGATATCCGGTTCTGTAAACATCCACTTACCAAGCAGCGCTTTCTGCTGGTTACCACCGGAAAGGTTACCGATTTTCTGCTCATTGGAAGGAGTCTTGGTTCCCATTTCCTTTGTCATCTCATCTGCCAGATGAACTTCCATATCTGTATTGATGACACCTTTCTCACAGACTTTGGAAAGTCTGGCAAGTGTTGTATTAAATCGAATGGATTCTCCGAGAATCAGTCCGTTTGTCTTACGGTCTTCTGTTACATATGCAAGACCATGACGAATCGCATCGTGCGGATTCTTGAGATTTACTTTTTCTCCCTTGATATAAAGTTCACCGGAAATATTGCTTCCATAGCTCTTACCAAATACAGACATTGCAAATTCGGTACGTCCTGCACCCTGCAGTCCTGAGAAACCGACAACCTCACCTCTATGTACTTTACAGTTGATTTTATTATCTACGATCTTCTCAGGATAGAGTGGATGATGAACGGTCCAGTCTTTTACTTCCAGCATAACCTCTTTGCTGACATTATGTTTTCTGGTAGGATAACGGTCATCCATAGAACGGCCAACCATACCTTTGATGATACGGTCTTCACTTAAATCATCTACACCCTTGGTCAGTGTCTCGATCGTTGTACCATCTCGGATGATCGTACAGCGGTCTGCACAGTAGATGATCTCATTCAGTTTATGAGTGATGATGATAGAGGTCAGTCCGTTCTTCTTGAATTCCATCAGAAGATCCAGAAGCATCTTTGCATCTTCATCATTCAGAGATGAAGTAGGCTCATCCAGGATCAGAAGTTTAACCTTCTTGGAGAATGCCTTTGCGATCTCTACCAGCTGCTGTTTACCTGTTCCGATATCTTTGATCAGTGTCTGTGCAGATTCATGGAGTCCAACCTGTGCCATGTGTTTTTCTGCTTCACTGTATGTTCTGTCCCAGTCAATGCTGCCGCTTTTATTCTTAATCTCGTTTCCGAGAAACATATTCTCGCCAATAGAAAGTAACGGAATCAGCGCAAGTTCCTGATGGATGATAACGATTCCTTTCGCTTCACTGTCGTTCAGGTTTTTAAACTTGCATTCCTCACCTTCATAGGTAACTGTACCTGTATAACTTCCATATGGATACTGACCACTTAAAACGTTCATCAGTGTGGATTTTCCCGCACCGTTTTCACCGATCAGCGCGTGAATCTCTCCTCGCTGGACTTCAAGATTTACATTGTCCAGAGCTTTGACACCGGGGAACTCTTTTGTAATGTGATCCATTACTAAAATATTGTCTGCCAAAATGGCGCCCCCTTTCAAAAAACCGGGCGGGGCTCTTCACCCCGCCCTAAAATTTCAAATTACATGTTTTATTGGTTACTTAAGCAATTTTTTCTGCTTACTGTGCTGGATGAAGATATCCGTCATCGTCCTGTGTATAGTATCCTGTGTCAACCAGTTCTTCTTTCATGTTGTCTTTTGTTACAACTGTAGGAACCAGAAGGAATGATGGGCATTTATGTCCTTCAGATGTTTCATAGGATTCTGTATCATATGCACAGTCGAAATCCCATTTGGAGTTTGTGATCAGAGAATCATCAATTGTGTCACCTTTCAGCATTGCTTCTGCAAGGTCAAGAGTAACAACTGCTTCGTTTGCAACTGCTTTGTAAACTGTCATGGACTGTTTTCCATCTACGATGTTTGCAAGGTTAGCTTCGTCACCGTCCTGTCCTGTGATCAGAACGTCGTTTTTGCCTGCATAGTCAGATTCGATAGCCTGTGTAACACCAAGTGCTGTAGAGTCATTGGAGCAAAGAGCTACATCCAGCTGAGTTCCATCTGCATAGTAGGAAGCGAGGATGTTCTGCATTCTCTCGAGTGCTGTCTGTGTATCCCATGCTGCTGTTGCTACGGAATCGAAATCAGTCTGTCCGGAAACTACATTCAGTGTGCCTGCATCCAGATACGGTTTCAGAGTGTCATAAGCACCGTTGAAGAAGTATCCTGCATTGTTATCTGCCGGGTCACCTGCTGTGAACTCGATGTTATATGTTTTATCACCTGCATTGTCAAGATCCAGAGTATCGATTACGTACTGGCCCTGCAGAGTACCTACTGTATAGTTATCGAAGGAGATATAATAGGAAACTGCATCGGATTTGATCAGACGGTCATAAGCGATAACCGGGATTCCTGCATCTGCTGCTTCATCCATAACTGTATTAAGTGCTTCACCATCGATAGCTGCAACTACCAGGAGGTTAACTCCATCGGAGATCAGGTTCTGGATATCATTTACCTGACGGTCTGTTTCGTTATCGGAGTATGTCAGCTCCACATCATATCCAGCTGCTTTGAACTGTTCTTCCAGATAAGAACCATCTCTGTTCCAACGTTCCAGAGACTGTGTTGGCATTGAGATACCAATCTTTCCGCCTTCAGCTGCTGCATCATCTGCAAGTACCGGAACTGCACAAGATGTGATTGCCATTGTTGCTGCCATCGCTAAAACTAATTTTTTCTTCATAAAAGAAACCTCCCATTTTTGTTTTCGCTCTTTAGCTATTTCGTATAGCTTTTTGATGAAATTATAATACCATATGGATATATTAAACAAAATGGACTGTTTTTTGATATATCTTTCAATTTTTGTGATAAAAAAACATCCAGATGGCATGCATCTGGACATTTTCGATATGTTCATTAAAAAAACAATAATTTTGTGCTATTGACAGGTTGCTGTTCACTTCGCTCATCCTATTCTTCTGCGTCAAGTGCACGGATTCTCTGAACAAGTTCTTCACAGATTTCCAGTTTATCCTTACCGTCTGTCTCGATCACAATATCAGCTGCTGCCTGGTATTTCTCACGACGTTTTTCCATCAGGCCTGCAATAAAGTCAACGTTCTTGTTGCCTTCCAGAAGTGGTCTGTCGTGATTATCTTTGACACGGCTTAAGATTGTCTCCGGTTTGGCTGTCAGAAGTACAACACGTCCATTCTTCTTCATTTCGACTACATTGCGTTCTCTCATCGGCACACCACCGCCACAGGAAATAACTACATTGGTCTTGGACTGCATTTCTATAAGAAGTTCTGTCTCCAGATTACGGAAATACTCTTCTCCATATGTCTCAAAAATATCAGAAATGGACATTCCCTCTCTCTCGGCAATGATCTGGTCCATCTCTACAACTTCCATTGCGAATACTGTCTTCAGGAAATCAGAAATCGTAGATTTACCTGCACCCATGAAACCGATCAGTACAATATTGTAATCAAACAGTTTACGTGCCTGGATTCTCTTACTGTTTCTGGTAATTTCTTCAAAAACAGCAGTCACTTCATCTTTATGGCGTCTGCCTTCCATTCTGCGGTTCAACCATTCTCTCTGTTTTGCTTCCTGCTCCGGCTGAAGGATCGGAATATCATTTGCTTCTTTGTAAGCCATGATATCTTCTACGATTCTGTTACGCATAAGTAATGCATCCAGCACAATCTCATCACACTGTCCAAGGCTCTCTCGAAGTACTTCCAACTGATTCATATGTATCGTTCCCTCTCTTATAAACAAATTTATCGCTGTGAACACTTTATATTCCCTTTGTTCACTGCATCACTATTTGCTCATTATAACAGTTATTTAGCACGTTAACAATATAAAGTGGGAACTTTTTTTATTACTCCACATTTTTAAGTGCCTCACCCATCGGTACTTTCCGGATTTTTCTGTATTCCAGAAGTGCAACCACTGCATATGTCACAAGCCCGATCACAAACATCTGTACATAAATCATCGGGTCAATCCAGAGCGCGATCCATCCGGAGATACTCTGCAGCATCATTTCCCTGAATAGAACTTCCATGATCGTAGTCTCAATTGGCAGGCTGATCAGAAGGCACAAAACAATCACGATCGACGTAGACAAGATGTATAGCCTGCTGATCTCACCATTGGTATAACCAAGAATCTTCGTCATCGAAATCGACTGTGCATTTTTTTCAATTATGATCTTAGAGAGAAGATATATCAGGATCATATAGATTGCAACTGCAAATAAATTTACCATCCCCATCATACTTCCCATGGAGACATTCAGCTGTCTGCTGATCTTGGTCAGTGCATCCAGATCAATCACAGAACCGATGTAGCTGCTGTCGATATCTGTAATCTCTGAATTGCTGAAATATCCGCTGAAATAATCATCTCCCAGATCAAAGGTCCGGTTCAATTCCTCCTGTGGCATGAAAATACAAAGACTACCATTATAATCATAAATTCCACTGATTTTAAAAGTATACTCGTCATCCTCATATTTTTCTTTGAGTGTGATCGAATCTCCCGGTTTCAGCAGGAATTTATCTGCATACGCTTTTGAAATATACACGCCATCTGAAAAATCCACATCAATGTACTTGCTGTCATCGTGAACGCCATAGAGTGTTACTTCTTCACTTTTGTATTTGGTCGGAAGTGTGTTCAGTGAGTAAGCACTGAATTCTTCTGCGTCTTCATTATCTGTTTCTGCGTCATGCGCAAACAGCAGCATATCCAGCATACTTTCAAGCTTATTACTGCCACCCATCACACTTACCGGCATTGAAAGCATATACTGATATTTTGCCAGCATATTGTTCTGGATCTCCAGCTGGTAATGATCCAGTGCGGACGGGAGCAGAAGGCCAAACATCAGAAGCAGATTTGCAAATATGATCCCCACAAAAAGGACAAGATAATTGCTGATATTCTGAAAGATCACGCGCAGGCGGAATCTGTGAAAAATTTTTATTCGCGGACTGAGATAAACCGCACGTCTCTGCTTTCTGGAAGAAAGATCTCTTCGCAGAAATTTAAGCGGCGACAGCTTCAGCTTATGATGCAGAACCGCATAGTTAACTACAAACATAATTATTGCCGGAACTACTGTCGTCATAAGAAAAGCTTCTGCATTCCAGATTGTCACATAAGTCGGCAGGCTGTAACTTCCATAATACATACCGGCACATACATCCTTAAATGCCGTATAACCTAAAATATTACCGATCAGCGCGCCCACCAGCGTTACGATCACCGGAAGAGTCATATAATGCCGGATCAGCTCATTTTTTGTATAGCCGGATGCCCGGAGTGTTCCGATGACACCAGCTTCTTTTGCAATCGTATTACTGGTCGTGATGCCAAATACAAAAGCCATGATCACGATGATGATATAGAGAAGCATGATCATCATTGCCTTGTCACTTCCCATATCATCTCCAGTAAATATAATCGCCTGATTCTGATATTGCGGCACAAAATTTTCCAAAGTGACAACTTTTCCCATTGCCTTCATCAGATCTTCCGAAACATTCTTTTCCTCGAGTTCTGTCTGCGGTTTTTCATTGTAGGTCCATGCATAATTATATTGCAGCTTATCCTGATCCAGAGAATCAAATTCTTCATCCGTCACTACGCCTACTCCAAACTTTACAGCATCAAACATAGAATCGTTATTATTCTGAAACAAACAGCTGTAATCTGATAATGCAACCAGCCCGGTGATCGTCCAGGACTTTGTCCCATCATCCAGAGTATCTCCAATCTTCAGTGAATTATTATCTGCGTACATACGGTCAATTGCGATCTCACCGGTTTCTGACGGTAATTCTCCGTCCATCAGGCATATTTTATCCACCTCTGTACGATTCTTGAAAAAGCGCATTGTGCTTCCATTTGAAAGAGAATCTTCTATATAATAGTTTTCATAGATTTTGACACCTTCCTCTTCAATTGCCTCTCGCTGACCTCGATACAGACGATCTCCGGTACGAAAATTTCCATCTTCAATATTGTATTTTTCAAATCCTTCATCGTATGCCTGGATCATGCTCCCATCTGCAACCAGAAATCCGGACACCATACCGATCGTCGCAACCATCAAGATGAATACAACCAGATATTTTCCAATCTCCCCTTTCAGTTCACGGGGAATTCTTTTTCTCAGAGGACTTTTCATAGCACCGCCCCCTTACCAGTCAAGATCCATCGCAGGAATCTTATGCTCGTTCTGATAGTTTTTACGGATCATTCCATCTCGAAGTTTTACCACACGATCCGCCATGTCCTTGATCGCATCATTATGTGTTACCATGATCACCGTATTTCCGTATTTCTGGTTCACTGTTTCGATCAATTTCAGAATTTCCTTGGAAGTATTGTAATCCAATGCACCGGTCGGCTCATCACAGAGTAGAATATCCGGATTTTTTACAATTGCACGCCCAATCGCAGTTCTCTGCTGCTGTCCGCCGGAAAGCTGATTCGGAAGTTTCCTCTGATGCTCAAAAAGACCAAGTGTATGCAAAAGCTCATCCACATCCAGTGCCCGGTCACTTAAATAAGCACCAACCTCAATATTCTCCCTCACAGTCAGATTCGGAATCAGGTTGTACATCTGAAAGATATAGCCAAGATGTTTCCGTCTGTACTGAGAAAGTTTCTTTTCTTTCATATCAGCCAGTTTTTCGCCTTCGATAGAAATACTTCCACCATCTGCGCTCTCGATTCCACCGATAATATTCAGCAAGGTGGATTTACCGGAGCCCGACGGCCCCAGAAGTACACAGAATTCCCCTTTTTCAATATCCAGGTCCAGCCCTTTCAGAACATCTACTTTGCTATCCCCGGTGCCAAATGATTTCTTAATATCCCGAATTTCCAAAAACATAAGTTTCTCCTTTTCATACCTTTGCCAACCTTATCGGTTAGTTATATCTATACTTATGTTAGTTTAGGCTATCCGTTTTGTCAAGAAAATTTGCTTCATCTAACTATTTTCGAAAAAAAAATCCGGCCCTGCACAAAGCAAAGCCAGAACTTTTTCTACATTATAAATTCCATTATTCTCTCTACAATAAATACCGCTGCACACGCGAACAACGCAACCGTAAGAAGACTCTTTTCACGATATGCCACTATCAGTGCTACAATGAGTCCCGCCGCACCGGAAATGATCCCGCCTGCCGTTGCTGTCAGGATTGCCGGAAATGTCATAGCTGCAAGACATGCATATGGCACATAGTACAGAAAGGATTTTACAAACGGACTGGTGATCTCCCTTTTGAAAAGGACCAGTGGAAGCATACGAATCAGATATGTTACGCCTGCCATCACCAGAATATACAGATATACATTCGGTTTCATATCAGTTTGCTGCCTCCTTTTCCTCTGTTTCTTTTTCCTCAACCGGGCAGAAATGTGCTGCCAACCCTGCTACCAGCAATGTCGTGATAATGATCACAAATCCGGTAGAAACTTTATTCAGTACCGGAACCACTGCAAATAACGTACTCACAGCCATCGCTCCGATCACTACGCCAAGAACGGCTCGATTTTTCTTTGCCGGTGGAATGATCACCGCAAGAAACATTCCATAGATTGCCACACTCAGTGCACTTACCAAGAAATCCGGAAGCAGGCTTCCAGAAACAGCTCCTGCCAGTGTTCCCAGTGTCCATCCCGGAATCGCGACACACATTACACCATAATTATACCACGGACTGATCCTTCCCTCCTGACTTGCACTGACACCAAAAATCTCATCTGTCACACCAAACGCAACCGCAAGTCTGTGTCCATTGGAAACACCTTTTTCCAGTTTCTGTGACAGAGAAAAAGACATCAGACAGTATCTTAAGTTGATAACCAGCTGCGTCAGTGCCATCTCCCACAGCGAACCACCGACTGCAATGATTCCAATACCTGCAAACTGTCCTGCCGAGGTAAGATTTGTCAGTGAGATCAGAACTGCCTGCCATGCAGTCAGACCTGACTGAATAGCCATGATCCCAAAGGTAAAGGATACCGCAAAGTATCCCAGGCCAATCGGAATTCCATCCTGAAGGCCTTTCCCAAAGCTTGTTTTATTCATGCCTGTATCAGTCCTCCAGTGAATTCAGTACACGGAATCCATTATTGCTCAGTACATTCTCTGTCACAAATACATCATCTGTCTGAAGGATCATGATCGGAAGGCTGTTTTCTCTATGATAGGATGTATAAATATAATCCAGATTCACATTACAGTTGCCAAGGACCTGCAGCACGGTATTCAGTCCGCCCACTTCATCTTTCAGGTCTACGGCAATGACCTCTGTCACACGATTCATATATCCATTCTCACTCAGAAGTTTCTCTGCTTCATCTGCCTGGTTTGTTATCATACGAAAAAGAGCAAACTCCGGTGCATCAAAGCATGCAAATCCATAAATATCAATTCCTGCTTCTGCCAGAAGTTCGGTGACTTTCTGAAGACTTCCTGCTTTATTTTCAATAAATACAATGTTCTGTTTGATCATTTTCTCTCTCCTCGTCCTGTGCATAAATAAATTAAAACTTGCATATTATACCAACTTTATCCATTATACTCACGTTTCTTTCAAATGTAAACCTTTGCAGTGGACAAAAAAATCCTGCGGAAATGTTCTGTACGTTTTCTTTCTGTACACCAAACCCTTCCACAGGACTCTTTTCAGTAGAACTTATCCACCTGTATTCTTTTAATCTAACTCTTCATCCACATATTTCTGAATATTGGATGCATTTACATATTTCTTCAGATGTTCTCCATCCGTAATGACCAGTGTCGGTGCCTGCATAATGCCAAACTGACGTGCCATATCCGGATTCTTCTCTGCATCAATGATCTCCAGATCTTCACCTTCCAGCATCTTCTTTGCCATGCGGCAGTTTGGACAGGTGTTGGTTGTAAACAGATATTTATGTGTTTCTACCGGCTCGATCTTGACATCATCATCTGTCACTGTAACCATACTGGTATGGACTTTCTTAAGTTTGGAGTGAAGCACATCATACAGTGTACGGTTCTTGTACTCCTGCGCTTTTCCATCATTCCAGTTCTGTACCGGACGGTAATATCCGGTAATTCGACTGTAAACCTCTGCTTTCTTTCCACATTTCGGACAGGTAAAGTGCTCACCACTTAAATATCCATGTTCCTTACATACGGAGTAAGTAGGTGAGATCGTATAGTATGGAAGTTTATAGTTCTCGGCAATCTTGCGTACCAGAGATGCAGCAGCCTTCCAGTCCGGAAGTTTTTCACCGAGGAATGCATGGAATACGGTACCAGATGTATAAAGAGTCTGCAGTTCATCCTGAATATCCAGTGCATCAAAAATATCTGAGCTGTATTCTACCGGCAGATGGGAACTGTTGGTATAATACGGAGTATCTCCTTTGCTTCCAGCTGTACGGATATCCGGCCAGCGCTTACGGTCATGTTTTGCAAGACGATATGCCGTAGATTCTGCCGGAGTCGCCTCCAGATTAAACAGTTCACCCGGATATTCTTCCTGATAATCAGAAAGACGGTTGCGCATGTGTGTAAGAACCTCTTTTGTAAATTTCTGTGTACGCGGATCGCTCATGTCACAGCCAAGCCATTTCGCATTCAGACCGGCTTCATTCATGCCTACTAGACCAATGGTCGAAAAATGATTGTCAAAGCTTCCAAGGTATCTCTTCGTGTACGGATAAAGACCTTCATTCAGAAGTTTTGTAATAACCTCTCTCTTGATATGCAGTGATCTTGCAGAAATATCCATCAGACGATCCAGTCTTCTGTAGAATTCTTCCGGTGTCTTGGACTGATATGCGATACGTGGCATGTTGATCGTAACAACACCTACCGAACCGGTACTTTCACCGGATCCGAAGAAACCGCCACTCTTCTTACGCAGTTCACGAAGATCCAGACGCAGACGGCAGCACATGCTTCGAATATCACTTGGTTTCATATCACTGTTGATATAATTTGAAAAATATGGAGTTCCATATTTGGAAGTCATCTCAAACAGCAGACGATTGTTCTCTGTATCGGACCAGTCGAACTCTTTTGTGATAGAATATGTCGGGATTGGATACTGGAACCCACGTCCATTGGCATCTCCCTCGATCATCGTCTCAATAAAAGCCTTATTGACCATGTCCATTTCTTTTTTGCAGTCTTTGTATTTGAAATCCATATCTTTGCCGCCAACGATCGCAGGAAGCTCTGCAAGATCATCCGGAACCGTCCAGTCCAGTGTGATATTGGAAAACGGTGCCTGTGTTCCCCAACGGCTTGGTGTATTCACGCCATAAATGAAAGATTCAATACATTTCTTAACTTCCGGATAACTCAGGTTGTCCACCTTGACAAAAGGTGCCAGATACGTATCAAAAGAAGAAAATGCCTGCGCACCAGCCCATTCATTCTGCATGATTCCAAGGAAATTCACCATCTGATTACAAAGGACACTCAGGTGCTTTGCCGGCGCGGATGTAATCTTGCCTTCGATGCCACCCAGCCCTTCTTTGATAAGCTGTTTCAATGACCATCCTGCACAGTAACCGGTCAGCATGGACAGATCATGAATATGGATATCCGCATTTCTGTGTGCATCTGCGATCTCATTGTCATAAATCTCGGATAACCAGTAATTGGCTGTAACTGCACCGGAATTGCTCAGGATCAGACCACCTACCGAATATGTGACAGTAGAGTTCTCTTTTACTCGCCAATCCTCGACCTTCACATAACTGTCCACGATCTCTTTGTAATCCAGAATCGTGGATTTCATATTACGTATCTTTTCTCTCTGTTTACGATAGAGGATATATGCCTTGGCAACATCACTGTATCCGGCCTGGATCAGAACATTCTCCACACTGTCCTGAATATCTTCTACGGTTACCTTCCCATCCTGGATCTTATTCTGGAAATCTGCAGTAACACGAAGGGCCAAAAGGTCGATCATATCTTTACTGTAGTTTTTTTCTTTTGCATCAAATGCTTTATCAATAGCTGATGTAATCTTTGCCATCTGAAATTCAGCAATTTCACCATCACGTTTTACTACCTGAAACATGTTATACATTCCTCCCTCTACTGCTTGCACCTGTATTATATACGGTCATATTCATACCGTGAATTACATGCTGCAGATTGCTGTTTTCTCCGTTCACAGCAACCGTGTAGAACCTATTGTAGCAGACTCTTATCTATACGTCAATAGACAAAAACACCATATATTGTGCCGATAATGCAAGCGCACGACTATATGGTGTTGTCCAATATTCACGTTTTTCCTTTATTTATGGGACTTTGGCATTACTGAAACAAAGATTTCTGCAGGTACTCTCGCCTTTACAAAAATTCCATCTTCCCGATATTCTTCTGAAAGCAGACTCCCGTACTCCCGGATGATCTGAATCTTACCAGCCTCTTTGTAAGTATATAATTCTTCCAGATAAATCTGGCTCTCTGCGAGGAGTTTTGCCAGAACATCTTTAAGTTCCTCCAGGCCCTCTCCGGTACGGGCAGAACATTTGACTGTATAATCCGCCCGAAAATCCCGAAGCGCTTCTCCCTGCACCTGATCCTGCTTATTCAGGAGTGTAATGATCTTTTTACCCGTCGCTCCCAGCTCTCGGAGTGTCTCATACACCGTATGCATCTGAAGCTCTGCCTGAGGATTGGAAGCATCTACCACATGAATGATATAATCTGCATACTTAGCCTCTTCCAGCGTACTTTTAAACGCTTCTACCAGATGATGTGGCAGCTTGCGGATAAATCCTACAGTATCTGTCAGAAGGATCTGCTGCCCATCTTTGAGTTCCAATACACGCGTCGTCGGATCCAATGTTGCGAACAGCTTATCTTCTGCCAGAATGCCGGCTCCTGTCAATGTATTCAAAAGCGTTGATTTTCCTGCATTTGTATAGCCTACGATCGCCGCTGTCTTCAGATTTCCTCTGGTTCTCTTGCCTCTGATCAGTTCACGGTGTTTCTCTACCTGCGCAAGTTCTGCTTTCAGAGCAGATATTCTGGTACGGATCAGACGTCTGTCTGTTTCCAGTTTTTTCTCACCCGGTCCTCTTGTTCCGATACCACCGCCAAGTCTGGAAAGAGATTCGCGCAGTCCGACCAGACGCGCCGACCGGTAACGAAGCTGCGCCAGTTCTACCTGAATCTTACCTTCACTTGTGGTCGCACGGCCGGCAAAGATATCCAGGATCAGAAGTGTCCGATCCATAACCTTGCAGTCCAGTTCTCTCTCCAGATTATTCATCTGTGCCGGTGAAAGCTCATCATCGCAGATCACTCCATTGGCATCATAAGCTGCCAGAAGTGCCGCAACCTCTTCTATCTTACCTTTGCCGATATAAGTTCCAGGGTGTACTGCTTCACGGTTCTGGATCACTTTCCCAACGGTTACAGCGCCTGCAGTGGCCGCCAGTTCTTCCAGTTCGTCAAGCGATGCAGCAACATCCTCGTCCTGTTCTGTCTGTACACCGATCAGGATGACACGCTCTTCAATTTCCTTGAAATCATAAAACTGCATAGATCAGTACTCCTCTTCACCGGATTCATCAGAGCCATCAGAAGTATCTGTAGTATCCCCTGCATCGGAAGCCGCCTCCGCATCGGTATTCTCCGTTGTATCAGAAGCTGTATCATTACTCAGTTCACCATTACGTGACTGCAGGAATGTCAGTTCCTTCGCTGCATTTTCGTCATCCGGGAACATCTTGATATATTCCTGCATTTTGCTCAGAGCAGTTGCAAAATCCAGCTTTTTCTCATATACCACAATCTCATTGAACAACAGATCCTGCATTTCTTCTGTAGATGCATCTTCCAGGCCTTTGCTGATATTCTCCAGTGCGCTGTCATAAGAGCCATCGTCCATGTCACAAAGTGCCAGTCCATTGTAGCCTTTGGCCGGATCACTGTCATCCGCTGACACATACTGCTGGTACATACTTCTGGCATTGGAAGTATCACCCTGTGCGCGGTAGACCATTCCCAGAAGAAGCATTCCTTCTGTACTCTTCTGATTCACAGCCTCCGTAAGTTCCTTCTGTGCATTGGAATAATCTTCCATATAATAATAGACTTTTCCTCTGTTGCAGTAATCCTCTGCATTTTTCGGTTCTGTTTTCAACGCAGCCTCAAGATATCGTGTACCATCTGCTTCCATATCCTTTTCCAGATATGCCTCATAGATCTGGATTGCTCTGTCATAAGTGGCATCTTCTCCGTAGGCTTCTGTAAAGTTCGAAGAAGCCTCATCATAAGAATCCATTGCCAGTGCCACACATCCTGTCAGATAATAAGTCTCCGCATCCATGCTGTAGCTTTCAGCCAGTGTCTGACAATCCGCCATCGCAGCATCATTCAGTCCGGATTTTAATTCTGCGGTTGCTCTGTAAGCAAGCATATCTTTCTTAAGTGCTTTTCCTGCTTTTTCATCGTTCAGACCATTGGTCAGGCTGTCAATGGCATCCTGATAATTTCCAAGATGAATATTTGCGATTCCGGCCCCACGATATGCCTCTGCTGTTTTATATCCGGCAGTGATCGATGACTGATACCCCTGAAGGGCATAATCATAACTGCCCTGTGCAAGATCTGCACAGGCCTGGTCATAAGTTTTCTTTTCTTCCCCTCCACAGCCGGTCAGCATTCCAAATGTCAGTCCGGCTGTCAGCATCCATATGATTCTTTTATTTTTCATTGATATCCTATTCTACTACGAGTCCTTCTTCTTCCATTACACGAACAACGTTATTTACGTGTTCTGCACAGATTTCCTCTGTTCCGGCCTCTACCATGACACGAATCAGCGGCTCTGTACCACTTTCTCTTACAAGAATACGTCCATCTGTGCTGAGTGCTCTTGCAGCAGCCTCTACCGCTTCAACAACCTTCGGATTTTCTCTTGCAGTCTTCTTGTCTGCAACACGAACATTGCGGAGAATCTGCGGATAAACCTTCATTTCTTTTGCCAGATCACAGAGCGTTGCCTTCTGCTCCACACAAGCTTCCATGATCATAAGAGAAGTCAGGATTCCATCCCCGGTGGCTGCATAGCGACTGAAAATAACATGTCCGGACTGTTCTCCACCAATACTGTAGTTATTCTCAAGCATATTTTCGGCAACATATTTATCACCAACTGCCGTCTGTTCATAGTTGATGCCTTCTGCCTCAAATGCCTTGTAAAGTCCCATATTTGACATAACAGTTGTAACTACGGTATTTCCATTCAGTTTTCCCTGAGATTTCAGGAATTTACCGCAGACATACAGAATCTTGTCTCCATCGATGATATTTCCCTTATGGTCTACTGCAATGCAACGGTCGGCATCTCCATCATATGCAAAACCAATATCCAGTCCGTTATCCACCACATATTTCTGAAGTACTTCAATATGCGTGGATCCACATGCTCTGTTGATGTTTGTTCCATCCGGATCATTGTTAATAACGTAAGTTTTTGCACGCAGAGCGTCAAAAACACTCTTTGCGATCGCAGAAGAACTTCCATTGGAGCAGTCCAGACCAACTTTGATATTTTTGAAATCGCGGCATGGAATGGAAATCAGGTATCCAATATAACGATTGCGTCCGGAAGCAAAATCTACGGTACGTCCAATATCTTCTCTTGTTGCATATGGAAGTTCTTCAATCTTGCCATCCAGATATGCTTCGATTCTTGCCTCAACTTCAGCCTCGATCTTCTGTCCGTTTCCGTTCAGAAGTTTGATTCCATTATCGTAGAATGGGTTGTGACTTGCAGAGATCATGATTCCACAGTCAAAATCTTCTGTACGTACTGCATAGGAAACACTCGGTGTAGTCGTTACATGAAGCAGATATGCATCTGCACCTGATGCAGTCAGGCCGGCAACCAGTGCATACTCAAACATATAACTGCTGCGTCTTGTATCTTTACCGATGACGATTTTGGCTTTATGATCACGGCCATAATACCATCCCACATATCTGCCCACTTTAAATGCATGATCTACTGTCAGCTGAATGTTTGCTTCTCCACGAAAACCATCTGTTCCAAAATATTTACCCATTTTTAACTCCTTACTGTGCACCCTTCTGCACATGATTGATCACATTGATTATTTATAAAGATTTGAAGGATATACTCCTGATTTTACAAGATTCGCAAATGCCTCTGTAACAGCCGCTTTATCTTCCTGATATGTTACACCAAACCAGGTATCTTTTGTCTCAAGAACATCTACTTTTGCTTTGCCTTCTTTGATCAGACAATCAATCATCTCCGGAAGAAGATACTCTTTCTTAATATCCCCCTCTTTGATCTCAGAAAGAAAATCTACAAATCCCTTTTCCAGTGTATCCATAAATACCGGTGTCAGCCCCCACATATTCATGGAAACAAGGCTCTTCACATCCAGTTTCTCGACTTTATCATCATTACGTGCTTCCGCACCGTCTGCTGTCTTAAAAATGTTGTGTGTCTCCGTAACACCTGTCAGCGCGCCCTCTTCAATATGGCATACTCCTCTGGTAACACTTCCATTGTCACTCAGAGTATTTCCAAGACGGAAACCAGCCATACAGATATGGAGAATTCCATCGTCCGGCTGTTCCTGGATCAGATAATCATGGACTTTCACATAGGCTTCCTTACCATAATAATCATCCGCATTAATTACCATAAAAGGCTCATTCAGAACAGCTTTTGCTGCAAGTACAGCCTGACCGGTTCCCCACGGTTTGGTACGGTCTGCCGGTTTCTCAAATCCAGCCGGAAGATCTTCCAACGCCTGAAATGCATATTCTACCTCCGTGATCTTTTCGATTCTCTCCCCGATTACACGGCGGAACTCCTCTTCCAGATCTTTACGAATGATAAATACAACTTTATTAAACCCTGCCTCCAGAGCATCATGAATGGAATAATCCATAATGATCTCACCATTTGGTCCTACTGGTGCAAGCTGTTTGATTCCTTTTCCAAAACGGCTTCCAATTCCGGCAGCCATAATAACAAGTGCTGTCTTTTTCATAAAAATATCCTCCTTATGCACACTGGCATTCTACATTTGTTTATGCATCTTCCTCATTTAATGAACTCAGTTTTGCGGCCTGGTCTGCTGCTATCAGGCTGTCCAGAATTTCATCCAGATCTCCTCCGAGAACAGCGTCCAGACGGTGAAGTGTCAGCTTGATCCTATGGTCTGTCACACGTCCCTGAGGGAAATTGTAAGTACGGATCTTTTCGGAACGATCTCCTGTTCCGATCTGGCTTCTTCTGGCTTCCGCCTCCGCATCATGCTGTTTGGCCAGTTCCATCTCATACAGACGGGAACGAAGCACTTTCAATGCCTTATCTTTATTCTTGAGCTGTGATTTTTCATCCTGGCAGGAAATAACGATTCCTGTCGGGATATGTGTAAGACGTACTGCAGAGTCTGTTGTATTGACGCACTGTCCACCGTTTCCGGATGCTCGGAACACATCAAATTTACAGTCATTCATATCCAGATGGAAATCAATTTCTTCAGCTTCCGGCATAATTGCCACAGTACAGGTAGACGTATGGATACGTCCACCGGATTCTGTCTCCGGGACTCGCTGTACACGATGTACCCCACTCTCATACTTCAGACGGGAATATGCTCCCTGTCCTTGGATCATAAATGTAACTTCTTTGAATCCGCCGATCCCATTCTCATTCAGACTCATCATCTCCGTCTTCCATCTGCGGGATTCTGCGTATTTCACATACATACGATAAATCTCTGCCGCAAACAGAGCAGCCTCATCACCGCCCGCACCTGCACGGATTTCTACGATAACGTTTTTGCTGTCATTCGGATCTTTTGGTAAAAGAAGGATCTTCAGTTCCTTTTCAAGTTCTTCCACACGCTTCTTTGCATCAGAAAGTTCTTCTTTCAGCATTTCACGCATTTCTTCATCCTTTTCTTCTTCCAGCATGGAAAGACTGTCCTGAATCGTTTCTTTATTGTCTTTATATTCTTTATAGGCATCTACGATCGGCTGCAGCTCACTCTGCTCTTTCATCAGCTTCTGAAAACGTTCCTGGTTGTCCGTTACTCCCGGCTCACCAAGCTCATTCAGAACTTCCTCAAAGCGCACAAGCAGATCCTCTAATTTATCAAACATTCTGTTCCTCCTGCATTTTTCTTCCTGTAACAACCCTGTCCAGCCCGGCAAGGTCTTTTTTTATTTCTATCTGTTCAAAACCATTTTTTTTCATAATTTCCGACACATCCATACCCTGATCACAACCGATCTCGTACATCAGCCATCCGCCGGGTTTCAGATATGTGCCCGCCTGTTCTGTGATCTTTTCATAAAAATACAGACCATTTTCTTTGCCATCCAGTGCAAGCACCGGATCATGAAAACGCACTTCCTCCATCAGACCTTCAATATCTTCAGTCCGGATATATGGCGGATTTGAAATAAGCATATCATATTCCATGTGGTCATTTCCACTGTTTTTCTGAAAATAATCTGCCGAAAACAGATCACTCTGTATCAGCTCAGCTCTCTGTTCCAGTCCCAGACGTTTTCGATTCTCCTTTGCCACACAAAGTGCTCCTTCTGAAACATCCACACCTGTTCCTAATGCCCGTGGCAATTCCAGAAGAAGACTCAGAAGAATACATCCGGAACCGGTACACATATCCAGGATCTGCGGTTTCTCCAGATTCCTCATGCGGGAAATCGCTTCTTCCACAAGCACCTCTGTATCCTGTCTCGGTACAAGTACACGTTCATCCACACAAAATTCGTATCCCATAAAATATGCACGCCCGGTAATATGCTGCAGCGGGATATGCTGAGCACGTTTTGTGCACAGCGTTCGATAACGTTCTTCTGTTTTAGCATCCAGTCCATCATCCATATGTGCATAATACCATGCTCTTGTAATATCTGCCGTATACTCCAGAAGGAGCCAGGCATCTAACCTGGCTTCTTCGATTGCGGCAGTTTCCAGAAGCTGGATTCCATCTTCCAGAACTTCTTTATATGTCCGCATTTTTTTCCTCATTTTCTTCCGGCTTCCAGCCGAATTCTTCTTTCAGATATTCTCTCCAGTCAAAAACAGCCTCTACTGCTGCAATCGCTACTTCAGCCATATCTGCTGTCGGCTCTTTGGTTGTCAGCTTCTGCATTGCAAGTCCCGGTTTGCTCAAAATATCAGCAAGTTTGCTGTCTGTTCTGCCAGCCCACTGAATAAGTTCAAAAGAAACACCTGACACGATTGGAACCATCAGAAGACGCCCAAACAGACGAACCCAGTAGCCCGGTACCAGCACAAAAATAAAATGCAGGAATATACTGACGATCATTACCAGAAAAAGGAAACTTGTCCCACATCTTTTGTGTTGTCTGGAGCTTGCCAGGACATTTTCCACAGTAAGTGGAAGTCCATGTTCCACACAGTTGATGCATTTATGCTCTGCACCATGATACATAAACGTACGCTGAATATCCTTCATTCTTGATATCAGCAGCATATATCCCATAAACAGTGCCAGTTTCACAAATGCTTCTGCAACCGTTACCCCTACTTCAGAAGCACCAACCTTGCGCAGAAGGCTTGCCAGTGCATACGGAAGCAGCATAAAAGCTGCAACAGAAACAACTATGGAAATAGCAACCGTTATGTAAAGAAGCCACTGAAACTGCTTTGCTTCTTTCGCTTTCTTTGCAGAAAGTTCTTCCTCTGTCAGTGTCGCATTCTTTGCAGCTTCCTTCTCGTCCTCTTCATCGCCTGCAATCTCAGCAGAATACATCAGACATTTGGTTCCTACTACCAGTCCGTCAACAAAGCTTACCACTCCGCGGATGATCGGCCATTTCAAAAATGCAGCCTTTCCAAATGTGCATTTGTAATCTTCTACCTTTAATTCTATTTCTTTATCCGGACGGCGTACTGCAATGGCATATTTGTCCTTGTGACGCATCATGATGCCTTCCATTACTGCCTGACCACCAATATTCGATGATTTCATATATCACTCCATTATCACTGATAAAAGCAAAGAAAGGTTGAGATTTCCCAACCTCAACCTGTCTCTTCTTTCATTATTCAGTCTGAATTATTTGTTTAAGCCGTATTTCTTGTTGAACTTATCGATACGTCCACGAGCCTGAGCTGCTTTCTGCTGTCCAGTGTAGAATGGATGGCATTTAGAACAAATTTCAACATGGATATCTTTCTTAGTAGATCCTGTTACAAATGTGTTTCCACAGTTGCAGGTTACAGTTGCCTGATAGTAGTTCGGATGGATTCCTTCGCGCATGATTTTCACCTCTCTATATTTCTCTATTTTTCTATTCGTATTAACTTAACGAAATTGCTAATTTATTTCGCAGCTTTCTGATTATAACACACTGATTTCTCAAATGCAAGTCGTTTATAAAAATTTCTGTTTTTTTACCGTCTGCACAAATTCCTCATTATTCTTCGTTCTGGAGAACATATTCAGGATCTGTTCCACAGCATCTTCGGCCTTCAGACTGTTCAGTGCACGGCGCATATTATAAACTGCTTCCTGTTCATCCGGAGTCAGGAGCAAATCCTCTCGTCTGGTACCTGATTTCTGGATATCGATTGCCGGAAATACTCTCTTTTCCTGCAGTTTACGGTCAAGAACCAGTTCCATATTACCGGTTCCTTTAAATTCTTCATAAATAACATCATCCATTTTGCTTCCGGTGTCTACCAGTGCAGTAGCAAGGATCGTCAGGCTTCCACCTTCTCTCATATTACGTGCTGCTCCGAAAAATCGCTTCGGCATGTGAAGTGCTGCCGGATCCAGACCACCGGACAGCGTCCGGCCACTTGGTGTCACACAGAGATTATACGCTCTCGCAAGTCTTGTGATCGAATCCAGAAGGATCGTTACATCCTGTTTATGCTCAACCAGGCGGCGAGCACGCTCTACGACCATCTCTGAAACACGTCTGTGATGATCCGGAAGTTCATCAAAAGTAGAATAAATAACCTCTACATTGCTTCCACGAATCTCTTCTTTAATATCCGTAACTTCCTCTGGACGTTCATCGATCAGAAGAATGATCAGATGCATATCCGGATTATTCTTGAGAATCGATTTGGCAACATCCTTCAGAAGGGTTGTCTTGCCGGCTTTCGGTGGTGATACGATCATGCCTCGCTGTCCCTTGCCGATCGGACTTAGAAGATCCATGATCCTCATTGCCACGGTTCCACCTGGTCTTTCCATACGCAGACGCTCATTCGGAAAGATTGGCGTCATATCTTCAAAATTATATCGTCTCTGTCCCTCACTCGGTGGAAAACCATTGATGGAATCCACATAAAGAAGGGCACTGAATTTCTCTCCCTGTGTTTTAATACGGATGCTTCCTTTCAGGATATCACCGGTTTTCAGATTGAACCGGCGTATCTGAGACGGTGATACATAAATATCATTTTCACCTGGGAGATAATTTGCACAGCGAATAAATCCATATCCGTCCGGAAGGACCTCCAGAATACCATTTGCTTTTTCTCCACTGTCAAGCTGTGCCGTATCGGTCGGATTCTTATGTGCATATTCCGTCCGTTCTGTATAATTTCTGTCCTGATAATTTCGTTCCTGATAGTTCCGGTCCTGATAATTTTTATCCTGATATGTTTTTCTCTCATTCGCCTCATAAGATGTTCTATTTTCTCTTACTCTATTTTCCTGTCTGCCCGGTTCCTCCTGCAGGATTTCAGTTTTTTTCATTTCTGTCTCTCCACCGGTGGACTCTTTTTCATCTTCCTGGAGCATACGCTCTATCAGTTCAGGTTTCCTCAATGTAGAAATCCCTTTCAATCCTCTCGCTTTTGCCAGATCTTTTAATGTTGCAAGCGACAATGATTCGTATTTTTCTCTCATAAAAAAATCCTCTCTGTCTTCTCAAAACCTGTTTACTTGATAATAAAATTATTTACGGAATATTTGTCTGAAATGACATGAATCAGAATACCAGCAGACACCATACAGAAGGTGTCACCGGTAAAACTGATAAGTAATATAAGTAATAAAATTAATGAATCAGATTTCCTACGATTCCATAGGATACCACATACATGATCACAGTTGCCATGATCAGTCCACAGAAAATAGCAATAGAAGACTTCTTGATATCCACTTCAAGAAGGGATGCGATCAGAGATCCTGTCCATGCCCCCGTACCCGGAAGAGGAATTCCTACAAACAGCAGCAATCCAAAGAATTCATACCGTTTGATCTGGTCACTCTTGCCCATGGCACGGTCTTCCATCTTAACGATCAGGCCATGAAACAGTTTTGTTTTCTTCAGAACTTTAAAAATCTGACGAATAAACAGTAATATAAATGGTATAGGAATAATATTTCCGATAATGCAGATTGGAATTGCTTTCGCCGCAGACACTTTCAAAAGAGATGCCGCCAGCAGACCTCCTCTAAGTTCCAGAATCGGTATCATGGAAATGATAAAAATGATAAGTTCTCTGGAAATATGCTGAGACAGGTTATCTGTAAACCACTGTACTAAAACTTCCATAAATTCTCCTTTTTTAGATATTCTCCTACAAAATTAATGAAGACTTCCATCTCATTCCTTGTTCCAATCGTAATACGCAGATGGTTACCGGTTCTTCCACCCGGAAAATAGCGCACGTAAATATGCTGCTCTCTCAATGCCTGAAACAGTTTTTCTGCCGGGCAGTTTTTATGAGCCGCAAAAATGAAATTTGCTTTTGACTCTTCAAAGTAAAATCCAAGTTTCCTGAGTTCTTTTTTTGTCCATTCCCGCGTCTCTATAATCTTACCGCAAGTTTCCAGGAAATATTCCTGATCCTTTATCGCTGCAACACCAGCTGCGATCGACGTACGATTCATTGTATAAGAATTAAACGAATATTTGACATCATTCAGATATTTGATCAGTTTCGGGCATGCAAGCGCAAATCCGATACGCATGCCTGCCATGGATCGGGACTTGGAAAATGTCTGTACCACCAAAAGATTCTCGTATTTCTCGATCAGAGGTAATGCTGACTGTGTACCAAAGTCAACATATGCCTCATCCACGATCACGATCACATCCTGATTATGTTCCACGATATCTTCAATATCACTCAGCGGAAGAGAAACACCTGTCGGAGCATTCGGGTTCGGAAAGATAATTCCACCATTCTCTCTGAAATAATCTTCCTTCTTTATATGAAAGTGTTCATCCAGTGCCGGTCTCTCATATGGAATGCGGAACAGTTCTGCCCATACATCATAAAAAGAATAGGTGATGTCAGGAAACAGAATTGGTTTCTCACTGTTAAAAAAAGTAAGGAAACTCATTGCCAGTACATCATCAGATCCCACGCCGACAAATACCTGATCGTCCTGAAGCCCATACTCCCCTGCAATGGCATGCACAAGATCTTTCGCTGCCGGATCCGGATAAAGTCTCAGTGCATCTGTATCTGTATTCCGAAGTACCTCCGTAACCCCCGGTGCCGGCGGATAAGGATTTTCATTTGTATTTAATTTGATCATATCCGTCTGATTTGGCTGTTCTCCCGGTGTATACGGAACCACCTTGCGGATATTGTTTTCCCAGTTGCCCATCTTCATGTCTTCTTTCTTTTTTATCTACTTTTTTATCTGCTTTTTTACGAGGATACATACGGATTGTTCCGTGCTACGCACTCTCACAATCCTACTTCCGAGCCACACCGGTCTTTCTTGCTGCTTCTGCAACTGCTTTGGCTACTGCCGGTCCAACTCTCTTGTCAAATGCCTTTGGAATGATATTATCTTCAGAAAGTTCTTCATCAGAGATCAGTTCTGCAATTGCTTTTGCTGCTGCAATCTTCATCTCCTCATTGATATCACTTGCTCTCACATCAAACGCACCTCTGAACACACCAGGGAATACAAGTACATTGTTGATCTGATTCGGGAAATCAGAACGTCCTGTTGCGATGACTCTTGCGCCACCTTTTCTTGCTTCATCCGGCATGATCTCAGGTGTCGGGTTTGCCATTGCAAATACAATCGCATCATCTGCCATTGTGCTTACCATCTCTGCTGTTACAATATTCGGTGCAGATACACCGACAAAAATATCTCTGCCCTTCATGGCTGCCTTAAGGTCCCCATGCAGCTGTTCTTTATTTGTTTTTTCTGCGATTTCCTTCTGTGCCGGATTCATCCATTCCTCACCAGGCGCCAGGATTCCCTTACGGTCAACCATGACTACATCACCGATTCCAAGTTCCAGAAGAAGTTTGCAGATGGAGATACCTGCTGATCCGGCTCCGTTGATGACTACTTTTGCTTCTGAGAATTTCTTTCCTACCAGTCTCAGGGCATTGGTCAGTCCTGCTGATACGACAATTGCGGTTCCATGCTGGTCATCATGAAAGATTGGAATATCACATTTTTCTTTCAGTTTTTTCTCTATCTCAAAACATCTCGGTGCGGAAATATCTTCCAGATTGACTCCACCGAAAGATCCTGAGATCAGATAAATGGTATTTACGATCTCATCTACATCATTGCTCTTGATACAGAGCGGAAATGCATCTACATCACCAAACGCTTTAAAAAGTGCACATTTTCCTTCCATTACCGGCATCCCCGCCTCCGGTCCGATATTTCCAAGGCCAAGGATCGCTGATCCGTCTGTAACAACAAGGCACATATTCCATCTTCTTGTCAGGTCATAAGATTTGTTCACATCCTTCTGGATCTCCAGACATGGCTGTGCAACACCCGGTGTATATGCAAGTGACAGGTCATCTTTATTCTCTGCCGGTACTCGTGTAACGACTTCAATCTTACCTTTCCATTCTCCGTGTAATCTCAGGGATTCTTTCGCATAATCCATCTCATTCTCCTCCTATTACAATTCCATTTGCTGGTCTTTTGTTGTTGCTGTTCTTCTGCATCTCATCCATGCATTTTTCGATTATCTCCATATGCTCGGACATGTACTGCTCGGCACCCTTCTCATCGTTATTGATAATAGCCTCAACAAGAAGACGATGCTGTTCATCCACTTTAAATTCCGGACGGTTTTTCTTCATAATATAATCTCTGGTTCCCGCAATTATATTTTCAGTCAGCTGATCCGCTGCAGCAAGTACACTGTAAATCATCGGATTGTCTGCAATCTTTGCGATCTGCGTATGCAGTTCTTTATCCAGTTCTCCTCTAGTCTTCTCATCTTCCGCTTTATCTATGCTCGAAAGTATCCTCCACAGTTCTGCCGCATCCAGTGGTGTACACTTTCTCGCAGCCAGAATTGCCATCTCTCGTTCCAGTGCAGCCCTAAGCTGCTGTGTCTGCCGGATATATCCGTTATTCAGTTTAAACAGTATAGACAATGGGCCAATCAGCCAGGAATCCAGGTCATCTGCTATATAGTTTCCACCACCGGGCACGGTCTTTATGATTCCAAGCAATTCAAGTGCTCTTAAGACTTCCCGTACCGCCGGTCTGGATACTCCCATCGTCTCTGCCATCGTTCTTTCTGCCGGAAGCGCATCACCTGCTTTCAGATGTCCATTTTGAATATTTTCTATGATCTGATTCAGTATTCCATCAAAAGCTTTCTCATTTTTAATTTCTTTAAACATATATCTGCCTCCTACATTTCCCTATTAATGTATCATTTATGAACCCTGTTGGCAAGCATTCCCTTTGCATTCTGCCTGCATTCTTTTTCATACAGCTTTTTCTAATTTATTAAAAATATCGATATAATTTGTGTTTTTATTCTAAACTTTTCTCATATCCTATTGACAAGTTCAAAAAAGAACGCATAATAAACGTAAGAGATTATTATAGTAAGGGAGATTATACTCATGAAAAAAAGAAATCTTATGCTATTATCAGCAATTGCTGCAGCATCGATCCTCATGACTGGATGCGGTTTCACCGCAGATGATCCGGCTGACAGTCAAGCTGTAACTATAACTCCAGAACCAACTGAGGCTACTGCTACACCGGCACCTACATCTACACCAGCACCTACTGTTACCCCGGCAGCCAACCTGACAACTACACCTGCACCGGCCGGAACAGATGCTTCTTCCACAACTCCGGCAGATGGTACAACAACAGACGGAACTGCTTCTACAGACAGTAGCACATCTTCTGATGCAGCATCCACAGATACCAGTTCTGACTCTGCTTCTTCCACAGCAAATGCATCTTCCGGTGATGCATCATCTTATGTTGGTTCTACACTGAATGAATTCATGAATATCTATGGAACACCAGTTGATTATGAACCTGCATACGATGCAAATGGCAACGAAGTTGGTGGTGTTTACTCATTCAACGATTTCTCCATCACAACAGATTTCACTTCCGGAAGCGAAACTGTCGAAGCTGTTGATTATTATTGATCATAATAAGCCGCACATGACAAATACCCTGTCAGGGAATTCCTGCCAGGGTATTTTTTATGTATGTCTTTCTTTATTTTTCAGGTCTTTCTTTTCGATGTTTTTCGGATTCTTCGTATTTTTTCAGCTCTTTCAACGCCTTCTCACCCTGCGGATACAGAATAATGATATTGAATATTGTCATCAGACCGATTCCCACATCTCCAAGGTCCCATACAAAAGTATAAGCTGCAAGGCCACCTATAAACAACATAAACAGTGCTATGATCTTGTATGCCGTCTGTGATATCCAGTTATCTCCGAAAAGATATGCCACATTGCTTCTTGCATAGAATAAAATTCCAAGGAATGTCGAGAAACTGAACAAAAATAATGTCGCCGCAATAAAAACCACACCAAATCTTCCGAGATGATGTTCCATCGCCGTCTGCAGAAGATCCATTCCGGAAAGTCCTGCAACTTTTTCTTCCGGGGCAAGAAGCATGATCATTGCAGTACAGCTGCAGATCACGATCGTATCAATAAATACTCCAAGTGCCTGTACCAGTCCTGCTTTGACCGGCTGATCACATTCTGCCGCAGCTGCCGCACACGGAGCAGAACCAGAGCCTGCCTCATTGGAAAAAAGTCCTCTTTTGATTCCATTCATCAGTACCGCCCCGAAACCACCGGCTGCCACCTGTCGAAATCCAAATGCCTCCTGAAAGATTCTTGCAAATACACCCGGAAGACTCCCGATATTCATCACAATGATCAGAATCGTGATTGCAAAATAAACAACCGCCATTATCGGCACGATCATATCCAGGACCTTAACTGTCGCATTCTTACGGAGTACGATCACTGCTGCAACTGCAACAAGCACAACCGTCGTATAGATCGGTGGAATGGAAAATGCATTCTTAAATGAAGAAACAACGGAATTACTGATCACCTGGCTGATACCACACCAGCAGATCAGGCCTGAGATTGCAAATAACACAGAAATCACAACTTTGTTTCTTTTTTTCTTTTGTTTTTCTTCCACATAGGCATGGATATAGTATGCCGGCCCGCCACGATAACCGCCATACAGTGGATCTTTTTCTTTATAGAGCTGTGCCAGTGTTGCTTCAATAAACGCTGTAGATGAACCAATCAGTGCTGTTACCCACATCCAGAACACAGCCCCGGCACCACCGGCTGAAATCGCCGCAACCACACCGACCAGGTTTCCCATACCAACCCTGGTCGCCGTTGATACGACCAGTGCCTGAAAAGATGAAAGACTGTTTTTATCCTTTTTCTTTTCAACCAGTGCTCTTACCATATCCGGAAACAGACGAATCGGCAGAAAACGCGTCCGGATCGTAAAATAAATTCCCGCCGGAATCAGTAAAATGATCAACAGCGAAATTCCAAGTGTACTGCCACCCGGCAGCGGAATATGCACCAAATCTCCCCACAGAAAGCTGTATATTTTCTCAATCAGATCAACCATCATAACTTTAACCCTCTTCCCATTTTCACACACCTGAAAGAACATTTCCCTCAGGCAGATACTATTCTAGTATAGCTCATAATACCCTTTAAACACAAGCACTTTTGAGGTTTAAAGTCAAAAATCGGCAGTCTTGACGTTATCCACTCCTTTGTTTATAATAAGTATGTCTGGAAAATCCAGATAATATTAACTTACATATCAAGACAAAGGTGGTCTTATTTTATGTTTAATTTTATGGTTACAAATGAAGGCGGCCTGACAACAGCCGGATACGCCATCGCAATCATCGCAGGAATCATTCTGTTCCTGGCTGCAATCTGTTTTGCAGGAAAACACTCAGAAAAACACAAACCGACTACAAGACAGCTTGTATTCTGTGCTGTAGCTATGGCACTCGCTTTTATCACTTCTTACCTGAAGATTATTACTCTGCCGTGGGGTGGAAGCGTTACTCTTTGCAGTATGCTGTTTATTGTACTGGCTGCTAACTGGTATGGTGTAGGCACCGGTATCACAGTTGGCCTTGCTTATGGAATCCTGCAGTTTATCCAGGAACCATATGTACTTTCCTTCTTCCAGGTGTGCTGTGATTATATCCTTGCATTCGCTGCCCTTGGAGTTGCCGGATTCTTCGCAAAGCAAAGCCATGGTCTGCTTAAAGGATACATTGTGGCAGTTATTGCCAGAGGTGCATTTCATGCACTTGGCGGATATCTGTACTGGATGAGCTACATGCCGGATAACTTCCCGAAGTCCCTGACTGCAATTTATCCGATCGTATATAACTACAGCTATCTGCTCGCTGAGGGAATCATTACAGTGATCGTGATTTCTATCCCGGCAGTATCAAAAGCACTGGTGCAGGTTAAGAAGGCAGCACTGGGTACTTCCCTGTAACCCGTTAATTTATATTAACAATTTCCCATGGCATGCGCCCTGAGACCTGTTCTTGCATTGGAATGCAAAACAAACGCAAGGGGACTTTACGCCAGTCCCCTTGCAACCCCTGGGCGGAATATTAATATGTAATTTTATCGTATGGAGAGGCCTTAGAAAACTTCTCCTGATATTTCAAATCGATAATCTTTCGTATAAATAATATCGCAATATGTAAAAATAGCGGGATTCTTCTTCTGTCGTATGGAGAAGATATCCCGCTGTTTTTTCATTCTATTTATATAAAAGGATTGTAGAACCTTCCAAACTTAATTGTCACCGTCAGACTTACAACCAGCAGCACTACGCCCAGTCCAAGCGCTGCAAAATCTCTCCGCTCAAACGGCCGTCTGGTATACCACGTCCGTTTCTTATTCTTCCCAAATCCACGCAGTTCCATCGCATTAGAGATCGTATCAATACGGTTCAGACTCGTCAGAATCAACGGTAATAGAATATTAACAGAATTCTTTAATCTGGAAAAGAAGTGTTCATTTTTTCCAAGTTCCACACCTCTTGCCTGCTGTGCCTGGCTGATACTGTGATAATCCCTCTGAATATCCGGAATATAACGAAGTGCGATTGCCACAGAATATCCTACTTTATAGGAAATTCCAATACTGTTCAGGCTGGCGGCAAACTCGCTCGGATTTGTCGCAGAAATAAACAGGATCGCAACTGGAAGGGCTACAAAATATTTCAGCGAAATATTCAACATATAAAACAGCTGCTCTGCGGTCACATCATATCTCCAAAACAAATGACACAATACATGCCTTGTTCCATACAAATTCGTTCCCTGATTCGGATCAAACAGAAAAATAAACAGGTTGTTCAAAAGCAGAAAAACAAGCATAAAGATCATCATAAACCGAACTTCACGGTATTTGATCTTACTGAATTTAAATGCAGCAAGGCTGACTGCAAACAATCCCAACAGCACCCAGGTATTATAAGTGATCATACTTGCGAACGTGAACAACAGGAAAAATGCCAGCTTGGTTGTTCCTGTCATTTTGTGTACCACGCTGTCGCGGTCCAGATAATTTAATACCGTTTTAGCAGCCATGGCTTCTCACCTCCCTGTCCTCTCCGATAAATCGTTCCACAAATGCTTCCGGCGGTGTGATCGCACAATGATTTGCCAGAGTAAAAAGACTTGTTTCTTTCAGTGCCGCACGTTCGATCAGTTCCGGATCACAGAGTACTTCGGATGCTCTGCGGTCTGCGATCAGCTGTCCATCGGAAAATACCAGTGCTCTTGGTGTATATTCCAACATCAGATGCATATCGTGTGTGATCATCACGACTGTCACACCACGTTCATTGAGTTTACGCAAAAACTCCATGATCTCTGTATAATGTTTAAAATCCTGCCCGGCAGTCGGCTCATCCAGAATGATCAGTTCCGGATCCTGCACCAGTACACTTGCAATCGTCACACGTTTCTTCTGTCCAAAACTCAAAGCTGAAACCGGCCAGTTACGAAACGGATAAAGTCCGCAGATCTTCAATGTATCTTCTACCTTCTGCCTAACTTTCTCCTCCGGCATTCCTGCCTTCTGGAGACTCAGTGCTACTTCCTCATAGATCATCGTCTTCGAAATCATCTGATTTGGATTCTGCATAACATATCCGATATATTTCGCACGGTGACGGATATTCTCCTTTAACAGATCTTTTCCATGGAACAGAATCTCTCCGGAATCCGGATCCTCAAATCCACATACAAGTTTGGAAAACGTTGATTTTCCGGCGCCATTCCTTCCCACGATACTGACCATCTCTCCTTTGTCAATTGACAAGCTGACATTATGAAGTGTCTGATGCTCTTTCGTATATCCAAAACTGAGATTCTTCACTTCCAGAAGCTTTTCCCGTTCTCCGGCCTCTTCTTTAAACGGCTGTGCCTCAAACCATTCCTGTAATCTCTTACGGTCTCCTTCATTCAGCACAACAGAGTCCACGTGTGCCGGCCTCTTTTCTTTTGTAATGTCGATTCCTGCATAGCGCATCGCAGTCACATAAAGAGGCTCACGAATGCCATTGTCTGCCAGCAGGCTGGTAGAAAGCAATTCATCCGGAGTCATATCTGCAAGGATCGTTCCTTCATTTACCAATATGATACGGTCTACGTTTCTCCAGAGAACGTCTTCCAGACGGTGCTCAATGATCAGAACTGTCGTATCCGTTTTTTTCTGGATCTCATCGATCAGCTCAATCGCCTGTTTTCCTGCTGCCGGATCAAGATTTGCCAGAGGCTCATCGAACAGGAGGATTTTTACCTGATCTACCATGACACCCGCAAGGCTGACTCTCTGCTTCTGTCCACCAGAGAGTTCATGCGGTGCATAATCCAGATGCTTCTCGATTCCTACCAGTTCTGCCGCATGTCTGGTGATCGCATGCATTTCATCCTGAGGAGTACAACTGTTTTCCAGAGCAAATGCAATATCCTCACCAACCGTCAGTCCGATAAACTGTCCATCCGGATCCTGAAGAACCGTTCCTACATGCGCAGATAATTCAAAAATACTGCTGTGTGGTGCATCCACACCATCCACCGTCAATGTTCCCTTACATTCTCCCGGATTTGAAAAAGGATTCAGTCCGTTGATACATCCTGCCAGGGTACTTTTTCCACTTCCGGAAGGTCCCGCGATCAGCACTTTTTCACCTGGATAAATATCCAGATTGATTCCAGTCAGTGTAGGTTTTTTTTGCGCCCGGTACTGGAATGAAAAATCTTTAAATGAAATAACAGGGGATTTTTTCTCAGCCATTCAAACACCTCAAAATTTATATTAACCATTCAATAACTACAAAAATAATTCAAGAATACTATCTGATCAACAATAGAAAAAGCCTTTTCACAAGCCATATAAGCTACATGAGAAGGCTTTTCCAACGCTGTCCACTTCTGCACGAACACCTGTGAACAGCAACTCCATATCTTATTCCTGATCCAGGGAACCCTTCTTGGCAATCGTCTTTGTATATGCCAGAATAAGAAGTCCACCTACGATCACACCGGTGACTGTATTAGAAACCGCTGCAAATACACCCTGTGCAAATACTTTGTTTGCAGGTTCTGCATAGATCAGAATGTCAAGTACAGGTGCTACAACTACCCATCCGATCACATGCGCGATCACATTTGCAACTACAAATACAGCAACTTTGCCTTTTCCGAATTCACCTTCCTGAACATCAAGTTTCTTGGCAAACAGTCCGATAACCACGCCGACAAATGCTGATGTGATTACCCAGCTCCACCACGGACTTCCACCCCAGGAAAGATCGATCAGTGCGTGGCCGATAAACCCGATCAGTCCGCCTGCAACCGGTCCATACATAGTAGCCAGAAGTGCAAGTACTGCATACTGAAGACTGATATTTGTGTTCGGTACCGGGCTCGGTATTGCAACAAAACGTCCAAGTACAAAGAACAGTGCTGCGCCAATTCCGACAGCAACCACGGTTTTGATACTGCTGTTGTTTTTCATGATAGTATCCTCCTCAAAAAGTTTTGCTCCGGTCATGCCAGAGACAGTGATAGTATAAGTCTTTTGGGCAGATTTTGTCAATGGATTCCAAGTGCTTCTTTTGCAAGTTCATCGACCATATCATTGTACTTATCATTAGAATGTCCTTTGACTTTTCGAAATTCAATGTGAACCCGTTCTTTCGCCTTACGATAAAAATCACGATATGCAATCGTTCCGGCTTTGTTTGCTTTCCAGTCACCATTGCACCAGCTCGCGATACCCTGATAATCGTGATAAATTATAATAGAAGGGATTTTGTGGTCCAGAGCGTATTGCATCGCTGCTTCACTTCCTTTGATCTCACCAGCCACATTTCGCATCTGCGCCAACTCTGGATCAGACATTTTCTGCGAAAATTTCTCTTCTTTTCCATTGATCAGAACCACCATCCCGTAGGAAAATTCTTTCGTGCCTGCATGATAGCTTCCATCAACGTAGATTTCCACCGCACCTGCTGACGGATCACCTCCCTGCATGTCATCTGCAGCCACAGCAATTCCCAGATATTCCTTTGCTTCCTCTTCCGTCCCAAAGCTCTTATATATCGCGCCCGGATACCCCATTACCTGCTTCTTACACTCATCCCAGGTAAGGAACATCCCTATCTTTCTTCCCTGCCTTACTGCATAAAATTTCTTTTTTGCCATGCTGCCTCCTATCTGTCATCCTTCACTGCCATTCACAGATAATATCCGCCAAACAGCAGCCACCCTATTTCTTCTTATACTATACATGAGAATTTTCAAATTACAAGAAAAAAAGAAGACTCCCGTCATGGAAATCTTCTTTTTTCTGACTTATTTAATGCCATACGATCTGACAGACTTATTCAGCTACTGCAATCGCTTCTACTTCACACAGAACATTCTTCGGAAGCTGTTTTACAGCAACGCAGGAACGAGCCGGTTTGCTTGTAAAGTATTTTTCATAGACTGCATTGAATGCAGCAAAATCTGCCATATCAGCAAGGAAACATGTTGTCTTTATAACATTGTCAAATGTAAGACCAGCTTCTTCAAGGATCGCTCCAACATTTTTGCAGGACTGCTCAGCCTGAGTCTCGATCTTATCCCCTGCAACTTCGCCGGTTGCCGGATCTACCGGAATCTGGCCGGATGCGAATACAAAATTTCCTGCCATTTTAGCCTGAGAATATGGTCCAATTGCTGCAGGTGCTTTTTTAGTTTCAAATGTTTTCATGAGAAATTCCTCCGTTCAGTCTTTTTCTCATCATAGCACCAAAATTTTTGTTTCGTCAATATATTTTTTGTATTTTATTCTGCAGTTTCCTCTGTTTCTGCCTCTGCTGCCCATACCGGAACTGCTGCTCCAGGTCACATTATTTTCTCTTGGCTCTGATTTATCATTTCAGGATATTTACGTTTGATATCTTTCAGGAAGATCCGACCGGAAAATGCAATATGCGGAAGCTCATAAAACTGGCTCTGCTTCGGGCAGATCGGACGATACAGAGGATCCGCCACAATAATGTCTGCATCTCTCAGCAGCTTTTCCATCTCTTCTTCGCCATTTGCTGTACAGTCATTTGTCGCCAGAAGATTCTCGTGAGTTTCCAAAGGACAGATAACACGGACTGGTTTTTGATATTTTTTTTCGATGAATGCCGCCAGCGAGCCCATGGTTACAGCTTCACCAATGAGGGTAATTTCCGGTACCCCGCTTAAACGGTTTGCAAGATACGCTGTCGAATCATTATCCTTTTCCTCATTTCTGGCTTCTGTTTCATGTGGGATTTTTTTGTTCATGATCTGTATAAGTTCTTCTGTAAATCCGCTGATCGGAGTTCCGATGACATACGGAGTCCCGAATTTCTCTCTAAGTATCTTCGCAGCCGGAAGTCCCACGGAAGAAACAACCAGATTCATTTCTACTTCGCCTGTGCGGGACAAATTTTCAAGTGTATCACCCATAGCCCAGGAGGAAACAACTTCCCATCCATATTTTTGAAGATTTTTCTTCATGATATCTACATTGATCTGTGGCCCAAAATCCAGTGGGGTTACACCAAGGAGATTGAGCGTATGAGGTTGGTTGACTGACGATTCTCTGTCAATTGCCGATTCTGCTGTTTTTGATACAGTTTCCGACTCTCCTGTAAATCGCTCTGCAATCCTTGCCAGAGCAATTCCTGCACCATAAGTGTAATCATGCATACCATTCGTTGGAATGGCAAAAGCCGGAATTCCTGTCTCTGTCTCAATCACCTGGGCAATTGCAGGAAAATCTGTCCCATTCATAAATGGGATTGGAGAACCCGCAAGGGCAATAAACTTTGGCTTCAATTCTCGCGCCGTTTCTTCAATATCATGAATAAATTTCGCATCATTTCCCATGACTGCATCGATCTCTGTCAGCCCGGAAATATAGATCAGACTGTCCTGATCGTACCAGCGAATCTCATCGTGCGTATTGTAGGTAGAATTACAACCTGAAGGATCGTGCATGACCACCATACCGCCAAGTTCATACAGGGCAGAACACACGCCTGAAACATCCGCAGTATAAACCGGTATAATCTTATACGACTGTCTCATATGCAGCTTTCGCACCCCCATCCTTTGCGAATGATCAGATCTTCCGGAGCTTTTTCTTCGAGAAAAGCTTCTGTCATCAATTCCAGAGTCCTTCGAATCCCATCAAAGCCCCATAAACCACCACCCTGCACCATATTAACAAAATAACTGCTGCCGGAAAACCAGGCGGCTTTCTGCCCAATGGCAAGAACTTTCTCTTCTGTATGGCGTGGAAGGACACGCATCTTTGCCTGAATCGTAGCACAGAGTTCAAGATCTGGATGATGTATCTTTAACCAGTCAAATACATTTTTTTCTTCCGGGCTTACACTGTCAAGGTAAACCGTTGTCACATGAAATCCATGTTTCAGAAGAAAACCTGCAAGTCCAAGTGGTCTGGGATGATACAGATAGTCCAGGACGATCGAAGTATCACCAATGATTGCTTTGGCGTGACCAGCAGCAGCTTCGCAGAATATAATTTCTCGTTTGCAAAAAGCTTCCAGTTCTTCAGATATTGTTTTTATATCTGAAATATTCTCCTGTTCCTGGCCCGTCTGCAGCTCCTGTAGCAGCTTTCTCAGTTCTTCTTTAATTTCCCCATAATCAAAACTTCCCGGCAGATACAGATGTTTTCTGTTCAGTCTTTCGGCCAGCATTTCTGCACCATATTTTGCCGGAGGATAGCAGGAAATAAAAAATTCTCCTGCACCAAGACACTGGTATTCTTCCCAGTTTTTGCATGCCGGGATTTCTCTTAACGTGTATCCCTTATTTTTCAGCAAACGCTTGATATCACTGTTTTTTTCCAGCACAAAGTCACTTCCGACAAGAGTCACTGTTTTCTTATCAATGTATCCTGCTGTCAGAGGATCATAGATTGCTTTGCGTAGTTTCTGATCCGGCGTAGCTCCATGTTTCTGCATGATCGGATCCATATAACAGCGTACGAACACGATCTCCGGAAAGCGTGCTTCCAGTTCTCCATACACCAGTTCCAGGTCACATCCCAGAAAATGGTGCAGACATACTGTAAAAAGCAGCACTGCTTTCGGTTTTTTTTCAAGTTTCTTCAGAACATCGGTCACTCCTTCGATCGTCACATCCTCCAGATTTCCATTGAGCAGATTTTCTTCTTCTACGACCACAAAGGAAAAACGTTCTGCTGCATTCATCTCTGCCGCTGTCAGGACAACACCCCGCATGCAGTTGTCTGCACAGACATAAATCTGGATTGCCTCTGGCATCAGCATTCCGGTATGAACAATGTTCCAGTTACCATGTGCGGGAGAATTAAATTCCAGACCTGTTGGAAATGGAACAGGAAAATCAGCCTCTCCAATCGTTGTAACCGCACCTTCCGGATCTATCTCACCACCAACTCGTTTCAGCATAAACCATCCTCTCTGCAGAGGTTCAGAATCTGCTCTGCCAGTATGCGGTATTCTGTTGCCATTTTGCTTTCCGGATAACATTCCATCAAAGTCTTTCCCTGTTCTTCTGCGTCTGTAACCAGATCACTGTGGGTAAGTTTTCCGATTACCTTTGTTTCAAAATCTTCCGCAAGTTCCTGTACTTTTTCTTCTTCCCGTTTTACATTGCGGCGATTCAGGATAATTCCTCCAAGGGCAGCATAACCACGGTTTCTGAAATTCTGTACCGCCATGGCAATATTGGCCCCGGCATGGATTGCCATATTTTCCCCGGATGTGATAATAAAAACTTTGTCCGCATATCCTTTTCGCATTGGCATGGAAAAGCCCCCGCAAACAACATCCCCCAGTACATCATAAAGGACAATATCCGGTTTATAGGTTTCATACGCTCCGGTTTCCTTTAATTTTTCAAGAGCCGTAATGATTCCACGTCCTGCGCAGCCAAGCCCTGGTGTCGGACCACCTGCCTCTACACAGATCACGCCCTGATAACCGACCATGGTCATGTCTTTGAGTTTGAGGTTCTGCTTTTTTTCATTATAAAGATCAAGCACCGTTCTCATTTCTTTTCCGTGACGAAGCTGAATCGTGGAATCTGCTTTTGGATCACAGCCAATCTGCATAACTGTCAAACCTTTTTCTGCAAGTGCTGCTGCCACATTGGATACAGTCGTTGATTTGCCAATGCCACCTTTGCCGTACACTGCTATTTTAATCATGTTTTTCCTCCATGTGTGTGATGACATTGGAATAAGCGGTCTTCGTGGATACGCCTTTCAGTCGGCCAATCTTGCCGGAAAGAGCACTGATGATATCCTGTGAAGCATCAATGGCGATACTGATGATGCTGATTCCTTTTTCACGGTATGGGATGCCCATGCGGCCGATGATGTAGTCGCGGGCGTCATAGAGGAGCTGGTTTAAAGTTTCAATCGAATTGTTGTCCTCTACAATGATGGAGATTACTGCTACTCTAGTATCCATGTTAGTCCTCCGTGTTATACATACAATAATTATAGCTGTTCAGTGCCCTCATGGGACATTTCTTCTGAACAGAGCAATATATTATTAAATTCATCCAGTCAACAGAATTCTGCACGAGTAGAAAACTGGATTGAACTGACGGCAAACGGAGATTTCGTCGAGAGTTATGTGCTAGCTGCTGTCACCGAGCGCACTGTCTGAGACAAAGCCGAGTTTGCGCGAATGACAGCAAACAAGCGCACGTAACGAACAGAAATCGCAGTGTGTCAGGAAACCAGTTTTTCTATCTCTGTGCAGATTCGTGATTACTCATAATTAATGATTACTCATATCTTAACATATACGTGGCAATAACTCTCCACCCGGCTGCGGCAAGAGCGCCTGCGTTCCTATCTCAGTAGTCATAACTACCTTACCAGGCTGATCCTGAATCACTTCACCGATAATAGCCGCATCTTTCGAATACGGACACTGACGGAGAGTCTCTACGATTTTTTCAGCTTCGGCTTTTGGTGCCATGATGACCATACGGCCTTCGCATGCCAGATAAAGTGGTTCGAGTCCGAGCATGCCACAGACTCCTTTGACTTCCGGTGCTACCGGAACGGAGGCGGCATCAAGTCGAATCCCAACATTGCTCTGTCCGGCTATTTCATAGAGAACAGTTCCGACACCACCTCTTGTAGCATCGCGGATTACATGGAGATCATGAGTCGTGTTCATAACAGCTTCTACTGTTTTCCAGAGAGGCGCGCAGTCGCTGGTAACATTTGCTTCAATTCCGAAATCTTCTCTTGCAAGAAGGATCGTGCATCCATGTCTTCCGACATCTCCGGTCACGATAATCGCATCTCCCGGCTGCGCAAGTGTTCCGCCAACATTTACTCCGTCTTCAATCTGTCCCATTCCGGTCGTTGTGATAAAAACACCATCCACCTGTCCTTTTCCGGCTACTTTGGTGTCTCCGGACACGATATGTACACCTGCTTCTGCCGCCGTTTTTTCCATCGCAGAAACGATTTCTTCCAGTTTTTCCATCGAAAATCCCTCTTCGATAACAAATGCACAGGTCAGATAGAGTGGTTTTGCACCCATGCAGGCAAGATCATTGACTGTTCCACAGATAGAAAGTTTACCAATATTTCCTCCCGGAAAGAATGCCGGTGAAACGATAAATCCGTCTGTTGATACTGCCATTTTTCCTGCCGGCGGAGTCAATACTGCTGCATCATCTGCAGTCAGATCCGGATTTGCAAAATGTGCTGCAAAAATCTGGTCGATCAGTTCAGAGGTCTGGCGACCTCCGGCACCGTGTGCCATCGTTACTGTTTTATCTTTTAAACTGCTCATAGGATCATCCTCTTTTTTCTTAATATTATCATACCTGCAGATTGCTTCATTACTTCGTAATTCTCGGAGTCTTACAATCATTCGGAATACGTTGATTTATTGATTGTCTCCATACGCATAATAAGCCGAACATGCGCCTTCATTCGAAACCATACACGCGCCTACCGGATGTTGCGGGGTACAGACTTTCCCAAATACTTTGCAATCGGATGGTTTACATTTTCCCTGCAGGACATCTCCGCACCGACAGGCAGGATTCGCTTTGCCCTGAATCGATGGAATGTTGTATTTCTTTCTTGCATCAAATGCACTCCATTCTTTTTTGAGGCAGACTCCTGACTTTGGAATCACTCCAAGACCTCTCCACTCACTATCGCACGCCTCTGTCATTTCTTCGGTAAGCTGTTGTGCCTCACGACTTCCTTCCGGCTTCACAACTCGCGGATAGCAGTTTACAAAGAACGGTTTTCCCTCCTGAAATTTCACCAGTGCAACCGCCAGTGCTGTGAGAAGCTCTTTTGCTGTAAAACCGGCCACAACACCACTTACCCCTTCCTCTGTCAAATCTTCACAGAGTTCCGTACCTGTGATTGCATTGACATGTCCGGGATACAGAAAAACATCTGCACTTCCTTTTAAGGCTTCATATGCCTGTGGCATGGTTTTGTTCGCCATTAACAGAGAATAATTAGAAAGCTCATCTTTCTTCGCCTGTTTTACAGAAAGGCACTCTGCCGGTGTCGTTGTTTCAAAACCGACAGAAAGAAAAACGACCTGTTCTTCCGGATGTTCAAGAGCATATTTTTCTGCATCGGCCGGAGAATAAACGATTCTGATCTTTGCTCCTTTTTCTCTTGCTCCTGCAAGGCTCATTTCCGTTCCAGGCACTCGTACCAGATCTCCAAAGGTACAGATCGTCACATTTTTTTTCAGTGCCAACCACACCGCTTCATCAATAAATCCGACTGGTGTTACGCAGACCGGGCATCCCGGACCAGAGATCAGTTCCACCTGTGGTGGCAGAAGTTTGCGAATGCCAAGTCGAAATATCTCGTGTGTATGTGTTCCACAGACTTCCATGATACGGACTGCCGCACCATCATAGTTCTCTATGATCTCCCGCGCTGTTCTTTTTTTCTCTTCTCCCATTACAGCAGTTCCTCCATTAACTGATCTGTTTCGTCATCATCTTCATCGGTGATCTTTGCAATTGCAACGCCTGCGTGAACCATCACATAATCGCCTGGCTCCAGGTCTTCCAGAAGCTGTGCGGAAACTTCTCTCTTAGCTCCACCAGCATCTACAACTGCTGTTCCTTCACTGATTTTTACTACTTTTGCTGATAACCCTACACACATGGTAATGCCTCCCTTTTACTATGTAACTTGTATTATTTTATATAGTCTTTGTCTCTATGCTTTTTTCCAGATATGCCATCGCATACACAGCCTGTCCCAGCGCAATCCCACCATCATTTGGCGGCAGCAGCTGATGTTTCAACACTTCAAATCCCTGTTCCAGAAGCATATGATCAGTCAGCTCCAGAAGCAGTCTGTTTTGAAAAACCCCGCCACTTAAGGCTGCTTTATTACAGCCGCTCAGTTCTCTGATCTTCACACAGGCTGCCGTGATCTGGCAGGCAAGCTCCCGATGGAAAAAGTATGCCAGCTTGCCCGGATCTTCTCCATTTAATTGACGATTCAGGATTTCTTTTATCAGGGATTCTGTGTTGAGCAGCAAGCGATCACCTGCAGAAATCAACTTGTCATCCATTCTCTTTATTTCTTCTGTCTCTGACAGATTTTCATTTCTACTGAGAGTATCTGTATCCTCTTTATCGTAACCATATTTTTCAGTTTCCTGAATTTGTTGTTTACTCTTTTCAAGCATAGTTTCCCGGTACTCTTCTGCTGCAAATTCCAGTGCCATAGAAGCCTCACCTTCAAATGTAGACTTCCTTCGGATTCCAAGCATCGCACTCACACCGTCAAACAATCGTCCTGCACTGGTTGATATCACGGCATTGATCTTACGATCTGCCATGGTAAACTGCACGTTTGCTTCCTGTTTCGTACAAAGTTCTAATTTTTCTGTGATTTCAGCTGCTTTTTTTCTGTCACCTGTCATTCCATAGATCAGAGAAACTGCAATTCTCCATCCTTCTTTCGAAGAAGCGTCTCCACCAACCTGAAGAAACGGCATCACACTTCCCACTCTCGTGAATCCATCTAAATCTGATAACAGGATTTCTCCTCCCCAGATCGTACCGTCAGTTCCATATCCGGTTCCATCAAAAGATACACCGATCACCTGCTCTGCGCAGTCATTTTCTGCCATGCAGGAAAGGATATGTGCATAATGATGCTGCACTTTCACCACCGGAAGTCCCAGTTCTTCTGCGACCATCACAGAATTGTACTTTGGATGCATATCACAGCATACAATCTCCGGTTCTACTTCCAGCAGTGTTTCCATCCTTCCTACAGTCTCCCGAAGTGCTTTTACCGTTCGCAGATCTTCCAGATCTCCGACATATGGAGACGGATAAAATCGGTTATCCACACCAATGCAAAAAGAATTCTTGAGTTCTCCACCAATGGCAAGCACCTGTCCTCGATATGGTGTGGAAACCATAAACGGAAGAGGTGCATACCCTCTGGAACGTCGGATCATATATGGTCTGTCCTCATAAAAATCCATTACCGAATCGTCCGCACGGATACGGATCTTGCGGTCATGGGACAGCATGCAGTCGCAGAATCCGGACAATTCTGCCTCTGCTTCCTGATCATCACGACAGATTGGCGCACCAGAAGTATTTCCACTGGTCATTACCAGAAATTCCGGCATTTCAATTCCGTCATCATATGTAAAAATCAAAAGCTGTACTGGTGCATACGGCAGCATTACACCAACTTTGGGATTGCCCGGTGCTACGGACGGACAGAGGATTTTTGCTTCTTTTTTCTTATCCAGAAGCAGGATCGGTTTCTGATGTCCATCTAGGATCCTGGTCTGTTCTGCACTCACTTCACATTCTTTTCTGACTGCTTCGAGATTTTTTGCCATCACTGCAAACGGCTTCATCGGGCGACGTTTAAGCTGGCGAAGTTTCCGAACTGCTGTTTCATTCGAAGCATCGCAGCAAAGATGAAATCCTCCGATTCCCTTGATTGCAACAATTCCGCCCTCGGCAATCGTTTTTCTCGCATAAGTGATTGCTTCTCTGCCCCGTTCTTCTCTGCCGATCAGATACACTTCCGGACCACATTCATTACAGCATACCGGCTGTGCATCGTATCTTCTGGTCGCAGGAGCATTGTATTCTTTCGCACAGTCCGGACACATCGGAAACTCTTTCATACTGGTCCGCTCACGATCATAAGGAAGCGAATCCAGAATCGTCAGTCTCGGCCCGCAACAGGTGCAGTTGATAAACGGATGCAGATATCTCCGATTCTTCGGATCAAACATTTCCTCTTTGCATTCCTCACAGATTGCGATATCCGGAGAAACAAAAATTTCACCCTTTGTCTTCTCGCTCTCGATGATATCAAACTGTGTATATCTCTCCGAATTCTCTATATTTTCTACATTTATTTTAAGGATTGCCGCACGTTTCGGCGGTCGATTCTCGATATCTGAAATAAATCCGCTGACAGCTTCCTCTGATCCCTGTGCATAGATTTCCACATAAGGCCCCTTGTTACAAACATTTCCATGTATTCCACGAGCAGCTGCATGACGGCTGACTGTTGGCCGGAATCCTACCCCCTGCACGATTCCATAGACACGGATCTGTCTGGTAATCTCTTCACTCATAAGTTTCTCCAATCTACTGTATCACTTCATAAATACAGCAGGATTTTTATTTTCCAATCAACTTTCCAGACACCGCAAAATGCCGTGTGTCTACAAATATTCCCTTAAATTCTGGTATCATCCGCTCCATACATCCATCTGCAAAAATGATATCAAAATCTCCATTTTGCACAAGTTCTATGTAAGCATCCTCATCTCGGAGAAGCACATCACCATCTGCCAAAAGCTCTTTTTTCATCATAAACCAGCTTGCGATCCGAACCCTTTTTGCACCCTTCTTCAACAGTTCTTTTCGAATAGAATTTGCAATTACCTGCTGGTGTACAATGAAAACTTCTTTACCGGTATAATCTACATCTGGAATTAGTTCATCCACCAGCGGATAGTGAATTTCATACGGTGTCCCAAATGTCTTTTCCAGATACTTGGCTGTCATTAGTGCCGCCGGCGAAACAACGATATTTCTACTTACTGAGGAGGCTTCTCTTATCTCTTCCAGTCCGTCTCCCATGCAGTAACAGACTGCCTGTTTGCCATATTTCTGCTGATATAGATCACGTATTTTGTCTGCCGCGTCAAGGTCACTGACATCCTGCGGTGTCATCCCCAGAATACCAATTCTGTCTTCTTCCGCCTGATATTTTTCTATCGCAAAAATCTTAAAAAGCTCCAGAAAAGCTTTCTCTTCGCCTTTGTCATAGAGTTCCATTCCGTCTGTATCTACTGTCAGGATTGGCAGTTTTATCTTTTTTTCACTCATGCGTTTAAGCGCAAGATAGTCTGTTGCGATAACTGCTGGAACCGGAGTTCCAATCACTGCTACAAACGTTGCATCTATCTTCTGCACCACATCAGCAAGCTTCGCCACCAGGCGGTCATCACGTCCTAGGATTGCATCCATATCTCGAAGTCCGGCGCTGAAAATTGCACTTTTCTGTTCAAACCACCGTGGCTCATCAAATCCACAGACATTGCCGGTGCATCCTCCGGCATCGCAGATCACCACAATACCTCCCAGTTCAAAAAGTACTGACACCGCACCTGACTGATCTGGTGCGAACGGCGTCAGATATTTCCGAAGTCCTCTCATCCAGCCACCTCCTTTAACGCCTCAAACAGCCTTCTCACCCCGGCGAATCCATACGGCTGTTCGTCCTGGTTCCACATCAGTCCAGGACAGTCCTGATGGTAATAAAGGGCATCCTTGCCTATGGTGATATTCACTCCGCTCTGTGCCGGATCGTAATAGATCATGGTTGGTTCCATATTGGAAAACACCCTCGTTTCCGGGCTTAAGAGTGCAAGCTGTTTCATATGCACAAAGTTCTCTGCCGTAATCGTTCCATAAATCTCAGGTACTTTGAATCCATATTTCAGAAGAGCCAGTGCCAATTCAAACGGATCCCCGTTCATGCATTCCCCGACTGCAAATGATGCATCCGGACAGACTTTTCGGAAATCCTCGATTCCCTGTTCTGCTGCTTCTCGATACTCGTCCAGCTCGAAGGAAATGCCCAGTACAGACGCAAGTGCCTGATACTGATTCTGTATCTTATCCGTCTGATATAAACGTCGTAACTCAATAAATGGAATCTTCAGTCTGTCATTAAAATCCTCCGCCGCATAACGTGATTCCTGATGCAAAACCAGATTGAAATTCGCCTCCGCCATCGTCTTATATTCTTCAAAATCTCTGCATCTGGATATCTCGTGGATTGTCTTAATTCCTGCACTGTGAAGGAGATCATACAGCTCACAGTCATCCACAAGAGGTGAGAAAAATCCCAGAAGATTAACGACATTTCCCTTCTTTTTTGTCGGCTCAAGCATAGAATATAAGGACTGTCGTACATGCACCATTGGTGGTTTTCTACCTTCTCTGGTCAATGCATACATATAGCACGGGCGTACCGGAAGTCCGGTCCGTTCTTCTGCCTTACGGCAGACACGCTCCATATCTGTGCCAAGAAGTGCATCCACACAAGTAATACAGACCATCACGACAGATGGTTTCTTATCCAGACTATTACAGATTTCTTCCACTGCCTTTGGGATTTTCTTCAGATGACGACCTGTCACAATATCTGTCTCGTCCATCATCAGATAAAAAAATCGATTGTCATATTCACGCATGGAACTGATCAGGGATGTATTTCGTCCGCAGCATCCCGGTGCCACGATCAGCATGATCGAATCCGGAACGGCGAGCCCGGCTCTCTTTACCCCGAATCCTTCTGCTCCTGGAGAATTAAAGGCAAGTGTCGCCGGGGAGCTGTAAATCAGATGCATATTGGATTTAAACTGATCCGGAATGTTATCTCTTCCACACTTATTTAATTCTCCTACTGTACAATAATAAGCTCTGCTCATTCTTCTTCCTCTGCTTTCAAAAGCATTTCTGCCAGGTCAAAAAAACGTCTGCTGATTTCGGACTTTGCATTTCCCTCGATTACAGTCTTGCCCTGGTCTTCCCAGCGGATAATCTCATCACTTCTCGGTATTTCACCCACAATTGGAATGTTACTTTTCTGTGCAAACGCCTGTACTTTTTCGGTTTCGTTTTCAACATTTCGATGATTCAATACGATGCCAAAAACTCTCGCATAACTTCTGTCCTCAAAGTTCCGCACAGCACTGGAAATATTGTTTGCTGCATACAGCGCCATCTTTTCTCCTGAAGTTACGATCAGAACTTTTTCTGCATATCCCTCACGGATCGGTGCTGCAAAACCGCCGCATACTACATCCCCCAGCACATCATAAAGCACAACATCCGGCTGATAAGTTTCAAATAATCTCAGATCTTCCAGCAACTGGAAAGTCGCTATGATTCCTCTTCCTGCACATCCAAGTCCCGGTGTCGGACCGCCTGTCTCAATACAGAGAACTCCACCAAACCCCTCTTTGGAAATATCCTCCAGTCTCTCTGGTTCTTCATCCTCTTCCCTCATATAATTCATCACCGGGCGAAGCGGCTCGCCACCAAGCAGATTGATCGTAGAATCTGCCTTCGGATCACAGCCTATCTGAATGACCTTCTTTCCCATGGATGCAAAAGCTGCTGCCAGATTGGAAGTCACCGTCGATTTCCCAATACCACCTTTTCCATAAATTGCTACTTTCAGCATTTGTAAATACCCTCCATATCTGTATAAAGTAATATTCCGTAAAGAACAAAGCGGACAAGTCCGCTTCAAACTCCCTGAATCCCTCAATCTTTGAGG
>OLSO01000352.1_pt1 | contig 46383 bp, 46 predicted proteins | sample 1672441 | NCBI WGS metagenome assembly OLSO01 (sample SAMEA3136686, study PRJEB25190) | human gut metagenome | biome: human gut; feature: human-associated habitat; material: faeces | place: Austria | collected 2013 | reverse complement strand
AAATATGTATTTTATATATATAAAATTAATTTTTAAGTTGACAACTTTTTTTAATATAATAAAATTAAGGTATAAGCTAATAATAAAAAGTATTTAGCTTATAAATATAAATTTTTGAAACTATATATTTAATCAAATAACAATAAATAGATAGTTTCATTTATAAAAATACTTTAAATGGAGGAAAAAATGATGAAAGTAATTAGAAAAGACTTTGCAAAATTATATAACTTTTTTTACTTTATGTTCTGGGGCTTTTATTTTAGCGCTGGACACTTTTACTGTAAAAATATAAAAAATAAATCTTTTCTAATGAGTTCATATTAATCTTAATTTAAAGGTTAAATCTTAAAATATGGAATTGGTAAATAATACTTATTTTATAAAAGAGGACTCTTAGGAGTTCTCTTTTTTTAATAACACATAGTAAATGATGCATTTAGATATAGGAAGGGTGATAGGATGGAGTTACTAGAAGACTATAGAGTAGAGATCGATAAAATAGATAGAGAAATAACACAATTATTAGAAAAGAGAATGAACGTTGCAAAAGCTATTTCTAAATATAAAATGGAAAATAACATGCAAATTTTTCATCCGGATAGAGAGAAAATGGTTATAGAAAAAAACAAGGGATATTTAGAAAATAAGGAGTATGAAGAATTAGTAGAAAGTTTTTATGATAACCTGATGTATTTGAGTAGATTAGTACAACAAAAAGAAATATATCCAGAAAATAAAATATATACTAAACCTTATAAAAATGATAGGGAAAATTTAGTAGTAGGATATCAAGGTGTAGCAGGCTCATTTGGAAATGAAGCTATGCTAAAATATTTTAAAAATATAAAAGAAGCTAAATCATATGAAAAATTTGAAGAAGTGTTTAAAGCCGTTGAAAGTGGGGAAATAGAATATGGAATACTGCCAGTAGAAAATTCATCAACTGGTGGAATTGGAACTGTAGAAGATCTATTAAAGGAATATAATTTATATATTGTTGGAGAAGAATGTATAAAAATAAGTCAAAATCTAGTTGGAATAAAAGGTGCTACAGTAGATGATATAAAAGAAGTTTACTCTCATCCACAAGGATTTGAACAAAGTACAAAATTTTTCGATAAGCATAAAAATTATAATTTAATTCCTTATTCTAATACAGCAATATCAGCAAAATTAGTATCTGATTTAAAAGATAAGAGTAAGGCAGCGATAGCATCTGAAAGAGCTGCAAAATTATATGATTTAAAAATAATTAAAAAAGATGTAAATGATTTAAAAAACAATTATACAAGATTCATTGTTATAGGTAGAGATTTAGAGTGTGATGAAACCTGTGATAAAGTAAGTATATTATTCTCAGTTGAAGATACTAGTGGAGGATTATATAATTTAATAAGAGATATTAAAGAATTTGGTTTAAATATGTCAAAAATTGAATCTAGACCAAATAGAAATAACCCTTGGAACTATATATTCTTTGTAGATTTTGATGGAAATCTATTTGATGAAAATATAAAACAAGCGGTAAATGTAATTGCAAGAAACTCTAAATATTTTAAACTTTTAGGTTGTTATAGAGATATTAAGTGTAAATAAATTTTAAATTAATACACATATATATAAAAATAATCATTTAAAATAAAGAGATAAATATGCCATTAAAAATATAAAATTTATTGTGGAGGATAAAGTTATGATAGTTGTATTAAAAATAGGATATACACAAGACCAATTAAATGAGATATTAAACTTCTTAAAAGTAAGAGGATTAAGAGTATCTATATCTCATGGGAAACAAATGTGTGTTATAGGAGTTATAGGCGATACTACATTAGTAGATCCAGATGAAATATTAGCTTTCTCATATATAGAAAAAGTTATGAATGTAAGCGAACCATACAAAAAAGCTAATAGATTATTCCACCCAGCAGACACTATTGTCGATGTAAATGGAAGTAAAGTCGGTGAAAATTTTGTAGGAATAATGGCAGGTCCTTGCTCAGTAGAAAGTGAAGAGCAAATAATAGAAGTAGCAAAAGCAGTAAAAAAATCAGGGGCAAACTTCTTAAGAGGAGGAGCTTTTAAACCGAGAACATCACCATATAGTTTCCAAGGTTTAGAACTAGAAGGATTAGAATTATTAAAAATAGCAAAACAAGAAACTAATCTTCCAATAGTAACAGAATTAATGTCTACAGCGTACTTAGATAAATTTGTAGAAGATGTAGATGTAATACAAATCGGTGCAAGAAATATGCAAAACTTTGATTTATTAAAAGAAGTTGGTAAGACTAAAACACCAGTATTATTAAAAAGAGGAATGAGTTCTACAATAGAAGAATGGCTGATGAGTGCAGAGTATATAATGGCTGAAGGAAATGAAAATGTAATTCTTTGTGAAAGAGGAATAAGAACATTTGAAACAGCGACAAGAAACACATTAGACCTAAGTGCAGTACCAGTTATAAAACAAAAATCACATCTGCCAATAATAATAGACCCATCTCATGCAACTGGGAAACGTGACTTAGTAGAACCACTTGCAAAAGCTGCTATGGCAGTTGGTGCAGATGGACTTATGATAGAAGTACACAACAATCCAGAAAAAGCATTATGTGATGGAAAACAATCAATAAAACCAGACGCATTTGATAAAATAATGCAAACTGTAAAAAAATATGCAGAAGTAGAAGGTAAAGAGATAGTATTAGGAGATACAATAATACTATAAAAATAATAGAAGTTTTAAGGGGTAAATAATTAAATGTTTAAAATAATATAAAGCATTCAAAGTGGATGTGGGAGGAGAATAGATATGATAATAGTAATGAAACCAGGATTCACACAAGAAGAATTAAATGAAGTTGTTGAAGCAGTAGAAAGCAGAGGAGCAGCAGTCGATAAAATAGAAGGTATTGCAACATCTGTATTGGGCTTAGTGGGGGATACATCATATATAGATCCAGATGAATTATTGACATTTAAATGTGTAGAAAAAATATTAAAAGTACAAGAACCATATAAAAAAGCTAATAAATTATTCCATCCAGAACCTACAATAGTAGATGTGAACGGAACAAAAGTAGGTGGAGGACATCTTGGAATAATGGCTGGACCTTGTTCTGTAGAAAGTGAAGAACAAATCGTAGAAATAGCAAAAGCAGTAAAAAAATCAGGGGCAAACTTCTTAAGAGGAGGAGCTTTTAAACCGAGAACATCACCATATAGTTTCCAAGGTTTAGAACTAGAAGGATTAGAATTATTAAAAATAGCAAAACAAGAAACTAATCTTCCAATAGTAACAGAATTAATGTCTACAGCGTACTTAGATAAATTTGTAGAAGATGTAGATGTAATACAAATCGGTGCAAGAAATATGCAAAACTTTGATTTATTAAAAGAAGTTGGTAAGACTAAAACACCAGTATTATTAAAAAGAGGAATGAGTTCTACAATAGAAGAATGGCTGATGAGTGCAGAGTATATAATGGCTGAAGGAAATGAAAATGTAATTCTTTGTGAAAGAGGAATAAGAACATTTGAAACAGCGACAAGAAATACATTAGACCTAAGCGCAGTACCAGTTATAAAACAAAAATCACATCTGCCAATAATAATAGATCCATCTCATGCAACTGGTAAACGTGACTTAGTTGAGCCACTTGCAAAAGCGGCTATAGCAGTTGGTGCAGATGGACTTATGATAGAAGTACATAACAATCCAGCAAAAGCACTATGTGATGGAAAACAATCAATAAAACCAGATACATTTGATAAAATAATGAAGCAATTGCAAGTATACACTGAATTAGAAGGTGTAACAATATAGTATGAAAATCACAATTGTCGGTTTAGGAGTTATTGGTGGCTCCTTTGCCATGGCATTTAAAGAAGCTGGTTTTGACGATGTATATGCTATAGATTTAAATAAAGAATCAATAGAAAAAGCAAAAGATATGGGAATTATAAAAGATGGTTCAGATAATGCAAGAGAGTTTCTAAAAATATCTGACTTAGTGATTATATGCATTTATCCGAAAATAATAAAAAATTTTATCCTAGAGAATAAAAATAATTTTAAAGATGGCGCTATAGTTACAGATGTTGCAGGGATTAAAGGAACCTTAATTAAAGAATTAGATGATATTATACCAGATAATATAGATTTTATTTTTGGTCATCCTATGGCAGGGCGTGAAAATAAGGGAATTGACCATGCAAGCGCCCAATGTTATAAAGGTGCCAATTATCTATTAGTAGATACAGAGAGAAATGATGATGACAATGTCCTCTTTTTACAATCTATAATATATAAGCTTGGTTTTAAAAGAATTATAAGAATTAGCTCAGATTTTCACGACCAGATTATCGCATTTACTTCACATCTGCCGCATGTTATGGCAGTATCATTGATAAATAGTGATGTGGAAGCTAGAAATACAGAAATCTATATGGGAGGAAGCTATAGAGATGCGACAAGAGTTGCAGACATAAATGAAGATTTATGGACTGAGTTATTTTTAGGAAACAAAGAAAATTTACTAGAAGTAATTGATGACTTTATGGCAGAAATGTCTAGATTTAGAAGTGATTTGGTAAAGGGCGACAAAATAGCGCTAAATAAACGATTAAAAAGAGCTACAAAAAGAAGAAGACGTTTAAATAAATAGAAAAAGCCCAGAGATATTTAAATTTATCCTGGGCTTTTTTAATTCTAAGGAAATTATATATTATCTGGTTTGTGGATAATGTATAATTTCCAACCTATTAACTAAAGCAACGGACGCAGTCGTTGGCGCCATGAGCGAAGTGAATTTTAAGCAACGGACGCAGTCGTTGGCGCCATGAACGAAGTGAATTTTAAGCAACGGAATCTTTGATTCGTTAGCGCAATGAACGAAGTGAATTTTTTTATTTTACAGGTGGGAGTAATATAAGCAAAGCCAGGTTCAAAAATTTTCAAATTTATTTGATTATTTTTCGAACAATTTTAATGTATAATTATAGTATGGGCAGTTTTAGTTCGAGCATAAATATAGTCTAATTTAATTAAAAAAGATAGATTATTTATAAAAAGGGGGAAGATAAAATGAATGTTATAGGTCAAGTTGTTGAGCACAAATCTCTTGGGGAGGGGAAAATTTGTGATCATAAAATCAGAGAGAGAGAGTCATATATTATCGTTGATTTCTCTGGTGACCAAAAAGAATTCCAATTCCCAGATATTTTTAAAAACATTATTAGAGCGAAGGACGAAAAATTCAAGGCTTATGTGGCTGATTTGGTACAAAAAAAGGAAGATATAGATAGAAAAGAGGCAATCATCAGACAAAGAGAGATTGAAAAAGAACAGAAAAATCTTATTAGGGATGAGCCGATAATTAGAAAGACAAAAGTAGGAAAGAGAGCGAAAAAGGAAGGTAAGAAAATAACTTCTACAAAGGAAAAGGGCAAACATAACAAGAGTTATAAAGGGCATAATATAGCATTTAAGTGCAATTATTGTGATGGTGGTAAGTCCAGCGAACAAGTTGGATTTAGTGGGATATGTAGTAACAGAACGATTGCTCAAAATATCGATAGGGGCAGGGGCGAATGGTGCAAATTCCAAGACTGCGCATGTCGACATTATTACGACAATATGATTGATAGAGATGAGTTGGAGCAAATTTATGAAAATGAGGGTATTTGCTATGAAAGTGATTTGTTGAAGAATTGGACTGCATATGCAGGCGCTACCCTCGATGAAAAAAGTGAGTCAGTTCCAAGAAGAATAGTCGGAGCGAAGGAAAATCACCTTGCAATCTTAACAACTGTAAATCCAGACATGGCAGAAGACAAGCGATATATATTTGCGGTGTTTTTGATTGATGAGGTGTTTGCGGGTGACCCTGAAAATAACGAAGAAGGATACGTTATGTCTGCTCCAAAATCGAGATATAGAATAAAACTTTCAGAAGGTGAAGCGAAAAAAATGCTCTTTTGGAATTATTACAGCAACAGCGGAAAAAAGGAAAACACAAGATGGGGAACTGGCTTGTTTAGATATATGACAGACCAAATGGCAGTACAAGTTTTGAGAGATATTGCAGACATGAAAAAGGGTACAAAGTACGAAAAATCTGCAGATGACCTTCTAAAATATTTTTGCAGCATAAATAATATCGACTTAACAAGTATCGGCCCCGAAGTAGGCGCATTAAAACAAAGTGAGTAATATAAATTTGAGCAGCTTATTGTTAAAACCAATTTTATCAAAAAATAAAAATGGGGGTAAAATATATGAATAATAACCAAGTGCCACAAAACACAGATAAAGGATTAAAAAATATTTTACTTGGAACACAAATGCAAAAAAATACTATCGCAATAATCGCGGGAGTTGTAGGAATTATCTCGTTGTTTTTACCATATGCAAAAGCACAGGCTTTTGGATTTTCTCAAAGCGTGTCATATATACAAACTGGTAACGGCATCGTCTTATTAATACTTATTTTGATTGCAATGGGAGCGTATATTGCAAGAAGGGGAGGAATTGGTTTTATTTTATCAGCAATAGCAGCGCTTTTAACTATAGTCGATTTTATGTCTATAGCTAGTGTTGTTCAGGATTCATACGGAATAGCATCACATGGAATGGGCGCATATTTAGCAGTTATCGCAACAATAGCAATGACTGTAGCCGCATTTATAGGAGCTAATTCGATTATAAATAACAAATGATTTAAATTTTAGATATATAGTTTGATTAAGCAGTGCTTGTGCGCTGCTTAATTTATTTTTTATGCATTCTATTCAATTTATTTTAATTTTAATGTGCGCTACATTATTAATTTTAATGTACGCTAGCTGATTTATTTTAAAATGATATTCATTATCAAACACACCCCCAACAATGCTATAATTTAAATAAGAAAAGGGGTGTTATTTATGAGTTTTGATGAATTACTCAAAATCCTATTAATATTTAAATAATGTTTCGATACTGGAATATTGTGGTATACTACAATTAAAGACCAAAATGGGAGGGGTATAACATGATAGAAATAATAAAACCAGAAGAAATATTAGCAGAGTTAGAAAGAATAACTCAAAAGGATCTAGAATGTATATATATCACAACAAATGCATTCGATATATATTTAAATGATGCGAGTTCGCTAAAGATGGACACAAACAAGGGGATAACTGGTATATATTTCAACACAAATGTGAACATGGAAAAATTCAAAGTAGATTCTATTGAAAAATTAGTACATGCAACAGAAGCATTTGACATGTTTACTGAGTATTATGATGAAGATGACGAATACGACTATTACAGAATTGACTTCAAAGACAGCGAAGTAAAAATATTCTTTAATAATGAACTATAAAACGAAAGGCTAGGTAGCAATACCTGGTCTTTTTATATTAAAAAACTATATGTTGGAATAAAATACAAATGAATATAAAAAACGTTATAATATAAATAGGCATAATTACGATATACTAAAAATAATTTTTATGGGGTTGTATAGAGTAGTTATTGATAAGAGATAAAATGGGAAAAGGGAATATTAAAGGAGAAATTTAGCATTATGGAACAATTAAACAACAATGTGATAGGGGAGTTTTTTGAAAAATTAGGAATACTAGAGGAAAATGATAGAGATGAATTTTTCAAGAAAATAGATGAAAAGCATAAGGTGAATTTAACACAAGATTTGGATTTGGCAGTAGCTCTTAGAAAAGATAAAGGAAACGGAAAAATATACACGGTAAAAAATAAAGATTTAGAAACAACTATGGATTTTGCCGGATATTACTATGATTTATATAGACAATTTTTTGCATGGTTTATAGATTTTAAAAATTCATATGATAAAAACCTAGATGGAAAGAAAATACTTGATTTAGGATGTGACAATGGTATAACTACTTGTTTTATTGCAAATCTTTATCCAAATTCAGAAATAATTGGTGTGGATAAGTGTAAAAAGGGAATTAAATGTGCAGAGGAAATAGCTCAAAAACTAGGGGTTGAGAATGTAAAGTTTGAAGCAGTTGATGCAAAAAAAGTGGACAAATTCTTTAAAGAAGAAAAATTTGATTTAGTTATATCTAATAGATCAATGCTTGAAATTACTAATTTACCTAAATTAAAAAGCTTTTGGAGCATAGATGAGGTTGAAAATTCAATAGTTGTTGCAAATAGTGTACTTAAATTCTTCAAAAGCGTAGAAAAGGTAATGACACATGATGCAAAACTTATAACATTCGAGAGATTAGATGGTCTTGAAGAGATATTAAACTTTATAAAATCTATGCATGCATCAGGATTATATGCAGATACAGATGCTATGTGTAAAATCCAATTTAACGAACTTAATGATGTTGAACAAATGCCACTTATAGTATTTGATAAAACTGAAAGAGATGAAATAGGATTTTATGATGCTATTGAAATATATAATAAACTTCCAATTTTAAATAAACAAAAAGACATAGAAGACGAATTTGCAATAGAACTACAATTTAAAGCACTTGGCGAAAAAGAATTAGTATATGGTACACAAATAGACTATAAAACTGGAGTAGGTAGTGAGAGAAGAGAAGTTTGGAAAGTTGGAGATAAATATGTAACTTACAAATACAGTAATGTTGGCCGTAGAGAATTAGTAACAGAAGGAATAGAAAAAGATAAAGCTATAAATGAAATCAGAGCAATGTCTAACTTTATCGGAAGAATTGGTCATAAGGTTACAGAATATCATAGTATAGAAGAGAGAGAAAAACTTGTAAAATAGATAAAAACTCCCATGTTGATTTAAATTTCGATGTGGGAGTTTTTAATATATTTGATTTATTTTAGATTTTAGATGATTGCAATATTATACGCATTTTGCGAAGTTAATATAAAGTCTATTACATAAGCCTGTGAAACTGTCAATATATAATTAAAATGGATTGAAAATAGATTCTGATAGCTAACTTAGTGATTAATAATATATAATATAATTAAGTTCGCAATTGTTATATATTACGAATGAAATGAAGGGGGGAATTAGTATGTTGAAAATTTCATTATTTATGTCATGTGCATTATTATTCGTATCATGTATGTTTTTTCTTCTTAAAGATAAAGCATCCATATTAATCACTGGATATTATTTCATATCAAAAAATGAAAGAGAATTATATGATGAATTTAAACTAAGTAAAGATTATGGAATAATAATGTTAAAATTAGCTTTAATACTTTTAGTAGGAGCAATTGGCTATGTTCTAATATCTAAATTAGTTTTATGGATATCGATTGTTATTTGGATTGTATACTTTGTGAAATTTACTGTTACTTTTAGATTTGATAAGTATAAAATTAATACTAATAATTAATTTTATTAGTATTAAACAATATTAATATATTGCGAATCACTTACAACAAATTAAACAAGCATGCCTTAGTATCTGTTGACATTACTAAGACATGCTTATTTTTTTTATTATCATACAGATTTTATTATAATTTTCTTATGCTTCTGCATCACATAATTCATGGTTAGGGGCATCATTTGTTTCTTCTTTTTTAAATAATGTTCTCGACAAGAAGAATAAATAAACACCACATATTACGATTTGAACAATTGTAGATGATGGAGTTGCAAGACCAACTCTAAATAAAGAAACTGGTTCAATTTTACTCATAACATAAGCAACAGGTATTCTCACGAAGAACGCACCGACTATACCTTGAATCATTACGATTGTTGTTTTTCCACATCCATTTAAGAAACCAATCATGCAGAATAAAAATGCAGTAAAGAAGCAGTCTATTGCATATGATTTTAGATAATCCCAAGCAGCAAGAATAACTTCATGATCAGTAGAGAATATCGAAGAAAGCATATCTCCTTTGAAAAATGCCAAGAAGAACATGCAAACACCACAGCATAATGAAGTTCCAATTGCATAAATAAGTGCTTTTTTTGCTCTGTCGTATTTTTGTGCTCCGTAGTTTTGTGCCACAAATGCCGAAACACCTTGTGAGAATGACGATGGAACAAGCATTATAAACGCCGCTAGTTTTTGGGCAACACCCATACCAGCTGATGGAACAACACCCATAGAATTACCAATCATTACGATTACTAAGAATGATATTTGAACAAGTAGTTCTTGTAGAGCTATCGGTGCACCGAATTTTATTATTTGTGAAGTTAGCCCTTTGTGGAATTTTATGCTTTTTAGCGAAAACTCAAAAGGCAATCCTCTTTTTGCGATTATTACTAGCGATAAAATAACGCTGACAGCTTGTGCAAGAACAGTTGCAAACGCAGCCCCAGTAGATGCCATATTAAAATAACCGACAAATACTAAATCGCCTACAATATTTACAATACATGCTATTAAAACAGTCATAAGTGGAGTTTTTGCATCTCCAAGCCCTCTAAAAATACCGCCGATTACGTTGTATGCAACTATAAAAATAGACCCAGCACAACAAATTCTGATATAAGTTGAAGTGCTATCAAATGCCTCTTTTGGTGCATTCATAAATGACGCAACGCCTGGCGCAAATGTAACGAAAACAATAGTTAAGATGATTGCTATTACTGCAAATATTGAGATACCGCTGCCGACAACATCACCAGCGTCCTTTTTCTTTCCTTGACCTAGTTTTTGACCTATTAATATAGTTATTCCCATTGCAAGCCCTGTAACTGTAAGAGTTATAACTTGCATAAATTGACTCCCAGTCGAAACAGCAGAAACATCCGCCGCATGACCAAATCTACCAACTACAAGTAAATCCACCGCACCATACATAGTCTGCAAAAATAATGCCGCTAATATAGGGATGATGAATGTTACTAGAGGTGAGAAAATTTTTCCCTGTGTAAAATCTTTAACCTTTGACATATATGTGCCTTCCTTTCCAAATTTTAATATAGTTATTTTCATTGATTTATATAAGGTTTATATCAATATAGATAGATTTATATCAATATAAATCAATTTATATATATAGACTTATATTGATAATCTTTAATTTAAAATAACAGTGCTATTCAATATTTGATCTAATTTTACCCAACATATTTAAAAGACTGTTTATCTCGTCTTGCTCCATATTTTCTAATAATTTACCTTCAACAGAATCTATAGCAGATGAGATTTTCCTTGATATTTCAACAGCCTTTTCTGTTAAAACAAGTTTTTTCAAACGGGCATCACCAGCTACTGGCACCCTCTTTATAAGATCGTGTTTTTCCATATTATTAAGCATAAGACTTACCGAAGAACGCTTTAAATCAAACTCAAGCTCCAAGTCCTTTTGGAATATGTCTTTGTCTTTATTGTCAGTTATAAAATCTATTACATATGCCTGAGATACTGTGATATTGTCATCAATCACGTTTAAAACAGCAGCGTCCACCTTTCTCGATATTATACGACTAAGCTTATTTATATGTAGTCCTATTGGAAATTGTGATTTCATATTTGCCTCCTAGAAAAAATGTTTTGTACAAAACTATTTATCTATAATTGTTTTGTACAAAACAATATTACAAGGATAATTCAAAAATGTCAATAAATAAGTATCTCAATAAATAAGTATATTGATATAGATATTAATATACAACTTAAACCAAGAATATAAATCACCAAAAAATATTGGTAAAATAAATATATAGTGATAAACTTACAACATAGACAATAAATAATATTTGGAGGAAATTATGAACAAAAGGGAATTTAATTGGGCAATATTAGGAACAGGGGTAGTTGCAAATGAAATGGCAAATGCTTTGAAAAAAGCGGGCAAATCAATATATGCAGTCGGCAATAGAACACACAGCAAAGCAGTGGATTTTGCAGAAAAATACGGAGTTAAAAAGGTATACGACGATTTTCACGAGATGTTTTCTGATAAAAATGTGGACATAATCTACATAACAACACCGCACAACACACATATAGACTTTATGATGGAGGCGATCTCTAACGGCAAACATATACTTTGCGAGAAATCAATCACATTAAATAGCGACGAGTTAAACAAAGCGATCGAACTTGCAGAGAAAAACAACGTCGTGTTAGCAGAGGCAATGACTATTTACCACATGCCTTTATATAAAAAGTTAAAAGAAATAGTAGAGCGTGGCGATTTAGGTGAAGTCAGAATGATTCAGATGAACTTCGGAAGTTACAAAGAGTACAATATGAAAAATAGATTCTTCAATATGAACCTAGCAGGTGGGGCACTTCTCGATATAGGAGTTTATGCTATTTCATTTGTGAGATGGTTTATGTCATCAAAACCAAACCAAGTGCTAAGCCAGGTGAAATACGCACCAACAGGAGTAGACGAACAAGCGGGAATCCTTCTTATGAACGACGAGCAACAGATGGCGACAATATCACTTACACTTCACTCAAAACAACCAAAACGAGGAATGATATCTTGTGACAAAGGGTATATCGAAATTATGGAATACCCAAGAGCACAAAAAGCAGTCATAACTTATACAGAAACAGGCGCAAGAGAAGAGATAGAAGTCGGCAAACACGAAGACGCACTGTTTTACGAAATGCAAGACATGGAAAACGCAGTAATGGGCGATAGAGAAGTCGCTCACCTTGAGTATACGAAGGATGTTATGGAGATAATGACTGGGATAAGAAGAGAGTGGGGACTTGTTTATCCTGAGGAGAGATAATATGCCAACGTATACAATATTTGCAGGGGTTAACGGATGTGGAAAAACATCAATATATAAATCTGTGATGAAGTAAATATATATGATAATACAGATAGATTTAAAGAAATAATATATTTTAAAGATGGAAATCTAATTTGGAATGACAATACCATTCCCAAATGGGCAAATAAGTTAGTAAAGTAAAATTTACTAACTTATTTTTTTAGTGCAAAGGAAATTATAATCATCTTTACATTGTGGATAAATATAATTTCCTTTAATGCGTTTCAAAGAAATCTACATCTTTAAGGATATGAATGTACTTTAATAATAGGGTATGTTTTAAATAAATGTTGATATTTTTATATTTTATCATAAAAAAGCAGGGGTATTAATTACCTCTGCTTTTTAGTTCGTATTTTATTAATATTGTTTCTCTATTTTATGTTCCCAACAATACTATTATTAATTTAAGTCTAAATACCTAACATAGTAGAAATTATTATATAAAGAGTAGTGATAAAAAGTAATACCTCTACGACTAAATAAGAACTTATTTTTCCAGTTTCTTTATAATGATTAATTGTATTTTTTGTTTCAGGTATAAATGCAATCAATAACCCTATAAGACTAATCGGATATTTTGTGTAAAAAAAACCTGAGATTATAAGAATTAGTCCCACTACAAAAAAAATATTAAATTTACCTTCACTTGAAAAAAACTTTTTCAATATGTCATCCCCCTCCTATGCTTTTATGCTATTTGTCATCTGTATGATTCTAAATGCACTGCTTCTTCACATTATATTAAAAATTGCGTAATTATTTTTCATTATACTATATTTCTGATTTCTTTATAACTATTTATATGAATTGTAGTGTTCTTAATTTGAAATCTTTTACTCTAGTGTAAGCATATACTACATTGCTTTGCACAATAAAATTCTTAGTTTTAATAGAATCTTTGTCACTTTCAAATATTCTTAGCCATTTAAACCAGTGCATATAGTTGGAAATATATTTACTTGCCACACCATTAAATCTACCCATCCATCTCTTTAAATTACTGTGTAAACTATTAATGTGTTGAATATGGTAAATATCTTCTTTATGCTTACCTGTTTTTATACGTTTATGGTTTAAATTGAAATCTGTAGCAAATCTAATGTAAGATTTGTGGCTATCTGTGCATAATATAGAATTCTCACCGATATGACCTTTATATAAATTTTCAAGCTCTTTATATGTCATTCTACCTTTGCATAATGGTTCTATTATTAAATTACCTTGTCTATCTAAGGCTGTGGCTATACATATCTGTTCTTTAGATATACCTCTCTTTTTAATAGATTTACCTCTTTTATGAGATTCTCTTGGCATATTAATAGTTTTTGTTCCTTTAAAACTTTCGGCAAAAAAGACTTCATCAGCCTCTATTAAGCCATCAACATGACCAGTTCCTAAAAAGGAACTTATGCAATCAAGAATTTTATGTCTCCAAAAGAAACTCGTCGCTATATTTATGCCTACAATTTTAGCAGATTTTCTTATTGATAAGCCCATAATCATACATTTTGCATATTTAAGCCACTTATCTAATGATTTTTTACTTCTATATACGGCAGAGTTTGTAAAATCAGTAAAAGTCCTTTTACAATCTTTACAGATATATCTTTGTTTTCCATTATATTTACCATTTTTTGATATTAACTCAGAGCTACAGTGAGGACATACCTTTCCCTTAGAAAATCTAAACTCTTTGACATCTTCATAAATTTGTTCTACTTGAGAGTTTGATACAAGAAATTCTTCCAAATAAGATAGTAACTCTTCTACTTGATTCAATGGTAATGTTTGTATATCTGTTAATATAGACTTTATACTTGGCATTCTACAACCTCCTAAACATTAATATATCTATATTATAACCTAAATATATAAAAATATCTATTTTCAACACTAAATTAAAACATAGCCTAATAATAAAATTATATATTAAAAACATAGATGCTGTGAAAATTTAAAGTATGATTATAATATAAATTTTAATATAATATATTATAGAGAAATTATATTAATAGGGGGTATAAAAGTGGAAAATAAGATATGGACGTTTTTTGCAAATCCTAAATATTGGTATGTAGATGATTTTTTAAAGAGTAAAAAATCAGACAGTGAAATTTATTACTCAATTAATACACATCATAAAGACAGATTTAAAATAGGAGATATAGGGGTAATAAGAGTAGGGAAAGATTCTAGAAATAAATCGCAGTTAGATTCTAAAGAAAAGATGAATTCAGGCGTTTATGCCATAGTAAAAGTTATGTCTACGCCTGAATTAGTAAAAGATAATGATAGTGAATTTTATGCAAATAAAGATGATGCAGATAAAGAAAAATGGAGAGTAAAAATAAAAGTAACTAAAAATTTAATAGATTCACCTATAGTATTTAATGAAAAAAATAAAGTAGAACTAGAAAATGATAAATTTTTAGTTAATGGATTTCAAAGAGCTACAATGCCATTAGAGGAAGATGTATTTTATAATATACTCGCATTAATTGATGAAAGCAATAATATGAGTATAGATACATATGAAAAAATTATTGGTATTAAAAACTTAGGAAATTCGGTTAAAGGTATTGAACTTTTAAATAGAATTTACGCAAATTCAAGTATAGAACAAAAAGAGAGACTTGTTAAAACAATAGAAAGAGGAAGTATAGCAAAGGAAATAAAAAAACATATTCAGTATAAGTGTCAAATGTGTGAAGTATTAGGGGCGAATCCGTATTCATTTAAGAAAAACAATGGTGAATATTATGTTGAAACACATCATATAATACCTGTTTCAGATACTAAAAACTCTAAATTGTCAGTAGAGAATTTAATATGTTTATGTCCGAATCATCATAGGCAAGTACATTATGGAAATGTAGAGCTTATAAATAATAATGATACTTACTTAGAATATAATATAGATGGAATACAAGTTAAAATAGATAAAATAAAATTAAATAAATATTAATTAATATAATTATTCTTAGTATATAACTTTTATATTATGCAAGTAAAAAGTAGGAGTATACCATTTAAAATACTCCTACTTTTTTTATTTCAAAAAACTATATCCATCCAAAAACAATAGTATATTTTAAACCCTTCTGACCCAACAACCTATAAAAATATAGTATAATAGAAAAAAGTAGAAGTTTTCGATAAATAGTGACATCAAGAGCAAAAACATTTAGAATATATATGGAATTAAAAAAGCAGAAATCGAATAATTATAATTTATAGGAAATACAAGGGGGATAGCAATGATAAGACCAATAGTAAAAGATGTATTATTTCTAGAACAAAAATCAGAGCCAGCAACAAAAGAAGATAAATCAATAGTAACTGATTTAATCGATACACTAAAAGCAAATCTTGACGGTTGTGTAGGGCTTGCAGCAAATATGATAGGGTTCAAAAAGACAATACTAGTTTTTGCTGTAGGAGGAAATATAATAGTCCCTATGGTAAACCCTGTTATACTAAAAAAAGAAAAACCTTACAAAGCAGAAGAAAGCTGTCTGTCTTTAGAAGGAGCAAGACCCACAACTAGATACGAAACAATAGAAGTAAAATATCTAGATGCAAATTTCAAAGAAAAAACACAAGTATTTAACGGATTCGTAGCCCAAATAATCCAACACGAAATGGACCACTTTGAGGGTATAATAATCTAACAAAAAGGAGTAGGTATAAAATATATCTACTCCTTTTTTGAGCAACGGAATCTCCGATTCGTTGGCGCCATGAACGCAGTGAATTTTGAGCAACGGAATCTCCGATTCGTTGGCGCCATGAAAGAAGTGAATGCATAACAAACCTAAAATTGCAAAAACTCTAACTAGAGGTGAAAGTATGAGACATAATCGAAAAATAAAAGAACCGATAATAGCAATTACAAAAGGAATGACAGAGGGGCATTCGCTTGAAAAGGCGCTTGATATGTTGCCTGTGGATAAAATTATAAAAAAGGGCGACAAGGTAATAATCACACCAAATGGAGTAAAAGATAAAAAGCCGAAAGATGGGGTTGTATCAGGACCAAAGACTCTTAAAAAATTAATACAATATGTCAAACAAAGAGAACCATCAGAAATATACATAGCATTTGGATCTGGAGGAACTGATAGCATGAAGGTCTTACAAACTGCGGGATTTGACAAAATAATAGAAGAAGAAAACGTAAAGTTTGTAGATATGAACTACGGTCCTTTCTTTGATATAGAGCTAGACGGACCGATTTTAAAATCGACACCTTTAAACAAAGTAATTGAAGATGCAGATGTTATAATTTCATTTACTCAACTTAAATATCACGAAGAGGCGACAATCACAGCGAGCATCAAAAACATCTGTCTTGGGTATCCTCCTGCTAGTGTGCATGGATTTCCGAAAAAGAACACAGGAATCCACGAAGACTTGCATGGATTTATACGCAGTTTTGCAAAACAAGTTCCAATCGATTTATCTATAATAAGTATGGACAAGGCTATGATAGGAACTGGGCCAATTTTCGGAAAGGCAGTAGACACACCAGGGCTTATAATCGCAGGCACAGACCCAGTTGCAGCAGACTGTATCGGTGCGAGATTGCTTGGATTTTTGCCACAAGCCGTAAATTATCTATACATGCTTTATAAAGATAATCTTGGAGAGGCCGAGCCACAAAAGATGACTATAAAGGGGCTTGATGTTAAAGAGGCAGAACAGCTATTTAGCAAATGTGCATATGGCGACAAAAAGAGCATCTTAGACCAAAAATATGTAAAAGACTTACACGACGAGAACAAAAAATAAGCTGAAAAATATAAAAAATCTTGTAACTTTTTGTAACTTGAGTACCTTATATTATTATGATAAATTGAAGATAATTTAAAAAATAAGGAGAAGGCGCATGAAAAAATTTATAAGTATTTTTATGGCGACAATAATGCTACTTTCATTAGTAGGGTGTAGTTCAAATAAAACTAAATCAGATTCAGTTTTATCAGAGGACTTAACAAAAATCGTAGAAAAAATCTACGAAACGGCTAATTTCGACGACAAAGAGATGAATGATTATCTAAAAGGATATGAAAATATTACATTAGATAAATCAAATGCAGATATGTACTTAGGAGATAGCAACATAGACTTCAAAGAAGGTATATGTTCAGAGCCAAGCATGAATGCAATAGCTTATGAATTAGTATTACTTAGATTAGACGATAATGCAGATGTCGAAGCTGTGAAAAAACAAATAAAAGAAAATGCAAATCCAAGAAAATGGATATGTGTTGAAGCTGAAGAAGTAGTAGTAGAAAACGTAGGAAATGTAGTACTATTTTTAATGGCGGATAAAGAAGAAGCGACTCCAATAAAAGAAGCTTTCTTAAACTTAGCAAATTCAAAATAGAAAAAAATAGCCTGAGAAGAAATTTTTCAGGCTATTATTATATAAATTTGGAGGTTAAAAGTGTTATTTTCGAGCGTAAGTTTTTTATATTATTTCTTGCCAATTACTTTGATTTTATATTTTGTATCTAAAGACAAATATAAAAATATTATCTTATTATTGGCGAGTTTATTTTTCTATTTTTATGGAGAGCCAAAATACACAGTGTTGATGTTGATATCGGCGTTTAGTGCGTATATTCACGGTATTTTAATAGAGAAATTTAGAGAAAAAGGATATTCAAAATTATTTTTAGTAAGCGGTTTAGTAGTGAGTTTGGGTATTTTAATTGTATTTAAATATATGGATTTTATAATAAAAAACATAAATTATATCTCAAATTCAAATATAACACTATTGAGACTTGTGTTGCCGATTGGAATTAGTTTTTACACTTTCCAAGGGCTTAGTTATATTGTGGATGTGTATAAAAAAGATGCCAAAGTATGTAGAAGTTTTGTAGATTTTGCGACTTATGTATGTCTATTCCCACAACTTATCGCAGGGCCTATTGTGAGATATACTACGATAGAAGATGAGCTAAAAAACAGAACACATTCATTTGATAAATTTGCATACGGTGTAAATCGATTTGTGGTTGGTCTTGCTAAAAAGGTCATCTTGGCAAACAACTTAGGCATGATAGTCGACATTATGACTAAGAGTAATGAAAAAAGCGTGCTGTCTTATTGGATGGTGGCGATTTTCTTTTCTCTACAGATTTACTATGATTTTTCGGGATATAGCGACATGGCAATCGGGCTTGGGAGGATGTTTGGGTTTGACTTTTTAGAAAACTTCAACTATCCATTTATATCAAAGAGCATAAAAGAATTTTGGAGAAGATGGCATATTTCGCTTTCTAGTTTTTTTAGAGATTATGTATATATTCCTCTAGGTGGAAACAGAGTGAGCAGGGTAAGATGGATTTTTAACTTACTTATAGTGTGGAGTTTGACAGGGCTTTGGCATGGAGATAGCTGGAACTTTATTTTGTGGGGGCTTTATTTTGCTCTACTTCTTATAATAGAAAATCTGTTTTTACAAAATATCTTGAACAAACTTCCAGCATTAATTCAACATATATATGCAAAATTCTTTATCATAATAAGTTTTGTTATTTTTAATAATGAAAATATAAAAGATTTGTGGTCAAGTCTTTACAATATGTTTAATTTTAGGGGATTAGATTTATACAACGATTTTTCTACTTATTATCTAAAAAGCTACACAGTACTTTTAATAGTAAGTGTGATAGGTGCGACGCCCATTTTGAAAAATATTATTCAAAAGATAAACAAAAATGTCACAGGGCAAAAAGTCATATCTACAATAAATCCAATATTAAACATAGTTTTATTAGTTGTTGTGACAGCATATTTAATAGACGGTTCGTTTAATCCGTTTTTATATTTTAGGTTCTAGGAGGGATTAAGATGAACACAAAAATAAAAAACATAGTTATAAGCTGTAGTTTTGGTATTTTCTTAGTTTTATTTATGATAGTAAATATTTTTGCAAAAGACAAAGAAATATCTTATGAAGAAAGACGTAAATTAGCACAACTTCCAGAATTTAAGATAGAAAAATTATTAAATGGAAACTATTTTGAAGAGATGGAAGAATACTTACTAGATCAATTTTATCTTAGGGAAAACTTCAGAAAGATAAAGACTTTTGTAAATACAAAGATATTTCACGAAAAAGACAACAACGATATCTATATAGTAGATAACGGGATTTATAAAATGGAGTATAAATTAAACGAAAACTCAATTTACAACAGTGCTAATTTATACAACAAAATAGCCCAGACTTATTTTAAAAATTCAAATATATACTACACAATAGTTCCTGACAAGAACTACTTTGTAGCACAGAAAAATGGTTATCTACACCTAGATTATGAAAAACTTATAAATATAATGAAAAACAACACTCATAATATGGATTATATAGATATTACAAATGATTTAAAAATTGGAGATTACTATAGGACTGACTTGCATTGGAAGCAAGAAAACCTAACACAAGTTGCAGACAAAATACTGAAATCCATGGATAATGATAAAAAAAGAAATGATGCTTATAGAAAAAAAGTATTTGAGAATTTCTACGGTTCATACTACGGTCAATCGGCGTCTAATATAAAACCAGACAAGCTGACATACTTAAGTGACAAAACAATAGAAAATTGCAAGGTGTATGATTATGAAAAACAAAAATATGTAAAAGTATACGACGACAAAGACTTTAAAAACGTAGATTCATATGATGTGTTTTTAGGTGGGGCGAAATCTCTTTTAACTATCGAAAATCCATCAAACACAACAGGCAAAGAGCTCTATATATTTAGGGATTCGTTTGGGAGCAGTTTATCGCCACTTTTAATAAAAAATTATTCAAAAATACATCTTATAGATTTGAGATATATAAATTCAACGCAGTTTGAAAAATATATAAAAATAAAAGAAAATAGCGATGTTTTATTTATGTATAATACATCAATTTTGAATAATAGCAGTATAATTGCCAAGTTTTTTAGATAAAAATAAACAAACTGCAAGCATTTTACAAAAAATTATATAAAAACATATATAAGTTAGAAGTTTTACAAAAATCTACTTTAGAGATAAAATAAAAGATAGCAGATAATAAGTAATAAATAGGGGGAATATATGAAAAGAGAAATAACATCAAATTATGAAGCTGCATGCTTAAGATGGCAAGAAGTCTTTGTGAATATGGACAAAGACCGACTTAGAGTTCTTGTGCCAGAGCTTAAACTTGAGGGAGATTATCTTACAATATACCACTTTGGCAGAAAGTTCGGTATACATATTGAAACTGGGGAAATTATTTCAATGGAAGATGATCTTCCAATCTCTATCTCAGAAAAATTCAACATATATCTTTTGTTTTACTATGTGAAACCAGGGGCTAAAATAAAAGGCGAGTGGGTAACGTTTGAAAAATTAAAAAATACATCTCAATTTAAGCCCGCATTCGTAAGAACTGTCTTAAAACCTTTTGCAGAAACATTCGCAGGTCATATGGATAAATTACAATACGCATGCGAAAAAATAGGAGCAAAAAGGATAAAAGCATCTGACATGGGGTATGAAATAAATGCATTTGAATGTATGCCGATTCAGTTTTTATTTTGGGATGAAGACGAAGAATTTGAAGCTAGAGCAAGTATGCTATTTGATTTAGGTTCTACAGATTTCATCCACGAAGAAAGCATAGTCACAATTGCATCAGTCGGGGTTGAAAGACTGGTCCAAATAGCAGGGCTCGACAATAACTTAAATGGATTTGAGATGAAATAAATTTTCAAATTTATTACATTATATTACAAAACTGTAATAAATATGGAAAATAATGTCGACTTTATGGTATAGTGGAGCAGATAAAAGTAAAAAATTCAATAAATTAAGGGAAAAGATATATTTATTAATAAAGCATGATTATTTTTAAGGAGAAAAGATGGAGAATATAAACAAATTTCAGAGCTTAGTAATATTATTCATGGTAGCTTTAGGGATACTATTAGGTCAGATAGGATTTGTGCAGGAATATGCAGAGTACCTAATAACACCATTTTTAATGGTTATGTTATTTTTAGTATTTTTACAAATCCCGCTAAAAGATATATTAAAATCATCAAAAAATCTAAAATTTACTTTGACAGCAGTGATAATAAACTTTATCTGGACACCATTTTTAATCTTTATTTTAGGTAAAATATTCTTAGCTAATTATCCAGAATTATTAATAGGATATATAATGCTTATGGTGACACCTTGTACCGATTGGTACTTAATCTTTACTGGTATAGCAAAAGGTAATGTGGCGCTTGGCTCATCAATATTGCCACTAAATTTAGTTTTACAATTAGTATTATTACCGGTATATGTATTTTTAATAGGTGGAAACAGCGTAGATATGAATACGATTGATTTAGTAAAAGGCGTTGTATCGACATTAATAATTCCATTAGTATGCGCAATATTAATTAGAAAAATTATCTTAAATAAAATAAGCCAAGAAGATTTTGATGAAAAAGTTGCGACAAAGGCTTGTGACTACCAAGGATATTTTCTAAATGCAGCAATTGTAAGTATGTTTGCATCACAAGGCAAAATACTTTTAGAAAATATTCAAGTATTACTTATATTATTAATACCAGTATTACTATTTTTTATAATAAACTTTTGTGTAGGAAGATTAGTAGGAAAAGTTATGAAATTGAGTTATGAAGATAATGTATCACTAAATTTGACGACATTAGCGAGAAATTCACCTATAGCTTTAGCAATAGCAGTAGCAACATTTCTAGATAAACCATTAATATCTTTAGCTCTTATAATAGGCCCATTAATTGAGTTGCCGGTATTATTTATAATTGCGAAGATATTACTAAATATAAGAAGTAAAAAAATAGACATAATAGAAAACTAATAATTTATTTATAAAATAAGTTATATTCAAATTAGGAAGATATATAGAAACAGATAATTATAAATTACAAAAAAATCATTCAAAAATTATTAAAAAGATTACAACTAAAAATATTCATTTAATGCATATCTTAAAATCCATTATGTAGATATTAAGGATTTTCTTGTTTATTGAGAATATAAAAATAATTAGGGGGAAATAATTATGTGTGGATTTTCGGGTTTTATAGATAATATACCGAATAAGAAAAATGTTTTGGAGAGTATGATGGATGAAATAATCCATAGAGGTCCAGATGAAAGTGGAGAATATATAGATGAAAATGCCGCTTTAGGATTTAGAAGACTTAGTATAATCGGTGTAAGCAATGGGCTACAACCATTATACAACGAAGACGGAAGCTTAGCTTTAGTATTTAACGGAGAAATATACAACTACCAAGAATTAAGAGAAGACTTAATCAAAAAAGGACATATATTTAAAACAGAAACAGATAGTGAAGTATTAATACACTTATATGAAGATTGTAAAACTGAAATGGTTAAAAAACTAAGGGGGATGTTCGCTTTTGTAATTTGGGACAAAAACGAAAAAACTCTATTTGCCGCAAGAGACCATTTTGGTATAAAACCGTTCTACTATACTCAAGTTGAAAAAGACGGACAAAAAAGTTTAATATTTGGTTCAGAAATAAAGAGTTTATTGATGCATCCTAATTTTAAAAAGGAAGTAAATAAACACGCTTTAAAACCATACTTAACATTCCAATATTCAGTACTTGATGAAACTTTCTTTAAAGGAGTTTTCAAACTAAAACCAGGTCATTTTATGGTTTATAAAGACGGAAAAATAAAAATAGAACAGTATTGGGATGTAGAATTTAATCAAGAAAATATAGACTTACAAGAAAGTATAAATAGAATAAAAGATGCAGTTAGCGAATCAGTAGAAGTACACAGCCACAGTGAGGTGCCACTAGGTTCATTCTTATCAGGTGGAGTAGATTCAAGTTATATCGCAAAATGCCTTATGCCACAAAAGACTTTCTCAGTTGGTTTTGAGCAAGAAAACTTCGACGAATCAGACTTAGCAAAAGATCTATCTGACATATTAGGAATAGAAAATGTGAGAAAAATGATAACTGCTGATGAGTGTTTCGATATGTTGCCGACTATCCAATACCACATGGATGAGCCACAATCAAACCCATCTTCAGTGCCGCTATATTTCTTAGCACAACTTGCTAGAGAGCATGTAACAGTTGTTTTATCTGGAGAAGGTGCTGACGAAATCTTTGGTGGATATGAGTGGTATGATGATGATGAAAAACTTAAAAAATATAAAAAACTACCATCATTTATAAGAAAACCAGTAGCAAAAGTTGCTGAAAAAATGCCTTACTTCAAAGGTAGAACAACTCTTATAAGAGGTGGATCTTCTGTTGAAGACTACTTCATAGGACAAGCACAGATATTTGAAGAAAGAGAAGCGGTGGATATATTACAAAGTCCATATACAAAATCGCCATCAATAAAAGAAATAACAAGACCTGTATATAACAATGTAAAAAATGAAGATGATGTAACTAAAAAACAATATCTTGATTTAAAACTTTGGTTAGCAGGTGATATACTTCTTAAAGCTGATAAGATGAGTATGGCTCACTCTATAGAGCTTAGAGTTCCTTTCTTAGATAAAGAAGTTATGAAAGTTGGAGAAAGTATACCAACTAAATATAAAGTTAATGACGAAAATACAAAGGTTGCACTTAGATATGCAGCAAAAGAAGTATTACCAGAGGAGTGGGCGAAAAGACAAAAGAAAGGATTCCCAGTTCCAATAAGATTCTGGTTTAAAGAACAAAAATACTACGATATGGTTAAAGAAGCATTTACAAGTGATTATGCTAGTGAGTTTTTCGATACAGCAAAAATTGTTAAACTTCTAGATGACCACTTTAATGAAAGATGTAACAATGCCAGAAAAATTTACACTATATATGTATTCTTAGTGTGGTATAAGAGATTCTTTATCGCTTGCTAATTGTTTGTTGTATTTTTCTTTATTTTACATAAAAATTCAAAATAAGCGAAAATACTTATAAAATACTGAAAAATTTGTAAGATAAAAGAGGAAAATTGAAAGTAGTATAGAACATATAGTATTGTGAAGTTAATAAGACAACTAAAATGGTGTTTATTGGCAGAAAAACATATACTAATTAAATAAAAAAACAACATTAAATAATAGGATTTGACGTAACTAAATAATAAAAAATTAGGGGGAATCCATATTATGAATGAAAAACAATTAGAACAAATGAAATCTAAAAAAGGCTTTATAGCGGCATTAGACCAAAGTGGCGGAAGTACACCAAAAGCCCTTAGATTATATGGAATACCAGAGGATAAATACAACAACGACGACGAAATGTTTGATTTAATCCACGAAATGAGAACAAGAATAATAAAAAGTCCTTCATTTACTGGTGATAAAATAATCGGTGCGATTTTGTTTGAAAAAACAATCGAAAGAAAAATCGACGATAAATTTACAGCAGATTATCTATGGGAAGAAAAGGGCGTAGTTCCTTTCCTTAAAGTTGATAAAGGTCTTCAAGAAGAAGCAAACGGCGTTCAACTTATGAAAGACATTCCTACTTTGGACGAACTTCTTAAAAAAGGTATTGAAAAACACGTATTTGGAACAAAAATGCGTTCTGTGATAAAATCTGCAAACGAAGAAGGAATAAAAGCTATAGTAGCTCAACAGTTTGATATAGCTAAAAAGATATTGTCTTACGATTTAGTTCCTATAATCGAACCGGAAGTAGATATCCACAGTGCAGACAAAGAAAAATGCGAAGAAATACTTAAAAAAGAAATATTTGCAAATTTAGACAAACTAGATAAAGATCAAAAAGTTATGCTTAAACTTACTATCCCATCAAAAGAAGGGTTCTATTCTGACGTTATTGCACACGATAATGTACTTAGAGTAGTCGCTTTATCAGGTGGATATACAAGAGAAGATTCTAATGAAAAACTTGCGAAAAATCCTGGACTTATTGCTAGTTTCTCAAGAGCTTTGACAGAAGGACTAAACGCAGGTCAAACTGAAAAAGAGTTTGATGATTTGTTAGAAGAGTCAATAGACAGCATTTATCAAGCATCTATAAAATAAGCATATTACAATATAAATTATATAAAAGGAGATATCAAAACAAAGATATCTCCTTTTTTTAAACAGGATTTTAAGAAGGAGGTTTATATTGTAAATAATAGGTATATTAATTATAATGTAGAGAGTGGAGAGGAGGTAGACAAATGAATATAATTGTTTGTTTAGAAGATAAAAATGGAATGATGTTTAACAAGAGAAGACTTAGCCAAGATAAAGTTATAAGAGAAGATATATATAACAATATGGACGGAAAAAGTCTTGTAATGAACAGTTATTCTTTTAAAATGTTTGAAAAAGATAATCCAACGATAGATATTATTGTGAGAGAAGATTTGCCTCTTTGTGATAAGGATAATCTTCAGTTTATTGAAGACAAACAATTGGGCAAGTTTGAATCAGAAATTGATAAAATAATCGTTTACTACTGGAACAGAAGATATCCAAGCGATTTGAAGTTTGATATTGATTTTTCAGATGGTAATTGGGAAGTAATATCTGAGGAAGAATTTTGCGGTAATTCACATGAGAAAATCACCAAAAAAATTATTTTAAAGAAATAGATATTTAAAATTATTAGTATTTATAATACAAGAGATTGTTTATATAGGGGGAAATATGAAAATTTTAAAATTATTAATGGCTTTTATCTTGTGTATAACCTTAGTCGGATGTCAAACAACTACCAACCAAAATAGTGGCGAGAACACAAATATTTCACAAAACAGCAATATAGACGACAACAGAGATAAGGGAATAACATTAGATAATTTGCCAGAATATCCTGGGGAACCTTTTGTTGCATTATATAATAATGTACCTGATTTTGACGACGAAATAGACAAGGCTAAAAAGTCTTTTGAAACATATAGTGATTTGGACAGTTTGGGAAGATGCGGTGTTGCATATGCGAATATAGGAAAAGACTTGATGCCTACAGACAAAAGAGGCAATATAAGCAGTGTAAAGCCAACTGGATGGATAAATAAAAAATACGATACTAGCTTAGTTGATGGCGGATATATCTACAACAGATGCCATCTTATAGGACATCAGCTTGCTGGTGAAGATGCCAACGAAAAGAACTTAATTACAGGAACTAGATATTTTAATGTTGAGGGAATGTTGCCATTTGAAAACATGGTTGCCGACTATGTAAAAGAAACAAACAACCACGTATTATACAGGGTTACTCCGATTTATGATGGAGATAATTTAGTCGCAAAAGGTGTTCAAATGGAGGCTCAGTCTGTAGAAGATGACGGCGAAGGGATAATGTTTAATGTCTTTGTTTATAATGTTCAACCTGGTATAAAAATAGATTACAAAACAGGAGATAGCGAGCTTAATCAAGACGACAACACTACTAGCCAAACATCACAAAATAGCAAAAATACAGAAACTAACTAAGAGAGAAAATTTACAATTAAATAACCAAACTAGTCATTTGATTTATGAATAATTTCTGTCTAATCATATGTTTAAAATAATGCAATCAATAAATTTTAATTTTAGAAATAATCGAAGTATAGATGAGGAAGGAAATAGACAAATGAAATTATTGAGATTTTTAATGGTATTCTTACTGAGTTTAATGTTAGTAGGATGCGAGGCGGATGACACATCTTTAAATAACAGCTTATTAGGAGCAGTAAAAGGCAGTACGACAACTACAGATTCTTCTGTAAATAATATACCGGAGTATAGCGGTGAAGATTTTGTAGCTTTAAACAACAATGTACCTAATTTTGACGAAAAAGATAAAACAACAACATCTTTTGAAACATATAGCCCGCTTGACAGCCTTGGCAGATGTGGTGAGGCATATGCAAATATAGGTAGAGATTTAATGCCTACTCAAAAAAGAGGCGATATAAGTAGTGTAAAACCAAGTGGATGGTTAAACAAAAAATACGACACTAGCTTAGTTGATGGTGGATATATCTACAATAGATGTCACCTTATAGGACATCAGCTTGCAGGAGAAGATGCCAACGAGAGAAACTTAATTACAGGAACTAGATACTTCAACGTTGATGGAATGTTGCCGTTTGAAAATATGATTGCCGACTATGTAAAAGAAACAAATAACCACGTATTATTCAGAGTTACTCCAGTTTATGATGGTGACAACTTAGTTGCAAAAGGTGTTCAAATGGAAGCTTATTCTGTTGAAGATGACGGTGAAGGTGTAATGTTCAATGTATTTGTTTATAATGTTCAGCCTGGAATCGAAATTGACTATGCTACAGGTGAGAGCTGGTTAAGTGGAGAGGAAAGACCTGCACAAACTACAAATAATAAAAATAATTCAAATAGCAATAAATCTAATAATGTAGATAATAAACAATCAACTAATAGTAGTCAAAATAATAGTGTTAATAACAGTAATAATAGCACTAGCAACAATAAAAACACTAATACTAGCACTAATAGTAATGCTAATGCTAGCACTAGCAATAAAAACAATAACATTAGCAACAATTCTAATTCAAACCAACAAGTATCAGGCGTGATAAGAGGAAACTCAAAATCAAAAATATATCACTGCCCAGGTCAAGCAAATTATGACGATATGAAAGATTCTGCTAATCTTGTTGTATTCAATAGTGAGCAAGATGCGATAAACGCTGGATATAGAAAAGCTAAGAGATAGATTATTAAAATACCCTATACGCAAAGCACATGGGATGCTTTTGTATAGGGCTTTTTAATTTCAAACTTATTATCTAAACAATATACTAAGTCATTGGCGTTATGAATGTAGTAAATAACTTATATTTACAATTCACTTTTAAAATCTTCTACAAAATCTATAAATTTCTTTATTGAAAAATTATACTTAGTACTTTTGTGTTTTGCTAAAACAACGGACAATTTTATACTTGGATCTAGTGAAATTGTGTTTATATTTTTCTTGTGAAATACTTCAAAATTGCTCTTTGGAAGCAAGCTAATTCCTTCATTTATAGAGACAGAGCCGAGGATGGATTCTGTTCTAGCAGTCTTTATTATATTTGCGTTTATGTTATGATTTTTTAGCTCATTTATGCAAAGTTGATAAATCGATGTATAAGGGTTCATCAAGATAAAGTCCTCGTCAGCAATATCATAAAAAGTGAGTTTATTATATTGTGAAAATCTATGATTTGATGAAAGTGTGACAACAAGTTCATCCTGTGTAAGGAGGTAAGTTGTAAAATTCGCTTTATCAAACATAGCCTCTCTTGCAATTATCAAGTCGTATTTATTTTTTTCTATCCCCTCAATAAGTTTATCATCTTCAACCTCAGTAATTTGAAGGTCTATATTTGGGTTTTGTCTTTTAAAATTGTTAAATAACTCGTTTAAATTATACTGAGTTTGGATTGGAAGAACTGCAATATGTAGTTTATTTTCGTGAGTAGTTTTGAAGTTTTCGACATTTTTTAATGTATTTTGATAATGTTTTACTAATTGTTTTGCCTCATTATAAAAAAATTCCCCAGCTTGTGTTAAAGTTGCACTTCGAGATGACCTATCAAAAAGTTTTAAATCTAGCTCCTTTTCAAGTTTCATAATATGCTTAGACAGGCTAGACTGTGAAATATTCATTTTGTAAGCAGCATCAAAAAAAGTATCACTTTCTACAACAGCAATAAAATAATTTAGTTGTTCAAAAGTCATGATATCCCCCTAATTTAAATATATTTAAAGTTGATAAATTCATAATTATCATCTTTTATTTGAATGTTTCATTTTCTGAATGAATTATAACATAAGTCGAATTGATTTTCTATATTGCAGATTTTAAACTGATAATTAAGGTAGAAAATTAAATTAATTAAATGTAGAGAACTGAAAAATTAATATAGAAAATTGCAAAGAGAAGGAAATTTATAAGTATAAAAGTATATTTAATATAGGAGGAAAGATGAATAAAGTAAGGGATTTGAGAAGTGCATTAGAATTATTGCAAAAGGAAGAAAATCAATTAATAGATACGGATGTAGAAGTTGATCCAATGGCGGAACTTTCTGGAGTATATCGCCACGTTGGGGCGGGCGGAACAGTACAAAGACCGACAAAAGAAGGACCAGCTATGATATTTAACAACGTAAAAGGGCATAAAGATGCGAGAGTTTTGATAGGGCTTTTGGCAAGTAGAAAAAGAGTGGCAATGCTTTTGGGCGAAAAACCTGAGAATTTGGGAAAACTTCTTTATAAAAGTGTCGATAATCCAATACCACCAGTGCTTACAGATAAGAAACCACTTTGCCAAGAAGTCGTTCATAAGTCAACTGATGAGGATTTTGATTTATATAAATTAGTTCCAGCACCGACAAACACGCCAGATGATGCCGGACCATACATAACACTTGGGATGTGTTATGCAACACATCCTGAAACAGGATGCAGTGATGTAACAATCCACCGTCTATGTATACAAAGTAAAGATGAATTATCAATATTCTTTACACCAGGGGCTAGACATATAGGTGCAATGGCGGAAAGAGCAGAGCAATTAGGACAAAGGCTACCTATTTCGATAAGCATAGGCGTTGACCCTGCAATCGAAATCGGCTCATGCTTTGAACCACCGACAACGCCAATGGGTTATGATGAGCTTGCAGTTGCAGGTGCACTTAGGGGAGAGGCTGTTGAGCTTTGCAAGTGCTTAACTGTCAACGAAAGAGCTATTGCAAATGCTGAGTATGTTATAGAAGGTGAAGTAATTCCAAATGTAAGAGTAAAAGAAGATCAAAACAGTAACACAGGGTATGCAATGCCAGAGTTTCCGGGGTATACAGGGCCGGCAAGCGACCAATGCTGGATGATTAAAGTAAGTGCAGTAACTCACAGAAAAAATCCAATTATGCAAACTTGCATAGGTCCTAGCGAAGAACACGTATCTATGGCGGGAATTCCAACAGAGGCGAGCATATATGGAATGGTCGAAAAAGCAATGCCGGGCAGACTACAAAATGTGTATTGTTCATCAGCAGGCGGAGGAAAATACATGGCAGTACTTCAATTTAAAAAATCTGTTGCAAGTGATGAAGGACGACAAAGACAAGCAGCATTGTTGGCGTTTTCAGCATTTAGCGAGTTGAAAAACATATTTATAGTTGATGAAGATGTCGACTGTTTTGATATGAATGATGTTTTGTGGGCGATGAACACTAGATTCCAGGGAGATGTCGATATTATCACAATTCCAGGAGTGAGATGCCATCCACTAGACCCATCAAACGACCCTAGTTTTTCACCAAGCATAAGGGACCATGGAATAGCTTGCAAAACTATTTTCGATTGTACTGTTCCATTTGACCAAAAAGATAGATTTAAAAGGGCTAGATTTATGGAAGTCAACCCTAATCGTTGGTTATAGGATAAGGATTTAGGTTATATGAAAAGTTTAAATCACGAAATAGATAACTTGAAATAGATAACTTAAAATATATAAAATGAGAAAAAATATAACACTTGAATAATTAATAGTAAAATTTAGATTATTTAGGATTTAATAATAGAAATAAAAATACATTAAATAATTGAGGCAAACGGAAAAATAAATAATAATAACGCTAATAAAAAATTATATTAAAGCGATGAAAAGCTAGTAAAAAGATAATAAAAATCTAGTGAAAATCTAATAAAAGTTTAGTGGAAATATAATAAAAATCTAATAAAAAGCTAGTAAAAGGAGATTGTAAGATGGAGAAAAATATCATAGTGGCGGCGACTGGGGCGAGTGGACTACCGCTATTAGTTCAATGTTTAAAAATTATAAAAGAAAACGACGATTTTAAGTCGTATCTAATAATGAGTGACAGTGCAAAACTCACACTAAAACAAGAAACTAATTATTCATTAGAAGATGTGTATAGCTATGCAGATTTTGTACTAGATCAAAATGATATAGGAGCAGGACCAGCTAGTGGCTCATTCAAAACGCATGGGATGTTGATTGTACCATGTAGTATGAAGACAATCGCCGGAATTAACAGTGGTTATGGGGAAAACTTAATACTTAGAGCGGCCGATGTAACAATAAAAGAACAAAGAACTTTAGTCATAGCTGCGAGGGAGACTCCACTTAGCCCAATCCATCTTAGAAATATGTACGAACTTTCACAAATGCAAGGTGTGAGAATAATTCCACCTATGATGACATTTTACAATCTACCAAAAGATATAGACGAGATGATGTACCATATCGGTGCGAAACTATTAGAACCATTTGGTATTGAGGCAAAGGAGTATAGACGATGGACGGGACTTTATACGAAAAAAAGTTGTCATTTTCAATAATCAAGTTACACGTATTAAAACTTGGCGATGACTATAATATAATGATTTTTGGCGGAGAAAAGCCCCACATAGGCACAAGCGTACTTTCTGTACCGAGGTTGTCTTTAAGTGGCGACAACACAATAAGCGCAACATCATCTGTAATAAATATGATAGGTCACAAAGACGAGTACATATGCAGATACGTTGCAGAAACAGTATGTAAAAAGAAAAATGCAGTTGTACTTTGCTCAGGCGGGTTTCATGTCGACAATATAACTAAAGATATGATAGATGAAGTATTAAAATCAGTCAAAGAATTGGCTGATATGATTTAGTTTATAATTTTTATATGCATTTTAGAAATGATTTAATTAAAAATTACAAACTATAAGCTAATAAATCATAAGTTAAAAAATCCCCTATAGATTAGGCGCTAAAAATGTCTATCTCTATAGGGGATTTTTATGTGATGATGTTTGTATGTATTCGTTATGGTATAATTATATAAAATAAGACGATAATAGAAAAATGGAATAATGTATCTTTTAGAGAGGAGGAAATTGTATGGGGTTATATTTAAATAGTGATAGATCATTAAAAAATTATGAAGAACTATACAGAAGTGATTACTTTGTAGACAAATCTTTAATAATAGAACGTTTAAATAAAATTATCGGAAAACGAAGTAAATATCTATGCATAACAAGACCTAGAAGGTTTGGAAAAACAAGTGTTGCAGATATGGTAGCTGCATACTATTCAAAAGCAGTGGATTCAAAAGATATTTTTGATAATTTGAATATAAGTAAGGTGAATAGTTACGAGGAAAATTTAAATAAATACAACTTGAACTATGGTATAACGGATATACTACAGCAAATGGAGTAAAAATTTATAACCCACGTTCTGTAATAAAAGCGCTTAGGGATAAATCTTTTGGTTATGTATCAGAAATAATCGAAAATTCTAGAACAATGTTGAAAGCGACTGTAAACAAAGATACAGAAACAGTAGAAAAAATCCTACATGATATTCATAATTCTGAAATACCAATTCTTCAATACAACGACGAAAACAGTCTATCTTGTGTAGTCACACTTGCATATTTATCTGCAAGAGATACTTACAGAGTTGAGAGGGAAGAAAAAACGGGTAAAGGATACGCAGATTTTACGTTCCACCCAAGACGAAAAAATGACACAGCATTTATAGTAGAACTTAAAAAAGACGAGGTGCCAGAAGTTGCTATAAAGCAAATTAAAGAAAAGGAATATATTCAAAAGTTTAAAGTAGAAAACGAAGGCAAAGAGGTACTGGCAGTTGCAATATGTTATGATTCAAAAAGTAAAGAGCATCATTGCAAGATCGAGGCAATATAATGATTTTTATATAGATGATAGATATAGACTTAAAAGTCGATATTTATCACTTTTTTAATTCTAAGGAAATTATATATTTATACATAAAATAAAGATCTATAAACAATTTATTCTAAATGTTATAATATTTAAAAAAATAGAGGAATATAAAGGGGTATTTATGGAGGATAATAACAAATTAATAATAAATTCAAAACAAGGTAATTTATTAAATGAATTAAAAAAGAACTTAAAAGAATGTGAGAGATTTTATTTTAGTGTAGCTTTTATAAATTACAGCGGTCTACAGTTATTATTAGATACGTTTAAAGAACTTGAAATGAAAGGTGTAAAAGGACAAATAATTACAACTACATATTTAAATTTTACAGAACCAAAGGCATTAGAAAGACTTCAAGAGTTCGAAAACATAGATTTAAAAGTATTTATTGCAAATAAAGATATAGGTTTCCACACAAAAGCATACATATTTGAAAATAAGAACGATTATAAAATTATAATAGGTTCATCGAATCTTACTCAAAGTGCATTAAAAAGCAATATAGAGTGGAATGTAAGAATAATTTCAAAAGAAGACGCACCATTTATAAAAGATGTATTAAAAGAATACGATAATCTGTGGAATATGAGTTCAGAATTAAATGACGATGTTCTTCAAAAGTACATGTTATTTTTAAATGAGATTAAAAAAATGGAAGTAAAACGACAATTAGTATTTGAAAGTTTACAAACTATACAGCCTAATAAAATGCAATTAAGGGCTATGGAAAATTTAAATAGACTTAGGGAACATGGGGAAAGCAAGGCATTAGTAATTGCAGCTACTGGAACAGGGAAGACTTATATGTCGGCTTTTGATGTAAAGCAGTTTAATCCAAAGAAGATGCTTTTTATAGTTCATAGGGAAGAAATTTTAAAAAAGGCAAAAGAAACATTTGATAAAGTTTTAAAGGAAAGAAATATAAAAACCGGATTATTTACAGGTAATAAAAAAGAATACGATGCTGATTATTTATTTGCAACTGTTCAAACAATGAATAGATATTATGAAGAATTTGATAAAACTTATTTCGACTATATTGTGGTTGATGAGGCCCACCATGCTGCGAGTGATTCATATGTAAATATTATGGAATATTTTAATCCAAAATTTACATTAGGTATGACAGCAACACCTGAAAGAGGGGATAGTTTAAGCGTATTTGACTTATTCGACAACAATGTAGCATTAGAGGTTAGATTGTATGAAGCTTTAGAAGATGACTTAGTTATACCATTTCACTATTTTGGAATAACAGACATAGACGGAGTAGACTTACAAGGAGTAAATTTAGATGATATATCTGAAGTTGCAAGTCGTCTTATGATAAATAGAAGAGTAGATTTCATAATTGATAAGATGAATTTTTACGGTTATGATGGTAAGTTTAGAAAATTACTGGGATTCTGTGTAAGTATAGAACATGCTCAATATATGGCAGATGAATTTACAAAAATAGGTATAAAAAGTGTTGTACTTAGCGGAAGAGACTCCGTAGCTACAAGAAAGAAATATATAGCAAAATTACAAAGTGATAAAGATGATTTACAGGCTATTTTTACAGTAGATATATTTAATGAAGGTATTGACATACCGAATATAAATACTGTTTTAATGCTTAGGCCGACAAATTCGCCAATAATTTTCATTCAACAGTTAGGAAGAGGACTTAGAAAAAGTGAAAATAAAGAGTTTTTAACTGTACTTGATTTTATAGGAAATCACAATAAAGCATTCTTAATTTCTATAGCATTAAGCGGGGCTAGATATTATGATAAAGATAGCTTAAAAGTAGCTGTAGCGACTGACTTCACAGATGTTCCAGGATGCACTAATATCCAAATAGATGAAATAGCAAAAGAAAGAATATTAGCTCAGATAGATGGAGAAAACTTCAGAGAAATGAAATATTTAAAAGAAGAATATAATCAGTTTAAAAGTTTGTGTGTTGGTAAAATTCCATACATGTTATTAGATTATATAAAATATGATGGAGCTCCAGATCCAGTAAAATTTATCGATAAAGAAAAGACATACTTAGGATTTGTTGCAAAAACTGAAAAAGACGAAAATTTAAAGGCATTACTTTTAGATAATAATTTTGAAAAGATTTTAAAAGAGCTAAATGGAAACTTACCATTAAAGAGAATTAATGAGTTCGTAATTTTAAAATATTTACTAAAGCATAAATCTATTTCTATTAAAGAAGCTAATGACGAAATTTTAAAATATATAGAAGAAATAAATCAAGATAGTATAAAACATGCTTTTGAATGTTTAAATCACCAATATTATGATTCATCTATGATTAATCAAAGAGTAAAGATGGTTGAATATAAAAATGAAATTTTATTTAGAAGTAGTGAATTTGAAGAAATTATAACTAATATTAAATATAGAAAGTATATAGAAGATGCAATAAATTACGGTATTCTGAGATATAAAAATGAGTTTAAAGAAGAAAATTATGGACTTCCATTTTTAAAATTATATGAACAATACAAAATGGTAGATGTAGCTTTACTATCAAACTATAGAAAGATACATTCAGCATTTAGAGGAAGTGGACTTTTAACAAATAATAATGAGTATTTCTTATTTATAGATTTACATAAAGAAGAAGGCATAGAAGAAAGAATAAATTACAAAGATAAATTTTTGGATAGAGAATACTTCCAATGGCAAAGTCCAAATTCTACAACACAAAGTAGTGATAGAGGAAAAAATTTGATTTTTAATAAAGATAGAAAAATTAATCTACATTTATTTGTTAGAAAATATAAGATGATTGACAAAAAGTCACAACCATATATTTATATTGGAACAGGTGATACTGTCGAATATAATGGTGAAAAACCTATAACTATGAAAATTAAACTGCATAATGAAGTGCCAAGTAAAATTTATAGAGAATTTATTCAAAAGGTATAAAAATTAAGGTAACAAAAAAATAAAAAAATACCAAACATATGTAATATAAACATAAAATAAAATAATTAGAAATAAACATAAAATATCATAATATAAACTCATTAAAACACGTTTAATAATATTTGTTTTAACAACTTAGTCATGGTTAGTCATGTTATGTACAATTTGACACAAAAATAAAATAAAATCATATGATATATAGAAAAGCCTATGTATTATACAAAATTAAATTAAAACTACATTATATTAATCAAATGTAAAGTAAAATACATATATAACCAAAAACAATACTTGAAATAAAAAACCAAAAATGGTAATATGTGTAAAAAGGGAAAATATATTATTAAAGGGAGAAAAACCATGAACTTAAGTGCGAGAAACAAATTAACTGGAAAAGTTGTTTCAGTAGACGAAGGTGCAGTAAATGCAATCGTTAAATTACAAATAGCAGAAGATATGATAATAACTTCTACTATAACTATAGAAGCAGTAAAAGAGTTAGGATTAGTAGAAGGAAAAGAAGCAACTGCAATAGTAAAAGTGACTTCAGTAATGATAGAAGATGAAAAAGGCTTAAGTGCAAGAAATAGATTAGCTGGAAAAGTTATAGAAATAAAAGAAGGCGCAGTAAACGCTATAGTTAAGTTACAATTACCAAGTGGAGATGTTATATCTTCAACAATAACAATGGAATCAGTAAAAAATCTAAGGTTAGAAGTAGGAAAAGAAGCAACTGCTGTAATAAAAGCAACTTCTGTTATGATGGGATAATCCTAAATAATTTATTTAAAAATTAGGCTATGTTTTAAAATAGTGTTGAAAATGGATATTTTCTAAGATATAGGATATAATATAGATATATCAATCTTTCGGAGGTTATTGTATGCCAAGTATAAAGTCTATATTAACAGATATACAAACATTACCATTAAATCAAGTTGAGGAATTATTATCTCATTTGGAAGAATTTCTTGTATTAGGTTCTCAAACAGAACAAGTATGTGAAGAAGTTAAAGAATTTAGATTTGCCAAGGGGAAAGTGTGCCCTCATTGCAACTCTGAATCAATATCAAGAAATGGTAAGTATAATGGTAAACAAAGATATATCTGTAAAAATTGTAGAAAGACTTTTACTGATTTTACAAACTCTGCGACATATAGAAGTAAGAAATCATTAGATAAGTGGCTTAAATATGCCAAATGCATGATTATGGGGTTGTCAATAAGAAAATCTGCTAAAATCGTAGGTATAAATATAGCAACAAGTTTCTTTTGGAGGCATAAAATATTAGATTGTATAAGTGCTTTTTTAGGAACTGGTCATGTTGATGGAGTTATAGAGGCAGATGAAGTGTTTTTTGCTGAAAGCTTTAAAGGTACAAGAACTGATAATATGCCAAGAAAATCTCGTAAAAGAGGTAAAGAAATTAAAAAGAGAGGTATATCAAAAGAACAAATTTGTGTAGCGACAGCATTAGATAGACAAGGTAATTTAATAATAGAGCCTTTATGCAAAGGTCGAATGACACATAAAGAGCTTGAAAGGCTTTACAAAGGACATATAGGAGAAGGTTCTATATTATGTACCGATAGTCATAAGTCATATATTAAATTTGCTACGGACTTTGATTTAGAGCACAAACGCATAAAAACAGGTAAGCATAAAGAGGGTATTTATCATATTCAACACATAAATGCCTTACATAGTAATTTAAAGAAATGGATGGGCAGATTTAATGGTGTTTCAAGTAAGTATATATCAAACTATATGCAATGGTTTAAGTGGTTAAGAGTTTTTGAAACTGATAGAGATTCTATAAAAACTAAGAATTTTATTGTACAAAGTAATGTAACATATGCTTATACCAAAGTAAAAGATTTTAGGTTAAGAGCACCACAGTTCATCTAAATAGTTATAAATGAATTTAAAGAATGCTATAATAAAGATAAGTACACAATTGTTATAAAGTGCGAAGAACTATTATTTTAGGGGGAGAATTACATGGAGCAAAATATAGGTATATTGTTTGTAGCTATTGGTCTTTTATCAGCAAGTATAGGTATATTAGAAAAAAACTATATGTTTGGAGTAGACAGTTATGTAGATAAATTTAATAAAAAATATAACGTAAATATAGATAAAGCTACATATTGTAGATTTGAAGGTATTCAACGAATTAAGACTGCAATGAGATTATTGATATTAGAGGTAGTATATTTTTTATTTGAAATAAAAGATTTGAAAATGATGATAATAATGATAGTTATATATTTGATTATTGACTTAATTTTATATCATGTAAAGAGAACGAAGTTTATAAAGGAAGTTAAAGCACAATATTAATATAATGCGAACCAAAAAGTAGAGGTATATGCCCCTACTTTTTTATTTGTTAAAATACATTATAAAATCAACATTGATTTAAAACATAGCCTATTTAAAAATTATATATAAAGTAAAGTAAATTAAATTAAATTAAAACAAAGTATATAGAAATTCCTCTCTAGCGGGCAAGCCACAAGGGAGGAATTTTTTTAAGCAACGGAATCTTTGATTCGTTGGCGTCATGAGCGAAGCGAATTTTAAATCACATATTTTATAAAGCTATCTGGAAAAATCTCTTTAATCTCTTTTTTAAAGAAATCCTTCATATCATCTAATTCTTCTTTAGAATATACGTATTTGCCGTATCCAAATTGACCGTATTTAAATTTTCTATTATCATCATTCATAGGCAATGTAGTCTCTGGATATATTTCGTTTATTCTATTTTTTGCTTTTGTAGTGTATCTATGAGATATCACTTCAAATATAATGCTTTGATTAAAATCTTTTGGGAGTTTTTCTTTTATACTTTTAATTAAATCTCTGTATTCATCTTTCCAATTTTCATAAAGAAATACGGGTGCGATTATAAAACCTATTTGGTATCCTGCATTAGCTACTTTTACAGCAGCTTCAATTCGCTTGCTGGCAGAAGCTGTATAATGTTCGTAAATGTCGATTATTTTTGGTGTATTTATGCTAAATCTAATTTCTGTGTGGTTGTTGTGGTTTGCATCTAATAAACTATCTACATCATTGTATTTAGTCACAAATCTAAAGCGAGCTTTTTCTTCTGCTCCCATAAATTCTATCGTTTTTCTCAAAGAATGAGTATAGGGTTCAAGTGGTATAGGGTCGGATGTCGCCGCACCTTCAAATATAGTTACAGCAGGCGATCTTTCGTCTATATATTCTTTTGCTTTTTTTAAGATATCGTCTATATTGACAAACACCCTTATATAAGGCTTATCGCCTAATTGAGTATTTAGATAGCAGTATTCACATCTTCCCATACAGCCGCTGACTAAAGGCAGTTGATAATTTGCAGATGGCTTACATGTTTGAAATTTTAGACTTTTACGATAACCGACGACTAATGTTTCTTTTCCGGATCTGTATTGTTCATATAAGTTGTCTCCAGGGATATTGCTTTTGATTCTGTTAGAACTTGCATTTATAATTTCAACATTTGGAATGTCTTTTACTTTATTGAAGATATTTTGACCTATTTCAGTATCTAATGAACCTTTTTCAAATATAACCCTTTTAGGAATAAACATTATATCACCTCTTAATACGTTTTTCTTTTATTGTTTGTTTATTTGAATTTTACATACAGATAAAAATTATAAATCTTTAGGTACTATAACGCCCAATCTTTTGGAGTTTTTTATGGCTTCTTGTGTATTTACTTTTATATGAAATAAGGTTTGGTTGTAATCTAAAATTATGTTTTCTTTTGATGTTGCTTTTGGAATATCTTTATTTAAACAGATATATTTGTAAATTTCTCCTTCTAATGCCTCTTTTATAGATGTATAACAATCGTCTAAGTTATCGTCATAGACTGTAACTTCTTCAAAGTCGTATATTCTAATTTCGTAGTCATCACTACTGTGATTTATTATTATTGCTGGAAATTCATAGTTTTCTTCGTACATAATACCCCTCCTAATTATTATATAAGTTAATTATGGCAGTTTTATGTATTTTTTGTCAAATTTTCAAATAATGTGGAGCATTATTATTTTTTTTGAATAGAATATAGTAAATGGGGTGATATTTATGGATTTGAGTCAATATACTCAATATATGGTTCCATTGGTTATTGGTTTTTGTATGTGCATAGGTTATGTAATTAAAACAAGTTTAGATTTTATTCCCAACAAGTATATTCCTTTGATTATGCTAATGGTTGGGGTAGTTATAAATGTATCACTAAATGAGAAGATTACAGCAGAAATCGTAATTGCAGGAGCATTAAGTGGTCTGGCGAGCATTGGTACGCATCAAACATGTAAATGTTTGAATCGCCGAAGAGAAGGCTGCAATGAAAACAAAGCAGATAAAAAAGACATACAAAAGAAACAAGATGAAGATCTTAAAAATTGACAAATGAAGTAATATGTAGTAATTAATCCAAATTCGATTACTATTATTACTATAAAAAATAAATTTAGGGCCTACATTGTATGATCTGATATAAGAGCACTAAATGGTGTAGGTTCTTCTTAATAAGTATATTAAATGGAAAATGAATATCTTAGAAGCCAAATTTTTAAAATATTACTCCATTGTTTACATGCATATACAGTATTTTAGAAAAATATAGCGACAACGACTTTGTACGTTGCTAAATTAAAAAATCTTTATTTTTTAAATAAAGATTTTTTTGTTATAGTTGTAAAATATCAAGAATATGGATAAAATTTAAATATATTTAATCAATATAAACCTAAGCAAAAGACAGAGTCTACACAAATATATAAAATTTTTAAGAAGAAGACAAAGTCAATAGCTATAGACAAAGTGAATTAATTGAAAGGATAGGGAATACAATGACTTTAAAAATTTGTTTGGCAGTAATTATAACATTATTACTTGTATTAATAATTGCATCAATTTTTGTCGGAAACTTTTTTTACAACTTAGCTATAAATCCAAATTCCTCAAAGAAAATGATTTTTAGCAATGATGGGCTAAGTCACCACGAGCTAACACCAGAAGAAGAATGGCTTGAAAAATCATCTAAATTTGAAGAAGTATTTGCAACTTCATTTGACGATCTTAAATTACATGGTTACCAAGTACTAAACAAAGACACACATAAATGGGCAGTGACTGTTCATGGATATATGGCAGATGCATTTAGCCTTAGTACAAAGGCTTTTCACTACTATAACGAGGGATATAATGTATTAGCTATGGATTTAAGAGGACATGGAAAAAGCAAGGGAAATTATATAGGAATGGGATATCACGATGCAAAAGATCTTATAAAGTGGCTTGAATATATAATTTCAAAAGACAAAGAAGCTGAAATATTAATACACGGTGTATCTATGGGAGCTGCAACTGTTATGATAGCATCTTCACTAGATAATCTACCTCAAAATGTAAAAGTAATAATAGAAGACTGCGGATATACGACAGCTTTGGAACAATTTAAATATCAATTAAAAAAATTATTTAATATGCCGTCATTTCCAATATTAAATATAGCAAATTTAATGGTAAAAATAAAATCAGGATACTTCTTAAATGACGCATCTCCAATAGAGGCAGTAAAAGAAGCTAAAGTTCCTATTATGTTTATACATGGAGATGATGATAAGTTTGTACCATTTTATATGCTAGACGAGCTTTATGAAGCATGTAGCAGCGAAAAGCAAAAATTAGTTATACATGGGGCGAGCCACGCACACTCAGAAGACGAAAATCCTGAAAAGTATTGGAAGGAAGTCGACGCATTTATAAATAAATATATATAGAGTATAAACTACATCTAAAATATGATTTATACTTAATAAATTGAGAAAGGGGTTAATAGATGAAAATATACACTAAAAGCGGGGACAAAGGGACAACTTCCTTAATAGGAGGAAACAGAATAGAAAAAGACAGCATAAGAGTAGAGGCTTATGGAACAATAGACGAATTAAACTCTTATATAGGTCTTTGTTATCATTATTTAAAAAATGAAGATAGAGATGCTTTGAGAAAAATCCAAACTAAATTATTTGATGTGGGGGCAGAGCTTTCATCTTTAAATTATAAAAGACTAAAAACCATTTTAACAAGTGAAGATGTAGAAGAATTAGAAAATTTAGTAGATTATTATACATCAAAAGTAGAAAAAATAAACGAATTTATAATACCAGGAACATCTCTTTGCTCAGCTAATTTACATATAGCGAGAACAATATGTAGAAGGGCAGAAAGAAGGATAACTACTTTATCAAAACAAGATGAAATAAATCCTGAGCTTCTAAAATATATAAATCGATTATCCGACTTTTTATATATACTAGCTAGATATAGCGAAGACGATATAATACCGATAAAATTTTAAAATATAAGAAAACTCCAAAGTTTATTTACTTTGGAGTTTTTGTATTTAGCTTCCTATTAAGTATTGGTACTTTAACGCTTGAAGAAAGCACATTGTAATTTAATATCTCTTCTTGTGTCATTAAGAAGTTATCTTCTCTACACGCTCTTATAAACATTTTTGTAGAGTATATGTTTTGAGCTAATAGTTTTAGTGAAGGATGTTCTTTAAATAACATTAAAATCACAGCCAACATAACTATATAGACTTTAAGCGATAAATAGAAAAAGTGGCGTTTAAATTTATTATATTCGCCAGATTCTTGTAAAAATAGACGAATAAGAGCATAAGCCTTCATATAATCATTTTGTGTTTGTAGAGATATACTTCTAACTATGCTTGTCTTTCTAATTCTGTAGTAATATAGTGCGTCGTTTATAACGGCTATTTTATCAGCTTTATACATTAATTGTGACATAACAGCAAAATCTTCAAATTTCATATTTGGAAATGTGCTGTAGTTTTCAAATATTTCTCTTTTCCATAATTTATTCCATAAATAAGAATGAATTAAGTTATCTGGAATTAATCCCTTTAATATTTCATGTTTATCAAATACACCCCTTCTAAACTTGTAAAGCACAGGTTTAGCTAGATTTATTTGTTCGTAATATCTATAAAAATTGCAAATTACTATATCGCTTCTAGTATCTATAGCTGCGTCATATAATCTGCTTAAGTAGTTTTCTCTTACAAAGTCATCACTATCTAAAAAAGCTAGGTATTCACCTTTTGCGTGCTTTAGTGCAGTATTACGAGTTGTTGCAACACCGCTGTTTGCTTGATTTATTACTTTTATTTTTGAAGATTTATTTTCATATTCCCTTAAAATCTCAATTGAGTTGTCACTAGACCCGTCGTTTACACATATAACCTCATAAGCTTCAAAGTCCTGATTTAATATAGAATCTAGACAGCGAGGTAAGTATTGTGCTGTATTGTAAACAGGTACAATAACACTAATTTTTGGATTTATAGTATTCATAAGTCACCGCCTTAATAATATTTTAATAAAGTATATAATACCAACCTTTTAATAAAGTATATCATACAACCCTTATATCTAATCTTACAGTTTTATTACAAATACGTAATAAAATTGACAGTTTTACTTACATAATGGATGAATAAATATATTTTAAGGCTATAAAACTAAGATAATAGGTGGATTTAATGCTTGTAAAAAACTTAAATATTTGTAATAAGTTTAAATAGATGAAATTTAAATTTGTTATAATAATATTAATATATAACTTAATTTTTAAAAATTAAAGGGGTGTTTTAATGATTATAAAAGGCGATTTTAATGAAGCTGAAGTATTTACAGAGAATATAGATAAAGAGACAATATCTCAAATAAAACAGCTTTTAGATCAAGAATTTGTTAAAAACTCAAATATTAGGGTTATGCCAGACTGTCACAAAGGAGCAGGATGTGTTATAGGTACAACAATGACTATAAAAGATAAAATCGTACCTAATTTAGTTGGAGTCGATATAGGATGTGGAGTTTTATGTGTTGAGCTTGGAGATATAGACTTAAACTTAGATAAAATAGATGATTTTATAAAAAACAACATACCTCATGGATTTAATATAAATAACAAAGCAGTAGTAGATTATATAGACGAAATATTGAAAATACGCTGTATAAATAATATTAAAAAGAAACCAGAGGAATTTAATAGAGCATTAGGCTCACTTGGAGGCGGTAACCACTTTATAGAAATAGATAAAGATGATTTTAACAATAAATACTTGGTTATCCACTCTGGAAGCAGAAACATAGGGCTACAAGTAGCAAAACACTACCAAGATGTAGGATATAATAATTTAAATTATAATAATGGTGAATATGAAGAAAAATCAAAAGAAATAATAGAAAGCTATAAAAAATCAGGCAATAAAAAGAAAATTGAAAAAGAGCTTAAAAAGTTAAAAGAATCTCTTAAAATAGAAAGCAAAATACCAAAAGACTTATGTTATGTACAAGGACAAGACCTAGATGATTATCTTCACGATATGGACATAGTTCAAAGATATGCATCTAAAAATAGAGAGCTTATGGCAGAGAAAATTGTAGAATTTATAGGACTTGATTACGAAAGTCTAAATAAATTTGAAAGTATACATAATTATATAGAAGTAGACAAGTATATGCTTAGAAAAGGTGCTATTTCTGCATATGAAGGAGAAGATGTTCTTATTCCGATAAATATGAGAGATGGGGTTATTATCGGAAAGGGCAAGGGCAACCCAAATTGGAATTATTCTGCACCACATGGAGCAGGGAGAATACTTTCGAGGGCAGAAGCTAAAAATAAAATCCATATGAATGATTATAAAGCTTCTATGAAAGATATTTTTACAACTTGTGTAAATGTATCTACACTAGATGAAGCTCCACAGGCGTATAAACCGATTGAAGAGATAATAAACAATATAACGGACACAGTAGATATCAAAAAAATCATAAAACCAATATATAATTTTAAAAGTAATTAAGTGTAAATATGCTTAATTCTGGGTAAAAATATATAAAATACAATTTGGTTTTATTTAGGGGGGATAATATGGAACCATTAGTAGTAATAATACAAGGTAGACAATTTAAACTTAAAAATCTAAATAATTTAGTGGCTTCAATATTTGGAGAGAATTATTTTGATTTATCACAAGACGAAAGGCTAAAAATCAGATATGAAAAATCACATGCTATAAGCAAATTTCATAAAAATCTACCAATAGTGCATACAGAAAAGGGGACATACGGAGACGATTTTGAAATAATCAAAAAAGATTACGACTTTGAAAATGCCTTTATAATAGACGATGATTATTCATATATACTGTCTTTATGTAAGATAAATAGCTTTATGTTACTTGAAGTCAGAAATTCAAATATATTTACAGGGTTAATCGATAAAAACAAGATAAAAGACGATTTAGTAATAGTAAATCACTTTGCAAAAGATATTTTAGAAGAATTATATCATTAGTAAGTTATTGATATATTGTTATTTAATTATTAATAACTTATTAGTTAATTGATTAAGATAAGCTTACAATATAATATAAAATAGTTTAGTAAATATAAAGGGGATAGGTTTACATAATCTAATTACAGTGAACTTATCCCCTTTATATTTGAAATGACAAAAATGTAATTTAATATTTTGTAAAAATAATTTATAATTATGTAAGAATATATTATAGATATTTATTATGATTAAGAATAAAACTTCAGTAAAAAACAATATATTTTAATTTAAAAACATAATAATCATCCTATATAAATAATAAACCTATGTCCATAACCTATACCCAACTTTAACAACTAATAAACATACTTTTTCATCATTATTAAGGGTTCATTTTTGACCTATGAGTGAATAGTTAGGGACTATTGTTTAATCAGCCCATTTTCTATCAAGAGAGACCCTGTTTCCCACTAAAAATCCGGGTTAATTTTCATGTAGAAATAAAATTATTA